>Ga0160428_1000052_pt1 | contig 149151 bp, 121 predicted proteins | sample SolpanmetagenomM_FD_108198 | JGI IMG/M metagenome (GOLD analysis project Ga0160428, IMG submission 108198) | Solar panel surface microbial communities from Lawrence Berkeley National Laboratory, California, USA - M | ecosystem: Engineered > Built environment > Solar panel > Unclassified ... | reverse complement strand
GCATGACGTTCTGCTTTTTCTGCCCCTTCCTGCTTCACCTCGCCTTTCGCATGTCGCTCCTTACTACCTACTTCCCTCACCTCACCAAGCCGCAGCTAGCCCAGTTTGCGCGCCTCGAAACCGAGTTTAAAGCTTGGAACGCGCAGATAAACCTGGTGGCCCGCACCGACACCGACAACCTTATGGAGCGCCACATTCTGCACTCGCTGGGCATTGCCAAGGTGGTGCAGTTTCCGGCCGGCAGCGCGGTGCTGGATGTAGGCACGGGCGGCGGCCTGCCGGGCCTGCCGCTAGCCATCATGTTCCCGGAGGTGAAATTTCACCTCGTGGATAGCATCGGTAAGAAGATTCGGGCGGTGCAGTTTATGGCCGCCGACCTGGGCCTGACCAACGTGACGGCCGAGCAAACCCGCGCCGAGCAGGTGCACGCCAAATTCGACTTTGTGGTGAGCCGCGCCGTAGCCCGGCTAGCCACCTTTCACCCCTGGATAGCCCACCGCTACAAGGCCAAGCCCGCCAAGGGTGCCGGCCTGTATTACCTAAAAGGTGGCGACCTGACCGAGGAAATCGCCGAAAGCGGCCTCGTGGCGCGGGAAGTCAACTTGTCGGACTTTTACCAGGAGGAGTTTTTCGAGACGAAAAAGGTCGTGGTAGTACCGGTGTAAGGTACTGTACAGCAAAAAAACGTCTGTCCTCCTGAGCTTGCCGAAACATCTCTACCGCACCGTTGGAGGAAGTGGCAGAGATGCTTTGGCAAGCTCAGCAGGACGGACGTTTTTTAATTTTTCTACGTATCCGACTGCACAGCAAATAGCTGCTGCAATTTCTCTAGCAGTCGGTTGCGGGTGGCGTCTTCCTGGCCGGGGGCAGTGTAAACACGGAAGGCCACCATCATGGTAGCGCCGGGCTTGAGGCTGACGAGCGCCACCTGCGGGGCGGGCTCGGGCAGCACCTGCTCATCTTGGGCTAGCAGCGGCAGCGCCTGCTGGCGCAGGGCGTCGAGGTCGGTGGTACTGGCCAGTTCCAATTGAATTTCGACCTGGGCCCGCTGCGGGTGCGCCTTGTTGACAATAACGCCGTTAGAGGTGGCGCCATTGGGTAGAATCACCGTATCGCCCTGCGGGGTGAGCAGCAGGGTGTTGAAAATTTGGATGGCCTGCACGGTACCGCTTTTGCCCTGACTCTCGATAACGTCGCCGATGGTGAAAGGCTTGAAAATCAGAATTAATACCCCACCCGCAAAGTTGGCTAGCGTGCCCTGCAAGGCCAGGCCCACGGCCAGGCCCGCCGCCCCCAGGATGGCCACGAACGAGGTGGTTTCGAACCCGGCCATGCCGGCCGCCGAAATGAGCAGCAGCACCTTGAGCGCAATGCTGAACAGGCTGCTCAGAAACGAGCGCAACGACACATCGAAGTGCGCCACGGCTACGGCCACCAGCCGACTGGCCCAGCCAATTACCCACCAGCCTACTACCAGCAGCAGCAGCGCCCCCGCCAGGCGCGGCAGGTAGAGCACGGCCAGGCTGGTGAGGCGCTCGAAATAGAGACTGAGTTGCGGGGCTGAAAGAGCGGTGGCAATGGGCATAGAGCAAGGAGGCAAACGAGCAAAAACGGGCCCCTACGAACCGCAGCGGGCAAGGTAGGCTTTACGCAGGGAGCTAGCGAGGCGTTTTCAAAACCTCGACCCGCAGCATCTTATCGCCGATTTCGAGCTGCTGCACCACGGCCATGCCCTGCACCACCTGGGCGAAGATGGTGTAGCGGCCATCGAGGTGCGGCGTGGGTTGGTGGGTGAAAAAGAACTGGCAGCTCTCGGTATCCTTGCCAGCCGAGGCTAGCCCCACGGCCCCCGCGCCGTAGGTGAGCTGGCTACTAAACTCGGAGCGCAGGTTATAGGGCGTGCTGCCCGAGCCGTCGCCGCGCGGGTCGCCGCCCTGGGCCACAAAATCGGGCACCACGCGGTGAAAATACAGGCCGTCGTAGAAGTGCTGCTTAATCAGGCCCACGAAGCTAGCCACTGAGCCGGGCGCCTCCACTATTCTCAACTCCATGATGATAACGCCCTTGGTGGTCGTCATTTGCACGCGCTGGCCTACCGGGATAGTTTGCACCAGCGCCCAGTCGATGGGATGCTGGCTGGCGGGGCCGACCGGTGCGGGCGTCGGGGTCGGCTTTTTTTCGAGCTTATCCAGCGCTTGCTGCAAGCCTAGCCAGGCCTCGATTTCGCGGGGCAGCGTGAGCTTACCCTGGGCCTGGCGTAGGGCGGCCAGGTCTTCGGGCTGGGGGGTGGGCACCAGCGTGGGGCTGGCCAGGGCCTCGGCGGCGGTGGCTAGCTGGGCCACGTCGCCGCCGGCCAGGGCCCGGCGCAGCGCAACCGTGAAATCGGCCTGCCGGGCGGCGGGAAAATTTTTATTACCGCGCAGGCTCACCAGCGCCGCCAGCGCCGCGCCGGGCACCACGGGCGGCCCGGTAGTGAGGCTGGCTTCTTTAGTCAGGAAGTCGAACTGAGCCGGGTCTTCGCTGAGGGAGGTGAGCAGGGCGGCGCGCTCGTATTGGTTGGGCGTGCGCTCATAGCGGCGCCGAATAGTATCGGCCACGGCCGGACGCTGCTCGGCGCGGGCGTGGCGCAAGGCAGCTTGCAGCAACGTAGCGCGAGTGCGCCAGTGCCGGGCCGCCGTTGCTGAGTATTCAATCCCGACCACGTAGCGCAGCCAGTCCATCACGTTATCGGCGGTCGCCGTGTCGTGCGGGGTTTTCAGAAACCATTCGGCGGCGGTAAGCGACTCCTGCGGCAGGCGGGCACCCAGGGCGCGGCCGGCGCAGCGCACCCGCAGGCTGTCGGCCTCCCTGGTTTTGACTTGCAGAATCACCTCATTAGCTGCCTTGCCCGGCCGCCGCGTGGCCGACAACACGGTGATAGGATTGGTGGGCAGTGCCCGCAGCGCCGCAATGCGCACGCGGTGGTCGGCATCCTGGCCGGCGGCCTTTAGCAGGGCTTGTAACGCCGCTGGCCGCGCCACCTTACCCAGCGCCGAGGCGCAGTTTTCCCGCACGAAATAATCGGGGTCACTCGCCACAGCTTGCAGCAGTACCGGCAGCGCCACCCTGGCCAGGGTCGAATCCTGGCCGCGCATCCGGGTGAGCGCCGCCGAGGCGCCGGCCCGCGCCGGGGCCAGCCGGGCACCCGGCTGGCCCAGCAGCAGCGTAGCCTGGCGCACCACCTCGGGCGTGGCTAGCCCGCGCAGGCTGGCCCGGTACAGCGCCCACGCCCGGCCGGGCGCGGCGGCCGAGTCGGGGTCAGGCACTTTTATAGTATATAGCTGACCTAGTGAGGTTTTGGTGACGCAGCGGCCCAGCGCCTCGTAGGCGGCGCGGCGGGCGGGTGCGCTGGCTTCGGGCTGGGTCAGGCGCTGGGCCAGGGCAGGCACGGCCGTGCTGTCGCCGGTTTGGCCGAGGGCGAAGGCGACGGCGCGGCGCACGGCGGGGCTGGCATCTTGCAGCAGCGGCAGCAGGGCGGGCACGGCCTTTTTATCCTGCACCGAGGCTAGCGCTTCGGCGGCGGCGGCGCGGTAGGCGGCGGTTTTGCTTACCAGAAAGGGCAACAGCACAGCCGTTTTGCGCTCATCCTGGGCAGTGGCGATGCGGCGGCGCGTGGCATCGGCGTAGGGGTGCGCGGGCGGCGCGGCGGCGCGGGCTAGCAGCGGCAGCGCTGCCAAAAGAAACGTAGGTAGGCGCATGAAGCACGGAGTTGAGGCTGCAAGTAACGGGCGGCCCGACCTTTGTCGCTTCAAGCTGTCTTTTATGCCTAGTTTTCCCGACCCGCACCAGCTCCGCATCCAGGATTTTCACTATGACCTACCCGCCGAGCGCATCGCCCCCGAGCCCCTGCCCGACCGCGCCGCCAGCAAGCTGCTCGTGAGCCGCCAGGGCGTGCTCGCAGACAAGACCTTCCGCGACCTGCCCGACGAGTTGCCGGCCGATAGCCTGCTCATCTTCAACGACACCCGCGTGGTGCGCGCCCGGCTGCTAACCCAGCGGCCCACGGGCGGGGTGGTCGAGTTGTTTTGCCTGGAGCCGGTGGCCCCGCACCGGGCCATCGAGCCGGCCTTGCAGCAAACCGGCGCCTGCACCTGGCGCTGCCTGGTGGGCAACGGCCGCCGCTGGAAAAGCGGCCCCGTCACGCTGGATTTTTCGTTTGCCGGCCAGCCGGCCACGCTCACGGCCGTGCGCCAAGCCCACGAGGCCAGCGGCGAAAGCCTGATTGACTTCAGCTGGGCGCCCGCCTCATTGCCCTTTGCTGAGGTGCTGCGCGCGGCCGGCCACCTGCCCCTGCCCCCCTACCTGCACCGCCCCGACACCGCCGCCGACGCCGTGCGCTACCAAACCGTGTACGCCGCCCACGAGGGCGCCGTAGCGGCGCCCACCGCCGGCCTGCACTTCACCCCCGAGGTGCTGGCCGAGCTAGCCGCCCGCGGCATCGCCAGCGGCTACGTAACCTTGCACGTGGGCGCCGGCACCTTCCAGCCCGTGAAGGCCGAGACGATGGCCGACCATCCCATGCACGCCGAGCCCATTATCGTGCAGGCTAGCCTGTTGCGCCAGCTGCTGGGGCACCGGCCGCGCCCAGTTATTGCGGTGGGCACCACCAGCCTGCGCACCCTCGAAAGCCTGTACTGGCTAGGGGCCGCGCTGGTGCGCCAGCCCGCCGTCCCCGGCACCGAGCTGCGCGTGGGCCAGTGGCAGCCCTATTCCCCCCTGGCTCTCGGCGAGGCCGAAATAACGCCTGAGGCCGCCTTACAGGCGCTGCTTACGCATTTGGAAGCCACGGGCTCCGAGGCCATTGAGGCTAGCACGCAGCTGCTCATTGCGCCGGGCTACCGCTTTCGGCTGGTACAGGGGCTGGTTACTAATTTTCACCAGCCCGAAAGCACGCTGCTGCTGCTGGTGTCGGCGCTGATTGGCCCCGGCTGGCGTTCGGTGTACACGCACGCGCTGGCCCACGGCTACCGCTTCCTAAGTTACGGAGACTCTTCGCTTCTGCTTCCGTAGCCGTCGGGCTTTCAAGCGGATAGCCAGGTTCTGGCACGGGCTTTGAAAGATTGCGGCCAGCGGAGACAACCCGGCCCTACTGGCCCCGTAAAAGGCTCCGAAAACACTTTTTATCCTCAAGTCATGAAAAAAGCACTTTTGCTGCTCGCCGCCTGCGCTTTCACCACCGCAGCTTTTGCCCAGACCCCCGAGACCGAAGTAAAGACTCGCGATAACGGCACCAAGAAAGTCGTTACCAAAACCGGCAAAACCAACGTGGGCGCTGCCCTCGAAAACACGGCCGATGCCGCTGGCAACGTAGCCAAGAAAGCCGGCCGCAAAATCAAGCACGGCGCCAACAAGGTTAGCGGCAAAGCCAAGCGCGGCAGCCAGAAAATGGAAGCCAAAACTGAAAACTAGGCTTACCAAAGCCCCTACCAAAAAAGCCTTGGCTCACCGCCAGGGCTTTTTCTATGCACTCGCCTCTCGGCAAGTACTAATTGCCGGCCTCGGCAGCGATGGGTTTTTCGCGTATTTCGTGCAGCACGCTCTCCACCACGCTTTGGCCGAAAAGACTGACGCCCGCATTGAGCACTACCAGAGCCGCCGTGCCCGCCACCACCCACTTGCTGGCCGGCACGCCCTCGCTCTTTAGCGTACCCGCCCAATCTACGAGGCAGGCGCCGGCGCCGATGGTCATTAGCCCGGCTGGGGCTAGCAGCAACCATTTTTTCTTATGCGTCATATCAAAAAATAGCTACGGGGCGCGGCAGGAGTTAGCTACGCCCACACTAGTACCTCACTACTGCCGCCAGGGTTTTGCCAGTTAACTAAGCTGGCATTGAAAATTGATGGTCCATTAATGATATTTGGGCTAAAAGCTAGCGCAATCACCATAAATTACTAGGTCTTCTTGCTTGAAACATGCATAATTTGACGACGCCCCCTATCTTCGCATAGGTTACTTCGTTGTTCTACCAATTATGTCTCGCAAACAACTACTTGCTCGCCCTTCGCTCGCCGTTCTGGTAGTGCTCGCCCTGCTGGCTGCTTTTCTGCCGCATCATCACCCCGATGCAGCCCCCAATTCGCTGGCGACCGCCGACATTGCCTGGATGCTGTTTTCGACAGCGCTGGTGCTGCTCATGACGCCGGGGCTAGCCTTTTTCTACGGCGGCATGGTGAACCGGGGCAACATCATCTCAACCATGCTCCAAAGCTTTATCTCGCTGGGAGTCATCTCGTTGCTATGGTACGTGGTGGGTTTTTCGCTAGCCTTTGGCGATGACATCGGGGGCGTGATTGGTGACCCGCGCACGTTCTTCATGTTCAACAACGTAGGCACGGCTCCGCACCCCACGCTGGGCGCCGGGCTGCCGCTGGTGCTGTTTGCCGCGTTTCAGCTCAAGTTTGCCATCATCACGCCGGCGCTCATCAGCGGGGGCTTTGCCGAGCGCATCCGGTTCTGGGGCTATTTGATTTTCATTTGCCTGTTCAGCCTGCTCATCTACTGCCCGCTGGCCCACTGGGCCTGGCACCCGCAGGGCTTCCTGTTTAAGTGGGGCGTGCTCGACTTTGCGGGCGGCACGGTGGTGCACATTTCGGCGGGCTTTGCGGCGCTGGCGGGCGCGCTGGCCATCGGCCGCCGCCGGGCACACCTCGATGGGCATGCCCACAACCCGGTCAATATTCCGTTCGTGATTCTGGGCACCGGGCTGCTGTGGTTCGGTTGGTTTGGCTTCAATGCCGGTTCCGCAATGGGCGCCAATGCTCAGGCCGTGCAGGCCTTCGTGACCACGCACTTTGCCTCGGCCGCAGCCATGCTCACTTGGATGGTGCTGGAAGCCGCGCGCGGCCAGCGCCCCTCGGCAATGGGCGCGGCGGTGGGTGCCGTGGTGGGGCTGGTGGCCATTACGCCGGCCGCTGGCTACGTCACCTACGGGCCGGCCATTGCCATCGGCATTCTGGCGTCGGGCGTGAGCTTCGGGGCCGTTATCCTGAAAAACCGCACGACGCTGGACGACACGCTCGACGTGTTTGCGTGCCACGGCGTGGGCGGCATCGTCGGGATGCTGGCCACCTCGCTCTTCGCCCAAAAGGGCGGCCTGTTCACGGGCGGCGGCCCTTCGCTGCTCTACTATCACCTGCTGACGCTGGTTGTGGTGGGGGTTTTCACCTTTTGCGGCTCCTGGTTTTTATACCGGGTCACTAACTTTATCGTACCCATTCGGGTAAACGCCGAGAACGAAACCCACGGCCTCGACACCAGCCAACACGGCGAAACCCTGCTGGCGGCCTAGCCGCCGCCCGGCAGCGCGCCCGGCGCCTAGCTGCCCATGACCCAGTTATTTTTCTCAGAGTACGAAGACGAAGCCCCCCTAGCCCCCCGGCCCCTCGCAATAGTGGGCGCCGGGGGGCTAGGCCGCGAAATAGCCCTGCTGATAGCCCAAATCAACGAGCTAGCCGGCCCCACCTGGGAGGTACGCGGCTTCTACGACGACCGGGCGCCCGCCGCGCCCACCGTGGGTGGGCTCCCCTACCTCGGCACCGTGGCCGACCTCAACGCCGGGGCTAGCCCGCTGGCCGTGGCCGTGGCGGTGGGCAGCAGCGCCGCCCGCGCCGCCATTGTGGCCAGGCTCATGTCGCCGCACTTGTCGTTTCCGGCGCTGGTGCACCCGCAGGTGGCGTTGCGGCCCGCCCAGCGCGTGGCCCTGGGCGAAGGCTGCCTCATTCAGCGCGGCTGCCTCCTCACCTGCGACATCACGCTGGGCCGCTTTGTGCTGCTCAACCTGGGCTGCACCCTGGGCCACGACAGCGTGCTGGAAGATTTTTGCTCGCTCATGCCCCACGCCAACGTGGGCGGCGGCGCGCACCTGGGCGCGGGCGTGTACCTGGGCGCCAATGCCACCGTTATCCACCAGGTGCGGGTGGGCGCCCACACCACCGTGGGCGCCGGGGCCGTGGTCGTGCGCGACTTGCCCGCCAGCTGCACCGCCGTAGGCGTACCGGCGAAATCAATTAAGAACTTGGAATGAGGAATTGAGAATTATTTACTGGCCTACCAGAACTGAATTCTTCATTCCCAATTCTTAACTCCTCATTCCAAGCATGGACCGTATTTACCTTTCGCCCCCACACCTGGGCCGCCACGAGCTAAACTATCTGCTTAAGGCGGTGGAGGACAACTGGGTAGCCCCGGTAGGGCCCAACCTGGATGGCTTCGAGGCCGACATTTGCGCGGCCGTGGGGGTGCCGCACTGCGTAGCCCTGAGTTCGGGCACGGCCGCCCTGCACCTGGGGCTACTGCTGCTGGGCGTGGGCCCGGGTGATGAGGTGCTGTGTCCCTCGTTCACCTTCGTGGCCACGGCCAATGCTATTGCGTATTGCGGGGCCACGCCGGTGTTTGTCGATAGCGAGGCCGATACTTGGAACATCTGCCCCGCGCGCTTGCGCGAGGCCATTGAGGACCGCCTCCGGCTTGGCAAAAAGCCCCGGGCGCTGCTGCTAGTGCATCTCTACGGGATGCCCGCCAAGCTTGCCGAAATCCGGGCGCTGGCCCAGGAGTTTAACCTGCCCATCCTCGAAGATGCGGCCGAAGCCCTGGGTTCGCAGTGGCAGCACCAGCCACTGGGTGGCTTTGGGCAGGTCGGCATTTTTTCTTTTAATGGTAATAAGATACTGACGACCAGCGGCGGCGGCGCGCTCGTAACCCACGACCCGGAGCTAGCCCGGCGGGCGCGCTTTCTGGCCACCCAGGCCAAAGACCCCGCCCCGCACTACCAGCACTCGCAGGTGGGCTACAACTACCGCTTGTCCAACCTGCTGGCCGGCATCGGCCGGGGCCAGATGGAGTTGCTGCCCGACCGCGTGAAGCGCCGCCGCGAAATCTTCAACTGGTACAAGGAACACCTGGCGGGCCTGCCCGGCCTGGCCGTGGCCCCGGCCACCGAGCCCGCCGGCAGCCTCTCCAATCGCTGGCTCACCACCATCCTGCTCGACCCCGCTGCCACGCCCGAAACCGTGCGCCAGCACCTCGAAACGCGCCGCATCGAGAGCCGCCCGCTCTGGAAGCCCATGCACTTGCAGCCCCTCTTCGCCGACGCACCCATGTATGGCGGCGCTGTGTGCGCCGGCTTGTTTGCCCGCGGGCTCTGCCTGCCCAGCGGCACGGCAATGGGCGATGAGGAGCTGCGCCGTGTAGTCAAAGCCCTGCGCGAGGCGTTGGCCTAGCCGGCAGGGCCGGCAGCGAACTAGGCTACCCTCAGCTACGCAAGTAAGCCGGCCAGCTCATACGCTAGCTCGGCAAACAAGGGCCGCTCGGCCACGCTGGGCTGGGTGCAGCGGCGCTGCATGTCGGCTAGCACGGCGCGCGCGTCGGCTTCATCGGCTGGGCAGTGCGCCAGCAACTCTTCGAGCAAGCAGCCGAAAGCGCGTGCTTCGAGCTGCTGCAAGCCTGCGGCGCTGGGAGCAGCTATATCGAAGAAACTGGCCGCCCCAAAGTCGCCCAGCAGCGCCGTGCCGCCGGGCTTAGCCAAAATGTTATGGGCATACAAATCGCCGTGCAAAATGCCTCGCGCGTGCAAATGCGCCGCTGCCGCCGCAATGCCGTGGGCCAGGCGCACGGCCGCCGCCAGCGTGAGCGCAGTGCCTGGCGCGTACACGTCGCGGGTGCAGGTGGCCAGGCTGGGCGGCCCCGCCAGGGTGTGGTAGGCCGGGTCAATGAGCTCTAAAACCAGCCCGGCCGCCCCGGCCGGGTGCTGGCTGATTTCACCCGCCACGGCAATCAAATTGGGGTGGCGGCCCGCCCCGATGCAGGCGGCCATCTCGCTGCGCGGCAGGCCATCGCTCGTCACGGCGCCCTTAAAGAGCTTCACGGCCACCTCCTGCGCCGGCTGGCTGGCCCGCTGCCAGCTAGCCTGATAAATAACGCCCGACGCGCCTTCGCCCAACTGCTGCTGCATTACCAGCTCGGGCCAGGCAATAGTATTGGTAGGGTGCCGCGCCGCCACCGTCGCCTCGGCCGCCGCGCAAAACGGGTTGCCGGCGTAGGCCAGCCAGGCCAGGCGCGGCAGGGCCAGCAGCCAGGCGGGCAGTGCTTCCAACTCGTTGGCCGCGATGCGCAGTAGTTCGAGCCGGGTGCAGTGGGCTAGCTCGGCGGGCAGGTGGCGCAGGCGGTTGCCGGCCAGCATCAGCTTTTGCAGGTGGGCGCAGCGCCCGATTTCGGGCGGCAGGCTTTCGAGGGCGTTGTCGGTGAGGATGAGCCAGCGCAGGCTAGGCGGCAATGCCGCCGCCGGCAGGGTGCGGATTTTATTGGCCTTGAAGCCTACCATCGTCAGCCGGGGGCACTCGCCCAGCACCTCGGGCACGGCCGTAAAGTGATTATCGGAGCAAAAAAGCACCTCCAACCGGTGCAGCCGGCCCAGGCCGGGCGGCAGCGCCGCGAGTTGGTTGCCCGACAGGTTAAGCACTTCGAGCGAGTCGGCCAGGCTAAATATTTCTTCGGGGAACTCGGTGAGGCCGGCCGACAAGTCGAGGCGGCGCACGCCGGCCAGCTTGCCAGTCCGCAGGTCTTCTAGGGTGTGCATCGGCGCAAAGGTCGGACCCTTGCCTTCAATTAAAGGGCCGTTGTCGAAAGTTTCGGCACCCGCCACTGCGGACGCCGCACGCCCTACGTGGGGCATTTTCTGTCCCCTACCCCCACCCCGGCCAAGCGGGCCTGCTAGCAGGCCCGCCAATTTCACTTACTTTAGCACGCCCTTTGCACACGCCAAAAGCCCGGCCTTTCCTTCCCTCAACTCCAATTAAACAAGCTATTTATACTTAGCCAGCACACCCCTTTTCGACCTTATGGGGCGCAGCATCGTTAAATAGCCGAGTACACTGGGTGCACTGGCCCGCTTCTTGAATAGACCTGCACTAACCCGGAATTTCCAGCTTTCACATGACTCTTCTAAAAACGCCCGACTCCTCCGCTATGAAATGCCTCTCCTGGCTGGCGGCACTTGCGCTGGCCACACCGCTAGCTACTTTCGCCCAAACCAAGCCCGCCACCACCAAAACCACTACGACGGCTGCCAAGCCCGCCACGCAGGAGGTGAAGGAAACCGTGGAAGAGCTTGACCCGGCCACGGGCAAGGTGGTGCGGCGCACCACGCGCACCTATAACGTACCAGCGGGCACGGCTGCCACGAGCAGCAAGTCCACCACTACCACGGCAACTACTTCGCCCACCGCCATCGATGAAGCCACGAGCACCACGGCGGTCTCCAGCGTAGCCGGCGACACGGCCGTATCGTCCTTCTTGCGCGAAAAAGTGGTACTGAGCAGCGTGACGGCCCCGCAGCTGTTGCGCCTCTACAGCGAATTCATTGAGACGGTGCGCGCCGAGCGCTCGGGCTGGAAGCCGGCCAACTGGGAGCGGGCCGCCGCCGTGCTCAGTAGCCTCAATGCCCGCTATGAGCAGCTGCGCACTTCTTTTTCGCTCGATGATAAGCTGACCATCCGCTCGCAGCAGGGCGAGTTTCAGACCCTGCGCACCGCCCGCCAGCTCTCCGACCAGATTTCCAATAAACTGTAGGAACAGCCAGAAATCAAAAACAAAAAGGCCTGCTTCACTCGGTGAAGCAGGCCTTTTTGCATGTCGCGCCGGGCAGTGGGCTAGCCTACGCCCAGCGCGTGCTCCAGGTCCACGAGCAAATCGGCCACTTCCTCGATGCCCACGCTCAGGCGAATGACGCCGGGCGTGATGCCGAGCGCCGCGCGCTGGGCCGGCGTGAGGCCCCGGTGCGAAGTAGCGGCCGGGTACGAGCACGACGAGGCCACGCCCGCCAGCGAGGGCGCCAGCGGAAACAGCTTGGTTTTTTGGATAAAGGCCTCCACGGCCTCCACCGAGTCGTCGGCCAGCCGGATGCTCAGCATCCCGCCGTAGAGGCCGCCCAGCAGCTGGTGCGCGGCTAATTGGTGGCCGGGGTGGCTTTCCAGACCAGGGTAAAATACCTGCGCCACAGCCGGCGTATCGGCCAGGAAGTGGGCTAGCGTCATGGCATTTTCGGAGTGCTGGCGCATCCGCAGGCGCAGCGTTTTGAGGCCGCGCACGGCCAGCCAGCTGTCCATCGGTGCCAGCATCAGGCCGAGGTTGGTGGCTAGCCGGCGCAGGCTTTTGGCAAGGGCCGGGTCGCGGGCCACCACCACGCCGGCCGTCACGTCGGAGTGGCCAGCCAGGTACTTGGTAGCCGAGTGCCACACCATGTCGGCGCCCCAGCTCAGTGGCTGCGTCAGCATGGGCGAGGTGAACGAGCTGTCAATCAGCAGCAAAATACCCTGCTCCTGGCAAGCCTGGGCCAGGCGCGGGCCGTCGAGCACCACCAGCAGCGGGTTGCTCAGCACTTCGGCCAACACCAGCTTGGTATTGGGGCGGCGGTGGCTAGCCACGTCGTAGAGGTCGGCCAGCGGCACGTAGCTCGTTTCGATGCCTAGGCGCATCAGCTCATTGGAGAGCAGCACCACCGAGCCGCCGTAGAGCTCGGCCGGGCACAGCACGTGGTCGCCGGCCTGGCACACGGCCAGCACGGCGGCCAGCAGGCCGGCCAGCCCGGCGCCCGTGGCCACGCCCCCGCCGGTGGCACCTTCGAGGCGGGCTACTTCGGCCACCAGCTCATCCGAGTTGGGGTGCTCGGAGCGCGAGTAGCCGTACATGCCGCCGTGGTCGGGGGCGGTGTAGTAGGTTTCCAGCTCGGCCAGCGAGCTAAACTTGAAAACCGAAGTCTGATAAATCGGGGTGACTTTCGGGTGAATTGGGGTCAGGTCCATGCAATAAATAAGGGCAGTTGCCGGTGCGAAGTAAACAGCTAGCCCAAGAACACCCGGGCCGGGCCAGCGTTGCGCCGGGGCGCCGGGTGGCGGCGACTTGCTGCGACTAGGCCTTGCGGCGCTGCTCGGCGGCTTGCAGCGCCTGGGCGGCAATATCTTCGGCCATCTCTACCTGCGCCAGTATTTCCTGCTGCGGCATCAGGTGCTGCATTAGCTGGTTTTCGCGGGCAAATACCCGCGCCAGCACTATCAGATATGAGAGCAGCAGCGGTCCCACAACCAGCCCCACAATACCGAAAATCTCTACGCCCAGCGTGAGACCCACCAGCGTTACCCAGGGGTGAATGTCACCCATGTACTTGGCCAGCCAGATGCGCAGCACGTTATCGACGTTGATAATTATAATCACGCCCACCAGCAGAATACCGATGCCTTGCCCTTGGTGCCCCTGCGCAAACTGATAGAGGGCCGCCGGACCCCACACCAGCGGCGTGCCCAGCACCGGGATAAAGGCCATAAAAAAGGCCACCACGGTCCAGAACAGCGCATCGGGCACCCCGAAAAAGAATAGCGTAGCGCCCGTCAGCACGCCTTGCACCAAGGCCACGATGCCTTGGCCCAGCACGTTGGAATTCACGTTGTTTTTGAGCGAGATGCTCAGCTCTTCCATCGTTTTCTCGCGGAAGGGCAGGTAGCGGTGCAGGCCTACCAAAAACGCCTCTTCCTGCATAAACAGGTAGTACATTGTGAAGAGCATCAGGCCCACAATCACAATCACGTTGAGCACGCTGCTGGCCAGGGTCGGTATCCACTGGCTCACGCGGGCCGCGCCCTGCTGCAACAACTGGCGCACCTGGTTTTCCTGGGTCACCTGCATGCCCACTTTGCGCTCCACGGTTTGTACGGCCGCCAGAATCTGGTCGGGGTGCTTGGCTAGCTCCGTTACCCGGTCAATCAACAGGGAACTGAGCGCAAAAAACGGAATCACCAGCACCACCACCGCGAATAATAACAGCATAACTGTCACAAGGGTGCGGTTCCAATGGCGCTTGTGCACCAGGGCCGTAAACCACGGCCGCAACACCACATACAGAATGCCCGCGCCCAGAAAGGCCGTCAGGTATTGCAGCAGGCCATAAAAGGTTAGCAGGCCGAGCAGCACCAGCGTGATAATGAGCAGGGTAAAGCGCTGGCGCGGCGAATAAATGTTGACTTCGGTAGAGTGCGGCATAGCGCGGCGGGTCGCGTTTGGTTAATGAATACCTGCTGAACGAAAATCAGCCCCAAACAGCCAGGTTTATCTTGTCAGCAATGGCCAAAGAACCAAAAAAAGCGCCCGCGCCGGCCGTAGCCAGCGCGGGCGCTCCCGCAACTTTCAATGCCGTGCCTAGGCCGAAGCCGATTCGGCCAGCACCGTTACCTGGTTGTGCAACACCTCCACGATGCCGCCGCTGATGCGAAACGTGCCGCCACCCACACCCTGTACCGTCACATCGCCAGCCTTGAGGGCGGCAATGAGCGGGGCGTGGTTGTTCAGCACTTCAAATGAGCCATCGGTGCCCGGAAACCGCACCGACGTAGCCTCGCCTTCGTAAACTTTCCGGTCGGGGGTGATAATTTCGAGATGCATGGTTTTTAATTAATTGACTAGCAAAAAGAACGTCATGCTGAGCTTGTCGAAGCATCTCGCTCGCATCGTTGGGTTAGTAACCCTAGCGGCGCAAGCGAGATGCTTCGACAAGCTCAGCATGACGTTCTACTGTTTTTACTTGGCCTCGGCCATCAGGCGCTCGCCCTTAGCCACGGCATCTTCGATGTTGCCTACCAGGTTGAAGGCCGACTCCGGGAGATGGTCGTACTTGCCATCGATGATTTCGTTGAAGCCTTTGATGGTGTCCTTGATGTCAACCAGCACGCCTTGCAGGCCGGTGAACTGCTCGGCCACGAAGAAGGGCTGCGACAGGAAGCGCTGCACGCGGCGGGCGCGGTTCACAGTCTGCTTGTCTTCTTCGCTCAATTCGTCCATACCCAGGATGGCGATGATGTCTTGCAGCTCCTTGTAGCGCTGCAAAATCTCCTTCACGCGCTGGGCGGTGTTGTAGTGCTCGTCGCCGAGGATGGTAGCGTCGAGGATACGCGAGGTCGAGTCCAGCGGGTCAACGGCCGGGTAGATGCCCAGCTCGGCGATTTTGCGGCTCAGTACCGTCGTGGCGTCCAGGTGAGCAAAGGTGTTGGCCGGGGCCGGGTCAGTCAAGTCATCAGCAGGCACATACACGGCCTGCACCGAGGTAATCGAGCCGCGCTTAGTCGAGGTGATGCGCTCCTGCATGGCACCCATTTCGGTGGCCAGCGTGGGCTGGTACCCTACGGCCGACGGCATCCGGCCCAGCAGAGCCGATACCTCCGAACCCGCCTGCGTGAAGCGGAAGATGTTGTCGATGAAGAACAGGATGTCGCGGCCGGCACCGGTGCCGTCGCCATCGCGGAAGCTCTCGGCGATGGTCAAGCCCGACAGGGCCACGCGGGCGCGGGCTCCGGGAGGCTCGTTCATCTGGCCAAACACGAGGGTAGCCTGCGATTTTTCCATCTCCACCAGGTCCACTTTCGAGAGGTCCCAGCCGCCCTCTTCCATCGAGTGCTTGAAGGCCTCGCCGTAGCGGATAATGTTGGCTTCAATGAATTCGCGCAGTAGGTCGTTGCCCTCGCGGGTACGCTCACCCACGCCGGCAAATACCGACAGACCCTCGTAAGCCTTAGCTACGTTGTTGATAAGCTCTTGAATCAGAACGGTTTTGCCTACGCCAGCACCACCAAACAGACCAATCTTGCCACCCTTTACATAGGGAGCCAGCAGGTCAATTACCTTGATACCCGTGAAGAATACCTCCGACGAGGTAGCCAGCTCCTCAAACGCGGGGGCGTGGCGGTGAATGGGCAGGCCACCGGTGCTGGTGGGCTGCGGAATACCGTCAATAGCCTGGCCGATAACGTTGAACAGGCGGCCTTTCACGCCGTCGCCGGTGGGCATCGTGATGGCGTGGCCCAGGTTGCGCACTTCGGCACCACGGGTCAGGCCCTCGGTCGAGTCCATGGCGATGGTGCGCACCCGGTCTTCGCCCAAGTGCTGCTGGCATTCCAGTAGCACGACCTGGCCGTTTGCTTTGGTTACTTCCAGCGCGTCGAAGATGTTGGGGAGGTCACCTTCGCCCGCGAAGCTCACGTCCACCACGGGGCCGATAACCTGGGTGATTTTGCCCGAATTCGCCATTTGGTTTTGTTTTACTAAGTTAATATCCTTTTGAGGGTGCAAAAGTACGCTTCAAACCCCTTTTTTCAAAGCTGAAGCCCGCATGAATCCGGCCCTTCTCCTGGCCACCCACAAAGCGCCCTGCGGACCCAGCCCGCGCACTTTTTTTATTTTTTTTTGCCCTAGCTCTTGCTTGGTATCATTCTCTTGCTACCTTTGCAGCCCCGAACAGCACATCGCTCTACGGGAAACTGTCCGATGGTGTAACTGGCAACACGCTTGATTTTGATTCAAGAAAGTCCAGGTTCGAGCCCTGGTCGGACAACTAGCTCGAAAAAGCCCTTCTCAGCCTGCTGGGAAGGGCTTTTTGTTATGGCACTTTTTACTGTGCTCAAGCCGGCCGGCGCTTAGGCAGGTGCTGAAGTACTAGGCCTGCCAAGTCCTTAGCCGCTACAGCGGCTGCCCGCCGAGCGTGTGAGCAGAACAGACTGTCGTAAAAATTCCTCGCTCCCCATGACGAAGCACAGCGTATCTGTTTTGCCTGGCGCCCACGCCTGCATCGTAGCGCGCGGCTTGGTCGATAAGCACGGCTTGGCTGCTATTCCTTCTTGGTCAGGGCGCTTGCGTGGGCGCCAGCAGCTTTTACGCCGCAATATTCCCTAGTCCGCACCGCAATTCCTTAAACCTATTGCAACTTTGCGGTCGCAAACCGCCCTTAGCTGGCGGCCGCACCAAGTTCGACTGTATGAGCAAGCAGCCTGCGCAGCCCCTGGCCCCTAGGACGCCCGACCCGAGTAGCCGGGCGCGGACGGAGTGCCCGGCGGAAGAGCGGCTGCAAGGCCTTTTCACTACAAATTGGGGAAACTGGCAGCCGTACGGCGGCCCCGTCGCCCCGCCCCTCCGTTTTCAACAAGGCGCTGGCTTCTCCCCTATCGGGAGCAAGCCGGCGCCTTTCGCTTTTTATGGCTGTTTGGCGGGCCTTGGCTGGCCAGCAGTGCAATTGCGCCACTTTTTACCCGTTGCTACGGCAAGCTAAAGCTTACCCTATTCGCTCATGGACCCGATTGTTAAATTGTTTGCCGGCAGCGCCTCGCAGGAGCTGGGCCACAAAATTGCCGCCGCCTATGGCCAGCCCCTGGGCGACCTGACGCTTCAGCGCTTTGCCGATGACGAGCTTAGCCCCAGCTTCGACGAGAGCGTGCGCGGCTGCGAGGTATTCCTCATTCAGAGCACCTTCCCCCCGAGCGAGCACCTCATGGAGCTGATGCTGATGGTGGACGCCTGCAAGCGCGCCTCGGCCCACAAGGTGAACATCGTGATGCCCTACATGGGCTATGCCCGCCAGGACCGCAAGGACAAGCCGCGCGTGAGCATCGGGGCCAAGGTGGTGGCCAACATTATTCAGAGCGTGGGCACCGACCGCCTGATGACCTGCGACCTGCACGCGGGCCAGATTCAGGGCTTTTTTGACATTCCGGTAGACCACCTCGACGGGGCCACCGTGACGGCGCCCTACATCAAGTCGCTGAACCTCGAAAACCTCATCTTCGCCTCGCCCGACGTGGGCGGCGTGGTGCGTACCCGTGCCTTCGCCAAGAAATTTGGGGCCGAGATTGTGGTCTGCGACAAGATGCGCCTGCGGGCCAACGAAATTGCCTCAATGCAGATTATCGGCGACGTGAAAGGCATGGACGTGGTATTTGTGGATGACATGGTGGACACCGCTGGCACCATCTGCAAGGCAGCTGACCTCGTGATGGAGCGCGGCGCCAGCTCGGTGCGCGCCGTGATTACGCACCCACTGCTGAGCGGGCCGGCCCACAGTCGCATCCGCGCCTCGGCCCTCACCGAGCTTATTACAACTGATACTATTCCGCAGCGCGAGGAGAATGACAAGGTGCGCGTGATTTCACTGGCCCCGCTGTTTGCCGCGGCCATCCGCAACGTGGTGACGCACGAGAGCATCAGCTCGCTGTTTAGCTAGCGGTTGTTTTTACCGCGCTAAAGCCGTACCTTTGCGGCCCGTTTGGCAAGGGTTGCCGGGCGGATAATTCATTCCAAATCAACTTCTTTTATGAAAAGCCTCGAGATTGTAGGGTTTAAAAGAGCGAATCTCGGCAAGACGGACGCCAAGGCACTGCGCCTCGATGCCCAAGTGCCGTGTGTACTGTACGGGGGTGCCGAAGCAGTGCACTTCTCGGTGCCCGCCATCCTGTTCCGCGAATTGCTGTACACCCCGGAGGCCCACATCGTGGACCTGAACGTGGAGGGCACGCACTACCGCGCCATTGTGCAGGATGCGCAGTTCCACCCCGTGAACGAGATGCTGCTGCACGTTGACTTCCTGGAGATTAAGGATGGCAAAGAAGTGAAAATGGACATCCCCGTGAAATACGTTGGCGTATCGCCGGGCGTACTGGCCGGTGGCAAGCTGGCCAGCAAAATTCGTAAGGTAAAGGTGAAGGCCCTGCCCGAAAACCTGCCCGACTACGTGGAAGTTGACATCAGCACCCTGGAGCTTGGCAAGTCGGTGAAAGTAGGTGCGGTTCAGCCCACCAACTACACCATCCTGACCAGCGCACAGGCCCCCATTGCTACCGTGACCGTACCGCGCGCTCTGAAAGGCGAAATGGCTGCTAACCGTTAATCGCAGATTAAACGGATTTAACGGATTGCGCAGATACGCTGCTTCGCAGCTGACTACGCTAGCGTTTCTTTAGTGAAGAAGGCTGCCTTAGCGGGCAGCCTTTTTCTTTGAGGCCCGGCCCCTGGTTTTTAAATTTTCTCCCCCCACGTAGTCAGCCCGCTTTAGCGGGCGTATCCCCGAAATTCGTTAAATCCGTTTAATCTGCGATGAAGTTTCTGGTTCTTGCCCTCGGCAACATCGGCCCCGAATACGCCGACACGCGCCACAATATCGGCTTTATGGTGGCTGATTATCTGGCGCAGAAATTCGATGCGCCGCGCTTTGAGCTGGGGCGCCATGCGTTCACCACCGAGTTTAAGAGCAAAGGCCACACCTACGTGCTGGTCAAACCCACCACGTATATGAACCTGAGCGGCAAGGCCGCCGCGCACTGGCTCAGCACGTTGAAAATTCCGGTCGAGAATATGGTAGTCGTTACCGACGACCTGGCCCTGCCCTTCGGCAAGCTACGCCTGAAGGGCCAGGGCTCGGCCGGTGGGCACAACGGCCTCAAGGACATCCAGGCCACGCTGGGCACCGATGTGTACGCCCGCCTGCGCTTCGGCGTGGATGCTAATTTTCCGAAAGGCCGGCAGGTCGATTACGTGCTCGACCCCTTCTCGGCCGATGAGCAGATTGACTTGCCGTTGCGCATCGAAAAGGCCGGCGAGGCCATCATTGCCTTCGGCGCGCTGGGGCTGGAGCGAGCCATGAACGTGGTAAATGTAAAATAGAAAAGGGCCAGCGCTGATGCAGCGCTGGCCCTTTTCTATTTTTGACTAGCCTGAATTATTACAGAATCGGGCTGCCGTTGCGCACGGCGCTGCCGGGCTGCATGAGGGCTAGCGAACCATCGGCGTTTTCGGCCAGCAGCAGCATACCCTGGCTTTGAATCCCTTTGATTTCGCGGGGCGCCAGATTGAGTAGTACCATTGCCTGCTGCCCAATGAGCGCCTCGGGAATAAACGCCTCGGCAATGCCGCTCACGATGGTGCGCTGGTCGAGGCCGGTATCAATGGTTAGTTTGAGCAGCTTCTTGGTTTTAGCGACTTTTTCGGCGGCGATGATGGTGCCGACGCGCAGGTCCATCTTACCAAAGTCATCGAAGCTGATGTTCTCTTTGGCAGTCGCTACGGGCGTGTTAGCTAGGGCATTAGCCTGCTTGGTATCGAGCAGCTTTTGTACCTGAGCATTTACCACGGCATCGTCAATTTTGGCGAAGAGCAGCGCGGGCTCCTGCAACTGGTGACCGGCCGGCAATTGCTCGGCGCGAGCGGCGCTGGTCCAGTCGCCGGGCTCAAAATTGAGCATTGCCGCCAGCTTAGCGGCCGATTCGGGCAGGAAGGGCGTGAGCAGCGGCACCAGGGCGGCGGCCACTTGCAGGGCCACGTACAGCACCGTGCCGGTGCGCGCCGCATCAGTTTTAATCAGGTGCCAGGGCTGCGTATCGGCCAAATATTTATTGCCGAGGCGCGCCAGGTTCATCACCTCTGCCAGCGCATCGCGGAAGCGGTAATTTTCGATGAGGTCGCCCACGCGGGTCGGAAATTCGGCCAGCTGGCGAAATACCTCTTCGTCTATTTCCGTCAATTCACCCTTGGCCGGCACTTTGCCCTCGAAAAATTTCTGGGTAAGTACGGCCGCGCGGTTCACGAAATTACCGAGCGTGGCTACCAGCTCGTTATTATTCCGGGCCTGGAAGTCCTTCCAAGTAAAGTCATTATCCTTGGTTTCGGGGGCGTTGGCGCAGAGCACGTAGCGCAGCACATCGGCCTGACCAGGAAAATCCTGCAAATACTCGTGCAGCCACACGGCCCAGTTGCGCGAGGTGCTGATTTTATCACCTTCGAGGTTCAAAAACTCATTGGCGGGCACATTATCGGGCAAAATAAATTCGCCATGCGCCTTAAGCATCGCCGGAAAGATGATGCAGTGAAAGACGATATTATCCTTGCCGATAAAATGCACCAACTTGGTTTCGGGGTCCTGCCAGTATTTCTCCCACTCGTCGGGGAAGCCTTCCTTGGTGGCCGAGATGTAGCCGATGGGCGCATCAAACCACACATACAGCACTTTACCCTCGGCGCCGGGCACCGGCACGGGCACGCCCCAGTCAAGGTCGCGGGTTACGGCGCGGGGGTGCAGGCCCTGGTCAATCCACGATTTGCACTGGCCGTAGACGTTGGTTTTCCAGTCGCTTTTGTGGCCTTCGATTATCCATTCGCGCAGCCAGGGCTCGTATTGGTCGAGGGGCAAAAACCAGTGCTTGGTTTCGCGCAGCACCGGCGTATTGCCGCTGAGCATGGAGCGCGGATTAATTAATTCCGTGGGGCTGAGCGAGGTACCGCAACGCTCACACTGGTCACCGTAGGCATTTTCGTTGCCGCAGTTAGGGCAGGTGCCCACCACGTAGCGGTCGGCCAGAAACTGCCCGGCCTGCTCGTCATAAAGCTGCTGGGTAGTTTGCTCGATGAATTTATTATCGGCGTATAATTTCTTGAAAAACTCGCTCGAAACCTCGGCGTGGGTTTTAGAAGAAGTGCGCGAATACACATCGAATGACACGTTAAACTCGCGAAATGAGTCGCGAATAATAGCGTGGTATTTATCGACCACCTGCTGGGGCGTAACTCCCTCTTTTTGAGCCCGGATGGTAATGGGCACGCCGTGCTCATCCGAGCCGCAGATAAATTTTACGTCGCGGCTTTGGGCGCGTAGGTAGCGCACATAAATATCGGCGGGCAAATAAACGCCGGCCAGGTGCCCGATGTGCACCGGGCCGTTGGCGTAGGGCAAGGCAGCCGTTACGGTGTAGCGCTTTGGTACTGAATTCATTGCTATTAAATTCTACTGCGCAACGCCACGTTGTAAACTAGTTGAACGCGGCACAACTACCGGGGTAGTTTTGGCAGGAAACGACTGAAAAAATTAATTAATAAACAGCAGGCGAAAAATCGGGCGCAACTCTAACAAAAACTTTGAGCAGACGTTTAGTAATTGCCCTCACTTAGCAAAGCAGTACGCTAACAAAGTCCTTGTATGCTACTCTTTTACTGCTCCTTTCCAAAACCCTTGTAACTTATGTCGAAAAAAAATAGCGCCGACGCACCGGCTACTGCCGCCCCCGCCAAACGCACCCCCGAGGAAAAAGCGCAGCAAAAGGCCGACAAAGCGAGCCGCCGGGCCACGAAGTCTCTCAACGACGACCGGGCCGAAAAAAAGGCAAACCAAAAGGAAACCCTCAAGGCAGCAGCCAAGCAGCTGCAAAAAGAGTTGGATGGCCGCATGAACGACATTGTGGACCGCATCCGCAAAGAAACGAAAGCCAAGCTGAAAGAAGTGGTGAAGGAGGCTACCCGGCGCCTCGACCTCGACACCGAGCGCATGTTTGAGCAGGCGCTGCATACAATAGTGCGCCACTACGACTCCATTGCACCGGGCCGCACTACCGACATCAACCTGCCCGCCCCCACTGCCGATGAGCAGGAGGCTAGCCCTGCCGCTGCCCCTAAGCGCAGCAAGGAGAGCCCCCCCCGCAAGCCCGCCTCCAACGGCGCGGTGACTGACGAAACCGCCGCTAAAAAGCGCGCGGGCCGGCCCACGGGCAGCACGAGCAAGCCCGTTGCTACCAGTGCCAGCACCAGCCGGGGCCCCGGCCGCCCCAAGCGCCAGTCCGCCGCTGACGAGGCCAGCGCCGAGTTCAGCACGCCGGAGGGTACCAGCAACGACAGCGTAGCCGTAGATAACGTATAACTAGTATCACTTGTAAAAAGGCCGTTGCCAGCGTTGGCAACGGCCTTTTTTATGGCTAGCCGGATGGGCTAAGGGCGGCGAAGCGTATCAGGGATGGCCTGGTCGATGCGCCGCATCCGGGTTTCGGTAGTAGTGGTGTTGGGGTCGTTGGTGTTAAGCGTTTCGGGGCGCTTGAGGCGGTTGATATCGGAGGCCTGCTCGCCCAGGCGCATGGTATTGGGAGTGGCATCGGGCACGGCTACGGCAGGCGCGGCGCCGCGCGCGGCGTTGGCGTTATAGATGGCACGGCGGTCGGCATCGGAGTTCACTGCGGTGGGCACCACGCCGGGCGTAGCCGTTTCGGTGAGTGGCACGGCAGCCGACTCGGCCCGCGGGGCCGCCGTTTCGGAGGAAAGCTCGGAGGCTGAGCAGGCGGCCAAGGCTAGCGGCAGGGCCAAGCTAGCGGCACGAAAGAGGAAGCGGAAGAACATTAATGGACAGCAAAAAGGCGGCCCCTAGCGGGCCGCCTTGTGCTTAACGGATTGCGGGCGCGGTAGTTGGCCGTTATTTCTTGGGCTCGAAGACCAGCGCGTTGCCGTCCATGCAGTAGCGCTGGCCAGTGGGCTTGGGGCCGTCGTCGAAGACGTGGCCGAGGTGGCCGCCGCACTTCGCGCACACAATTTCGTCGCGGCTCATGCCGAAGCTCTCGTCCGACTTCACCTTGACGCTAGCCACCGTGGCGGGGGCAAAGAAGCTGGGCCAACCAGTGCCCGAATCAAACTTCGTATTACTGACAAACAGTAAGTTGTGGTCGGCGGCGCAGTAGTAGGTCCCGGCCGCGTGGTTGTCGTGGTACTTGCCGGTGAAGGGGCGCTCGGTGCCCTCCTGGCGCAGAATGTAGTACTGGTCGGGGGTGAGCTGTTTTTTCCACTCGGCATCGGTTTTCACGATGGGAAACTCACCGGGCTTGCCCGTAACGGGCTGGGGCTGGGGGTATTTTCCTTCGGTAACGGAGGCACCTTTGGGGCCGGCGGGCACGGCCGCTACGGTTTTAGGCTGGTCGGCATGGCTTTGCGAGCAGGCGGGCGAAAGGGCCGCTACGCTCAAAAGCAAGGAAAGCAGGGAGAGACGCATGGGTTGGATAAGGCAAGTGGTTGCTGGGATTAACAAACGAAAAACCTCCGGCGTTCGGATGCCAGGCGCCCGATTTGTAGCGCGGTGGCTAGCCCCCTTTCGTGGGCTTTTTGCTACTGCACAGCAGGGTTTGCTGGAACGTTTGGGCGGGCGGGTAATGTTGATTTTCAGGATAATAAAAACGCAACTCGGTTTTCTATCCGAAACTCCGTACCTTTGCGGCCGCAAAACCATACGTATGACCCAGAACATTCGGAATATCGCCATCATTGCCCACGTTGACCACGGCAAGACGACTTTGGTGGATAAGATTATCCACGCCTCTAAGATTTTCGACGAGCACCAGCAGTTCGACGACCTCATTCTCGACGACAACCCACTGGAGCGCGAGCGCGGCATTACCATCGTATCGAAGAACGTATCGGTACGCTACAATGGCGTAAAAATCAACATCATCGACACCCCTGGTCACGCTGACTTCGGCGGTGAGGTAGAGCGCGTGCTGAAGATGGCCGACGGCGTGCTGCTGCTCGTGGATGCCTTCGAGGGCGCCATGCCGCAGACCCGCTTCGTGCTGGGCAAGGCCCTGGGCCTGGGCCTGAAACCCATCGTGGTAGTGAACAAAGTGGACAAGGAAAACTGCCGCCCCGACGAGGTGCACGAGCAGGTTTTCGACCTCATGTTCAACCTCGGCGCCAACGAAGACCAGCTTGATTTCGTGACCCTGTACGGGTCGAGCAAGCAGGGCTGGATGAGCACCGACTGGAAACAGAAAACTGACAACATCATTCCGCTGCTCGACGCGGTGGTGGCCTCGATTCCGCCCGCGCCAGTGCTGGACGGCACCCCGCAGATGCAGGTGACCTCGCTCGACTATTCGTCGTTCGTAGGCCGTATCGCCATCGGCCGCGTGCACCGCGGCACCCTGAAAGAGGGCTCCAACATGAGCCTGATGAAGGCTGATGGCAGCATCAAGAAAGTAAAAATCCGCGAACTGCACGTGTTTGAAGGCCTCGGCCGCAACAAGGTGGAGGAAGTGAGCAGCGGCGAAATCTGCGCCGTATCGGGCATCGAAGGCTTCGACATCGGCGACACGCTGGCCGACGCTGACAACCCAGAGGCGCTGCCCCGCATCAGCATCGACGAGCCGACGATGAACATGCTGTTCACCATCAACAACTCGCCGTTCTTCGGCAAGGAAGGTAAGTTTGTGACTTCGCGTCACTTGCGCGACCGTCTGTTCAAGGAAACCGAGAAGAACCTGGCCCTGCGCGTGCAGGCTACGGACAAGGAAGACACCTTCCTGGTGTTTGGCCGCGGTATCCTTCACTTGTCGGTACTCATCGAAACGATGCGCCGCGAGGGCTACGAGCTGCAAGTGGGCCAGCCCCAGGTGCTGTTCAAAGAGGACGACAAAGGCAACCGCCTGGAGCCGGTCGAGCTGCTGGTAGTGGACGTGCCGGAGGAAACCGCTGGCAAGGTTATCGAGCTGGTGAGCATGCGCAAGGGCGAAATGACCATCATGGAGCCTAAGGGCGACTTGCAGCATTTGGAGTTCAACATCCCGTCGCGCGGCCTCATCGGCCTGCGTAACAACGTGCTGACCGCCACCGCTGGTGAGGCCATCATGAACCACCGCTTCGCTGCCTACGAGCCCCACAAAGGCCCGATTCCCGGCCGCATCGCAGGTTCGCTGATTTCGCTCGAAACCGGCCCCGGCACCGCCTACACCATCGACAAGATGCAGGACCGCGGCTCGTTCTTCGTGGACCCAGGTGAGGAAGTGTACGCTGGCCAGGTTATTGGCGAGCACACCCGCCCCAACGACTTGACCATCAACATTCAGAAGGGCAAGAAGCTGACCAACATGCGCGCCTCGGGCTCGGATGAGAACGCTAAAATCGTTCCCAAGCGTCAGTTCTCGCTCGAAGAAGCTATGGAATACATCCAGAAGGATGAGTACCTGGAAGTAACGCCCAAGTCGGTACGCATGCGTAAGATTCTGCTTGACGAGAACGAGCGCCTGCGCTACGCCAAGACGGCCGAATAAACCGCAGATTTAACGGATTTAACTGATTCGTGGATACGCCACCTGTGGTGGCTGGCTAAGCGGGATAGATTGGGAAGGCTGCCTTTGGGCAGCCTTTCTTTTTTTGTGCGATTATTTTACCTTGCTTTTTTTGTTATGGACTCTTTGACTGCTTTTGTTCAGCTTTTTACCCTGGCCGATACTGATGCTACCCAGCGCATTACTGCGCGGCTAGCCCCAGCGCTCCGCGACCCGGCGGCCTACCAGGCGCAACACGCCGAGGAGCTGGCCGAGCGCGGCATGGACGGCGGCACGCTGCCCGCGCAGGAGGTGCGCGACGTGGCCCTGATTGACGCGCTGCTGAGCGAAGACTTGCTGTGGGAGAGCGAGTATCAGGACCCCGCTGCCGAAACGGCTGAGGGCTTGAACGACATTCTGGAGCGCCAGCAGCGGCCCGAGCGCCTGCGGCTAACCGCCGTGGGTAAGGGCCCCGAGGCGCTTGATGCTTTGCAGGAAGCCCTGGAGCCGCTGGGCCTGGCCCTGGTACTGCTGACGCTGGACAGCGACGCCTACCCGTTGAGTGTAGTGGCCGAGGCGCAGGCTGAAGAGGCACGCCGGCTAGCCCAGGAACTGGGGTTTGGCGTGACGGTATACTGAAAAATGGGTGCATCTTGCGGCCAGCTACGCAAGCTGAACCGCTAAGCGGCGCACCACTTTTTCATTCAAGCCCCTCCCCTCCGACTTATGGACCGCGCCACCGTCACCCAAAAAATCATTACCGCCAAAGTAAAGCACGGCCTGCGCTGGGCCGACATTGCCCAGGAAGTCGGCCAGAGCAAGGAATGGACCACCGCCGCCCTGCTGGGCCAGATGAAGCTGACGGCCGAGCAAGCCGCCGTGGCCAAGCGCCTCTTCAGCCTGGATGATGAGGAAACCGCGTGGCTGCAAATAGTGCCCTACAAGGGCTCGCTGCCCACGGCCGTGCCCACCGACCCACTTATCTACCGCTTCTACGAATTGGTGAGCGTGTACGGCCTTACGTTCAAGGAGTTGATTAGCGAAGAGTTTGGCGACGGCATTATGAGCGCCATCGACTTTTCGATGGACCTCACCCGCGAGCCCCACGCTAACGGCGACCGCGTGAGCATTGTGATGAGCGGCAAGTTTTTGCCCTATAAGTCGTACTAGACAAAGCATTAAGACAGGCAGCGGGGGTAGCCCCTACCCCCGCTGCCGCACGGCTTCGAAGGTGAGCACAGCGGCGGCCACGCTCACGTTGAGCGAGTCGAGCACGCCGCGCATGGGGATGATGACGGTTTCGTCGCAGGCGGCGCGGGTGGCGGAGGTGAGCCCATCGGCCTCGGTGCCGAGCACCAGCGCCGTGGGGCCGGTGAAGGTGGTGGCGGTGTAGCTCTTGGCGTCGTCGGCGAGGGCAGCGGCGAAAGTGCGGATGCCTTTTTGCTTCAGAAAAGCCAGCACCTCGGGCATAGGCGCAGCCACGGTGGGCACCGTGAAGATGCCACCCAAGCTAGCCCGGATGACGTTGGGGTTGTAGAGGTCGGTGCGGGCATCGCCCACCAGCACGGCGTGGGCAGGCGCGGCATCGGCCGTGCGCAGGATGGCGCCGAGGTTGCCGGGCTTCTCCACCGCTTCGAGCACAATGATGAGCGGATTGTCGGGCAGCGCCAGGCCGGCCAGGGTGCGGCTGGGGGTGTGCAATACGGCCAGCACGCCATCGGAGCGCTCGCGCACGGCCAGCTTGGCAAACACGGCGGCGCTCACGGGCAGGTACTCGTAGGGGCGCGGCACGAGCCTAGCAGGCGCGGCTAGCTCGTGGGCGAGTGCTTCGCCGGCCAGCTCTTCACAAACGAAGAGCGTGGCCACGGCCCAGCCGGCCTGGCGGGCGTTGGCCAGCTCGCGGGCACCTTCTACCAGCGTGAGGCCTTGGCGGCGGCGCTCGGCCGATTTTTCCTGCAAGCGCAGCACGTCTTTGATGCGCGGGTTATGCAGGCTGGTAATGCGGTCGGGCTGGGATGGGCGGGCGGCAAACATAGGGCGAAGGTACGGGAGGTTTGTAGGGAGTAAGGGCACCTCTAAGCCCGTTGGTGCAGCCCGTACCTTTGGAGACTTCAACTGGTAAGCGGTGCTTTTCTAAAAAAATAGCAAAACACCTACCTACATACCCGGCTAGCCTTTTACGCTAAATAAAGATTCCCCCGTGGCCCTTCGGCTCAATACCAAGATTCAGCTCGGCTTTGCCATTGCGCTATCAGTGCTGGTGGCCACATCTATCACGGCCTACGTGGCCATTCAGCAGCTGAGCCGCTACACCCGGCTAGTGGAGCATTCGTACCGCGTGCTGCAACAAACCGGCGACCTGCGCATCAGCATCCGCGATGCGCAGAGCGGCGTGCGCAACTACCTGCTGCTAGCCGACACCAGCTACCTGGCCACCTACCGCACCAACGCCGCCCTGATGCAGCAAGAAGCCGAGACGCTGCACCAGCTGGTGCAGGATGACCCCGTGCAGCACGCCCGCGCCGACTCGATGCGCCAGTTCGTGGCCTATCACCGGCGCGAGCTGGCCCTCTACCGCACGTTTGCCCCCTCGCCGCCGGCGGCGCAGTCGCTGCAACTGCGTCAGCAAGAGCCATTGCGCCGCGAAAAGGCCACCATTGGGCGCCTGCGGCAATACGAAGACGAGCTGCTGCGCAAGCGCAACCGCCAGCAGTCGCTGTTTCAGAAGCTGGCCCCGTGGGCCATCAGCGTGTCGGCCGTGCTAGCCGTGCTCATCGTGCTGTGGCTGTTTAAGAAAATAACTGATGAGCTGCAAGCCAACGACGAGCTGCGCCGCCAGCTCACGCGCACCAACCTCGACATTGCCCAGCGCATCCGGGCGATGGAGCACCTCACCCGGCAGGTGGTGCAGGGCGATTACAAGGTCAAGATTACCGACCCCGGCCAGCAGCACGACCGGCTGGCCTCGCTGGCCGCCTTGCTCAACCAAATGACCCAGGCGCTCGACACGGCCTTCGGCGCCCTCGAAAACCGCAACAAGGAGCTCGACCAGTTTGCCTACGTAGCCTCGCACGACCTCAAGGCCCCGCTGCGCGGCCTCAGCACCATTGTGCAGTGGATAGAAGAAGAGCTGGCCGATGAGCTTTCGCCCCAGCTCCAGACCTACCTGGGCCAGATGAAAGGCCGGCTGGCCCGCCTCGATGCCCTCATCAATGGCCTGCTGGCCTACGCCCGCGCCAGCCGCACCGAGCGCCAGCTTGGGCTAGTGGACACGGCCCAGCTCGTGCGCGAAGTAGCCGAGCTGGTGGTACCGCCCGAATTTACCCTGACCCTGGCGCCGGACCTGCCCACGTTTGAGGCCGACCGCCTGGGCTTGCAGCAGGTATTTACCAACCTGCTCAGCAACGCCGCCAAGTACTACGCCGGCCCCGCCGGCCAGGGCCGCATCGAGGTCAGCGCCCAGGACGAAGGCGCGCACTACGCCTTTCGGGTGCAGGATAACGGCCCCGGCATTGCGCCCGAGCACCACCAGAAGATATTTTTGCTCTTCCAAACCCTGCGCGACCGCCACACCGCCGAGAGCACCGGCATCGGCCTGAGCATCGTCAAGAAGCTCATCGACGACCAGCAGGGCAGCATCCGCGTCGAGTCGGCGCCGGGCCAGGGGGCGGCCTTCATCTTTACCTGGCCCAAGGGCGAGGCGGCTGGCTAGCCCATTTTCTTTCGCTCCTCCTTCCCTACCATGAACCCTGATTCCTTTTTTTCTACCGCTGGCACCGAGCCGGTCCGTTCAGTTCTGTTAGTCGAAGACGACGTGTTTGACACCATGACGGCGCAGAAGTCCTTTGCCCGCTTCAGCGTGCCGCACCAGCTGCACACGGCCTTCAACGGCGAGGAGGCGCTGGATATGCTGCTGGGCCGCAACGGCGTGGCGGCCATCACGCCGCTGCCCGAAGTCGTTTTGCTCGACCTGAACATGCCCCGCATGAACGGGCTGGAGTTTCTGGAAGTCGTGCGCGCCACGCCCGAGCTGGCCCACCTGCCGGTGTTCATCACCACCACGTCGGCCCTCGACCCCGACCGCGAGGCGGCCGCCCGCCTGGGCGTGAGCGGCTACATTCTGAAGCCCCTCGACTTTGCCAGCGGCGACGACTTGGCCGACAGCCTCAGCCTGCTCGAAAAGCTGCTTAAGTAGCATTGGGCCAAATTTTTAATTACCTCTCCACCTGAAGCCAGCCGGAAGTAGCAGGTGGGCGCCTGGCCAGGGCACTTTTGGCGCGGGCCGCGGCGTTAGCCGGGCACCGGCCGGAGTTGGCCGGCAGCGCTTTTATTTGCCTGCATGAAACTTCCGTTTGTTGCGGCGCTGGGCCTGGGGCTGAGCGCCGCCTGGGTGCCGGCGTCGGCGCAAGATGCGCCACGCCAGCTCGGTGGGGCTCCCGTGGTGCCTGCCCCGGCTCCGCGCCAGGTGGCCCCGGCCCCGCGGCCGCTCGAAGCTGCGCCCGCGCCCGTGGTGGCCGCCGACTCGGCCCGCCCCGCGCCGGTAGCCACCACGCCGGCGGCTAGCCCCGCCCCGGCCCAAGCGGTGCCCGCGCAGCCCGAGCCGGGGCCATTCAACCGCCCCTACATCATGGGCGGCTCTACGCAGCCTACCCGCTACCAGGTGGGCCTCAAGAACGGGGCGGTGTACAACGTGACCGACGTGGAGGTGAAGCAGCCGCTGTTTGGGCGCAACTTTCTGCTGCTCGACGGCCAGCGCCGGGTGGAGCTGAGCGAGGTAGGCTTTTATGAAAATGAAACCGGCCACTACGTGCGCACCACGTTGCCGCGCTCGTCGCGCGAGGCCACCTTGCGCCGCGAAAAAACCGGCCGCATCAGCCTCTATGCCACCTACAACACCAGCTACGCGCCGGGCGGCTACGGCATGCCGGGCTACGGTGGCTTTGGGGGCTTCGGCTACGGCGGCTTCGGGGGTTACCCCTATGGCAGCGGCTACCGCACTACCAAGACGGAATACTTTTCGAAAGACAACGGCCCGATTCAGAACCTGAACGCCCGCAACCTGGCCCTGGCCACCACCGACAACGCCGGGGCGCAGGCGCTGCTGGCCCAGGCCCGGCGCTACCAAACCGCCACTACCGTTGCCTACGTGGCGGGCGGCGGCTTACTGCTCTACGGCCTGCTTCAGTCGTTTCAAGCTAATGGCAACGGCATTTCGGCCCTTACCTACGCGGCCATTCCGGTGCTCATCGTGCCGCTCATCTTTCAGAGCAAGCAAGCCTCTGCCCAGCGCCAAGCCATTGCGCTCTACAATAGCGGCAACCTGCGGTAGCGGCTAATTGCCGGGGGCCAAGCCTGCCCATCACTTCCCTGAGAAAAGGGCACTGCGAACCTGAGCGACCGGTTTGCAGTACCCTTTTTTATGCCTTCTCCCCGCGCGGCTGCGCTCCCCGATGCCCCCGACTTTGCAGCCCGCCAGGCGCTGGCGCTGCTAGCCCACCAGCGGCTGTGTGCCGAGTACGGGGCGCCGTTTTTCTTCTTCAGCGACAAAGACCCGCTGAGCGAGCTCATCAGCGCGCTACTCTCGCACCGCACCAAAAACGCCGATTCGCACCGCGCCTACCAGCAGTTGCGCGCCACCTTCCCCACCTGGGAGGCCGTTCGCGACGCGCCCACCATCGACGTGCAGCGCGCCCTGAGCGCCTGCACCTGGCCCGAGCAAAAGGCACCCCGCATTCAGGAGGTGCTGCGCGAGATAAGCCGCCGCTGCGGCGACGAAAACCTGCCGCCCTGCTCGCTCAACTTCCTGGCCGAGCGCCCCATTCCGGAGGCCCGGGCCTGGCTCGAAAGCATCGGCGGCGTGGGGCCCAAAACCAGCGCGGCCACGCTGCTGTTCAGCAACTTGCGCCTGCCCGCCATGCCCGTCGATAGCCACCACCACCGGGTGGCGCAGCGGCTAGGCCTCATCGGCCCCAAGGTGGGCGAAGGGCCGGCCCACGCTCTGCTGGCGGCCCTACTGCCGCCCGACTGGACGGCCCAGCAGGTGTACGACCACCACGAGGCGCTCATGTTTCACGGGCAAAAGTGCTGCTACTTTCACCAGCCCGCCTGCGGCCGGTGCGTGATGCTGGACGTGTGCCCGGTGGGACAAGCGAAGGTGAGCCGTGAGCCGTGAGCAGTGAGCCGTGAGCAAAAGAACGTCATGCAGCAAAGCGAAGCATGACGTTCTTTTATTTGCACCTCTCATTAGTTCGTTATCACTTGATACTGCACCTGCACGCCAAGCCCAATGCGCGCCGTAACCAACTGCTGCCCGGCCCCGATGGCCGCTGGCTGGTGCGCCTGGCCGCCCCGCCCCACGATGGGCAGGCCAATGCCGTGCTGGTCGCCTTTCTGGCCGAGGTGTTTGGCGTGCCCAGGCGCGACGTGACCCTGCTGAGCGGCCACACCGCGCCGTTTAAGAAAGTGCAGATAAGCGGCCTGGCCGAGGCAGCGGGCGCGGCCGTGCTGGCCCGCTACGGCGCGGCGGGTGGCTAGCCCGGCGGCGCCGTACTTTCGTGCCTACGCCTTTGTCTTTGCCGCTCTATGTCTGCCGACGCTACGCTCCAGCCGCTGCTCGATGCCCTCAAGTTTTCGCCCGATAACCTGCCCCTGCGCCAGCACGTGGGCGGGCTGCTGCGCCAGGCCGGCCAGCACCAGCCCGCCGAGGAGCTCTACCGCGAGGGCCTGCGCTACCACCCCACCGACCCTACTCTTCAGTTAGGGCTAGCCGAGGCCTACTTTGCGCTGGGCAAAACGTCGGCCGCCTTCGTGGTGGTAGAGGAGCTACTGGCCCAGCACGACGGCCTGGGCCCCGCCCACCTGCTGCACACCCGCCTGCTGCTGGCCAGCCAGCAGCCCGACGCCGCCCGCGAGGCCTACGCCCAGGCCCTGCGCCTCGACCCCAGCCTGGCCGATGCCGCGCTAGGCACCGAGCTGCAAGCCAACGCCCCACGCCGGGTAACGGCCAGCGGCCCGGCCCCCGGCTTTGGCGAGCCGGCCGGCCCGGCCGCGCCCGCCCTGCTGGGCCTGGAGAAGCCGCGCATCACGTTTCAGGACGTGGGCGGCATGGAGGCGGTGAAGGAGGAAATCCGGCTCAAGATTATTCACCCACTGCACTTTCCCGATTTGTACAAGGCCTTTGGCAAGGCCAGCGGCGGCGGGCTGCTGCTGTATGGCCCGCCCGGCTGCGGCAAAACCTACCTGGCCCGCGCCACCGCCGGCGAGGTGCAGGCCAGCTTTCTGAGCGTGGGCATTGCCGAAATCCTGGATATGTGGCTCGGCAACAGCGAGAAAAACCTGCACCAGCTGTTTGAGCTGGCGCGGGCCCAGGCGCCGTGCGTACTGTTTTTTGACGAGGTAGATGCCCTAGCCGCCAACCGCCACGACCTGCGCCAGAGCGCCGGCCGCACGGTCATCAACCAGTTTTTGGAAGAGCTCGACGGCGTGTCGGCCTCCAACGAAGGTGTGCTTGTGATGGCCGCCACCAATGCGCCCTGGCACCTCGACCCTGCCTTCCGCCGCCCCGGCCGCTTCGATAAAATAACCCTGGTGACGCCCCCCGACGAAGGCGCCCGCGCCAGCATCCTCGACATTCTGCTCAAGGGCAAGCCGCTGGCCGACAACGTGAACGCCGCCGCCGTGGCCACCCGCACCGCCGGCCTCAGCGGCGCCGACCTCAAGGCCGTGGTCGATGGCGCCGTGGATACGCGCCTGCGCCTCTCCATGCGCGCCGGCCGCCCGCTGCCCATCGAGCAAAGCGACCTGCTCGACGCTGCCAAGCTCGTGAAGCCCAGCACCAAGGAGTGGTTTGCCACGGCCCGCAACTACGCGCTGTACTCGAACGAGGGTGGCCTCTACGACGAGATACTGGTGTACTTGGGGGTGAAAAAGCCGGGCGCGTAGGCCACAATAATGGACGAGCACGATGCCCCGCTGCTGCCCCCGACGGCTACGGCCGCCTACGCCTGGCAACTGCTGCAACTGCGCCGGCCCGCGCTGGCCCTGGAGCTAGCCGAGCAGCTGCTGGCACTTGACTCGACCAAGATTTCAGCCCACCTGGTGCGCACGGAGGCACTCAGGCAGTTGGGGCGCCTGCCCGAAGCCGCGCTGGCCGCTAAAGCAGCCATCGCGGCTAGCCCGCAGTCGGCGGGCGCCGTGGCGGCCCTTGCCCAGATAAGAGGGCAGGAAGGACAGCTTACCGAATCGGAAAAACTCATTAAGGAAGCGCTACGCCTTGACCCCGCCAATGCTAGTCACTACGCTTTTCTGGCGCAGCTTCAGTTTTTGCAAAAGCGGCTACCAGATGCCATAGCGACTGCCAGCACGGGGTTGCGCCTCAATGCGCAGCATGCTGACTGCCTGCTGTGGCGCGCAATGGCCCAGGAGGAGCATGACCAGCCCGAGCCCGCCGATGCCGACTTGCAGCGGGCGCTGCGCGTGGCGCCTAGCAGTGCCCTCCTGCACGAGTGGCGGGGCCGCCAGCTACTCGGCCGCCACGAGCCGCACGCAGCCAGCCAGCACCTCGCCCAGGCAATGCGGCTCGCCCCCGGCAATACGGCCGTCCTGCTGCTACTGCGCCAAGCCTACCAGCAGCAGCAATGGCCACCGTGGCTGCTGCGGCAGCGCCAGCTGCTGCGGCAAGCCTGGCTAGCCGGGCAGCCCTTTAGCTGGCGCAACCTCGTGGTGTGGCCGTGCATCCCCATTTATGCCGTGCGCAGTTGGTGGCGCACCCGGCACCACGCCTTGTTTCAGCAGCGCATACCGGGGCTGCGCCGCGCGCTGCTACGCAAATGGCTGGTTTTGGCAGCGCTGGTGCTGGTGCCAGCAGGGGTGCTGTATGCTTTCATTACCTTCGACTTACCGCCTTACACGCTCGTTATGTTGCTGGTCGCCATTTTGCGCGGTGCGATGGGTAGCAATAAGCAAGCTGCCTAGCCTCTGCCGCTGCAAAAGCCTTCGATAGCAGCGCAGTTTCTTTTACAATTACTACGGCTTCAAGCCATTTGCCCCTCCTTGGACTACTCTTCTGACTGGCTGCCCCGCGTGCAGCTTTTGATGCAGCAAAACCGCCTGCCCCAGGCCGCCGACGAGCTGCGCCGCCAACTGCGCCTCGACCCGCACGAGCCGGTGGCCCACGCCCTGCTGGCCATTTGCCTGCTCGAGGACGAGCAGCGCCTGCCCCAGGCCCAGGAAGAGGCCGAGCTGGCCATTCACCTGGCACCCGAGTACGACTTTGCGTTCTACGCCCTGGCCTTGGCCCAGCACCGCCAGCACCGGTCCAAGGAGGCGCTGGCGGCCATCAACCAGGCGCTGGCCCTCGACCCCGCCGATGCCAGCTACTACCACGTGCTGGGCCAGCTGCGCCTTGAAAGCGGCCAGTGGCAGGCGGCCCTGCAAGCCGCCCGCACCGGCCTGGGCTTCGACAGCGAGCACGCCGGCCTGCATGGCCTGGAGGCCCGCGCCCTGGCCCGCCAGGGCCGCCGCGATGAAGCCAGCCAGGCCGCCCGCGCCGCCCTGGGCCACGGGGCCGAGAGCAGCGACATTCAGGCCCAGGCCGGCTGGGTAGCCCTCGAAACCAACCGCCCCCACGAGGCGCTCGAAAACTTTCGGGAGGCCCTGCGCCTCGACCCTACTTCCGACTATGCCCGCGCCGGGCTGGTGGAGGCGCTCAAGGCCCGCTACTGGGTCTACCGCACGTTTATGCGCTTCATGTACTGGGTGAGCTCGCTGAGCGCGGGCCTGCGGCGGGGCCTGCTGGTGGGCGCCTACGTGGTGGCGCGCTTCGTGCCGGTGCTGCTGCCATTCTACCTGGTTTTTGCCTACATGAGCTGGTTTAAAGATGCGCTGTTCAATTCCTTGCTGCGCGTGAACCGCTACGGGCGCTACGCCCTCAGCGCGGCCCAGACCCAGCACTCCAACCACTTTCTGGCCTTGCTGGGCGTGGCGGCGGGCGCCGGGCTAGGGGCCCTGCTCACGCACGGCGACGTGCCGGGGCTGGTTACGCTGGCGTTTGTGGCGCTGGGGCTGCTGTTTCCGCTGGTGGGCACCGAGCGACTAACGGCGCGGCCCAAGCAGCAGCAATACTCACGCTGGGCCGGCTGGGCGCTGGCGGCCGTGGGCGTGCTCTGCATTTCGCTGGATATGCTGGGCATGAACGGCCAAGGCACTGGCCAGCTATTCATGGTGTTCCTCTACGGCACCGTGGCTTACACCTGGGTATTTGCCTTTCAATAGGTTATCACTATTCACTATAAAAGAACGTCATACTAAGCCTGTCGAAGCATCTCTATCACGCCGCTAGGGTTAGTAATCCTAATGACGCGGCAGAGATGCTTCGACAGGCTCAGCATGACGTTCTTTTTGAATCTTTAAACACTCTATAAGCGCCTCCTACTTCTTCCGCTTCCAGCGGTAGTAGCGGCGGTACCAGGGAGACGTTTTTTTGAACAGGCTGCTGGCCGACTCGTGCGGAAACATGTTGATGCGAAAAATCTGCATCCGGTCGTCTTCCAGGTGCATGCCACCACTGTCGGTAGCCACGGCGTAGGTGAAGCCGGCCTCGGCGGCCAGGCGCTTGGTCTCGGCGCTCAGGTCGCCGTAGGGGTAGGCGAAGGACAGGATATTGATGCCCAGGCGGCGCTCTAGCTCGGCCTTGCTGGCGGCCAGCTCGTGGGCGGCTTCGGCGGCGGGCAGGCCAGCCAGGCGCGGGTGCGTGAGGGTGTGGGCTCCTATTTCCCAGCCCGCCGCCACGAAGGCCTGCTTCTGGGCTTCGCTCATGATTTCGGCGCGGGGCTCGGTGGGGTCCTGGGCGAGGTCCCACTGGTTGTGGCGCACCTCAAAATCACCCAGCAAATAGAGCACGCCCCGGTAGCCGTATTGCTGCATGAGGGGTAGCAGGTTGGTGTAATTATCGGTGTAGCCATCGTCGAAGGTGAGGACGATGGGCCGGCGCGGAAACTCGGCTAGCGGGCGCCGGCCGCTGGCAAAATCCTGGTAGTCCTGGAAGGTAATGGGCGTGAGGCCGTGACTTTTAAAATACGCCAGGTGCTCGGCAAACTTCTCCTTGGTGACAAAAATCTGGTGCTTGGTGGCGATAGGCGCGTCCGGAATTTTGTGGTACATGAGCACCGGCATAAACTGGGGCGCGGCCAGGGTCATGCGCGCCGACTCGTACACCGCCAGCACCCGGGCGGCCACGCTGGCCAGGTCGTAGTCGCGGCGCACCTGCTGGGCCAGGGCCGGCGCCACCCGGTGCGGCTGGGACAGGAAGGCCCGCGCATCGGCCAGCACCGGGGCGGGGTCGAAGCCAGCGGCGGGCTGCTGCCGGGCCGAGATGTCGCCAAAGTTGGAGGCCGCCGCAGCGGGGTAGCTAGCCAGCGTGACGGGGCCAGCGTAGAGGGCCTCGCCCAAGGCCAGCACGGCGCGGCCCTCGCCCAGGGCCTCCATGGCCACGCGCCCGGCCCCGATGATGAGGTCGGTGCGGCGCAGCCAGCCAGCCACGTCGTCGGTGAAGCCAATTACTTCCACGCGCTCGCTGTACTGGCTTTGCAGCTGCGCGAGGGCCGCCTTGCCGGCGGCGGGCAGTTGCTCCAGCTCGCCACCAATGAGGGTAACGCGCAACTTATCAAACTCTTGCAGCAGCGCCGGAAACACGTGTTGCAGCAGCACGGCCGCCCGCTCGCCCTTGGGCCCGTTGAAGCGGCCGATGAAAGCTAGCCGCAGGGACTTGAAGGTGTTGGCTGCCGAGGCAATGGTATCCGCAGCTTCGGCTCTAGGGTCTTCGTTTTTACTTTTCCATGCCCAGTCAATACCATTGGGCACGACCACGATTTTGGCGGGTGCCATCTTCACCTCCTCGCGCAGGTGCTGAGCCAGGTTTTCGCAGATGGCGATGACCTTCTGGCCGTAGATATCGAAGAGTGAGGTGGAAGTGTGCAGGTGCTGACGGCCGTGCACGGTGCTTACCAGCGGCACGCCCAGCCCGCGCAGGGCAAAGTAGCTGACCCAGCTAGCAGCCCGCGAGTGGGCGTGCACCACGTCTATCTGGTGCTGGCGCACCAGCGCCCGCAACGCCCGGATGTTGCGCAGGCGCTGCCCGTATTTGCGCTGGCTGATGGGCAATTGCACCTGGGCCGCCACCGTGGGCAGCGCCGCCATGTCGGAGGCCAGCCACACCTGGTGGCCGGCGCGGTGGTGGGCCTCGGCCAGGGCCACGGCGTAGGCCACCGAGCCGGCGTAGAAATTAGCAGATAGTACGTGCAGGATGCGCATGGCCGCAAAGGTATCGGGGCGTAGCGTGGACGCTGCGAGTCCGCGCGTGTTGTCGCCCGAACGTTCCCACGCGCGGACTCACAGCGTCCGCGCTATTATGCCCAGGCGCGGCCGGCCACGTTGCTCATGTATTTCTGGCCGCTGCCGGTGTTGAGGAGCAGAATGCGCTCGTCGGCGCGCAGCCAGCCACCGGCCAGCAGCTGGCGGGCGGCCATCCACACGGCGGCGCCCTCGGGAGCCACGAACAGGCCCTCGTGGCGGCCCAGCTCGCGCATCCCTTCCAGCATTCCTTCTTCGCTGATGGCCACCACCGTGCCGCGCGACTCTTGCAGCACTTGCAGCATCAGGGGCTCGCCCAGCGGGCGGGGCACGGCCAGGCCGTTGGCCAGGGTGGGGCGGCCAACGTAGTTGAGGCAGCTCGTTTGGCGGCCGAGGTAGGTTTCGAGCAGCGGGCAGCAGTTTTGGGCTTGCACGGCCACCATGCGCGGCAGCTTAGTTTCGGGGGCCAGCCAGCCCAGCGTTTTCATTTCCTGAAACGCCTTCCAGATGCCGATGAGGCCGGTGCCGCCGCCGGCGGGGTACAGCAGCACGTCGGGCAGCTCCCAGTTCAGCTGCTCGGCTATCTCGTAGCCCATTGTTTTCTTGCCTTCGAGGCGGTAGGGCTCCTTCAAGGTCGAGATGTCGAGCAGCTCGCCGCCGGCGTTGAGCTGGCGCACGCGGGCCGCGCAGTCGTTGATGAGGCCATCGACCAGCTCCACGCTGGCTCCGTACCAGTAGCATTCTTCCTTGAACGCCTCGGGCGTGTGGCGCGGCATTACCACGGTGGCACCCAGGCCGCCGCGGGCGCAGTAGGCGGCCATTGCCACCCCGGCGTTGCCAGCGGTGGGGATAATGCAGCCCTCCACGCCCAGTTCCTTGGCCTTGGAGATGGCCATGCTCAGGCCCCGCGCCTTGAACGAGCCGGTGGGGTTCTGGCCTTCGTCTTTGAGGGTGAGGTTTGCTAGCCCATACTGGGCCGCCAGGCGCGGCAAAGTCAGCAAGGGCGTGAGGCCCTCCCCTAGCGTCACTTTATTGGCCTCGTCGAGCAGCGGCAGCAGGGCACCGTAGCGCCACATCGAGCTATCGGCCAGGTTGATGCCCGCCTCGCGGCTCAGCGGCTTGCGTAGGCTGTAGCTGGCTACCAACGGCTGCTGGCAGCAGGCCGATACCCCTTGCAGCGCGAAGGGCGAATAAACGGCGCCGCAGTGGGCACATTGCAGCGCCTGAATGCGCGATTGGGGCTGCGTGGCTACTTGGTTCATACCGCAAAGTTCTGGCGGCCCCGCTTATTCCTATGCCGTGTCGAAATGGCGTTTTGGCATAGCCTATTCCTTCTTGGAATAATAGCGCTGGGTGAAGCGCAGAAATTCGCGGTAGGGCCCGCTGTTCTCGGTGCCCTTGCGCTGGATGAAATTGAACTTGCGCTCCAGAAATAACTCCTTGATTTTCACCTCTACCAGCTCGCCGCTGGCCAGCTCTTTGAGCACGGCCTGGCGGGGCAAGAAGGCCAGGCAGGTGGTTTCGACGCGCACGAAGTTTTTGAGGGCCTCGGTGCCGCCCAGGCGCACCCGCACGGGCAGGGCCGCCAGCCGCAGCCCGTGCGTGGCGAGGGCTTCTTCGAGCACAGCCAGGGTGCCCGAGCCCACTTCGCGCAGGGCCAGCGGGATGCTGAGCAGGTCGCTCGGGGCCAGCGTGCGGCCAGCCAGCGGGTTGGCCGCCGCGCACACGGCCACTACCTCATCGGTGAGCAGCGGCGTGTAGGTCACGTTGCTCACTTTGTGGATGCCCTCAATGATGCCCAGCTCAATCTCGTGCTCCAGCAAGGCCTTGAGAATGTTGTCGCTATTGCGGTTTTTGAGGCTGAGCTGGTGCTGCGGGTGCTGGTGCAGCCAGGCCGCCACCACCGGCGGCAGCACGTAGAGCGAGATGGTGGTGCTGGCCCCGATGAGCAGGTGCACGGCCGGCGCAAAGGCCGGGCTGGCCTCGCTCATCTCCTGCTGCAACTCTTGCTGCAACTGCTTGGCCTGCAATAATTTTTGATAGAGCTTGTGGCCGGCCGGCGTCAGCTGCACGCTGCTGCCCAGCCGCTCGAAGAGGCCGGTCTTGTAGTGTGCTTCCAGGGCCTTTACCTGCTTACTCACCGCCGACTGGCTGATGAACAGCGCCTGGCTGGCCTTGGTAAAGCTCAGGCGCTGGGCCACTTCCAGAAACACTTCGTGCGAATGAGCCAGCATGGGGCAAAGCTACTGGCGTGGGGGCGCACCCGGGGCGATGATGAGCAAAATCATTGCACTTAGCACAGAAAAATCTGAACCTTGCATGAAGCAAACAGAGCTTTTCTGCGCAAGCAAGGCCCAGATTAGTCTTTAGTAGCCTTTGCCCGCCGGGTATTTACCCGGTTGGTATCTCTTCGGCCCTTCCTTCCCGCTATGCTATCATCCATTACCCTATTAGCCACCGGCATCGCCCAAAGCGGGCAATTGAGCCTTTTGCACCGGGCGCTGCACCGAGCCCAGATACTGCTGGAGTTTTCGGCCTTCTTCCGCCTCCAGCAGCTGGCCAAAACGCTGTCGCTGGTGCAGTTGCTTAAAATCCAGCCCAAGTTCATTTACAAGTACTTATCGCCGTACACGGCCCTTAGCTTTTCGCGGCCCATGCGGCTGGCGGCCATTCTTAACCACTACCAGTTTTTGGTGGAGCGCGTGACGCCCCATTTTTTTGCGGCTCTGACTCGCTCGCCCGTGCTGTGGCAGCAGTGCGGCCCCGACCAGCTGGCCATCACCCTTTCGTACCCCACGTGCACGGGCTACGAGGGTGAGCTGTCGCTCAATTTTTCGGTTGATGGCGTTGTGGTGCAGGTTATTAGCTTTGTCATTGTGCCCGGCCGATTAGTAGGCAGCGCTAGTGCGCAGGCCCTGTTTATCTGCCAGGTGCAGGGCACGCGCAACGCGCCGCTGCTGCGGCACGCCACCAAGGCCCTGCACGACATTACGCCGGCTACGCTGCTCGTGCACGCGGCGCACGGGCTGGCCAGCGCCCTCGGCATCGGGCAGTTGGTGGGCATCAGCACCGAGGAACAGCTGTGCCGTGATAAAATCAGCTTCGACTACGCCTCCTTCTGGCAGCAGTTTGAGGGCCAGCGCACGGCCGCCAACCTGTTTTTGCTGGCCGGGCCCGCCGCCGAAAAGCCGATTCAGCAGATAAAATCCAACCACCGGGCGCGCACCCTGCGCAAGCGCCTGGCCAAGCAGCAGCTACGCCTGGCCGTGGCCCAGCAATTTGGTGCGCTGTGCCTGGGTCAGCCAGTGCAAGCCGCTGGTTTTGGCTGTCCATAAGCCAGGAATACGCTTCGGCTTATCGCCCTTTCGGGGCTTGTAAGTGGCACCGTCGGCAAGGCCTTACCCTGGGCGAATTTGGCTAGCTGACGTTGGCCTAACTTGGGCGGCCATGCGGCTAATAGACTTGCTTGCTAGGCTTTTGCATTACCTTGCCGCGCCGATTATCCCCGGCCCCGCTATGCGCCAACGCTACCTGCTGCCGCTGTTTTTTCTGGCCCTGACGGCCACGCTTTCCTGCTCCAAAAAGGCCGATTCCGGGCAGGCCGATACCGCGACCCAGGCGGCGGGCGAGGAAATCGACCCCACCCAAAACCTGGTATTCAGCTTCGACGAGCCGGTGGTGCCGGCCAGCCAAGCGGGGCGCTGGGACACCACGCGCTACGTGCAGTTTGAGCCGGCCATCAAAGGCAAGTTTAAGTGGGTGAACGACGGGCGCGAGCTGGTATTTTCGCCCCTGGAGCCGTTTCGGCCCAGCACCACGTTTTCGGCCAATCTGCGGAGCGCTGCGCTGCCCTCGGGCAAGCAAAAGCTGACCCTAGCCCGCTCGAAGTTTCACACGCCGTTTCTGGAAATGACGGGCGCGCAGGTGTTTTATGGGCGCAGCAACCGGGCCGCCGGCACCGCCGAGCTGCGCGCCAACGTGCTCTTCAACTACCCCGTGCGGCCGGCAGATTTGCGCCCGCGCCTGCACCTCACGCAGGGCGGCCGGCCGGTGGCCTTCACCCTCACCGCCGCTGAGCCCGACCGCGCGCTGGCCCTCACCATCACGCAGGAGGTCGATGCCAACCAGCCGCTGCACTTTGAGGTCGATGGTGGCTTAAAAGCCGTGGCGGGCAGCCAGCCCACCACCGCCCCGCTGCAAGCCGACACCGAGGTGCCCGACCAGCAAACCCTGCAAGTGCGCGAGCTCACCGGCCAGGTGCTCAACGGCCAGGCCGTGGTGACGCTCCTCACTAACCAGCCGGTATCGGTGGCTGATATTCAGCCGCTGCTGAAGGTGGAGCCGGCCGTACCCTACGAAATCGAGGCGCTGGAGAGCGGCCTGTTGCTGCGCGGCGGCTTCGAGGTAGGCAAGGACTACCAGGTGAGCATTACGCCAGGCCTGCGCGGGGCGCTGGGCGGGCAGCTGGCCGAGAGCTTTAACCAGACGGTGAGCTTCGGCAGCAGCGAGCCGAGCATCAGCTTTGCCAGCACCGACAAGGCGATGTACCTGGGCGCCAACGGCACCCGAAACCTGGGCCTGCGCCTCAACGAGGTGGCGAACGTGCAGGTGACCATCGCCAAGGTCTACGCCAGCAACATCCAGGAAATCCTGCGCAGCGACAAGCAGTACGGCTACGACAGCGACGACGAGGAAGGCGGCGAGAGCGAGGAAGGCGACAGCGGGTATTCCGAAGGCCACAGCTACCAGTACTACGACCTCGAAAACCGGGGCGACGTGCTCTTTACCCGCACCTACGCCACCGCCGGGCTAGCCAAGGAGAACGGGTTACGCCTGCTCAATCTCAGCCTCAAAGACCTGGAGTTTTCGGCCCCGCTCAAAGGATTGTACGTGGTGCGCGTGCAGGACACCGAGCACCTCTGGCTACGCGAAGACAAACTGGTGGCCCTCACCGACCTGGGCGTCATTGCCAAGCAGAATGCCAGCGGTGAGGCCGTGGTATTCCTCAACTCGTTGCGCACGGCGCGGCCAGTGACCGGAGCCACGGTGCGCTTCATCAGCACCAACAACCAGCTGATGGGCACCGCCACCACCAACGGCCAGGGCGTGGCCCGCTACGACAGCGTGATGGGCTCGCGCCTCAAGCTGGGCATGATAACGGTCACCCAGGGCGCGGATTTTTCCTTTATCAGCCTGCCCAAAAGCCGGGTCGAAACCTCGCGCTTCGAGGTGGGCGGGCTCACCAGCAACGCGGCGCACTACCAGGCGTTCTTGTACGGCGACCGCGACTTGTACCGGCCCGGCGATACCATCCACACCAACGTGGTAGTGCGCACCGACGACTGGCGCACTCCCCCGGCTGGCCTGCCCGTGAAGGTGCGCCTGCTGCTGCCCACCGGCAAGGAATACGCCAGCCTGGGCGAGAAGCCGAGTGCCACCGGCGCAGTGGAGTCGCGCTTCATCTTGCCTGCTACGGTGATGACGGGCCTCTACTCGCTGGAAGTGCTGACCGGCAACGACGTGCTGCTGACGTCCAAGCAGGTGAGCGTGGAGGAATTTATCCCCGACCGCATGAAGGTGACCGTGACGGCCGCGCCTACCATCCTGCGCCCGGCCCAGACCGTAACGGCCAGCGTGCTAGCCCAAAACCTCTTTGGTCCGCCAGCCGCCGGCCGCAAGTTTGAGGTCGAGTTTTCGCTGAAGGAAAAGACGTTTTCGGCACCGAAATACTCCGATTATTCCTTCCAGCTGCGCAGCGGCACGGGGCGCAGCGCCTCGGCCCTATCAGGCATCACCGAGCGCTTCCAGAAAGAAGTGCGTGAGGGCGAAACCGATGCCAGCGGGCGCGGCACCGCCGTCTACGCCCTGCCCGACGTGCGCGACCTCGGCACGCTGGAAGGCGTGGCCTTCGCCACGGTATTCGACGAAACTGGGCGGCCGGTAAATCGGCTAGCCACCTTCGAGGTGCAGACGCAGGCCGTGATGTTCGGCATTCAGAGCCCCAGCGAACTAGTGAGCACGCGCCAGGAATTGCCCCTGAAAATGGTCGCGCTCACGCCGGCCGGCAAACCCACCCGCGCCCAGGCGCAGGTGCAGATAGTGCGCCTGCTCTGGGAAACTGTGCTGGAACGCCAGGGCGGCCGGCTGGTCTACAACTCGCAGAAGCGCGAGCAGGTGCTGCAAAACCAGGCCGTGAACGTGGATGCCGACAGTAAGCTATTTTTCACGCCTACTTACTCGGGCGAGTACGAGGTGCGGCTGTTTCGGCCGGGAGCGGCTAGCTACGTGGCGGCCCACTTCTACGCCTACGGCAGCGGCGACACAGCCGGCAACTCCTTCGAGGTCAACACCGAAGGCGAGGTGACCATCGAGGCCGACAAGCCTAAGTACGAGCCCGGCGAAACGGCTCAGCCGCTGCTCAAAACGCCCTTCCCCGGCCGCGTACTCGTGACGGTGGAGCGCAACCGCGTACTCGACCATTTCTACGTCGATACCGACCAGAAATCGGCCCAGGTGCGGGTGCCCATCCGAGCCGGCTACGCGCCCACTATCTACGTCACGGCCACCGCCATCCGGCCCATCACCGATAATTCGCTGCCGCTCACCGTGGCGAGGGGCTTCGTGCCGCTGACGGTGGAGAAGCCCGGCACCCACCTGGCCGTGGCCCTGAAAGCGGCCAGCCTGAGCCGCTCGCAAACATTCCAGACCATCGAGGTGCGCACCGCGCCCAAGGCCCAGGTGACCCTAGCCATTGTCGATGAGGGCATTTTGCAGCGCAAGGACTACCGCACGCCCGACCCCTACGGCTACTTCTACCAGAAGCGGGCGCTCGAAGTGAGCGCCTTCGACATCTACCCCTTCCTGCTGCCCGAGCTGGGCACCAGCAGCAGCGGCGGTGACGCGGCCGACCTGGCCCGCCGCACCTCGCCCGTGCCCAGCCGCCGCGTGAAGCTCGTGGCCAAGTGGAGCGGCCTGCTCACCGCCGATGCCAACGGCCTAGTGCGCTACCGGGTGCGCGTGCCGCAGTTCAGCGGGGCGCTGCGCGTGATGGCCGTGGCCTACAAAGACGACGCCTTCGGCAACGCCGAGCAAACAATGAAGGTGGCCGACCCGGTGGTGATTAGCACGGCGCTGCCGCGCTTTATGAGCCCCGGCGATACCATTGACGTGCCGGTGACGCTGACGAACACGACAGGGAAGACAATCAATGGTTCAGCTGGTATAACTCTCGGAAGCGTTAAGGATAAACAATATCTTACAAAGCCTCTGAGAGTAATTCACAGTGAAGAAGAAATTACTTCTGGCATTCCTTTACAGACACGGGTTGCACATCATCGAGCTAACATCAAGCTTTTACCCAATGCTGAAAGCAGAGTTACTTTCCGCCTTTATGCTCAAGCAATAGGAAATGATACCGTGAAAGTGGTATTTGTTCCAAATTCTAGAACAGTAGACGAAGAAGCAAAAGTTGGTCACGGATTTCGTGAAGTGATAGAAATTCCCATCCGCCCGGCCGCGCCGCTCGAAAAGCGCACCGGCAGCGGCGAAGTCACGGCCGGCGTGCCCGCTCGGCTCGACCTGCGCACCGACTTCCTGCCCACCGGCCAGCGCTCGCGGCTGATGCTGAGCCGCTCGCCGCTCACGCAGTTTTCCAAAGATTTGAGCTACCTGCTCGAATACCCCTACGGCTGCCTGGAGCAAACCGTGTCGGCCGCGTTTCCGCAGCTGTATTTCGGCGACCTCGCGGCCACACTGCGCCAGAAAACGGGGGCTAGCGCCAAGGCCCAGCGCTACAACCCCAACTACAACGTGCAGGAGGCCATCCGCAAAATCGAGGCAATGCAGCTCTACAACGGCAGCCTCAGCTACTGGCCGGGCGGCGACTACGACAACTGGTGGGCCACCGCCTACGCCGCCCATTTCCTGCTCGAAGCCAAGCAGGCCGGCTTCGCCGTGAACCAGAGCACCCTCGATAAGGTGCTGCGCTACCTGCAGTTCCGCCTCAAGAAGCGCGAAACCGAAGCTTACCAGTACTTCACGGCCGAGGGGCTGGCCCGCCAGCGCACCATCGCTAAGCGCGAAATCACCTACTCGCTCTACGTGCTGGCCCTGGCCGGCCGCCAGGATGCCGTGGCCCTCAATTACTACAAGGCCAATCGGCCGCTGCTCACGCCCGATGCGCGCTTCCTGCTGGCCTGCACCTACGCGCTGGGCGGCCAGCAGCGGGCCTTCCGCGAGGTGCTACCCACGCAATTCACGCCCGAGAAAGCACCCCGCGAGCTGGGCGACTCCTTCGCCTCGCCCATCCGCGACGAGGCGCTGGCCCTCAACGCCCTGCTCGAAGCCGACCCCACCAACCCGCAGGTGACCAGCATCGCTAGGCAGCTGAGCCGACAGGTGCGCGCCGCCGGCTACCTCAACACCCAGGAGCGCGCCTTTGCCCTGCTGGCCCTGGGCAAAATTGCCCGCAAGAGCCAGGCCAGCACCGCTACCGCTAGCATCTCAGCGGGCGGCAAGCAGCTGGGGCAATTCTCCGGCAAAGACCTCACGGTGAACAACGTGGCCAACTACCAACTACTGCTGAAAGCCAGCGGCGCGGGCGCGCTCTACTACTTCTGGGAGGCCGAGGGCATCTCGGCCGGCGGCCGGGTGCGCGAGGAAGACAGCTACCTCCGGGTGCGCCGCCAGTTCCTGACCCGCACCGGTCAACCGGTGGGCGCGGCCACCTTCCGCCAGAATGATTTGGTGGTCGTAAAGCTCACCATCCAGGCCGCCGACGCGGCTGGGGAGATTAAGAACGTGGCCATCACCGACCTGCTGCCCGCCGGCCTCGAAATCGAGAACCCGCGCCTGGGCGCTACCCGCGAGATAGCCTTCGTGGCCAAGGCCGACCAGCCCGACTACCTCGACGTGCGCGACGACCGCCTCAACCTCTTTACCACCGCTACGCCCAAGCCCAAGACCTTCTACTATTTGGCCCGGGCCGTGAGCAAGGGCACCTTCAAGCTCGGCCCGGTGAGCGCCGATGCCATGTATAATGCGGAGTACCACTCCTACAACGGGGCTGGCACGGTGCGCGTGCACTAGCCCTAATAGGGCGCCTCACTCCCCCACCAAACGCAAAAAAGTGGCCTGCCCGGTTGAGTAGACCGCTTTCATTGATTCGCTAGGGTAATGCTGGATAACCAAACGATTGGTAGTCGCCACCCCGCCGGTTTAGGTTGCGGCGGCGGCCGGGGCCCCGGGCAGGGGCTGGGTAGCGGCGGGCTGGGTCTGGCGCTGTACTGCGGCATTTTTCTCAGCTTCCTAACTTATGCCTACTGGCATGCACCAAGTAACTTTTTTATTTTTCGTCCAGGCAACGATTAGGATTTACCAATGCTCTTTCAATCACCGCACCGGCAGAACGAGCCCCGACCCGGCCAGCCTGGCAGGCCAGCCAGCCTTCCACTGCCAGGCTGGCGGCCAAAAGCTAAGTACCTGACAATCGGCTCGCCGAGAAAGGCCCGGCGTTGGTCGATGCACAGGGCCCACTCGGAAACTTATGCACCCGGCACGGTGCTTGTTCACTACCGGCTCACTGGCTAGCCGTTACCTTTGAGCCACCCGCCGCTTATTCACGCTCCTCTACTTATTCCCATGCGCCTCGCTACCCGTTTGATGACGCTCTTTCTGGCTGCGCTAGCCTTGCTGCCCGCCGCTGCCGCCACCTACGGCGCACGCCTGGGTGCCCCGCGGGCCGAGGTGACCACGGCCCAGCAGGCACCGAGCCCGGCGGCGGCCAGCACGGCCCGGCTGGTGTGGGCCCCGGCCGCCCGCCCCTTTGGCCTTGCTAACCCGCTGGCTACCTGGACGCCCGGCAGCCCCATCCCTGGCATGGCCGCTTTCCTGAAGTCGGCTAGCCCCACGGCCCTGTTCACGCTGCCCACCCTGCACGAGGCGGCCCTGACGCTGCCCAGCCAGTCGGGCAGCCCCGCGCTGAGCGTGTTTCCAAACCCCGCCCGGGGCCTGCTCACGGTGCAGCTCTCGGCCCAGCACGGGCCCGACTACAAAATGCGCCTGAGCAACGTGCTCGGCCGCGAGGTGCGCCTGCTGCCCCTGCCGCTGGCCACCGCCGCCACCGGCCTGCCCCTCGACGTGACCGGCCTGCCGGCGGGCCTGTACTTCTGCTCGCTGCTGGTGAATGACAAGGCCGTGAGCACCAACCGCCTGACGCTGCTGTAGCCCAACTGTACAGCTTGCTAAAAGCCGCTTCCTGCCGGGAGCGGCTTTTTTTGCCCCCATCCGGCCCCGCCACGCAACCCCTCGGTGGTTGTTGCCTACTTTTGGGGGCTTGTTGCCAAGTGGCAACGGTTTAGCTATACCGGAATTTTCCTCTGGCTCGACAGCTGTGGCCCCCGGCTGCGGCGGCCGGCCCTTTTTGCCCCGTATGCGTTCTTTTCAACGGTTGAATAACCTAGTCGGCTGGGTGGTGTTTGCCATCGCCGCCGTCGTTTTCCTGCTCACGCTGGAGCCCACCGCCCCGTTCTGGGACTGCGGCGAGTTCACGGCCTGCGCCTACAAGCTGCTGGTGCCCCACCCGCCGGGGGCGCCCACCTTCCTCATCCTGGGCCGGCTGTTTTCGTTGTTCAGCTTCGGCGACGCTACCAAGGTGCCAGTACTGGTCAATGCCCTTTCGGCTCTGAGCAGCGCGTTCACGGTGCTGTTCCTGTTCTGGATTATCACCCGCATGGGCCGCAAGCTGCTGGTGGCCCGCAGCGAGTTTGAAACCGAAACGCCCGAGCCCACCGGCTACCAAACCCTGCTTATTTTGGGCGCGGGCATCGTGGGGGCGCTCTCGTTCGCGTTTTCCGACTCGTTCTGGTTCAACGCCGAGGAAAGCGAGGTGTATGCCATGTCGAGCCTCTGCACCGCCGCCGTGGTCTGGATAATGATGAAGTGGGAGGAGCACGCCAGCAACCCCGACTCCGATAAGTGGCTCATTCTCATTGCCTACGTCATTGGCCTCAGCATCGGGGTGCACTTGCTGAACCTGCTGGCCGTACCGGCGCTGGCCTTCATTTACTACTACCGCCGGTCGGCTAACCCCAACCTAGTGGGGGGCATCATTACGCTGGTTGTCAGCCTCATCATCGTGGGCTCGGTGCTGGTGGGCATTATTCCGGGCCTGCCGACCCTGGCGGGCTGGTTTGAGGTATTCTTCGTGAATACGGTTCACCTGCCCTTCGATTCGGGCCTGATTATCTTCCTGGTGCTGTTCGTGGGGCTTATCTACGCGGGCTTCCGGCTCTCGTACCAGCGCCGCAGCCAGCTGCTGAACACGGCCATGCTGTGCTTCACGTTCATCCTCATCGGCTACTCGACCTACCTGATTGTGCCGATTCGCTCGTCGTTTCACCCCACCATCAACGAGAACAACCCCGAGGATGTGCTCAGCTTCGTGAGCTACCTCAAGCGCGAGCAGTACGGCTCGCGCCCGCTGCTCTACGGCCCGCAGTTCAACGCCCAGCCCGACCACTACGAGGAAGGCGCACCGCGCTACAAGCGTGAGGGCGACCGCTACGTCGAGATTTTGCCCCGCGCCCAGGAGCCCGGCTACGCCGACTCGGACAAGATGCTGCTGCCGCGCCTCTACAGCTACGACCCGGCCCACATTCAGGAGTATAAGAAGTGGGTGCCCGACTTGCAGGAGGGCGTAAAGCCCACGATGGGCCAGAACCTGGGCTTCTTGTTCCGGTACCAGATTGGCCACATGTTCTGGCGCTACTTCTTCTGGAACTACGTGGGGCGCGAGTCGGACGTGCAGCAGGCGGGCGTGCTCACGCCGTTTAGCCCGGCCGCTTCTACCCTGCCCGAGCGCATTGGGGGCAGCTTTGCGCACAACAACTTCTTCGCCATTCCGCTCATTCTGGGCTTGATTGGCTTGTACATCCAGACCCGCAAGCGCGGGCACGATGCCCTGGTGGTAGGCCTGCTGTTTCTGTTCACGGGCATTGCCATCATCATCTACCTTAACCAGCCGCCCATCGAGCCGCGCGAGCGCGACTACACCTTCACGGGCGCCACGTTTGCTTTTGCCATCTGGATTGGGCTCGGAGTTATCGGGCTAGGCCAGTGGCTAGCCGCCGCCCTTAAGCCCGAGAACGCCCGCGCCGGCTTGGCCGTGCTGCTGGGCCTGGTGTCGCCGGGCATTTTGCTGGCGCAGGGCTGGAACGACCACAACCGCTCGGGCCGCTACAACTCGGTAGACTCGGCACACAACCTGCTCAACTCGTGCGCCCCGAACGCTATTCTGTTCACCAACGGCGACAACGACACCTTCCCGCTCTGGTATGCGCAGGAAGTGGAAGGCATCCGCACCGACGTGCGCGTGGCCGTGCTCTCGTACCTGAACACCGACTGGTACATTCAGCAGATGAAGCGCCCGGCGTATAAGTCGGCCGGCCTGCCCATTGCGATGGGCGACGGCACCTACGCGCAGGGCAACAACGACATGCTGCCCTTCTCGCCCAACCCGGCCGTGGACAGCCTCGACCTCAAGCAGTTTATCAGCCTGGTGGGCCAGGGCAGCCCGCTGCTCAAGTACACCGATGGCAACTACTCGACCATGACCTTCCCCACGCCCAAGTTCTACCTGAACGTGGACACGGCGGCCGTGAAGAAGCTGGGCATCATCCCCAAAGACCGGGAGGGCCAGCTTGTGAGCCGCCTCGACTGGAGCATGGGCAAGCGCGCCATTGAGAAGAAAAACCTGGTGATTCTGGACATGATTGCCACCAACAACTGGAAGCGGCCCATCTACTTCAGCTCCACGGTGGCCCCCAGCGACTACATGAACTTGCAGCCCTACTTCCAGCTCGAAGGCATGGCCTACCGCCTGCTGCCGCTGAAGGACCCGAACTACGATAAGCGCGGCGACGAAGGCTATGTGGCTAAGGATATTTGCTACAACGAGCTGATGCACACCTTTCGGTACCGTGGGCTGAACAACGCCAATGTGTTCTACGACGAGAACAACCTGCGCTTCCCGGCCAACTACCGCGACAAGTTTGCCCGGCTAGCCAACGCCTACGCCGCCGACGGCAACCTGGCCAAAGCCAAGGAAGTGGCCGACAAATGCCTAGAAGTGATGCCCGACAACGCCGTGCCGTTTGACTTCTACACCCCGCAGCTGGTGCCAGTGCTCTACGCCGTGGGTGAGAAAGACCGCGCCAACGCCATCATGGACAAGCTCACGACCCGCAGCATTAACACCCTGAGCTACTACCAGACCCACGACGGCGCCCTCTTCGACGACAGCCAGCGGCAGTACCTCTACATGCTCCAGAGCGTGTACCAGGCCGCCGCCCAGGTGAAAGACGAGGCCCGCGCCAAGAAGGCCTACGAAGTGCTCGCCCCCTACTTGCAGGACCGGCAATAAGCCAGCAAGAAATTTCACTAAAGCAAAAGCCCCGCTGGCAATGTGCCAGCGGGGCTTTTGCTTTAGTGTCAGTTCGCTGGGCAAAGGTTAAGCTTATATTCGACGCATGAAATTTTCTTATCTACTAGCCATCTTCTTCGCCTGGTCGCTGAGTGCGCCCGCCCTGGCGCAAAATGCGTCGCCGGCGGCCGCAGGTACTCCCACCACGGCTAGCCAACGGCAGTTGGCCGCAACAATACTGGGCGCTGTTTACTCGGAAGAAACCTTTAATAAGGTCATCGACCAAGTTCTGGTGGCGCAGTTGCAGGCTCATCCTGACGCGAAACCTTATGAAAACGAAATACGCACTTTTCTCGGTAAGTACATGAGTTGGGCGTCGCTTAAGCCAGACCTGGCGGAGGCCTACGCCCGCGAATTCACGGAGCCGGAACTACGCGAGCTGCTGCTTTTTTACCAATCGCCAATCGGCAAAAAAGCAGCAGCTAAAATTCCGTCCCTCATGCAGGTAGGCATGGAGATAGGCCAGCGCCACGTAAGAGAACACATGGCCGAACTGCAAAAGCTCATTCAGGATAAAGCCACTGCTGACGCCAAATAGCAAGCTTTTTTGGCTACGCTTTTAACTCGTAGCCGGCGAAGTCCTTGCGGAGCTGCGTTTTGAGGAGCTTGCCGGTGGCGGTGTGGGGCAGGCTGGCCACGAACTCCACGGCGTCGGGGCGCCACCAGGGGGCTATTTTGCCGTCGAGGAAGGCTAGCAGCTCCTCGCCCGTCACCTCGTGGCCGGGCTTGCGCACGGCCACCAGCAGCGGGCGCTCGCTCCACTTGGGGTGGGGCACGCCGATAACGGCAGCCTCGGCAATGGCGGGGTGGGCGATGGCCAGGTTTTCGAGGTCGATGCTGGAAATCCACTCGCCGCCCGACTTTATGACGTCCTTCGAGCGGTCGGTGATGTTCATGAAGCCATCGGGGTCGATGGTGGCCACGTCGCCGGTGCGGAACCAGCCGCTGGCCGTGAGCTGGCCGGGGTGGGCCGTGCCGAAGTAGTCGCTGGCAATGAACGGCCCGCGCACTAGCAGGTCGCCGAAGGCCACGCCATCGTGGGGCAGCGGTTGGCCCTCCCCGTCCACAATTTCCATATCGACGCCGAAAATGGCGCGGCCCTGCTTGATTTTGAGGAAGAACCGCGCCTCCTCAGGCAGGTCGAGCTGGCTGGCCTTGAGGGTGCTCACGGTGCCGAGCGGCGAGGTTTCGGACATGCCCCAGGCGTGGCGAATCTCAACGCCCAGCTCCTCGTCGAAGGCGCGCAGCAGCGCGGGCGGGCACGAAGCGCCGCCCACTATCATCTTGCGCAGGGTCGAGAACTTGCGGTGGCCCTCGCGCATGTAAGTCAGCAGCCCGAACCAGATGGTGGGCACGCCCGCCGAGAAGGTAACCTGCTCGCTCTCAAACAGCTCGTAAAGGCTAGCCGCGTCGAGGGAGGGGCCGGGCAGCACCAGCTTGCAGCCGTTGAGGGCCGCCAGGTAGGGCACGCCCCAGGCATTGACGTGGAACATGGGCACGACGGGCAAAATCGTGTCGCGGGCGCTGCAGTTGAAGCAATCGGGCAGCGAGGCCGCGTAGCTGTGCAGCAGCGTAGAGCGGTGCGAGTAGAGCACGCCCTTGGGCTCGTCGGTGGTGCCCGAGGTGTAGCAGAGCGAGGAAGCCGTGTTCTCATCAAAATACGGCCACTCAAAGTCGGCGCTTTCGGTGGCCAGCAGGCTTTCGTAGCTGGCTAGGCCAGGCAGGGCCGAGTCGGCGGGCAGGTGCTCGGCACCGGTCAGCAGTATCCACTTTTCGACCGTGGGGCAGTGCGGCGCCAGCCTATTGACCAGCGGCAAAAAGGTGAGGTCGAAGAACAGCAGCCGGTCCTGGGCGTGGTTGATGATGTAGACCAGCTGCTCAAAAAACAGCCGTGGATTAATAGTGTGGCACACCGCCGCGATGCCCGAGATGCCGTAGTACAGCTCGAAGTGGCGGTGCGTGTTCCAGGCCAGCGTGCCCACACGGTCGCCGTCTTTTATGCCGAGCCGGGTGAGGGCATTAGCCAGCTGCTTGGCGCGGCCGTGGGCGGCGGCGTAGGTGTAGCGGTGCAAAGGGCCGCCCTCGGGCAGGCGCGACACGATTTCGGTGTCGCCGTGCCACTTGGCGGCGTGTTCGATAAGCCCCGCGATGCGCAGGGGCTGTTGCATCATGAGTCCGAGCATGGTTCGGGGCGGGTGGGATAAAAGATAGGAGCCGGAAGATAGCAGCCAACGGCCAGCAGCCGCTACTTCTTTTGCTAAGGCCCGAACACTTACGCCGGCTAGCCAGTTGCAACGCCGCAGCCAGCCGGTGCGAGTGCCCCGGCCCGGCCGCTAGCCCTCGCCCGCATGACCCAGCCCCACGCCACCGCCGAGCACCTCGAAATCAGCTTTCACGACGACTTGCACGTGCTAGTGGGCCGCTGGCAGCGCCCCGTGACGGAGGCCGAGGCCCGGCAGGACTACGCCGAACTGCTGGCGGCGGCCCAGCACTTTGGGGCCCGCTACTGGCTGTTCGACATCCGGCGGCGGGGCCGCAGCGCCCCCGCCACACTGGACTGGCTGCTGACCGACTACTACACCCAAGCCGTGCGCGTGCTGGGCGCGCCCGTGCGGCTGGTCTACTTTATGGCGCCGGGCCTGCGCCAGGAGTTTCAGGCCGATGGCGTGGTGCCCGAGCCCGCCACCTACGCCACCACGCAGCCCTTCCGCATGAACCAGTGCATCACCGAGGCCGAGGCGCTGGCCTGGCTGGCCGCCGAGCAGCAGCACGCCCGCAGCGCCGGCTAGGGCAGCCGGTACCACAGGCCGTGCCCTACCTCCTCGAAAGCTACCACCCCGGCGCCTTTCGCGTAGAATAGCACCCGCAAAGCGCCTTTGACAGGCGTACCGGAAGGTGGAAAAGGTAGGATGCGAAGTACCGGGCCGTAAGTAGTACCACCAAAACTCATCGATGGCACTAGCCGGATGCCAGGATACCGGAGCGAATCAAATGCTACGCCTTTGTTGACGGAATCTATTGGCAGGCTATCATAGGCTGAAAACCCATCCCAGCCGACGGTGGCTCTGAAAAAGATGCCGTTCGGGCTACCTGGGTCACCATCCTGGTTAAGGCCAACTGCCGTGAAGCTATACCCGGCCGAGTCTGGGCGCTGTATCGTCACGTCAACATTCTGGTACTCACGCGGTTTTCGGCTACCCAGCAAGGGCACCCAGTTGATACCCAGACGCTCCTTCACTGTATAATCCGACACTTGGGTTACGGTGTACGCGCGAATAGCGGTCGTGCGACTGTTAGCAAACCGCAATACCTGTCCTTCTTGATAAGGCTGCCAGGCTAGCCGGTCGGCCGAGAGCGGATACTTCATCCCAGGTGTACCAGAGCACGCAGTCACGCCCACTGCTAGCCCAATACCAACCAAAAAGTATTGAATTTTCATACTAACGCGATAAAAGAAACGCTTATCAAGTACGATGGCTTATTCGTCTACTTGGTTGCATTCCACTACAGTATCGCCTCAATAGCCACCTGCTGAATCTGGGTGCGCACGTTGAGCTGGCTCAACTTGTTGTTGCGCCGCGAGGGGTTGACGCGGTTGGTAAGCACCACTACTACCAGTTCCTTCTCGGGGGCAACCCAGAAATAAGTACCCGTGAAGCCCGAGTGCCCAAAGCTGCTGGCCGAGGCACCGGGGGCCGTGTTGCCCGCTGGGGGGCTAGCCGGCCGGTCGAAGGCCAGCCCGCGCCGGTTGCTGGCCAGCTGCGCCCGCGTCCAGTCGGCCAGAATGGCTTTGTCGAAAAGCTGCTGGCCGCCGTAACGCCCGCCCCAGGCGTAGGCCTGGGCTAGCTGCGCCACGTCGTTGGCCGAGCCGAAAAGGCCCGCGTGGCCCGAAATGCCACCCAGTAGGGCCGCGCCCTCGTCGTCGACGTAGCCGTGCAGCAGCTGCCGCCGAAACAGCGAGTCGTACTCGGTGGGCACGATGCGGCTTAACGCGGCATGGTGGCGCGGCTGAAAATGCAGCCCCGACCCCAGCGGCCGGTACACTTCCTTGGCCAAAAATTGCTCGAACGGCTGCCCGGTGCGGCGCTGCACCAGCTCGGGGTAGAGGTAAAACGACAGGTCGGAATACACGTAGCCGGGCTGGGCCGTGAGCGGGGCGGCCCCGATTTTCGCGTAGATGTAGGCCGGCAACTGCCGGCGTCCCCACAGCCCGCCGGCTACCGGCAGTGGGAAACCCGCCGACGAATCGGGCCGGAACCAGCGGCGGCGCAACGAGCCATCGGCCTTGGCAAAATCTTTCCAGAAGGGAATCCAGGCGGGCAGGCCAGCCTGGTGGGCCAGCACGGCGCGCATTTTCAGGCCGGCTTTATCCGTTTTGCGCAGAAAGGGAAACAGCTGCCCCAGCGTGCTGTCGGGGCTGAACTTGCCCTGGGCTTGCAGCCGCAGCAAGGCGGGCGTGGCGGCCAGCACCTTGGTGAGCGAGGCGAGGTCGTAGAGGTCGGTGTTTTGCACGGCGCGCGCGCCGTGCGGCTGGCTGGCGTTTAGGGGCTGAGAAGCCGGGCTAGCCCCGGCCGGGCGGCCGGGTTCGCTTCCCGGCTCGCTGCCGAAGTTGCCGACCGCCGTAGCGCTGGCACCGGGCACCGCTGCTGGGGCGGTGCTGCTGCCAGCTTGCTTTTCCTGCACGCCGTAGCTTTTGCGCAGCACCACCACGCCACGCCGGGCAATAACCACCTGGCCGCCCGGCGTGGCGCCAGCCGCCAGGGCCTGAGCCATGATGCTGTCTACGCGGGCCTCCAGGCGGGGGCTCATGCCAGCGGCTTCGGGGTGGGCGTAGGCCAGCCGCAGGCCGGGCTGGGTGCGCAGGCCAAAGCCAGCGGGCAGGCTGCCGCTCACCGATACGGGCAGCTTGCCGCTGGCCCCAATGCCGCCAAAGATGAGCTGCGCCGCCAGTGCCTGGGCGTCCGAGCTTTCCTGGTAGGCCATGACCACGGCGCTAGCCCGGTCGAAGTCGCGCACCTTGGCCGCCGCGTAGGCCGAGCCGAAGATGCTGAGCACCACCCGCTGGCCGGGCTTGGTAAGCTCGCGCAGCAGCAGGTTGGCCTCGGGCGCAATGCCGAAGTTGGTGGCCGGCAGGCGGCCCAGGCTTTGCAGGGCCACCAGCACCACGTCGTAGCCAAAGAGCTTGGCCCGAATGTCTTCCAACTCATCCAAGGTGGGCGCGGCGGGCAGGTGAAAATGCCCGGCCTGGGCATCGTAGCTAGCCACCGCCCGCTGAAAATCGGTAGTGTCGGCGGGGCTGCCGCCGAGCACGAGCGTAGCCAGGCGCAGGGTATCGAGGCGCTGCAAGGGCAGGAAACTACCCTGGTTGCGCAGTAGCGTGAGGCTGCGCGCCGCCAGGCGGTGCGCCAGGTAGCGGGCGTGGGCGGGATTGAGGTCGGCCACGATGTTGGCTTCCTTGATAGCCGCTGCCCGGCGCAGACCGGCCCACTGCTTGAGGGCCAGCACGCGGCGACAGCTTTCGTCGATGCGGGCCTGCGAGATGCGGCCGCTGTCCACGGCGGCCAGCGCGGTGCGCAGGGCCAGCGGCACGTTTTTGCTGAACTCCAGCACGTCGTTGCCGGCCAGCAGGGCGCGCACCTCGGCCTCGCCGGTGGGCGTCACCTTCATCACGCCCTGCATGTTCATGGCATCGGTGAAGACCACGCCTTTAAACCCTAGCTGCTGGCGCAGCAGGCCAGTCACGGTAGGCTTGGAGAGCGTGCTGGGGCCGCGGGCGGTGTCGAGGGCCGGCACGTCAAGGTGGGCCACCATCATACCCCCGATACCGTTGGCAATCATGCTTTTGAAGGGCGGCAGCTCCAGCGAGTCGAGCCGGCCGCGGTCTACGCGCAGCAGCGGCAGGGCAAGGTGCGAGTCGGCATCGACGTCACCGTGGCCGGGGAAGTGCTTGGCCACGGCTAGCACGCCTGAATCCTGCATCCCCTTCATATACAAGCGGCTGAGGCGCGATACGGCGGCCGGGTTCTCGCCCCACGAGCGAAAGCCGATTACTGGGTTGGCGGGGTTGTTATTGACATCGACCACGGGTGCGAAATTGACCTGCATCCCCAGCCGCTTAAACTGGCGCGCCACCTCGCGGCCCATGTCGTAGAGGAGGGCCGAGTCGGCGGCGGGCACCGCGCCGAGCGTCATCTGGTACGGGAAGCGTAGCACGCTGTCGAGGCGCATACCGGCGCCCCACTCGCCGTCCATCGCCACGAGCAGCGGCACGGAGCTTTCCTTCTGAAACCGATTGAGCAGGCGCGTCTGGCGCACCGGCCCACCCTGAAAAAATATCAGCCCGCCGATGCCGTTGTTTTTTATCAGCATCGAGACAGAATCCTGATAGATAGCCGGTTTGTTGGAATACGCGGCTACCATAAAGAGCTGTCCCACTCGCTGCCGGGGCGTGAGCGTGCGCATGAGGCTATCGACCCAGACCGAGTGCAGGTAGCGCAAGAAACCGGGCTGCTGGCTAGCCGGCCGAGGCTTGGGCAGGCTAGCGGCGGTCTTTTTAGAAGCGGGCCGGGCGGCGGGGCGGCGCTGGGCCGGGGCTAGCAGCGGCGAGGCCAGCAGCAGCAAAAACAGGAGATATTTTTTAGCAGACAAGCGGAGCGGGGCAAAGGGGCGAACCGCAAAAGTCGGCTTGAATTTACTATTACACTTGCCGGGCGCCGCCGCGTGGCTCAGGTGGCAGGCGCACCGGTTGCTGGCAGCCCAGGGCTAGGCCGGCAGCAAGTCGCAGTACCAGAAGCCGGCGGCAAAGGGGTCATCGGCGGGAGGCGCGGGGCTAGCCGGGCGGGCGGCGGGCGGGGCGTAGGTGCGGCGCACCAGCTCGCCGACGGTGAAGGCGATGGGGGCGCTGAAATACGGAGCGTCGAAGACGAAGCTGTGGTACTCGCCATTTTCGCCGCAGGGGTCTACGCCGGGCGGCAGGTCGCGCACGAATGCTTCGTCGAGCAGCCGGCCACAGAAGCTGGCGTCGAGGTAGCGGTCGTTTACGCACACCACTATGGCCCGAAAGCCCAGTGCCCAGAACTCGCGCAGCACCTCGGCGCTACCCCGCTGCCACAGCGGAAACGCGCCCCGCAGCCCGGCCCGCGCCAGCTGCGCCTCGCGGTAGGCGCGCAGGTCTTCCAGAAAAATATCGCCATACACAGCCGTGGTCACGCCCTGCGCACGCAACGCGCCGAGGCTAGCCCCCAGCACGGCATCGTAGTCAGCCATCGAGGGCATTTCGGGCAGGCGCACCAGGCTGAGGGGCAGCCCGATGCGCGCCGCCTGCGCCTCCAGCAGCGCCAGGCGCACGCCGTGCATCGACACGCGCTCGTAGTGCGCATTCACGCTCGTGAGCAGGTGCGCCACGCGGTAGTGCGGGTCGCGCAGGGCGTAGTACAAGGCCAGCGCCGAGTCTTTTCCACCACTCCAGCTCATCACTACCTCCGTTATCATAGCCAACCAATTAACTGAATCTCCAAAAAAGCGGCCTGCCGCACCAAAGCAACAGGCCGCTCGCACACTACGCACGCAGTTAGCCTGCGCAGCAGGCGTATCCACGAAATCAGTTAAATCCGTTAAATCTGCGGTCTATTTGAGCGTGAACGTGGCCTTGCCCATCAGCGCGCCGCCTTCATACAGCTCCACCGTGTGCTGGCCAATTTTGTAGTCCCCGCCCTTGGCGTAAATGAAGTTGAGGCCCTGCTTGGTGTTGTCGAATACTACGTCCTGCTTCATGGTGTAGAAAGCCTCCTGGCCATCGACGGTGAAGGTGCCGCCGCCGGTGCTCAGGTTGTAGAGGGCCGCGCCATCGGGCTCCAGAATGCGCATGTAGATGGTCTTGGTATCCTTGGGCGTCACGTCGTTGCGGCTCAGGTTGAAGGCCACTTTCACGCGGTCTACGCGCTTGGCCTTAAACTCCTCCTTGTCGTCTTCCTTCTCTTTGTCCTTGCTATTCAGCACCGTTACGTGGATGTTGTCGGCCTGAATGCGCGAGGCTACCGTTACTTTCTCGCTCAGGTCGCGGTTGGTTTTGGCGATGGTGCTGATGGTGTCGGTCAGCTTGTTCTGCTTTTCCTTGAGGGTCGTGGTTTCGGTGTAGAGGTTTTCGTTCGACTGGCGCAGGTCGGCTATCTGGTCGTCCTTTTTCTTGAGCTGGCTTTCCAGGTTGAGGGCACGCTGCTTGAAGCGCTGCTGCTCGGCCAGCGAGAACGAGCCGGCCTTGAAGGAGCGCAGCTTCAGCAGGTCGGCGTTGATGCCGGCAATGCGGGCTTCGAGCGAGTCGTTGCTAAGGCCCAGCTTTTGCAGGTCTTGGCTTTGGCGCTCGTAGCTGGCTTTCAGGTCTTCGTATTCCTTGATTTGGGCTTGCAGCTTGGTGTCTTTGGCCTGCACTTGGGTGGTGAGCTGCTCATTCTCCGTCTTCTTCTGCGAATTCAGGTAAAACAGTACCCCGTTGATACCGAGCAGTACGAGGACGAGCGCCACCCAGAGGAGGACGCGGCTGTTGTTCTGGCGGGGTTCGGGATAGTCCTGTTGAGGCTCCATAGGAGGGGGCTGGGGAAAAGAAGTGGCAGAAAAAGGGCGGGAGCCGGGGCTGGCCGGGCCAAACCCTACCTTTGTGGCGGGTAAAAATAGGCGAAATTTCCAGTTGGCTCCGGCCTTCGTTATACTTGGCTCTCATGCAAACGGTTTCCGACGCCTTCGATGCCGCCTACTGGCAGGCGCGCTACGCCACCCCTGGGCGCACCGGCTGGGACGCCGGCCGCACCACCCCGCCGCTACGCGCCTACTTCGACCAGCTGCCCGGGGCTAGCCAGCCGCGCATCCTCATTCCGGGGGCCGGGCGCGCCCACGAGGCCGAGTATCTGCACCGCCTGGGCTTCGGCCAAGTGGTGGTGGCCGACCTGACTCCCGAGCCGCTGGCCGAACTGGCCGCCCGCGTGCCCAGCTTCCCGAAGGAGCACCTCTGGCTAGCCGATTTCTTTGCCCTCGCCCCTACCGAGCCGTTCGACTTAATAATCGAGCAGACGTTTTTCTGCGCCATCAACCCTAGTTTGCGGGCAGCCTATGCCCGGCAGTGCGCCGCGCTGCTGCGGCCGGGTGGCAAGCTGGTGGGCTTACTTTTCGACACGGAGTTTGCCGGGGCCAGCGAGCCGCCCTTTGGCGGCAGCCGCGACGAGTACCGCGCCTATTTCGCGCCGTATTTTGAGTTCATTCACTTCGACACGGCCTATAACTCGCTGCCCGCCCGCGCCGGCCGCGAGCTGTTTATTTGCCTGCAAAAACGTTGAAAACGCCTGTCATTGCGCGCATAGCGCCGCAATGGTAATTGCCTTCTAACCTTTCGTTAAACTTCCTCATGCTTACTTCCCTCGCCCAGGCCCTCCCCCACTTCCGCAACACCAACTCCGGCCAGTTTTTTCTCATGGCTGGCCCCTGCGTTATCGAGGGCGAGGATATGGCCCTGCGCATTGCCGAGCGCGTGAAGCACATCACGGATAAGCTCCAGATTCCGTACATTTTCAAGGGCTCATACCGCAAGGCCAACCGCTCGCGGCTCGACTCGTTCACGGGCATCGGCGACGAAACGGCGCTGCGCATCTTGCAAAAAGTAGGGCGCGAAATCGGGGTGCCGACTGTGACGGACATCCACGAATCGGACGAGGCCGCGCTGGCCGCCGAGTACGTGGACGTGCTGCAAATTCCGGCCTTCCTGTGCCGCCAAACCGACCTGCTAGTAGCCGCCGCCAAAACCGGTAAGGTGGTGAATATCAAGAAAGGCCAGTTTCTGAACGGCGAGGCCATGCGCTGGGCGATGGACAAGGTGCAGGGGGCCGGCAACCCGCACGTTATCCTCACCGACCGGGGCAACTCGTTTGGCTACAGCGACCTGGTGGTGGACTTCCGTAACCTGCCCACCATGCGCAGCTTCGGCGTGCCCGTGGTGATGGATGTGACGCACTCCTTGCAGCAGCCCAACCAGGCTAGCGGCGTCACGGGGGGCCAGCCGGCCCTCATCGAAACCATTGCCAAGGCCGCCATTGCTGTGGGCGCCGACGGCCTCTTCATCGAAACGCACCCCACGCCTGCCACCGCCCTCTCGGATGGCGCCAACATGCTGGCCCTCGACAAGCTGGAAGGCCTCTTGCAGCGCCTCACCCGCGTGCGCGAGGCCGTGCGCCCCAGCGGCGACATCGACCCGCAGGGGCTACAGGCCTAGCGCTGTTTATTTCAGTTTTTCCTTCAGAAAATCGAAAAGCTGGTCGAAGCGTTGGTCTACTTGACCGAAGCGCTGGTCTATTTGACTGAAGCGCTGGTCCATTTGCTGAAAACGCTCGTTCATTTCCTGCCGCAAGTCAAGCTGGCCTTGTTCCAGCTTGGCTTGTCCTTGTTCCAGCTTGGTAGTTTTTTCAAGCAGCAATGTGATGTTGTCGCTTTGTGCACTGATAGCGCTGGTGACAGTAAGCGTAAGTTGACGCACTTGTGCCGACACTCGCTCTACTTTGGCAGAGGTCTCGTCTAGGCGTGCGCTAAGCTCATCCTGCTTGGCACTTAGCTGGTCTTGGCGGGCCAGCATTTCGCTGATGACGGGTTCTAGCTGGTCGAGGCGCTGGTCGGCGGTGGGCATAAGCTAAAGGATGAGGGAGCGTCCTGTCTACGAAGTTACTGCTGACTAGGGCCGTATTCAATACCGCAGCCAGAAGTCTTCGCGGCGTTGCTTTTTCCTGAAAAACACCAGGCCCACGAAGAATAAATCGATGGTGACTGTGACGCTGGGGTGAGCTTTAATAGCGGCCCAGGCGCGCTCCATCTCGGCCGACCAGTGAATGTCATCGAGCACGAACACACTGTCTTCGTGCGCCTTAGCCAGGCACTGCTCGAAGTAGCGCAGAGTGGGCTCGTAGCGGTGGTTGCCGTCGAAGAACACGAAGTCGAGCGGCTGCGCCAAGCTAGCCAGCGTGGCGGGCAGCGTGTGGTCGAGGTTACCTTCCACGAGGCGCACGTTCTTGATATCCAGGTCGGCAAACGTGGCGCGGGCCACGGCAGCGGTGTTGGGGCAGCCCTCGAAGGTGATAACCTGCTGGCGCGAGTCGGCCAGGGCCAGGTAGGCGGTGGTGAGGCCCAGCGAGGTACCCAGTTCCAGGGTGGTGGCGGGCCGGAAGTGGTTGACGAGCCGAAACAGCAATTGCGCCAGCCGCGGCGCCTTGGCCGCGTGGCGGGCTATGTCGCGCACCGAGCGGCGCCGCCCGCCCGCCCCAGCCACCTGCGAGCCTGCGCCAAAGTCGGTCACTTCCAGCACTTGCTGGCTAGCCAGCAGGGCCTGCCGGCGCTTCTCGATGCGGGCGTAGGCAGCATATTGGCCCGTGTGGCGAATGACGGTGGTGTAGAGGTTGAATACGAACGGCGAGTGCAGCCCGTGCGCATTGCTGGAGCGCAGCAGCCAGTAGCGAAGAAAAGCGAAAAGTTGGTGCAACGTAAATAAAGTCGTTTGTCGAATGTCTAATCCAACAACAAAGGAAGGATTGCCGCGCTCCATTGCGTTGCGCTCGCAATGACAAACGAGTTTAACTGGCGAAGGTCACCGCCTTAATTCATGCGAAACGGCACTATCAGGGTAAACTCGGGGATGTTGACCTGAAAATGCTCGCCGCTGGCCAGCCGCTCCATGAGGTAGGTGCCGCGCATTTTGCCCAGGCCCGACTTCAGGTTGCAGCCGCTCACGTACTGGTGGGCCTCGCCGGGCTCAAGCACGGGCGTGCGGCCCACCACCCCTTCGCCCTCTACCTCGCGCAGGGTAGTGCCTACGTCGGAAATAAACCAGTGGCGCCGTAATAGCTTGATGGTATACTCGCTATCGTTGCGAATATCAATGCGGTAGGCAAACACGAAGTGCTCCTGGGCAGGACTGGAATAATCGGGCAGGTAGTTGGTCGTAACCGTAACAGTTACGCCCTGCGTAGTGGTAGTTGGCATAGCGGCGGCCGGCGAAATTACGCTGCCGGGGCAACAGTCGCCCCGCACGTGTGGTTTCATGGCCTAAACGCCGGGCCGCGCCGTTTAGTTGTAAAGCCCTTCCCTCCGTTTACTTTCCTTTTCCCATGGTCAAAATTGCCGAAAGCTGGCGGCCCGTACTCGCCGATGAATTTGAAAAGCCCTATTTTCAAAAGCTCACGGCCTGGGTGCGCGGCGAATATGCCACTACCACGGTGTACCCAGCTGGCTCCCAAATTTTTCACGCCTTCGATACCTGTCCGTTCGACGAAGTGAAAGTGGTTATTCTGGGCCAGGACCCCTACCACGGCAAAAACCAGGCGCACGGGCTCGCCTTTTCGGTGAGCGAGGGCGTGCGCACGCCGCCGTCGCTGCACAATATTTTTAAGGAGCTGCAAGACGACATTCCCGGCACGCCGGCCCCGGCCAACGGCAACCTCGACCGCTGGGCCAGCCAGGGCGTGCTGCTGCTCAATGCCACGCTCACGGTGCGGGCCGCCACGCCGGGCTCGCACCAGAAAAAGGGCTGGGAGGAGTTTACCGACGCCGTTATCCGCAAGGTGTCGGAGGGCCGGCCGCACGTGGTGTTCATCCTGTGGGGTGCCTATGCTCAGAAGAAGGAAGAACTGATTGACGCCCGCAAGCACTTGGTTTTGAAGGCAGCGCATCCCTCCCCCTACTCGGCCGACCGCGGCTTTTTCGGCTCCAAGCCGTTCAGCCAGACGAATGCGTGGCTGGAAAAGCACGGCGAGCAGCCAATAATGTGGTAGTTCGTCATCGAAATCGAAATCGAATTTGAAAAAGAACGTCATGCTGAGCTTGCCGAAGCATCTCTACTGTTTCATCCAACGATGCAGTAGAGATGCTTCGGCAGGCTCAGCATGACGTTCTTTGAATCTATTCACAGCAGGCGTTTTATCAGGCGCAGCTTGTGGCTGTATTTCTGGCGTTCGCGGTTGAAGATGCCGTGGTGGTCGAGCGGGTCGAGGCGCACCTCACCCGAGGCGTGCAGAATAAGCCCATCGTCGAGCACCAAGCCTACGTGCACGATGTTGCCGTCGGCATTATCGAAAAAAGCTAGGTCGCCGGCCTTGGCCTGCGTCACGAAATCGACGGGCGCGCCGAGGGCAATCTGCTGCTTGGCATCGCGCGGCAGCTGCACGCCAATAAAGCCAAACAGCGTCTGCATCAGCCCCGAGCAGTCGATGCCAAACAGGTTTTTGCCGCCCCACACGTAGGGCGCCCGCATGAAGTGCTGGCCCATCTTGCGCAGCAGGGCTAGCTGGCGCTCGGGCGAGCTGGCGTGGCCAGGGTTGGTAGCCGTGCCGTTGAAGAACAGCGGATTATCGTCGCCCACCTTTAGGGTCATGCCATCGAAAAACGGCAGCCGGCAGCCCAGCGTAATGGGCTGGCGCATGGTGGCACTCGACACCACCTGCACCACATCGAGCACGCGCGGATGGTCTTGGGCACTCCAGGCCGCGAAGTAGGCGTCGCTCACGGGGCGGTGCTGCTTGAAATCTATCCAGCCCTGATACTTGTCGGCGGCGGCCTCGATGCGCAGCCAGTTGCCCTGGGTTTGCAGCACGGTGTAACACTCGCCAAACAGCAATTCGGTCACTAACTCGGCGCGGTCGGTGGGCTCGGCACGAACAGGAATGGCGCTGAGCGCGCAAATACCGTGGTTCAACTTTTAATAAGTAACTAGTACAGGCCGCAAAGAACGTCATGTTGAGCTTGCCGAAGCATCTCTACCGAGGCGCTAGGCTTAGTACCCTTTTGAAAGCGGTAAAGATGCTTCGGCAAGCTCAGCATGACGTTCTTTTTTGATTTTAAAGGGCTATCCAGGCTAGCGCACGAAGCGCTCCATTTCGCGCTTCTGGTCTTTGGCCTTGAGGTCGTCGCGCTTGTCGAATAGCTTTTTGCCCTGGGCCAGGGCTATTTCGAGCTTGGCAAAGCCGCGGTCGGTCACGAACAGGCGCAGCGGAATGATGGTGAGGCCAGTATCCATTTTGCTCGCCAGCTGCTTTAGCTCGCGCTTGTTGAGCAGCAGCTTGCGAGTGCGCATGGCATCGTGGTTGTTGTAAGTACCTGGCGTGTAGGGCGCAATGCGCACGCTGTGCACCCACAGGTCGCCCTTGTGGTCGAAGGTGCAGTAGCCATCCTGGAGGTTGACTTCGGCGGCGCGCACGCTCTTTATTTCGGTGCCGTGCAGCATCATGCCCGCGTCGTACTTGGCCAGGAAGGTGTATTCGTGGCTGGCGCGGCGGTTCTTGATGTTGATGGGGGCGGGAGTCTTGTCTTTCATGACCGCAGATTTAACGGATTTAACGGATTGCGCGGATACGCTCACTGTGTGAGTTGGCTACGCGGCTAGGCAGCGGTGTGGCCTGAAGGCGTTACGTTATAACTTCAATCTTGGGTCGGGGCTGGTGAGCTGGCTGGCAAAATCGCCGGCTTCGTATTGGAAGATGGCGGCCTGGCCCACCATCGCCGCGTTGTCGGTGCAGAATTGAAAATCGGGGATGAAAAAGTCCCAGCCCTCGGCCTCGGCCAGCGCCTGCACACCCTGGCGCAGGCCCGAGTTGGCGGCCACCCCGCCGGCCAGTGCCACTTGGCGCAGGCCGGTGGCCTGGGCGGCTTTTTTGAGCTGCTTGAGCAGCGTTTGCACGATGGTGTACTGGATACCGGCGCAGAGGTCGGCCAGGTTTTCCTGGATGAAGTCGGGGTTGGCAGCTGTTTCCTTTTTCAGGAAGTAAAGCACCGACGTTTTGAGACCACTGAACGAAAAGTTGTAGCCTTCCAGCGCGCCCATCGGAAACTCGAAGCGGCGCGGGTTGCCGGTTTGGGCCAGCTTGTCGAGGCGCGGGCCGCCGGGGTACGGCAGGCCCAGCAGCTTAGCCGTTTTGTCGAAGGCCTCGCCGGCCGCATCGTCGATGGTTTGGCCCAGAATTTCCATATCCAGGGCGCTGCGCACCACCACCAGCTGCGTGTGGCCACCGCTCACGGTGAGGCACAGAAACGGGAAAGCCGGCTTGGGGTCTTTGATAAAATGGGCCAGAATGTGCGCCCGCATGTGGTTCACGGCCAGCAGCGGCTTGCCCAGGGCTAGGGCCAGGCTCTTGGCAAAGAGGTTGCCCACCAGCAGCGAGCCCAGCAGGCCCGGGCCCTGCGTCACGGCCACGGCGTCGAGGTCGTCTTTGGTAAGGCCGGCCTGGCGCAGCGCGGCCGTCACCACCGGCAGCAAGTGCTGCTGGTGTGCCCGCGAAGCCAGTTCGGGCACCACGCCGCCGTACTGCTCGTGCACGGCCTGGCCGGCCACCACGTTGCTCAGCAGCTGGCCGTTCTGGAATACCGCCGCGCCGGTATCGTCGCAGCTCGATTCGATGGCTAGGAGATTCATCTGTAGTTAATTAAAAATTATTAATTAAAAATTAAAAAATCAATTTACGGTGGCTGGCTAGGGTCGGGAGGCGCTTCACCATCTAGACCCAGCCGCCATTTTTAATTCATCATTTTTAATTTTTAATTGGCAAAGCCGCCGCAAAGTTCGGGCGAACCTGGGCTATCCCTTATCCGTTGGCGCGATTGGTGCGCGCTAAAAGCCGCACCTTTGCGTTATTACCTGCTCGCGGGGGCGTTAGCCAGCCCCGCATTCGCTGTTTTTTGTGCGTCGCTTTCTCCGTATTCTGCTCCGAATCCTGCTTGGGCTAGCCGTGGTGCTGGTGCTGGTGGTGGGCGGCCTACTGCTGGCGCTGCGCGTGCCGAGCGTGCAAACCCGGGTGGCCCAAAAGGTAGCCAGCGTGCTTTCCAGCAAGCTGGGGCAGTCGGTGACTATCGGCAGCGTCACTATCCGGCCGTTTTCGCACGTGTTGCTCGAAGGCGTGCGGGTGCTGGACCGGCGCGGCGGCGAGCTATTTGGCGTGGGCCGGGCCGATGCCGACATCCAGCTTTTTTCGGTTTTCGACCCTAGCCACCTGCACGTGGGCACGCTCACGCTCACCGAGCCGCGCTTTGTGCTGCGCGACGTGGCCGGCCAGCCCGACTCGACCACGCTCGACCAGTTTTTGGGCGCCATTAAGCGCCTGAGCGGGCCGCCCGACACGACGACTACCGGCAAGCCGTTCGATTTTCAACTCCACGACATCGCCATTCGCAACGGCCACTTTGCCCTGGAGCGGCCCGACCGGCCCCGCGAGAAATACTACGGCCGCAGCATCGACTACAACCACCTGGTGGCCGACAGCATCTACGCCGACATCTCCAACCTCAACTGGAAAACCGACACCCTGCGTGCCCGCGTGGCCAACCTGCGCACCGTCGAAACGCCTAGCCAGACGCGCCTGCACGAGCTCACGGCTGACATTCAGTACAACCAGCACTTTTGGGAATTTGGCGGCCTCACCCTGCGGCTGGGCAAGAGCGAGTTGCGCAAGTTCGTGCGCTTTGAGTACAAGCGCTTCGGCAATTTTTCGGATTTTAACGACTCGATGCGAGTGGTGGCGCAGCTGCGCGGCACCAAGCTCTACACCGACGACATTGCCAAGTTTGCCCCCGACCTGGCCACGCTGAAAGACTCCGTCTTTCTCTCGGGCGATGCCAAGGGCTACGTGCGCGACTTCCAGATTAAGAACCTCGACGTGCGCTACGGCCGCCGCACGCACATCGTGGCTAGCCGCGCCCACGCCGACAACCTGCCCCGCTGGCGCGAAAGCCTCATTGACCTGCGCCTGCAACCCTCGCAAGTGGATGCCGCCGACTTGCGCAAGTTTTTGCCCACCTCGGCCAACCGGCTGGTGCAGCGGCTGGGGTTAATTAAGCTCGACGGGCAGTTTGTGGGCTTCTACAACGACTTCGTGGGCAAGGCCAATTTCGACACGGCCCTCGGGGCAGTTTCGACCGACGTAAACCTCAAGACCAAGAGCGACTTCGACCACGCCGTGTACGAGGGCACGGTGCGCAGCACGGCCTTCAACCTGGGTAAGTTCATTGGGGATGAGTCGATTATCCGCGACGTGACGCTGAATGGCCGCGTGCAGGGCACCGGCTTTGTGCCGCCCGTGGCCAAGGGCCACGCCGTGGTGAGCGTGCCCGCCATCTGGCTCAACGGCTACCGCTACCATAATATCAGCCTCGACGGCGACTTTGCCGGCCAGGGCTTCAAGGGCAAGGTGACGGCCAACGACCCCGCCGTGCGCCTCGCCGCCAGCGGCGACTTCAACCTCGACCCGCGCCACCAGCACATCGATGTGCAGGCCACCATTGCCCACGCCAACCTAGCCACGCTGGGTCTCCTAAGCGCGCCGCTCACGGTGAGCACCACCGCCCGCGTGAACCTGCGCGGCACTCAGCTTGACTCGCTGCTGGGCACGGCGCAGCTGCGCGGCTCGCACTTCACGCTGCGCGGCCAAAGTCTCGACCTTGACACCCTGGACGTGCGCAGCACCCGCAACCGCCGCGGCGAGCGCCAGGTGATGCTGCGCTCGGAGCTGGCCGACCTCACGGCTAACGGCGCCTTTGAGGTGGCGGCCGTATCGCGCGACTTGCAGACGCTGTGGCACGAGTACCGGCTCAACTTTGAGAGCAACGCCGCCGCCACGGCCGCCTACTACCGGCGCAAGCGCCAAGTGCGCCTGCCCAACTACGCCATTGAGCTGGATATCAACCTCAAGCACATTAACCCGGTTCTCAATCTGTTCATGCCCGACTTGCAGATTGCCGACCGCAGCCACCTCGATGGCTCGTTTCGGCAGGGCGAAACGTCGATTTTGCAGCTCGGCGGCAAGTTCGACAGCATCTGGTACGGGCCGGTGCACACCGTGGCCACCGAGTTTGACTTCACCACGTCCAAGCTGCCCTACCAGCCCGAGGTGCTGGCCCAGGCCAGCCTAACTTCCGAGCGCCAGCTGGTGCCCGCGCTGGGCCGCACCGAAAAGTTTGTGCTCGAGGGCGTGTGGGACCAGCAGCGCATCAACTTTTCGACCTCGCTGGCCCAGAGCGGCACTACCAACCGCGCCAATATCAACGGCGCGCTCAGCTTTTTGCCGCGCGCCGTGCAAATCGTGTTTCGGCGCAGCAGCCTCAACCTACTCAATCAGGAATACGTGATTGCGGCCGACAACTCGGTGAAAATCAGCGGGGGCGGCAAGGAGTTCGACATTCAGAACTTCGTTATCAGCCACAACAACGAGCGGCTGAGTGCCCAGGGTATCATTTCGCCCGACCCGCGCCAGCCGCCGCTCAAGCTCGACATTGCCAACTTCGACCTGGCTACGCTTACCTCCGTCATTGGCCAGCGGCTGGGGGGGCGCCTCAATATGCAAGCCGCCGTGAGTGGCGTGTATAACCAGCTGGCTATCAACAGTACGCTGGCAGTTGACTCGCTCGTATACGAGGGCACGCCCATTGGGCAGGTGGCGGGGCGCGGCGACTGGGATAACCCCAGCGGCCAGCTGCGCCTCAACCTCGACGTGGCCCGCCAGCAGCAGCGCGTGCTCACCGTGACGGGCTACCTGGCGCCGCGCTCGACCACCCAGCAGCTCAACCTGGTGGGCGAGCTGAACGACGCGCCCATCGTGCTGGCGCAGCCTTTTTTGGGTAGTATTCTGCAAAACCTGGGCGGCACCGGGCGCGGCCAGCTGCAACTGGGCGGCATGTTCAGCGCCCCCACCATCGCCGGCGCGGTCGATGTCACGGATGGCCGCTTCACCTTCGGCTACTTGGGCACCACCTATAAGTTTGCCGACCGCATTAGCTTCACTACTACCTCGATAGCGTTTCAGAATGTGCAGCTGCGCGACGCGCAGGGCAACCTGGGCACCGTAACGGGCCTTATCAAGCACCAGGGCTTCCAGAACATGACGCTGGACATGAACGCCAGCTTCCGCAAGTTTCAGGTGCTGCGCACCACGCGGCGCGATAATGACCTGTATTTCGGCACGGCCTACGCCACCGGCACGGCCACCGTGCGCGGCCCCGTCGATGACCTGGTGGTGAACGTGACGGCCACCTCGGAGGCCGGCACCCGGCTGGCCTTGCCCCTCGACAACGCTGCTAAGGCCGAGCAGGCCAGCTACATCCGGTTTGTGAACCGCAACCTGCCCGACTCGGTGCGCCGCCGCCAGGCCCGGCAGGCGGCCGTTATCGCGGCCCAGGAAAAGGTAGACTTGTCTGGCATTCAGCTCAATATGAACCTGACGGTGACGCCCGATGCGTACCTGGAGATTTTGCTGGATGAGGCCACCGGCGACGTAATCCGGGGCACGGCCACGGGGCAGCTGCGGCTAGCCATCGACACGCGCGGCGATTTCAACATGTACGGGCAGGTGGAAATTGTGCGCGGCGCCTACAACTTCACCCTGCAAGGGCTTGTTAATAAAGAGTTTGTAGTGCAGCCGGGCGGCATCATTACCTGGAACGGCGACCCGCTCGACGGCCAGATGAACGTGACGGCTACCTACACTCAGCGCACGTCGCTAGCCCCCATTCTCTCCACCACCGGCTCGGGCACGAGCGCGGCGGTGGTGCCCGTCACGGCCGTGATGAACCTGACCGGGCCGCTGCTGCTGCCGGTTATCAAGCTGGCGCTGGAGTTTGACGACGCGCCCAGCTCGCTGCAAAACGACCTGGCGGCGTTCATTGCCCTGCTGCGCAACGACGAGCAGGAATTGAACCGCCAGGTTTTCAGCCTACTGGTGTTCCGCACGCTGTCGCCGCAGAACAGCAACAGCTTCAGCGGCATCTCGCTCACGGGCTCGGGCCAGGGCAGCGCGTTTCAGAATAGTTTGGGCCAGATTATCTCGTCACAGCTAGGCCTGCTCACCTCGCAGATTGACCAGAATCTGGAAATCGACTTTAATATTAACGGCCTCACGGCCGACCAGTTGCAAGCCCTGCAAGTGCGCCTGAGTTATTCGTTTTTGGGCGGCCGGCTGCGCCTCACCCGCGAGGGCGGCATCAGCAACTCCACTTCGTCGGCCATCAACCCCAACACCGGCCTACCCTACTCGGCCACCCAAACCTCGCTTATCGGTGATTTCAGCCTCGAATATTTCCTGCGGCCCGATGGGAAGTTCCGGGCCAAGCTGCGCTACGAAACCACCCCGCGCGACAACATCGTGACCACCGTAAACCAGCCCCGCGCCGGCATTTCGCTGCTCCACACCAAGGAGTTCAATAACCTACGCGAGCTCTTCGGCCGCGAAAACCCTAGCCGCCGCGAGCGCGACACCCGCCGCGCCCGCGAGGTGCTGACGGTGGAGGAAGACAAACGCACGTCCCTCTGACCGCAGATTTAACGGATTTAACGGATTTCGCAGATACGCCCGCTGACGCGGGCTGACTACGCGAGGGACGTAGGGTACTAATAAGGACTCTGCAAACATCCGCACCACAAAATTCGCGTAGTCAGCCCGCGTCAGCGGGCGCATCTGCGAAATCCGTTAAATCCGTTAAATCTGCGGTCTATCTTTGCGCCCCTATGGCCCGGCCCCGCAAGAAAAAACTCGGCTCCTACCCTACCCTGCTGGTAGTGTTCAGCATCACGCTGGCCCTAACGGTCATTGGGCTATTCGGCCTGCTGCTGCTGCACGCCCACAAGCTGAGCGAACAGGTGCGCGAAAACCTGGAGGTGCAGGTGTACCTAGAGCGCAACCTGCCCGAAACCGAGTTGCTGCGCCTGCAACAAGACCTGGAGCACCAGCCCTACGTGGCCGAGTTGAGCGGCCGCCCGCAGGTGCGCTTCGTGAGCAAGGAGGAAGGTGCCCGCCAATTGCTCGAAACCACCGGTGAGGACTTCCACAACTTCTTGGACGACAACCCGCTGCGCGATGCCTACGCGCTCAAAATCAAGCCCGAGTATACCGATACTACCCACCTGCGCCTGCTCAGCCGCAGCCTGAGCCAGCAGCGCGGCGTGTTCGAGATTCAATACCCCAAGAGCCTGTTTACCAGCATCAACCAAAACCTGGAGCGCGTGAGCCTGGTGCTGCTAGGCTTTGCAGCGGTGCTGGTGCTGGTGGTGGTCATCCTGATTAACAATACCATTAAGCTGGCCATGTTTTCGCAACGCCTGCTTATCCGGTCCATGCAACTCGTGGGGGCTACGCGGTTCTTTATCCAGCAGCCGTTTCTGCGGCGCGCTACCTGGCAGGGCCTAGCCAGCGGGGTACTAGCCGCGCTGGTGCTGCTGAGCCTGCTGCAATACGCCTACCTCGAAGTGTCGGAGCTGAAGCTGCTGCGCGACGACTACTCGACCGGCCTGCTGCTGGCTGGCGTGGTGGGGCTGGGCACGGCCATCGGCTTCCTCAGCTCCTACTGGGCCGTGAATAAGTACCTCAACGTATCGCTCGACGAGCTCTATTAAGTATCAAGACTATGCAACCTACCACTCCTGCGCCGCGCTTCGCCTTCGGCCCCCGCAACTTCCGCCTCATGTGGCTGGGCCTGGCCGTGCTGGCCGTGGGCTTCATCACCATGACGCTCGACAAGGCCGAGTACGGCGAAGGCTTCCTGGGCCTCACGCTGGGGCCGATTCTACTGTTTGTGGGCTTTGTGATTGAGTTTGCCGCCATCTTGGTGCGCAGCGCGCCCGACATCCTCACGCCCCTGGACCCGGCCGTAGAGGCGCAGGCGGGCACCTCGCGGCCCAGCGACTTCCGCACCGGCCCGGCGGCGGCAGCGCCCCCGGTAGCCCCCGCGCCCGCCAAGCCGGCCTACAAGCGCCCCGGCTAGCCTATTCTTACCCTACTACCATTGCGCGCCTGCGCAGCAAGTGCTCCAACTAGGCCCTACCGTTGGCAAGCGCTTGCTGCGCAGGCGCGCAATGACCATGACCACCACCTAAACTAACTACTTACCAATGACTTACTGGCAGGCGCTTTTGCTGGCTATCGTGGAAGGAATTACCGAGTTTCTGCCCGTTTCCAGCACCGGCCACATGATTATCGCCTCCAAGCTGCTGGGCATCACGGCCACGCCGTTTGTGAAGCTCTTTTTGGTAGTTATTCAGCTCGGGGCTATTCTTTCGGTGCTGGTGGTGTACTGGAAGCGCTTTTTTCAGAGCTTCGATTTTTACCTGAAGCTGCTGGTGGCTTTTTTGCCCATCGTGGTGGTGGGGCTGGCGTTCAAAAAGCACATTGATGCGCTGCTCGAATCGGTGACAACGGTGGCCGTTATGCTGCTGCTGGGCGGCATTGTGCTGCTGTTTGTGGATAAGTGGTTTCCGCAGGAAGACCCCAAGGAGGGCGGCCACCCGGTCACGAACCCCAGCTTTAAGGAAGCGCTTGTCATCGGCCTGTTTCAGTGCCTGGCCGCGGTGCCGGGCGTGAGCCGCTCGGCGGCCACCATCATCGGCGGCCTCACCCAGAAGCTAACGCGCCGGGCCGCAGCCGAATTTGCGTTTTTCTTAGCCATGCCCACGATGGCAGCGGCGGCCGTGAAGGACGTGTATGATTATTACAAAGACGCGCACGCCCAGGGCATTGAGGCCAGCCACCTGTTTTCGGGCCAGGAGGTGAAGCTGCTGGTGCTCGGCAACGCGGGGGCCTTTGTGGTGGCGCTGCTGGCCATTCGGCTCTTCGTGGGCTTCGTGGCGAAGTACGGCTTCCGGGCCTTTGGCATCTACCGCATTATTGTGGGTGGGCTGCTGTTATTGATGATTAAAGCGGGCCTGAACCTGCAACTGGTATGAGTGCAAAAAAACAGCTGGCCGACTTCGACTTTGAAAAGGGCGAAGTGCTGCTCCTTGACAAGCCCCTGACCTGGACCTCGTTTGACGTAGTGCGCAAGGTGAAGAACACGTTGCGCCCGCGTAAAATCGGCCACGCCGGCACCCTCGACCCGCTGGCTACCGGCCTGCTCATTTTGTGCACCGGCCGCAAAACCAAGGATATCGACCAGATTCAGGCGCAGGAAAAGGAGTACGAGGGCACCTTCCGGCTGGGCCAGACCACGCCTAGCTTCGACCTCGAAACGCCCGTGGACAGCGAGCAGCCCTACGCCCACCTCACCGAGGAGCAGATTCAAGCAGCCGTGGCCACGTTTCTGGGTAAGATTGAGCAGACGCCGCCCCTGTACTCGGCCGTGAAGGTAGACGGGCAGCGCGCCTACGAGCTGGCCCGCAAGGGCGAGGAAGCGGTTATCAAGTCGAAAACCGTGGACATCAAAGTGTTTGAGCTGACGCGCATTGCGCTGCCCGACCTTGATTTTCGGATAGTGTGCTCGAAGGGTACCTACATCCGCAGCCTGGCCCGCGACCTGGGCGCGGCGCTGGGCACCGGCGCCCACCTCACGCGCCTGGTGCGCACGCGCATCGGCGAGCACCGGCTAGCCGACGCCTGGACCGTAGCCGAGGTGCAGGCCCTGCGCCCGCCCCGCCCCGAGCGGCCAGAACGCCCCGAGCCAGCCCCCGGCGCCGAAGCCGCCCCGCGCCCCGCCAGCGAACGCCCCCGCCGCGAGCGCATCAAGGTACCGCGCGTGGGCCTCGACTACTACGCCGCCCAGCAAGCCGAGCAGGCCCCACCCACCGACCCCGCCTAGCGTAAGCAGCTTGCGCAGCGAGCCTAGCCCGCCTAGCGTAGTCAGCCCGCGCAGCGGGCGTATCTGCGAAATCCGTTTAATCCGTTAAATCTGCGGTCTATGGTTGTTATTACTGACCCCGCCGACTTCCCGGCCCTGGCCAATGCCGTGGTCACGAGCGGCACCTTCGACGGGGTGCACCGGGGCCACCAGCGCATTCTGGCGCGGCTGCGGCAGGTGGCCGATGCCGTGGGCGGGCCGGCCGTGGTGATTACCTACTGGCCGCACCCGCGCCTGGTGCTGGGCCCGCCGCCCTCGCACCCCGAGCTGCTGGAGCTACAGCTGCTCAACACCCTGGAGGAACGCGCCGCCCGGCTAGCCCAACACGGCGTCGATTACCTGCTGGTGATGCCCTTCACCCGCGAGTTTGCGGAGTGGACGTCGGAGCAGTACATCCAGGAGCTGTTGCTTAAAATAGTGGGCACCAAGCACCTGGTTATCGGCTACGACCACCGCTTCGGCAAAAACCGCGAGGGCGGCTTCGACTACCTCACCCAGCACGCCGCCCGCTACGGCTTCACGGTGGAAGAAATTCCGCGCCAGGACGTGGACGCCGTAGGCGTGAGCAGCACCCGCATCCGGCGGGCGCTGCGGGCCGGCGACGTGGCCACCGCCACCGCCTACCTGGGCTACGAGTACCCCGTAACGGGCCTCGTGGTGACGGGCCAGCAGCTGGGCCGCACTATCGGCTACCCCACCGCCAACCTCGACGTGCCCGACAAGCTGAAGCTGGTACCCGCCCAGGGCATTTATGCGGTATGGTGCACCACGGCGGCGGGCACCCAGCACCCCGGCATGCTCAGCATCGGGGTGCGGCCCACCATCGGGGCGGGGCTAGCCCAAACCATTGAGGTAAACCTGCTTGACTTCAGCGGCGACCTGTATGGGCAATTACTGACGCTGGAATTCGTTGCCTGGCTGCGCGGCGAGGAAAAATACGACGGCCTGGCCGCGCTCACGGCCCAACTGGCGCTGGATGCGCAGGCCACGCGGGCGGCGCTCGGCCGGTAGCGTCGGCCCCGGCCCGACTATTGCACTCGTCGGCTGCACCGCCCATCTGGGGCGGGACGCAGGTTCTTACTTCAGGCTACTTATGCGCAATACGCTCGCTTTTCTCTTCTTTCTCTTGCCGGGGCTAGCCCTGGCGCAGGGCCGCCTCAGCGGCGTGGTGCAAGACTCGGCTACTCACCAGCCGCTGGCCTTCGCCAGCGTGTTTCTAGCCAATACCACGCTCGGGGCTACTACCACCGAGCAGGGCACGTTTGAGTTTCCGAAGGTGCCGGCTGGTTCCTACGACGTGGTGGGCTCCTACGTAGGCTACCGGCTGGGCAAGCAGGCCATCACGGTGGGCAAGGCAGCCGCGCCGCAGCAGGTCACTATTTTGCTGGGCTCTTCGGGGCCACAGCTGGGTGAGGTAGTGGTGGAAGCTAATCCGCACCGCGCTGAGGATTTCAAAAAATTTACCCGCTATTTCCTGGGCGAAAGCACGTTTTCGCGCCAGTGCGAAATCACCAACCCGAAGGACATCGTGGTGTATACCAACGACTCGACCCGGGAGCTGACGGCGGCGGCCAAGAACTTTGTGCAGGTCGAAAACCAGGCCTTGGGCTACCGGCTCAAGTACTTCGGCATGTTCTTCACCTACAACCCCGACACGGATTTTGTGGGCTTTAGCGGCCAGCCGGTGTTTGAGGAAATGACGCCCCGCGACGAAACCCAGCAGCGGCAGTGGGAAGCCAACCGCGCCACGGCCTACGTGGGCTCGTTTACGCACTTTTTGCGCAGCGTGTACACCGGCAACCTCAAGGGCAACGGCTTCATGGCCCAGCAGGTGCGCCTCACGCCCAACCCGCAGGTAACTCGCCTCGAACAACTGCAACGCCGCCCCGCCAGCTCGCTCACGTCGGCCCAACGCGACTCGCTCGGCCAGCTCGCCGACTTGCAGCCGGTGCTGGCTACGCTTTACCCGGCGGCGCGGCCCCTCGACAGCCTGCGCCGCGTGGCCCCCGATGGCCGCGTCTTTTTGCGCTTTAAGAGCGAACTGCAAGTGGTGCACTTCGGCGAGGCGCCCGATGCCAACTACGACGCCCCCATGGCCACCCTGGGCCCCGAGCCCCGCAAGCAGCCCTACCCCGCCAAACGCGAGGTGTCGCGCCTGCGCCTGCAAGTGCCCGAGGCCGAAATCCGGCCCAACGGCACGCTGCGCAACTCCACCGACGTGTCGCGCGCCGAGTATTGGGGCTTCGAGAAAATCGGCGAGTTCCTGCCCTTCGACTACCAGCCGCTGGCCGGCAAGTAGCGCCGGGCTAGCCCAGCCAGGTAGCGGCAGGGCCAGTATCTTGCGGCGCTTCACCTGCATTTTACTGCTTGCCTATGCGCCTGGCCCTGGCCTTTCTTTTAGTACTGCTGCCGGGGCTAGCCTTGAGCCAGGGCCGCCTCAGCGGCGTGGTGCAAGACTCGGTGACGCACCAGCCGCTGGCCTTCGCCAGCGTGTTTCTGGCCAATACCACGCTCGGCGTCACCACCACCGAGCAGGGCACGTTTGAGTTTCCGCAAGTGCCGGCCGGCTCCTACGACCTCGTGGGCTCCTACGTGGGCTACCGCCTGGCGCGGCAACCCATTACGGTGGCCGCCGCGCCGCAGCAAGTCACGCTGCGGCTGGGCCCCCTGGCCAACCAGCTGGGCGAGGTAGTAGTGCGGCCCAACCCCAACCGGGCCAGCGACTTTCAGAAGTTCTCCGAGCTGTTTCTGGGGCGCAGCACGTTTTCGCGCCAGTGCCGCATCCGCAACCCCGACGACGTGCTGCTCGACTACGACCGCCAGGCTAATGAGCTGACCGCCTCGGCCGTCAAGTACGTGCAGGTCGATAACGACGCGCTGGGCTACCGGGTCAAATACTACGGGCTGCGCTTCGCTTCCAACTTCACCCAGCAGGTCATCACCTTCTACGGCCAGCCGGTATTTGAGGAAATGGCCGCCAAATCGGAGCGCCAGCAGCGCCGCTGGGAGGTCAACCGCCTGCAAGCCTACCGGGGCTCGCTCGCCCATTTTTTGCGCAGCGTGCGCGACAGCCAGCTCACGGCCCAGGGCTTTGTAGTCCGGCGCCTGCGCATTGTGGACAACCCACGCTTTGCCCACGCCGACAGCCTGCGCAAGGCCCTGCTGCGCCAGCGCCGGGCCTTTGCGCCGGCCGAGCAAGACTCGCTGGCGCACTGGGCCAGCGTGCCGCCCGCCTTCTCTATGCTCTATACGGCGCCCCTGCACCTCAACAGCTTCCGCCGCATCTCGCCCGACGGCCGGCACGTATTTCTGCGCTTTCAGGACCGCTTGCAGGTGACCTACCTGCTCGAAGGCCCCGATGCCAACTACCACCCGCAGCCCTCGCGCTACGCCAAGGGACCCGCGCCGCTGCCGCCCGACCGGCAGGTGTCGCAGCTCGTGCTGATGCAGCCCGAAATCGAAATTGAGCCCAATGGCCAACTGGCCAATCCGCTAGCCGTATTCAACGACGAATACTGGGGGTTTGAAAGAATGGGTGAATTTTTGCCCCACAATTACCTGCCGCCCCTCGTTTCCCTTTCCCACCCATGATAACCAAAACTGTGGCCGACGCCCAGACGGCCCTCGCAGGTCTGGCCGACGGCATGACCCTGATGCTCGGCGGCTTCGGCCTGTGCGGCATCCCCGAAAACGCCATTCAGGAAATTCTGCGCCTCGGCGTGAAGGACCTCACCTGCATCAGCAACAACGCGGGCGTCGATGACTTCGGCATCGGGCGGCTGCTGCAAACGCGGCAGGTGCGCAAGATGATTGCGAGCTACGTGGGCGAAAACGCCGAGTTTGAGCGCCAGCTGCTGGCCGGCGAGCTCGAGGTAGAGCTCATTGCGCAGGGCACCCTGGCCGAGCGCTGCCGGGCCGGCGGGGCCGGTATTCCGGCCTTTTACACCCCGGCCGGCTACGGCACCGAGGTGGGCGAAGGCAAGGAAAGCCGCGAGTTCAACGGCAAAATGTACTTGCTCGAAACCGCCCTGCACGCCGATTTTGCCTTCGTGAAAGCCTGGAAGGGCGATACCGCCGGCAACCTCATTTACCGGGGCACGGCCCGCAACTTCAACCCCATGATGGCCACCGCCGGCAAAATCACCGTGGCCGAGGTGGAGGAGCTGGTGCCCGCCGGCGAGCTTGACCCTAACCAGATTCACACGCCCGGCATTTTCGTGCAGCGCATTTTTCAGGGCAAAGACTACGAAAAGCGCATCGAGCAGCGCACCACCTCAAAACCGCAGATTTAACGGATTAAACGGATTTCGCGGATACGCCTGCTGGCGCAGGCTGGCTGGGCTATTCTGGAATTTACACACCCTGGGTTATGATGAAACGAGTGCTTTTAGGCTTGCTGCTGCTGGGCGGGCTGCGGGGGCTGGCCCAGCCGGCTGCGCCGGCTTCTGCGCAGTTGCCGGCCGCCGCCCCGGCTAGCGTGGGCGTGAGCCCCGAAAACCTGGCAAAAATCGACCAGGTGCTGCAAGGCTACGTGGCCGATGGCCGCCTGCCGGGCGTCATCGCCCTCGTGGCTCGCGATGGCAAGGTGGTGTACCGCAAGGCCTTCGGCTACGCCGATGCGCAGGCCAAGACGCCGCTGCAACCCACTGCCATCGAGCGCATTGCCTCGCAGACCAAGGCCATCACGAGCGTGGGGCTGATGGAGCTATATGACCAGGGCAAGTTTCAGCTCGACGACCCTATCTCGAAGTACCTGCCGGCCTTTGCCCACCCGCGGGTGCTGGCTAGCTTCAATGCTAAGGATACAACGTTTACGACCGTGCCGGCGCGCAGCGAAATCACCATTCGGCAGCTGCTGACGCACACCTCGGGCATTGGCTACGCCGTGATTGGCTCGGCTGAGGCGCGGGCCATTTATGCCAAGGCACACGTGCCGTCGGGGGTGGGGTCGCCGCAGGGCACCCTGGCCCCGGCCATCGACGCGCTGGCCCGCCAGCCGCTGATGCACCAGCCCGGCGAGCGCTTCACCTACGGCCTGAGCGTGGATGTGCTGGGCCGCCTCATTGAGGTGCTGAGCGGCCAGCCGCTCGACCAGTACCTGCGCGCTCACGTGTTCGAGCCGCTGGGGATGCGCGACACCTATTTCTACCTGCCTGCCGACCGCCAAAGCCGCCTCGTGCCGCTCTACACCGAGTATCAGGGCCGCACCGTGCCCATGCCGGCCAGCGGGATGCTGGGCCTGCGCCCCGACTTTCCGAACCAGGCGGGCACCTATTTTTCGGGCGGTGGCGGCTTGTCCTCAACCATCGATGATTACGCTATTTTCCTCCAGATGATGCTGAACGGCGGCACCTACAACGGCCGCCGCCTACTGAAAACCAGCACGGTAGCCCTAATGACCCAGAACCAGATTGGCGACGTAAGCCAGGGCCTCAACAAGTTTGGTCTGGGCTTCAGCATCGTCACGCCGGCCGGCGCGGCCCAAACCGGGCAGTCGGTGGGCAGCTACGAGTGGGGCGGCGCCTTCGGCACCGACTACTGGGTCGACCCAAAGGAAAAGCTCGTGGTGCTCCTCTACACCCAGAAATTTCCGCACAACAACACGCCCGACCTCGTGCCCCGCTTCCGCCGGGCCGTGTACGCGGCCCTGGCCAAGCGCCCAGCCGCCAAGTAGCCGCCGCTACCGTACCCCACCCCCCACTTCAACTCTCCCATCTCTCCCACCCCACGCCCGCATAGTCAGCCTGCCACCGGCAGGCGTATCCGCGCAATCCGTTAAATCCGTTAAATCTGCGGTCATGGCATTAGATAAACACGGCATCGCCCGGCGCATCGCCCAAGAGGTAAAAAATAATTCCTACGTCAACCTCGGCATCGGCATTCCCACGCTGGTAGCCAACTACATACCGGCGGGCATCAACGTGGAGCTGCAAAGCGAGAACGGCTTGCTCGGCATGGGCCCCTTCCCCACCGAAGACCAGGTAGACGCCGACCTCATCAACGCCGGCAAGCAGACGGTGACCACGCTACCCGGCTCGTCCATCTTCAGCTCGGCCGACTCGTTCGGCATGATTCGCGGCGAGCACGTGGACCTCACCATCCTGGGCGCGATGGAAGTATCAGAGCGCGGCGACATTGCCAACTGGAAAATACCCGGCAAAATGGTGAAGGGCATGGGCGGCGCGATGGACCTCGTGGCCTCGGCCAAGAACATCATCGTGGCCATGCAGCACGTGGCCCGCGACGGCTCCAGCAAGCTGCTCCCCGACTGCACGTTGCCCATCACCGGCCTGCACTGCGTGAAAAAAATCGTGACCGAGCTAGCCGTGCTCGACGTGACGCCCGACGGCTTTGTGCTGCGCGAGCGCGCCCCCGGCGTGACGGTAGCCCAGATTCGGGCTGCCACCGCTGGCCGCCTCGTAGTGCCCGTGCCCGACGAGGAAGTACCCGAAATGACGGGCGTGTAGCCACGGCCGCCGGCAAAAACTCACCGCGAAGGGTAGCTTTAGGCTGATTTTCAGGCTAAAGCTACCCTTCGCTATGCGCGCACACGTACTACTCCTCCCGCTTACCCTCCTGCTTACCCTCCTGGCCGGCCCCGCGCTGGCCCAAACCGCGCCCAGCATCACGGCGGCCGATATGCCGGTAGTGGGCGACTCGCTGCGCCTAAGCCAGGCTAGCCCGCTGCTGCCCGCCAGCGCTCCGCCGCTGGGCCGCGCCGGCGCCAACCAAACCTGGAACTACGCGGGCCTCACGGCCACGGCGCAGCGCGTGGTACGCTATAATAGTGTGAATACGGCGGCCGGCGCGCTGCTTCAGCTCACCTTCAACAGCCTTTTCAGCCCCGACACGCGGGCCACGCTGGTGTCGCCGCAGGGTTTGCCAGCGGCAGCGGGCACGCTGCCCATCACCGACCCACTGGAGTTTTCGGCCGTGTCGGGCGCCGACTACCGGCTGGTGGGCTACGGCGGCACCATCAGCGGCACGGCCGTGCCGGTTACGTACGTCAGCCGGGCGCAGCAGGACGTTATCTACCGCTTTCCCCTCAGCTACGGCAGCGCGGCCGATGTCAGCAACTCGCTGCTCACCACGCCGGCGGCGCTGGCCAGCAGCGGCTACTTCAGCCAACAGCGCCGGCGCACCAACCAGCCCGATGCCTGGGGCACGCTCACCACGCCCTTCGGCACGTTTCAGGCCCTGCGGGTCGTCACGACCCTGGCCGACCACGACAGCATCGCCCTCGGCGGCGCGCCGGGCCAGGGCCTCACGCTGCCCGTGGTGCGCGAGTACAAGTGGCTGGCTAAGGGCGTGCACGTGCCGCTACTCACCATCACCACCACCGCTGCGGCCGGCAACGAGGTAGTGGCCAGCGTGGAATACCGCGACGTGTTTCGGCGCTTCGTGGGGCTAGCCGCCCACGGCGCGGCTACTGAAGCGGCCTTCAGCGCCTATCCCAACCCCTCGGCCGTGGGCACCGGGCTGCGGCTGGCGGTGCCGGCCGGCAGCGGGCCGCTCATCATTGCGGGCACTGATTTGCTGGGCCGGCGGCTGTTTTCGAAAGCCTATCCGGCTAGCCCCGGCGGGGTGCTGGTAGTCGAGGCCAGCGCCCTGGGCAGCTTTCGCGGGGTGCTGCTGCTAACGGTGCAAACCGCCCAGGGCACGGCTACCTGGCGCCTGGTGCGCGAGTAGCAGCCCGCAGCCGAGCCCGCCACTGACCCAGCCGCCGCATCGGGAAGCCCCAAGCCAGTAGCCACCGCTTTGCAAAGCTGTGTGCAATAAACTCTGCGGCGGCATCAGCCACTGCGAGCCCCAACCTACGCGGGCAGTCTTTTGGCCATCCTCTTACTTATGATGAAGAACTACCTGATTGGGCTGCTCCTGCTGGGGCTGGAGCTGCGGCCCGCGCTGGCTAGCCAGATAGTGACCGGGCTGCGGTCCGATAACCTCATCAGCTGGGGCGTGTGGGAGCGCGACGGCACTACGCTGAGGCATTATTTGCTGCTCTATAATAAGAGCGCGCAGCCGCTGGCCATTACCATTCGCGAAAAGCGCTTCCGGGCGGTGGGCACGGGCTTTGACGATACTGGCACACACAAGCGGCTGGTTAGTACCAAGCTGGCGCCGGGGCAATGGGTGCGGCTGCGCTACCCCGAAAGCCGGACCAAGTCGGCCTGGCTCGAATACTTCGAGCACGATGTCAGCATTGGGCTCCTGCCGCTCAACGCCAGCCGCCCCGATGCGGCGGCGCTGGCCGGCGCGGCCTACCGCTACTACACCAACGAGGCGGCCAACACCAGTGGCCTGCGCTATTGGCTGGCTTTCAACTCGCTCGACGCGCCCCCCGCCCACCTGCGCCTCACGGCGGCAGCCGCCGAGTTTCGGCAGCCAGCGGCGCGAAAGGGCGAAGAAGCCTATGGCTTGGTTCGGCTGTACCCGGCGGTAGCGGCAGCACCGCGCCAGCCCGGCACCCTCGATTCGTTGTTATTGGCCGGCCAGGGTACTGGCATTGCCCGGCTCGATAGTGCTCACCAGACAGTGCTGCTGCCCGTGGCGACTGGCGCGCCAACCGGCCAACCCGCTATGCTTGTACTACTTACCGAGAACGTCGAGAAGTATTTGCGCTACAACGAGCAGCGGCAGCTGGTGCCCGATAAATCGGTGGGCGGGGCGCTCTACTTTCTGCCGTTCTTCCCGTCCAGGCCCCACTAGCGCCGCCGCTTGGGCGGTAGCCTTGCACTGTTCTGGGGCGCCGGTTGTTTACCCTCTTCGCAGTAAATCCCGTTAAGGGGCTCGTGCGAGGGTAATTTTGCGCGGTCTATCGCCGCGCACGCTCGCCCTACTACAAGCATCTTTCTTTATTCTATGGCTACTTCCAACGGCAAGGCCGCCCCCGGCGGCACCCATCATCACAAAAAAGGCAGCAAGGCCGGGCCCGCACTAGCCGCCCTCGACGAGCGCCTGACGCCCACCGCCGTGCCGGCCCACAAGCTGGTGCTGCGCCAGCTGCGCCGCAACGATTTCAAGGCCATCCACGCCATCATGGAAAAGGTGTACTCCAACATGGAGGGCGCCTGGGCACAGGAGGAGTACAATGCCCTGCTCAAGAAATTTCCCGAAGGCCAGATTTGCATTGAGGATAACGGCGAAGTGGTGGCCGCCGCGCTGGCCATCATCGTGGACTACAGCAAGTTTGGCGACAAGCACACCTACGCCAAAATCACCGGCCACGGCAAGTTTGACACCCACGACGCGGAGGGCGACACGCTCTACGGCGTCGATGTATTCGTGGACCCCGAGTACCGCAGCCTGCGCCTGGGCCGCCGCCTCTACGACGCCCGCAAGGAGCTGTGCGAGAGCCTCAACCTGCGCGCGATGGTAGCCGGCGGCCGCATTCCCGGCTACGCCCAGTACGCCAATGAGATGACGCCCGCCAAGTACGTGGAGATGGTGCGCAACAAAGAGCTCACCGACCCCATCCTCACGTTTCAGCTCTCCAACGAGTTTTACGTGCGCAAAATCATCCGCGGCTACCTGCCTTACGACTCGGAATCAAAGGCTTACGCCACGCTGCTGGAGTGGATTAACGTGTACTACGACGAGGAATTTGACAAGCTCATCGGCAACCCGAAGTCGAACGTGCGCATCGGCATTGTGCAGTGGCAGATGCGGGCCACCAAGAGCCTGGAGGACTTCTTCCAGCAAATCGAATTTTTCGTAGACACCGTGAGCGGCTACAAGGCTGACTGCGTGCTGTTCCCGGAGTTTTTCAATGCCCCCATGATGGCCCTCACTGGCGAAACGGCGGCCTCGGCGGCCATCCGGGGCATGGCGGCCTTCACCGAGCCCATAAAAGTGCGCATGATGGAGCTGGCCGTAAGCTACAACATCAACGTAATCGCAGGCTCAATGCCGGTGTACGAAGATGGTAAGCTCTATAACGTGAGCTACTTGTGTCGCCGCGATGGCACCGTGGACGAGCAGTACAAGCTGCACGTAACCCCTGACGAGGCTAGCTACTGGGGCATGCGCGGCGGCGACAAAATCAAGTGCTTCGACACCGATTTTGGCAAAATTGGCATCCTGGTGTGCTACGACGTGGAATTCCCGGAGCTGTCGCGCATCCTGAGCGACGAGGGCATGAAAATTCTATTCGTGCCCTTCTGGACCGACACCAAGAATGCCTACCAGCGCGTGCGCATCTGCGCCCAGGCCCGCGCCATCGAAAACGAGTGCTACGTGGCTATTACCGGCTCGGTGGGCAACCTGCCCCGCGTCGAGAATATGGACATTCAGTATTCGCAGTCGGCCGTGTTCAGCCCCAGCGACTTCGCCTTCCCGCACGACGCCATCGTGGCCGAGGCCACACCCAACACAGAGATGACCCTCATCGCTGACCTCGACCTGGACCTGCTTAAGGATTTGAACACCAGCGGCGCCGTGCGCAACCTGCGCGACCGCCGCAAAGACCTCTACGGCCTGAGCTGGATACCCAAAAAGACCGAACGCGACGACGAGTTGCTAGCCCAGGGCGAGGAGCGCCAGCCCGCCACCAAGCCCAGCCGCCGCAAGGCCATCGCCGCCGGCTAGGCCATCGGCTTCTATATAATACCGCAAAAGCACGTCGTGCCGGCTAGCCCGGCACGACGTGCTTTTTTTATGGGCCAGCGACTCGCGGGCTAGCTTAATGTTCGGCTAAAGAAAAATTAATGTGGGTTTAAGGCGTGCTTCAGGGGGCGATAGAAATTTTGTAACGTCGAAAGGGCAACCGGAGTCCGACGGCGCACCACTCACGTCTTTCAAATTTCTTCCCTTAGTACCATGAAAAAGTCTTTTTCCGCGGTGGCCCTGCTCGCCGCCCTGCTGCTCGCCGGCCCCGCCGCCCACGCCCAGCAAACAGTTGTGAAAACCAAAACCAAGTCGTCTAAAAACGCCAAAGCTGCCGCAATGGCCGCGCCGCTGCCGGCTCCCGCCGCCGGCATGGCCCCCGCCGGGGGCCCTGGCACCCCGCCGCCCCCGCCCGCCGGCGGCCCCCGCGGCGGGCAAGGCCCCGGCGGCCCGCAGGGCGGCCAGGTGCAGGTGCTGAGCGACGTGCGCGGCACGCTGGCTAGCTACCAGGCCCGCAACGACGAGCAGGTGTACGACGCCTTCGTGCTGCGCCCCGAGGGCAGCGCGGCGCCCGATACCATCCATTTTCCGCGCCACCTGGGCCAGCAGCTCACTTCGGCCGTGAAGGCCGGTAGCCCGGTCACGGTAACGGGCTTCCGCCAGGCGGGCCCCGATGGCCGCAGCCGCTTCCACTTCGTGAGCCTGACCAGCGGCAGCCAAACCGTGCGCGATACGCCGCCGGTGCACCCCACCACGGCCCCTACCGAGGAGTCGGCCACGGTGAAAGGCACCATCCGGGAGCTGCGCCGCGGCCCGCGAGGCGAGGTGAAGAGCCTCTTGCTCAGCGACCAGAGCATCTTGCAGCTGTCGCCCCGCGCCGTGGAGCAGCTCGCCGATAAGCTCACCCCCGGTGCTAGCCTGGAGGCCACCGGCACGCTGCGCACCGCCCACCCCGGCGAGGCAATGGCCAGCACCACACCCGTGCGCATCGTGCGGGCCGAGACGCTGACGCTCGGCGGCAACAAGTACCTGGTGCGCTAGCCCAGCGGTAAGTTAACCCAAAACGTCAGCCGAAATATTTCGGCTGACGTTTTGGGTTTTTACCTTGACCATTCGCCGACCTACTTTCTTATGCGCATTCTCATTGTCGAAGATGAAGCCCGGCTGGCTGGCTTCGTGCAGCAGGGCCTGACCCAGGCCGGGCACGTGGCCGACGTGGCCGCCACCGGCCCCGAGGGCCTGGAGCGCGCCGCCACCACGCCCTACGACGCCATTTTGCTCGACCTGATGCTGCCCGGCCAGAGCGGCCTCGACGTGCTGCGCAACCTGCGCGAGTTTGGCATTGCCACGCCCGTGCTCATTGTCAGCGCTTTGACTGACAGCAAGCACGTGGTGGGCGGCCTCGAAGCCGGGGCCGTGGACTACCTGCGCAAGCCCTTCGCCTTCGACGAGTTGCTGGCCCGCCTGCACATCATCGGGCGCAAAACGGCCGGCCCCTCCGGGGCCGAAGCCCTAAAGCTGGCCGACCTCATGCTCGACCCGCTGGGCCGCGTGGTCACGCGCGCCGGCCGCACCATCGGCCTCACCAACCGCGAGTTTGCGGTGCTGGAGCTGCTGCTGCGCAACGCCGGCCGGGTGGTGAGCAAAACCCGCCTGGCCGAAAAGGTGTGGGATGTAGACTACGACATGGGCTCCAACGTGATAGAGGTGCACATGTCGCAGCTGCGCCGCAAGCTCGACCGTGACTTTGCGCCCGCCCCGGCCCTGCTCGAAACCGTTATCGGCCAGGGCTACCGGCTGAAGAATTCTGAAGCATAAATCATGAGTAATGATTTGAATAACAGGAAAAAGCCACCCGCCGCCCGCCGGCCCGGGCGGCTGGGCCTGCGCGGGCAGTTGCTGCTGGTATTTGGGCTGGTGCTGGGGCTAGCCACGCTGGCGGCCGGCGGCTACCAGTACCGCAGCCTGCGCCGCCAGCTCACCCACGCCGACGATGCCCTGCTGCGCGCCCACGCCCAGGAGTTGCTGGCCCGCGTCAGCCTCGACCCCCTACCCACCCTGCCGCTGCCCGCCCAGCGCGGCGAGGTGATGCGCGTGGCCTTTACCGAGGAAGGCCAGCCGGGGCGCGAGCTGTTTCGATCGGCGCAGTTTCCGGCGGGGGCCGCGCCGGCCCTGCCTCCGCCCGATGGGCCCGGCACCGAGCTAGGGCCGCGGCACCGGGTGGTGGCCGTGGGCCGGGCCGCCGCCCCGCCCGGCCCCGGCGCCGACGAGGCTGCCACCACCGGCCACCTCACCTTGTGGCTGGCCCACCCGGCGGCCCCGCTTGCGCAGTCGCTGGCGCGGGTGCAGCGCACCCTGCTGCTGGGGCTGCTGGGTAGCCTGGCGTTGGCGGCGCTGCTGGCCCCGCTGGTAGCGGGGGCCGTGCTGCGCCCGCTGCGGCGCATGGCGGCGCAGGCCCGCCGCATTCAGCAGGCCCAGGATATTACGCCGCTGGCCGTGCCCGGCACCGGCGACGAGGTGCAGGAGCTGGCCGAAACGCTCAATCAGCTGCTGGCCCGCCTGAGCGAGCAGGCTACGGCCCAGGCCAATTTTTTGGCGGCGGCGGCCCACGAGTTGCGCACCCCCCTCGCTACCTTGCAAGCCGGCCTCGATGTGAGCGGCCGCGACCCGGCCCTGCCCGCCGCCACCCGAGCCGCGCTGGCCGGCCACGATGCCGAACTGGCCCGCCTGGGCCGCCTGGTCGATGATTTCTTGCTGGTGGGCCGGCTGGGGGCCGGGGCTGCGCCGCCCCCCCGCTGCCACCCGGTGGCCCTCGACGAGCTGATGCTGGCCCTGGCCGACCGCGAGCTGCCGCGCTTTCGGGCGGCGGGCCGCACGCTCACCATTGCCTTGCCTGATGAGGAAACCGCCACGGCCCGCCTGCAAGCCCTCACCGATGCCGACCAGCTGACGACCATCCTGCTCAACCTGCTCGACAATGCCCGCAAGCACGGCACCCCCGGCACGCCCGTAGTGCTGCGGCTGCTGGCCCCGGCCGGTGGGCAGGGCGCCGCAATAGTTATCGAAAACCAGGTAGCTGCGCCGCTGGCCGCGCGCTTGGCGCAGCTTACCGCCGCCTGGTACCAGGCCGACCCGCTGGCCCCCGGCTCCGGCCTCGGCCTCTGGATAGCCGGGCGGCTGGCCCAGGGCCTGGGGCTGCGGCTGCACCTGGCCGAAACCAAGGGGCAGCTAGCGGCGCAAGTGCAATTTGTATGCCCTTCGAAAGCTACCACGCCGACCAAGTAGCAGTCAGAGCATTAGCTAGCCTCACTACAATACCAGAAAAATCAACCCTTTTTCACTGCTTTTCGATAAGTGCCCTTTTTTTCCAGGGCCACTTTCGCATTCTTACTAAGTATTTTCATTTAGATGGCTGAGATACCCAAGGCATCTCAGCCGTTTTCTATTATTACTCCGCTACTTACCCTGGAAAACTAGCACCTATGCTATTAAATCCCGATTAAATTGTACCAGAGCTGAGGTTAGAATTTGCTTCGGCCCTGTATATTCGCCCATCTTGTTAACCTTGTTACCTCATTTTTTTAATACATGCGAAAACACTTACTTCCCCTCTCCGCTGTTGTATTGGTGCTGGGAGCGCGCGACTTGCATGCCCAAACCCGTGCCTTGTCGGGCACCGTAAAGGGGTCTGACGGGGCGCCCATTCCGGGCGCTACGGTGCTGGTGAAGGGCACTTCGCTTGGTACCTCTACCAATGTCGACGGGCGCTTCGATATTCAGGCGCCAGCCTCGGCTACCACGCTGGTTGTTTCCTACGTGGGCTACGAAAGCAAGCAGGTAGCCATCGGCGACCAGTCGACGGTGAACGTGACGCTGGCCACCGCGCAGGCGGGCCTCGACGAAGTGGTGGTAGTGGGCTACGGCACGCAGTCGCGCCGCGACCTCACTGGCTCGGTCGCTACCATCAAGGGCAACGCCATTGCCGCCACGCCGGTGCAAAGCTTCGACCAGGGCCTGCAAGGCCGGGCGTCGGGGGTGAACATCACCACCCCCAACGGGGTGCTCAACAACCCGCCGGTTATCCGTATCCGGGGGGCCAACTCCATTGCGCTTAGCTCGGGCCCGCTGGTTGTTATCGACGGTATTCCGACTTACAGCGGCAATAGCTCGGCCGTAGGCAGCGTGCCCAACAACCCGCTGGCCAACATCAACCCCGAGGATATTGAGAACGTGGAGGTGCTGAAAGATGCTTCCTCTACGGCCATCTATGGCTCGCGGGCCAACGGCGGCGTTATCCTGATTACGACCAAGAAGGGCCGCAAAGGGCAGTCGCACCTCTCGTACGACGCCTGGGTAGGCGCCACCCGCCCGGTGCGCCTCTACAGCATTCTGGGGGCCCAGGACTACGTTAATATCAAGAACGAGGCCGTTCGCAACCTGAACGCCAACCGCGCGGCCATCGGGGCCGCCGCCACCAACGTGGAGGGCTTTAAGCTTGCCAATGATGCTAGCGGCAACCCCATTGATACCCGCTGGTACGACTACATCTACCGCACCGGGGTGTCGAGCAACCACAACCTGAACTTTTCGGGCGGCACCGACAGAACCACCTACTACGCCTCGGTGGGCTACACCAACCAGAAGGGGATGCTGGTGCGCAACGATTTCCGGCGCTACTCGGCCCGCCTCAACGTAGACCAGAAGGTGTTTGACCGCCTCTCGGTGGGCGTGCGCGTCAATTATTCTAACTCGTATAACTCGGCCCCTAACTCGGGCTCGGTGGCCGACGGTGCGTTTGGCACGGGTGGCCTGGGCCGCCTGCCGCTGGTGCTGCCGCCCAACATTTCGCCCTATAACAACGACGGCACCTATAACACCAGCGGAGCGGGTATTGGCGCGGGCGCCAACATCAACCCCACTACCGGCGCGGCGCTCTTGCCCGGCTACTACAACCCGGTAGTAGACCTGGACAACAACTCGTTCACGTCCGAAAGCAACCAGGTGCAGGGCAGCTTGTATGCCGACCTGGAAATTGCCAAGGGCTTGCACCTGCGCACTACCTACGGCATCGACAACCTCAACTTCGAGGACAAATCTTACTACACCTCGCTAGCCGGCGACGGCTTCTCTACGCAGGGCTCGGCCAGCGACTACTACCGCACCAACAAGCGCTGGGACTGGCAGAACACCATCCAGTACGACCGCACGCTGGGCGAAGACCACAGCGTATCGCTGCTGCTAGGCAACGAGCAGCAGTACACCGAAACGCAGCGCTGGGGCGCCACCCGCACGGCGGTAGCCGACCCCTTCTTCACCACGTTCCAGGGCAACTACATCAACATCGCGGCCTCAGGCAACTCGCAGGGTGCCAACTACCTGGCCTCGTTCTTCGGCCGCTTCAACTACAGCTACGCCCACAAGTACCTGGCTACCCTCAACGTGCGCCGCGACGGCTACTCGGCCTGGGCCCAGAAGTGGGGCAACTTCTACGGGGCCTCGCTGGGCTACGTCGTGTCGGAAGAGGACTTCTGGAAGAACGGCTCCTTTGCCAATACGTTTGACTTCCTGAAGTTTACGGGTAGCTACGGCAGCGTCGGCAACAACCAGGGCATCTTCGACTACGCGTCGCAGCCGTTGTATGGCTCGTCCTTGTACGGCAACAGCGGCACGTTCTACCTCACCTCGGTCGGCAACCCCAACCTATCGTGGGAAACCAGCAAGAAAACCGACATCACCATGTCGTTTGGCCTGCTGCAAAGCCGCCTTACCGGCGACGTGGGCTACTACCGCAGCACCATCGACGGCCTGATTCTGGACGTGCCGCAGGCGCCTTCGCGGGGCATTCCGAACATCAACGGCGCGGGCACGCTCGGCAACTCCATTCCGGCCAACGTGGGCTCGATGCGCAACGAGGGCATTGAGGTGAACCTGCGCTTCAACGCCATCCAGAACAAGGCCTTCTCCTGGACGGTAACCGGTAACCTGACCACCCTCAAAAACCGGGTGCTGTCGCTGCTCACCGACGACCAGCGCATTGGCACCGCCACGTCGGGCCTCGAAACGTCTAACTACACCACCGTCGGCCGCTCCATCGGCTCGATTCTGGCCGTGCAGGACATGGGCGTGAACCCGCTCAACGGCCAGCGCATGATTCGGAAGGCCGATGGCACCGTGGTGCAGTACAACCACCTGGGCACCACCGGCGCCGGCTCGACGGGCTGGACCAAGGTATCGGACGGCAGCAACACCACCGGCCCCACCCAGCTCACCGACGGCATTTACTACGGCCCCACCCTGCCCACCTGGTACGGCGGCCTCGACAACACGTTCCGCTTCAAGAACTTCGACCTGGGCATCTTCATCCAATACTCGGGCGGCAACTACATCTACAACGGCACCAAATCGGGCCTGCACGACCAGCGTTTCTGGAACAACCAGACCGACATTCTGGAGCGCTGGACCTCGCCCACCGAAACGCCCAACGCCAAGTACCCCCGCGTGGTGTATGGCGATAACGTGTCGAACGGCTCGACCATCGTGATGTCGCAAAACGTGGAGAAGGGTGACTTTGCCCGCCTGCGCAACGTGTCGCTGGGCTACACCTTCGCCTCCGACCTGCTGACCCACGTGAAGCTCAGCAACGCCCGCGTGTACGTGCAGGTGCAGAACGCGGCCCTCGTGACCCGCTACTCGGGCATCGACCCCGAGGTTTCGACCAACGGGGCCAACAACACGGCCCCCGGCGTCGACCGCAACTCGGTGGGCCAGGCCCGCACCTACACGGCTGGCCTCAACGTTACTTTCTAAGTGTCTGTTATTTATGAAATCTTTGCTAAACAACCGTTTCGTGACGGCCGTGAGCACGGTCGCGCTGGCGCTGGGAGCCTTTTCCTGCCAGAAAGACCTGCTTGAGCCCGTACCCGTAACTTATTTGCTGCCCGCCCAGTCGTTTGATACGCCCTCGCGGGTGCTGGCTCAGGTCAACGGCCTCTACAGCTACGTGAAAACCGGCGGCTTTTTGGGTGGTCGCTACCAGATTTACGGCGACATCCGGGCCAACGACTTCATCAACCGCACGTCGAACTCGGTAACGGGCCTGAGCGTGTGGAACCATACCGAATCGGAAACCTCTCAGAACGACGTTATCAACACCTGGGGCTTCGGCTACGCGGCTATCAATCAGGTTAATATCTTCCTGGCCAGCCTCGATGCCAACGCCGATAAGCTGAACGCCGCGCCCTTCCCCACCGGCTACGCCAGCACCGCCACCAACTACCGCGCCGAGGCCCGGCTGCTGCGGGCACTCTGCTACTACTCACTGCTTCAGCTTTATGCGCGGCCCTACGTTGAGGGGGCGGGCACCCGGCCCGGCCTCCCGTTGCGCCTCACGGCCGAAACGCAGCTCAGCAGCAACAACGACCTGGCCCGCAGCACGGTAGCGCAGGTGTACGACCAGATTCTGCTCGACCTCAACTACGCCGAGCAAAACCTGCCGCTCACGTACACCGCCAGCCAGAACGGCGTGAGCACCAGCACGCTCAACGTGACCCGGGCCCACCGCAACACGGCCATCGCCCTCAAAACCCGGGTGTACCTGAGCATGGGCCGCTACGACGACGTGATTCGCGAAGCCAACAAAATCGTGTCGAGCACGGCCCCCTTCAGCGCGTCGAGCGGCGTAACCCACGCCCTGGCTTCGACCGTGTCGGCGGTGTTTGCGGCGCCGCAGGAAACGTCGGAGAGCATTCTCTCCTTCCCCTTCACCGCCCAGGACACCCCCGGCACCCAGAACCAGCTGGCGTACTACTACTTGCCTACCTCACTCGGGGGCAACGGCGAGTATGGCCTGAACACGTCGACCACGGGCATTCTGAACAACAGCGGCTGGCTCAGCACCGACAACCGCCGCACCAACTTCGTGGCCCCGGTGACCACGACCAACGCGGCCGGCGTCAAAACCACCGAGTACTTCCTGGCTAAGTACCCCACCGGCACCCCCTACACCGACAAGGCCCCGGTTATCCGCTACGCCGAGGTGCTGCTCAACCTGGCCGAAGCCCGCGTGCGCTCTACCAATACCATTGATGCCCAGGCGCTGGCCCTGCTCAATGCCGTGCGGGGCCGCTCCAACCCGGCCATTGCCGCCACGGCCACCACGCCGGCGGTGCCGACTGCCGCTTTCGTTGCCACGGATTTTGCCTCCGTCACGGCCTTCCTCAACGCGATGCTGCTGGAGCGCCGCATTGAGTTCCTGGGCGAGGGCATTCGCAACATGGACCTGATGCGCCTCGACGCCACCATTCCGGGCAAAGGCTCGGTAGGCGCGATAGAGCCCAGCAACGTGCTCTACGTGTGGCCCATTCCTTCTACCGAATTGGCCGCCAACCTACTCATGACCCGCAACTAGCCCCGGCCAGTTGTCCCGCACCAAAAAAGAGGCTCGCCCAACTGGGCGAGCCTCTTTTTTTGGGGTATTCAGTGCTGAGCAGGCATTTTGCGCAGTTCCGTTGTGAGGCAGCTCAAATTAAATTATAGTTAAAATTCATTTATACTTCATCCAACCACCGGTCTACGTGCGTAGGTAAAGGCTCACCTTACGAGGACAACAGCGCCTCATTACGAATCACTTACCCTTTTCTCATGCGTATACCTTCTACTTTTCGGGCAGCTACCAAGGGCCTAGCCCTGGGCGCCCTGCTAGCTGGCGCCGCCGCGCTGCCCGCCGCCGCCCAAACCGCCTACGGCATCACCGTTGACCTGACGCAGAGCTACAGCCTCGTCACGTTTCAGGTGACGGCACCGGGCACGTTTACGGCCACAACGGCCATTACGGGGCTAGCCACGGGGCAGGCGCTGGTGGGCATCGACTCGCGCCCGGCCACGGGGCAGATTTTTGCGCTGGGCTACAATGCCAGCGCCACCACCAACAACGCGCAGCTTTACACCCTGTCTACGGCAGGTGTGCTTACGCCGGTGGGCAGCGCCCAAACGCTGCTGCTGGGTAGCAACGCCGCCCGCGTGGGCTTCGACTTTAACCCCACCGTAGACCGCATCCGGGTGGTGGGTGGCAACGGCGGCAACTACCGCCTCAACCCCAACAACGGCGTCATCGCCTTTGTGGATGGCAACCTGGCCTACGCCACCACCGATGCCAACACCGGCCAAACGCCCGGCATCGGGGCCTCGGCCTACACCAACTCCTATATTGGCAGCACGGCCACCACGCTGTATAATATTGATGAGGCCGCCGGGCGCCTCGTGCGCCAGGACCCGCCCAATGCCGGCACGCTGAATACGGTGGGCTCGCTGGGCATCAGCACCAACGGGGCTACCCAGCCTTCGGACCTGGATATTTATTTCAACCCAACTACCGGCCAGAATATCGCCTACCTGTCGCAGAGCACGGTTTCGCTGGCTACCCCCTCGGTTACTAACCAGTTGTATACCGTGGACCTGGCGAGCGGCGCGACCACGGCCGTGGGAGCGCTGGGCGGCACGGGGCTGTTTAGCGTTACGGACATTACGTTGGCCATCACGCAGCCTACGCTGGCGGCCATTACGGGGCAGCTAGCCTACGCGCTAGCCGGCACCAACCTGATTACGTTTGACACGAGTGCGCCGACCATTATCCGCTCGGCCACGGGTATCACGGGCGTGGATGCCAGCCAGACGCTGGTAGGCCTCGACGTGCGACCCCTGAACAATGCGCTGTATGCATTGGGCTACAATGCCAGCTCGACCAGCAACAACTCGCAACTGTACTCGCTCGATGCCACCAGCGGCGCAGCTACGGCCGTGGGCGCGGCCTTCCGCATGGAGCTGGGCACGGGCAGCATCGGCTTCGACTTTAACCCCACCGTGGACCGCATCCGGGTGGTGGGCGCCAACCGCAACAACTACCGCCTGAACCCCAACAGCACCGCCGCCAGCGTGCTGGCCGCCACCGATGGCACGCTGAGCTACGCCTCGGGCGCCACGCCTAACATTGGCGCGGCTGCCTATACCAACAGCTTTATGGGGGCCAGCGCGGCGTCGGGCACCATGCTGTATAACTACGACGAGACGCTGAACCAGCTCAACACCCAGGCCACGGCCAACCCGCCCGCCGTTGGCCAGCTCACCGCCGTGGGCACCTCGGGCATCACGGTAAACACGACCACGCCCAACGTGGACCTCGATATTTACAGCACCGCCGCAGGTGTGAACACCGCCTACCTGGTGGCCAATACCGGTACCTCGGCCAATACGTCGCTCTACACCGTGAACCTCAGCACCGGCGCCGCCACGCGGGTGGGCGCTATCGGCAACGGCATCGCGGCCCGCGACATTGCCATTGCCGCCAGCACGGGCGTAGTTACCGGCACCCGGCCTACCGAACTAGCCACCGGCTTCACGCTGTATCCTAACCCACTGGCGCGCGCCGCCAGCCTCAGCTTTGGGCTGCCCCGCGCCGCCCGCGTCGAGCTGACGGTGAGCGACGCCCTCGGCCGCGTGGTCGACCGCGTCGATGCCGGCCAGTTGCCCGCCGGCCCCCAGGCCATTCGCTGGAACCGGGCCAGCCAGGCCGCCGGCATCTACTTCTTCCGCTTGAACTTCGATGGCCAGCCCGCCGGCACCCGCCAGGTGGTGCTCACCGAGTAGCCTAGTGGCAGCTTAGTGGCAAGCCAAAAGCGGCCGGCTCCTTTCGGGGGCCGGCCGCTTTTCATTTATGATGGGCGGATACTGGGCAGGAACCTCTCAAACTAAATAGCGCGTCATGCTGAGCTTGCGGAAGCATCTCTACCGAACAACCCTAGCGGCGCGGTAGAGATGCGTCGGCAAGCTCAGTATGACGTTCTGTTTGATTATCAGTATTTAAAATCCGCTTTCTGAAATAGCAGCGGCTAGCCTGGCGGCCTACTGCGGGTGTGCCTGCGCCACCAGGTAGGCCTGGTCGCGCAGGATGGTGCGCAGAAAAGCCTCGTCGCCCAACTCGCTGCGCACGCCAATCAGCTCCTTCACCTTGGCGGCGGTTTCGTGCAGCACCAAGGTGTTGCCCTGCTTCAGGGCGCGGCTCAGCAGCTGGCGCAGCAGGGCCACGTCGTGGTCGCTGAGCAGGCTAGCCTGCTCAAACACGGCCTGGTAACCCTCGGGCACGGCCTGCTGGGGCGTGAGCAGCTGAGCGGTGCGGGGCCGCACGCTGAGCACAGTGGTGCCGGCCAGTAGGTCGCCCAGGCGCTGGCCCTTGCCATTGACCACAATGGTGAAAGCCGCCACGCTGCCCACCGTGGCCACTATCTCGATGGGCCGCAGCAGCCAGCGCAGAAAGTAGTCGCCGAGCCGGGCGGGCGTGCCGTCGAGGCGCATCACCCGGATGTCGCGGGCCTTCTTGCCCACGCTCTGGCCATTGAAGAAAATCTCGCAAACCAGATGATACACCAGCGTGGGCAGCACGATGATGTAGCCCATCAGCCACGACGAGCTGATGTTGTTGGCGGCCATCGCTACCAGCATGGCCCACACGCCATAGAGCAGGTAGTCGAGCAGCGCGGCCACCACGCGGTCGCCCACGCTGGCAACCTCGTAGGCTAGGGTAACATTCTGGGTAGTGTGAACGCGAATGGTGGACATAGCGGGCGCGGGGCAAGGCCGGCAGCACCAGCCGCCGGGCCCGGCAAAGTAACGCTGCCCGGCCCCTATCTTCACCGCTCGCTAACCTGCTGCTGCCACTTTATATGCGCGAAGCTGTATTCCGCCGCCTCAACCAGGACCGCTGGCGCCTCTACGAAACCGGGGCCGGGGCCACCCACCCCGACGAGCTGGCCGCCCGCTTCGTGGCCCTCACCGACGACCTGGCCTACGCCCAGACCTTTTACCCCGAGTCGGACACCACGGCCTACCTCAATCAGCTGGCTGGCCGCCAGCACCAGGCGCTGTATAAGAACAAGCCCGAGGAAGGGGGCCGCTTCGGCCGCTTCTGGGCCCTGGAGCTGCCGCTGGTGGTGAGCCGCCACCGCCGCGAGCTGCGCTGGGCGCTGCTCGTGTTCGGGCTCAGCCTGCTGGTAGGCGCCCTGTCGGCGGCCTACGACGACACGTTTGTGCGCGTGGTGATGGGCGACGACTACGTGAACATGACGCTGGACAACATCCGGCGCGGCGACCCGATGGCCGTGTACAAGCAAGGCCCCGAGGCGCCCATGTTTCTGGCCATTACCCTCAACAACGTGCGCGTGGCACTGCTCACCTTTGCGCTGGGCATCACGGGCGGGCTGGGCACCACGTTTTTACTGTTTCGCAACGGCCTGATGCTGGGCGCGTTCCAGTTTTTCTTCTTCCGCCAAAAGGTGCTGCTGGCCTCGCTGCTCACGGTGTGGCTGCACGGCACGCTCGAAATCTCGTCCATTGTGCTGGCGGGCGGCGCGGGCTACGTGCTGGCACGCGGGCTGCTGTTTCCGGGCACCTACTCGCGGCGCGAAAGCCTGCGCCTGGCCGCCCGCGAAAGCGTGAAGCTGGCGCTGGGCGTGGTGCCGCTGCTCTTCATCGCCGGCTTTCTGGAAAGCTTCGTGACGCGCCACACCGAAATGCCGGTGGCGGCCAGCCTGCTGCTCATTGGCAGCTCGGCGGCGTTCATCGGCTGGTACTTTGTGTACCGGCCCTGGCAGCTGCGCCGCACTGATACTGAGCAGCAGGCCGCCTGATTATTCTCTCTCCCGCTAGCCCGTCTTTCCTATTATGACTCCACGCTTTACCCAGGCCACCGACTTTTGGCAGGAGCGCGATTTTGGGCAAAAAATCAGTGCCGTCTTCGAGTTTATCGCGGCCCACGCCCAGCCGCTGGGCCGGGTGCTGCTCGTGCTGGTGGTGCCGATGGCCGCGCTGCGCGCCGTGGTGGTGGCGCTGCTCCGGTCGGGGTTGCTCGCTTCGTGGCAGGCCGCTGCCCAGGCGGCGGCGGCGGATGCGAGCGGCCACGGCGGCGCCAGCTACCTGCTCGGCATTCTTTCCACCCCGCTTTATTACTCCAACCTGGCCTTCAACGTTTTCTTTCACGCCCTGCTGATTTTAACCATCTACGGCTACGTGGTTGAATGCCTGCACCCCAGCGCGCCGGGGCCCATCACCGTGGCCAGGGTGTGGGCCATTGTGTGGCGGCGGCTGGTAGGCACTTTCTTCTCGCTGATTGTACTGGGGGTGCTGGCTACGCTGGGGTTCGCGGTGTTTCTCATTCCCGGCTTCTACCTGAGCATCGCATTCAGCTTATTTTTCATCATCAAGCTGGTCGAGGGCGGCGATTTTATGACTACCCTCAGCCGCTGCCTCAGCCTGATAAAGGGCAAGTGGTGGTCCACCTTCGGGCTCATTTTTATCATGCTGCTGCTTCTGTGGGGGCTGCAAGCCGGCCTCACTATCTTATCTGGCGTGCTGACTACCGGCATCGTGAGCTCGGGCCTGATTGGCAACCTCGACGGCAAGTCGGTGCTGCTCACCGTACTGGGGGTGGCTATTCCCTTCGTGTCGTCCTTCATCACGCTGGTGCTTTATCCGCCCATTCTACTGGCGCTTGCCTTTCAATACTTCAACCTCGTAGAGCGCCGCGAGGGCGTGGGGCTGCGCGCGCTCATCAGCCAGCTGGGCCAGCCGCCGCTCGCCGGGCCCACCGGCACCACCTACCGCCCCGATGAGGAAGGTGAATACTAAGCGCCGCCTGCTGGCCGCCCTCGTGCTGGCCGCCGGCCTGGCCCTGGCCAGCAGCCCGCCCGCCCCCGGCGCCCCCGCCCCGGCCACCGAGGTGCGCCTGCGCCAGCCCCCGGCTGCCGCCGCCCGCCTCGACGAGCTGCGCGGGCAGCACGACTTCGACTACCTGGAGCGCCCAGTGCCGCGCGCCGAGCAGCAAACCGACAACGCCTGGACGCGCTTCTGGAGCCGCTTTTTTCGCTGGCTGCGCCACCAGTTTAGCTGGCTGGGCGAGTATTCGTACGATGGCTTCTGGCGCTGGCTTATTTACGGGCTGCTGACGGCGGCCGTCGTGTTTGTGGTGCTTCAACTGTTGCAGGTAGACTTGAGCCGGGTGCTAGGGCGGGCGCCGCGCCGCGCCGCGCTCGACTACGAAACGCTGAGCGAGAACATCCACGAGCTGGACTTTCCGGCCCAGCTGCGCGCCGCCGAGGAAGCCGGCAACCTGCGCCTGGCCGTGCGCCTGGGCTACCTGGCCCTGCTCAAGCAGCTCACCGACCGCAACCTCATTGCCTGGCAGCCCGACAAAACCAACCACGCCTACCTGCGCGAGCTGGCTAGCCAGCGCCCCGCCCTGCGCCCACCCTTTGCCGAAGCCACCCGGCAGTTTGAGTACGTGTGGTACGGCGAGCTGCCCCTCACCCCCGCCCTCTACGCCGAGGTGCGCGCCGCCCAGGTGGCCCTGGGCCGGCAGTTGGGCGGCCCTGTTCTTACTACTTGATTGCCTATTGATTAACGGCTGACTGCCGGGCGGGCCACCCTCCTGCCCGACTGACAAGCAGCTAGTAATCAACCTATCTTATGTCGCTTCCCGCTATTTGCCTCGACTGTGAGCCGCTGCGCGACCGCCACAGCGGGTTCAGCCACTTTGTGCTGCCGCTGGCCCAGGAGCTGGTGCGCCAAAACCACCGCTACCGCCTCAGCTGCTACGTGCCGGCTAGCGAGGTGGGCGCGCTGGGCACGCAGGGCGTGCGCTACCTCACGCAGCGCAGCTTTCACAAGTATTTCAACCCGCCCAGCTACCGCTTTCGGCTGTGGCACACCACCTCGCAGCTGAGCTGGTATGTGCCCACCAGCCCGTTTACCAAGGTGGTGCTGACGGTGCACGACCTCAATTTTTTGCACGAAAGCCCCGACGAGCGCACCTACACCCGGCAGCTGGCTATGGTGCGGCGCAACATCCGGCGGGCCGATTACCTGGTGACCATTTCCGACTTCGTGCGCCAGGACATCCTGCGCCACGCCGACCTGCTGGGCTACCAGGCTAGCCAAAAGCTGCGCTACGTGCCGCGCGGCGTCGAAACGCTGGTGCCCGAGCCGGGCCACGCGCCGCCCTACGCGCCGGGGCGGCCGTTTTTGTTCAGCCTGGGCTCCGTCAATGCCAAGAAGAACTTTCACGTGCTGCCGCCCCTGCTGGTCGGCAACGACTACGAGTTGGTGCTTGCTGGCGGCTTTGCCGAGCCCGACTACATCGCCAAAATCAAGGCCGTGGCCGCCGAGGCCGGCGTCGCCGACCGCGTGCGCATCCTCACCCGCATCAGCGAGGCCGACAAAATCTGGTACTACCAGCACTGCCTGGCCTACTTGCAGCCCTCGCTGGCCGAGGGCTTCGGCCTGCCCGTGGTTGAGGCCATGCAGTTTGGCAAGCCCGTGTTTTTGAGCAAGCTGACTTCGCTGCCCGAGGTGGGCGGCGCGGTGGGCCGCTACTTCCCCGATTTTACGCCCGCCGCCATGCGCCACACCCTCGCCGAGGGCCTGCGCGAGTACCAGGCCCAGCCCGCGTTCGCCGCCGCGCTGCGGGCCCACGCGGCTGGCTTTAGCTGGGCGCGGGCCGCCGCTGGCTACCTGGCCGTGTACGATGAACTGCTTCGCCCCTAGCCTTTCCCCTTTGCCGTGACTTCTTCCCGCTTGTATTTGCTGGGGCTGCTGGCCCTGTTTGGGGCCTACGTGGCGCTGGAGTACTACCGTCCCAAGCCCGTAGACTGGCGCCCCACCCTCAGCAATCCCGACAAAATTCCGTACGGTACCTACGCCCTTTTCGACGTGCTGCCCCAGCTGCTGGACACCGACGAGGTGCGCAGCGTGCGCCTGCCCGTCTACAACCAGCTCTTTGGCGAGGAAGACCCCGAGCGCAACGCCGACAACCTGGCCGGCCCCGAAAGCCCGGAAGACAGGGAAGTTGCCACGGAGACCCGCCCACCGGCACCCGCCGACACCGCCCGCGCCCTGCCCGAGCAGCTAGCCAGCTACCTGTTCATCAATACTTCTTTCAGCGTCAGCCGGCTTGAGCGGCCGGCCCTGCTGCGGTTTGCCGCCGCCGGCAGCGACGTGTTCATTGCCGCCGAGCGTTTTGATGAGGGCTTTATCAAGGCCCTGGGCGTGCGCAATGCCGATGCCGACTCGCTGAGAGCCCCCGGCATCCAGGCCCCCGATTCGGTGCAGGTGCAGTTTGTGGCCCCCGCCCTGCGCACGGCTACGCTGCGGCTGCCCGCCTGGGCCGCCGCCCAGCGGCTAGCCCTGCGCCCGGGCCACACCGGCACCGCGCTGGCCACCGATGCCCAGGGCCGCGCCGTGCTGCTGCGCCTCAGCCACGGGCGCGGCCACGTGTACTTGTGCACCGTGCCGCTGGCCTTTGCCAACTACTTTGTGCTGCCGCCGCGCCAGCGCCAGTTTGCCCTGGCGGCGCTCTCCTACCTGCCCACCGGCCGCCCCGTGTGGTGGGACGAGTACCAGAAGCAGGGCCGCGCCGGCCAGCAATCGGTGCTGCGCGTGCTCTTCGAGCATACCAGCCTGCGCACCGCCTACTACCTGCTGTGGCTCACGGCCGTGCTCTTCATCATTATTGAGGCCCGACGGCGCCAGCGGATTATCCCCGTTATCAAGGCCTTGCCCAATACCACACTGCTCTTTACGCGCACCGTGGCCAGCCTCTACCAGCAGGGCCACAACCACCAGCTCATCGCCGAAAAGAAGGTGACGCTCTTCCTCGACTACCTGCGCACCCGCTTCCAGGAGCCCGCCCCCGACCTGGCTGATGAGGCCTTCCGCGAGCGCCTGAGCCAGAAGTCGGGCGTGCCCCGCCCGCGCGTAGACGAGTTGGTACGCTTCATCAACTTCGCCCGCACCGCGCCCACCGTCACCGACCAGGAACTGCTCAAACTGAGCCGCGCCATCCGCGATTTCAAGCGCGAATCAGCCTAAAAAATCAGTTTTGCACTGTGCCGGGAAAAGGCATTTTTAGCAAATTGCACTTTTCCAATAAAGGCCATTTCCAGGCCATGAAGGCACTCTTTACCACTCTTTTCACCCGCCGCTAGCCCGGTTGGGGGCGCAAGGTAGCCGCCGGGCTAGCTTGGCCACCTATCTTTTTGCCGACTTTCTCCCTGTTTTATTTTTATGGAAAACGACACGCCTTACTCGTCTGCCGACCACGCGGCGACGCCCGCACCGGCCACGGCCTTCGCCCCGCGCACCGACCTGGCCCAGCTCACGGCCCGCACCGAGGCCGTGCGCCAGCAAATCGGGCAGGTGATAGTAGGCCAGCAAGACCTGCTGGAGCTGCTGCTCACGGCCCTGCTCGCCGACGGCCACGTGCTGCTGGAGGGCGTGCCGGGCGTGGCCAAAACGCTCACGGCTAAGCTGCTGGCCCGCACCCTCGACGTGCCGTTCAGCCGCATCCAGTTTACGCCCGACCTGATGCCGGCCGACGTGCTGGGCACCAGCATTTTCCGGCCCGCGCAGGGCGACTTCGAGTTTCGGCCCGGCCCCATTTTTGCCAGCGTGGTGCTGATTGACGAAATCAACCGCGCCCCCGCCAAGACGCAGTCGGCCCTGTTTGAGGTGATGGAGGAGCGCACCGTGACCCAGGACGGTACGGCGCACCGCATGACCACACCCTTCGTGGTGCTGGCCACCCAAAACCCCATCGAGCAGGAAGGCACCTACCGCCTGCCCGAGGCCCAGCTCGACCGCTTTCTCTTTAAGCTGAATGTAGGCTATCCCACGCTGGCCGAGGAAATCCAGATTTTGCAGGGCCATCACAGCGGCTTCGGCGGTACGCCCCTCGACAAGGTAAAGCCCGTACTCACCGCCCAGGACCTGGCCGCCCTGCGCCAGCAAGTGGGCCAGCAGCGCGTGGAAGCCAACGTGGTCGAATACATTGCCAAAATCGTGGGCCAGACGCGTGCCAATAAGGCGCTGTACCTGGGTGCCTCGCCCCGGGCCAGCATTGCGCTGCTCAACGGTGCCAAGGCTTTGGCCGCCCTGCGCGGCCGCGACTTCGTGACGCCCGAAGACGTGCAGTTTCTGGCCGCGCCGGTGCTGCGCCACCGCATCATGCTCACGCCCGAGCGCGAGATGGAAGGCGGCACCGCCGACGACGTGGTGAAGGCCATCGTGCAATCGGTGGAGGTGCCGCGGTGAGGTGGCTGAGCCGGAAGCTGCTACTGCTGGCTAGCGCTGGCTGCCTCCATAGTTGCCAGCAGCATGAAGTAGAAGGGATTACTATCAGTGGTACCCTGACTGACCAGCAGGATTACGCAACTAACTGGCGCATGTGCCGGCTCATCTCGCGGGCATTGGACCACGATGGGCAGGCGCTGGCCGAGCTGGTAGCGTTTGACTGCGGTGGCGCGGCGGGCTGCTACGACCTGGCCGATGTCATTACCCAGATTATGGCTCGGGTCGGCGTGCCGAATTTTATGCAGATGACGGCCCATTTTTCAATTCAGCAGCAGCGGGATGTGCGCCACTTTCTAGAAGTTGGCTTGGCGAGTGGCCGCTATGCAGTACGAAAAAGCCTTGATAATTCCGTCCACGGACAGGTACCTGCCCTCGACCGCCAGCTTGCCAACTAACGCATGAGCTTTTTCCTCACCTCCCGCTTTTTTTACCTCTTCACGGCCCTCATCGCGGGCTTTGTGGTGGCGTTTTTTGTGCCCTGGCTGCTGGGGCCGCTGCAAGTGCTGCTGGGCGTGGCGGCGCTGCTGACCCTGCTCGACGCGCTGCTGCTCTACGCGCCGGTGGCGGGCGGGGCCAGCCCGCTGTTCGGGCGGCGGGCGCTGGGCGACAAGCTAGCCAACGGCTCGGACAACGACGTGCGGCTGTACCTGGAAAGCCGCTACCGCTTTGGCGTGCGGGTGGCGGTGATTGACGAGATTCCGCACCAGTTTCAGCGGCGCGACGTGCTGTTTGAGACCACCGTGCAGCCCGGCCAAACGCAGGTTATCAAGTATCAGCTGCGGCCCACCCGGCGCGGCGAGTACGCCTTTGGGGCCATGCAGGTGTACGCGGCCTCGCCGCTGGGGCTGGTGCAGCGGCGCTTCCGCTTTGGGCGCGAGGGGCAGGTGGTGCCCGTGTACCCGTCGTTTTTGCAGATGCGGCAGTACGAGCTGCTGGCCATTCACAACCGCCTCACCGAGGTGGGCATCAAGCGCATTCGGCGGGTGGGGCAGAGCATGGAGTTTGAGCAAATCAGGCCCTACGCCGCCGGCGACGACCCGCGCACCATCAACTGGAAGGCCAGCGCCCGGCGCGCCACCGGCGGCCCGGCCGATACGCTGGTCGTCAACCACTTTCAGGACGAGCGCGCCCAGCAGGTGTTCTGCCTCATCGACAAGGGCCGCGTGATGCGGATGCCCTTCGAGGGCCTGAGCTTGCTCGACTACGCCATCAATGCCACGCTGGTTGTGAGCAACATTGCCCTGCTCAAGCACGACAAGGCGGGCCTGCTCACCTTCAGCAACAAGCCCGGTGCCGTGGTGCCCGCCGAGCGCCGGCCGGGCCACCTGCGCACCCTGCTGGAGGTGCTGTATCGCCAGAAAACGCAGTACCTCGAAACCGACTACGAGCTGCTCTACGCCACCGTGCGCGCCCGCATCAAGCAGCGCAGCCTGCTAATTTTGTTTACCAATTTTGAGACGTTGCAGGGAATGGAACGGCAATTGCCCTACCTGCGCGCCTTGAGCAAGGCGCACCTGCTGCTTGTCGTTTTCTTTGAGAACACCGAGCTGCGCACCTTCCTCGATGCGCCGGCCGACACCACGGCCGACGTATACAACCAAACCATCGCCGAAAAATTTCAGCAGGAAAAGCGCCAAATTGTGCTGGAGCTTCAGCGCTACGGCATTCATGCGCTGCTCACGCCCCCGCAGGCGCTCACGGCCAATACGATAAACAAATACCTGGAATTCAAGGCCAGGGGACTGATATGATGACGCAAGGTTTCGCCAGATTACGAGCGGTTTCGCTAGGCTTTTTCACCCGCAAGCCCTGGAAACCGCTGGTTACGCTGGTGAAGCCTGGCGCGCTAGCGTTGCTGCTGCCGCTGGCCGCCCACGCCCAGCGCCCGCTGCTGCCGGTGCCGGCCCAGGCCACCTGGCAGGCGGGGCACTATGCCTTCCGTACCGCGCCGCTGCTGGCGCTGCGCCGCCAGGTCACGGGCCCGGCTACCTCCACCGATGAGAGCTACCACCTGCGCGTCACGGCCACTGGGGCTAGCCTCACGGCTGTGGGGCCGTTGGGGATGCAGCGCGGGCTGGCCACCTTCCGGCAGGTTATCGAGCGCACGCCCCAGGGCTGGCGCGCGCAGCTCTGCGATATTCAGGATGCGCCGCGCTTTGGCTGGCGCGGGCTGCTGATGGACCCGGCGCGGCACTTTTTGCCGGTGGCCGTCATCAAGCGCAACCTCGACGGCATGGCCGCCGTGAAGCTCAACGTGCTGCACTGGCACCTCTGCGACGACCAGGGCTGGCGCGTCGAGAGCAAGCTGTTTCCGCGGCTGCACCAGGTAGGCGGCGCCACCGGCTACTACACCCAGGCCCAGGTGCGCGAGGTGGTGCGCTACGCCGCCCAGCGCGGCATCCGGGTGGTGCCCGAGTTCGACATGCCCGGCCACGCCGGCGCGCTGGTCACGGCCTACCCGCGGCTGGCCTCCAACGACTCCATCAAGACGCTGCCCGTGAAGTGGGGCGTGCTCAACATCGCCCTCGACCCCACCCGCGAGGGCACCTACACCATGCTCGACTCGGTGCTGACCGAGATGAGCGCCCTCTTTCCCGACCCGTATTTTCACATTGGCGGCGATGAGAACGACGGCCGGCAGTGGCGCCACAGCCCGCGCATCGTGGCCTTTATGCAGGCCAAGGGCTTCGTGAAGCCCGGCACCACTACCCCCGACAAGCACCAGCTTCAGAACTACTTCAACCGCCGGATGCTGACCATCTTACAGAAGCTGGGCAAAACCATGATTGGCTGGGACGAGATACTGGGCCCCGACCTGCCCGCCCCGGTGATGATAGAAAGCTGGCGCGGCCCCAAGGGCGTGCTCGACGCCGTGCGCCAGGGCCACCCTGCCCTGCGCGCCAATGGCTACTACATCGATTTGTATTTCACGGCCGCCAGCCACTACGCCGCCGACCCGCTGCAAGGCGTGCCTGACTCGCTGGCTCGCCGCGTGCTGGGCGGCGAGGCCGAAATGTGGAGCGAGTTTGCCGACAGCGTCATTTATGACAGCCGGGTGTGGCCCCGCGCCGCCGCCGTGGCCGAGCGCCTCTGGAGCACCGCCGCCCTCACCCAAAACGTGCCCGATATGTACCGCCGGCTAGCTTTCGTGAGCGATGAGCTGGAAGGCCTGGGCCTGCGCCACCGCCGCGCCCCGGCCGCGCTGCTGCGCCAGTTGGCCGCCCCGCTCCCGGCCGCGCTGCCCGCCCTGCAAATGCTGGCTGGCGTCATCGAGCCGGTGAAGGAGTACAAGCGCCACTTCCAGGGCTTCAAGTACACCACCGAAACGCCCCTCACCCGCCTCGTCGATGCCGCCCCGGCCGAGGCCGACGCCGCCCGCCGCTTCGGCGCCACCGCCGACAGCCTGCTGGCCAGCCTCAGCATCGGGGTGCCCACGTTTCCGGCCACGCCGCCGGTGCTCTCGCCCGGTGCCCGCCGCCAGCTGGCCAGCCTGCGCCAGCAGGTGGCCGCGTGGCAGCAGGCGGCCACCGACCTCACTCCGCTATTCGCCGCCAGCCCTAGCCTAGCCGAGTACGCGCCGCTGGCCGCCCAGCTGGGCCTCGTAGCCAACCTGCTGGCTCCGCGCCTCACCCAGCTTGAGCAGGGCCAGCCAGCGCTGCCCGCCGGGCGGGCGGCAGCCAAGCTTCAGCTCGACGCGGCCCAAAAGCCAGTGGGGCAGGCCGAGCTAGCCATCATCGGCGCGGCGCGGCGGCTCATGGGGCTGTAGCGCGCCGCTTCATCTAAAGTTAACCGCTCTACGTAGACTGCCTATGCAACCCGACTCGCCCCTGCCGCCCCACCCTACCCCGCCCACCGAGCCTTCGGTGCTGGAAGAGCTAGCCGCCCTCACCGGCCTCTTCAACCCCGAAACCATCTGGCATGAGGAAGAGAAGCTGGATGACATGGACGACCAGGAGCTAGCCCGGCAACAAGCCCAAACGCCACCCGCCCCAGCCGACTAACAGCGCCCCGCTAGTGCGCATTGCGCACCGCAATCAGCTCGGCGGCGATACTCACGGCTATTTCCTCGGGGGTGCGGCTGGCTATGGGCACGCCAATGGGCCCGCGCAGCCGGCCCAGCGCCTCGGGCGCAAAGCCCTCGGCCAGCAGCACCCGGCGCAGCTCGGCTACTTTGGTAGCACTACCCAGCACACCTAAGTAGGCGTAATGGTGGCCCAGCAGCCGGCGTAGCACCACGGCATCGGTGCGGTAGCCCACCGTCATTACCACCACGTAGTGGCGCGGGCCGGGCGGCAAGGCTAGCGTTTCGTAGCTCACTTGCTGTCGATGGTGAGCGTAGGAATTAGTCTCTAGTGTGGGCAGGTCGGCTCGGTTGTCGAGCACGGTGATTCCAAAATCAAGCTGGCTAGCCAGTTGCGACAGCGCCAGGCTCACGTGCCCGCCGCCCACTATGGTCAGCTGGTCGCGAAAGCCCAAATGCTCACGGTAGCGCCACGCCGCGCCGGGCTGGTAGTCGAAAAAATCAACCGGCCCGGCGCTGGCTAGCCGCAGGCCTGTCGCCTCGCTCACTTCCCATGCCCCCCGGCTAAATGTCTGCAACGCTGTTTCGATGGTGGCTATAGTGGGCAAGTCCGTCGGCCGCAAAGGCCACAGTAATACTTCCTGCTCGCCGGCGCACATCATGCCCGAGCGGTCGGCCGGAGCCTCACGGCGGTGTATCTGGGGGCGCAGCAGCGGCACGTAGTCGCCATCGCGCAGGCGCTGGCGGGCCAGTTCCACCCACTTGTGCTCCATCACGCCGCCGCCGATGGAGCCGGCTACAGCCTCGGCGGTCACCGTCATTTTGAAGCCTTGGCGGCCGGGGCTGCTGCCCTCGCTGCGCAGCACGCACAGCAGCGCGGCCGGCCGGCCGGCACGCAGGGCGGCGGCGGCCAGGGTCCAGGCGGGCAGGTCGCGGGGGGTGGCGGGCATAATTTATTAGCTTGTCATGGCAGCTACGATTTTGGCGTGCGTGCGGGGTCCTTCCTTATCTAACCAATGGTAGCTATCAAGCATTTCCACATCAATTGCTTTCTGCATCACCCTTTCAAGCTCACGTGGTATCCAGCAGAAAAGATTTCCTTTCTCCGCATCAAAGTAAAGCCATGTATCAATTGGGGGGACATCACTCTCATCCACAAAGCAGTCGCTGTGAACAATTGCTGTTCCGTCGTGCGTAGTCACCTGATTTTCAAAATAGAGGATACGTCCCAGGCGTTGGAAATCGCTGTAATCCAATCGCTCTTTACTTGACTGAGAATCCCGCTGTTCAAGTGCTTGCTGCAACGCTTGTTTCAGATACTCCAACTCGTAGACGTCTCTGTTCCAAGTGGTGTAATCTACTTCAATAGTGAATAAGGGCTCCCCATTGACAACTGGGTTGAACTGCCGAAAGACAGTTCCATAGTTCCCATTCCGAAAATCGAAACCATTCATAAGGTGTGCAGTCCAAGCGATTACCTGCTTTAAACGCGGCACGAAAACAGCTAAATCCAGCATATCCTAACCACTTATCCCCGTACCACCGTGCCCGTGATGTAGCCAAACGGTGCATCCGTTGCCACGAAAACCTCATTCGTATTGGCTTGCCCAAACGGCTCCAGGTTAAAGGGGATATGGTGCTTGTTGGGCATCACGAGGCTGATTTCCTTCACCTCGGCGTTGTCTTCCAGGATTTTCTCGCCAATGGCGTAGAGCGTGTGCTGCACCGATAGGCTCTTGTGTTCCGAAAACGTGCGCAGCAGGCTAGCCCGCACCCGCTGATACAGCACCTCAAAATCGAGGTCGGCACCCGTGTATTCCCACTCGGCCTCGCACTCGGTGGCCAGAATGCGGTCGGTGGTTTCGGGCAGCACCGTGTACTCGTCTTTCGGGTAGCCCACGAAGGCCGAGTCGGTGGTTTTGAGCAGCATGAGGCCCTTGATGCCGGCCCACACGGTGGCCGGGCCGTCGGCGGCTAGCTCCACCACGGCGCGGCGCTTCTCGGAGCCGCCGCCGGTGAAGCTATGCGGATGCGCCTGGCCATCAAACTCCATGCGCTGCCATAGATGCTCGACCAGCTCGATGCGGGCCTTACTCACCTGCGGGTTGCGCGACACGAAGTGCCGGGCCAGCACCAGCCCGTAGGCTTCGATGGTACCCGTAAAGTGCTCCTTCGCCAGCGCGTACACCGTGTTTTTCTGCGTGTCGGTGGGCAGAATCAGCGAGTTGTCGCCCAGCGTGTGGGCCGGGTCGAAATCGCCCGTCAGTTGCACGCTCACGCTCACCTGCCGAAACTCGTGGTGGCTGCCGTGGCGAATAATGCGCGACAGGTTCACGGCGTTTTTGCCGTAGGCGTTCGTTCCGAGTTTAATGGGCATGGCGGTGTAGATTGCGAGGCAAAAAGAGGGCGGCAAGATAGTCGCCAGCCGCCACCGTAGTACTGCCTCCCATGCCCGATTTATTTCTAAAAAGCACGGCCGTCGTCACGCCCCAGGGCCAGCGCCCGGCGCTGCTGGTGCTGCAAGGCGGCCGCATTGCCGACGTGCTGCCCTACGACGCCCCCGTGGCCGGCCCGGTGCTCGACCTGGGCGCGGCGGCCATCCTGCCCGGCGTCATCGACCCGCACGTGCACCTCAACGAGCCCGGCCGCACCGATTGGGAGGGCTTCGACACCGGCACCCGCGCCGCGCTGGCCGGCGGCCTCACCACGCTGGTCGACATGCCGCTGAACTCAGCGCCCGTCACGACTTCAGTCGAAAATCTGCGCATTAAACAAGCTGCCACCCAGGGCCAACTGCATACCAACGTGGGCTTCTGGGGCGGTATTGTGCCCGGCAACGCGGCCGACATCGAGCCGCTCATTGCAGCCGGCGTGCTGGGCTTCAAGGCGTTTTTAACGCACTCGGGCATCGATGATTTTCCGAATGCGACGGAGGCCGATTTGCGGCGCGCCATGCCCATCTTGGCTAGCCACGGGCTGCCGCTGCTGGTGCATTGCGAATTGTCGGAAGACAACGACGAGTGGAAAAAAGGCGACACCCGCTCCTACCCCAACTACCTGGCCTCGCGCCCCAAAAGCTGGGAAGACGAAGCTATCAAGCTAATGATTCGGCTTTGCGCCGAGTACCGCTGCCCGGTGCACATCGTGCACCTTTCGTCAGCCAACTCGCTGGCCGCCATCGCCGAGGCCAAAGCCCAGGGCCTACCCCTGACCGTGGAAACGGGCCAGCACTACCTCTTCTTCAACGCTGAGGATATTGCCGCTGGCCAGACGCAGTTCAAGTGCGCGCCGCCCATCCGCGAGCGGGCCAACAACGAGCAACTATGGCTAGCCTTGGAAAGCGGCCTCATCGACTTTGTGGCTACCGACCACTCGCCCGCCCCGCCCGACCTTAAACAGCTGGCCAGCGGCGACTTTGCCACCGCCTGGGGCGGCATTGCCTCGCTCCAGCTGGCCCTGCCGGTGCTCTGGACGGCCGCCCGCGCCCGCGGCGCCTCCCTGCCCGACCTGGCCCGCTGGCTCAGCACTAACCCCGCCCGGCTCATCGGCCAAAGCCACCACAAAGGCCAGCTTGCCAAAGGCTACGACGCCGACCTGCTGGTGTTGGCCGCCGACGAGCAATTCACCGTGACGGAGGCGCTGCTGCACCACCGCCACAAGGTGTCGCCCTACCTGGGCCGTGACCTGACGGGCGTGGTCACGCACACCTTTTTGGCGGGCGAGGAGGTTTTCCGGCACCCCGCTTTTCTGCACCTCAACCGCGGGCAGTTGCTGCACCGCTAGAACTCAGCATACCTCTGCGGAAAACCACTACGTACCTCAGCGGTAACTTGCCGAACAGCCTTTCTGGAAGCTACCGCCGAGGTACGCAGTGGGAAAGCACTGAGGTGCCCTGAGCTTTTATACAACCCTATGACTGAATACACTGCCCGCACCGCCCACATTCTCAGCCGCATCGATGAGCTGGCCGCCATCAGCGAAGACGCCACGGGCGCTACCGTGACGCGGCGCTTCGGCACGCCAGCCTTCGTGCGCGGGCGCGACCTGGTGCAAGGCTGGTTTGAGGCCGCCGGCCTCGCCACCCGCCTCGATGGCATCGGCAACCTGCGCGGGCGGCTGGCCAGCCCCCGGCCGGGCGCCAAGACTTTCGTACTGGCCTCGCACATCGACACCGTAGTGAACGCCGGTAAATACGACGGTCCGCTGGGGGTACTCATGGGCTTGAACCTGGTGGAAAGCATTATTCAACAAGGCCTTGAGCTACCTTTTCACTTGGAGCTAATTGCCTTCAGCGACGAGGAAGGCGTGCGTTTTCACACCACCTACCTCGGCAGCAAAGTCGTGACCGGCGCCTTCGAGCCGGCCCTTTTGCAGCGTACCGATGCCGACGGCATTACGCTGGCTCAGGCCATTGCCGACATGGGCGGCGACGCCGCCACGCTGGCCACCGATGCCCTGCCCGCCGCCGAGTGGCTAGGCTACTTCGAGCTGCACATCGAGCAGGGGCCAGTGCTATGGGAGAATAAAGTACCCATTGCCTTAGTGATGGCCATTGCCGGGCAGCAGCGCGTGGAGCTGACCTGGACGGGCATGGCCGGCCACGCCGGCACTGTGCCCATGCCCATGCGCCAGGATGCACTGGCCGCCGCCGCCGAGTTTGTGCTGGCCGCCGAGGCCTTCGCGCTAGCCCACGGCCGCGGGTTGGTGGCCACGGTGGGCCAGCTGCGCATTCCGTACTCAGCCAGCAACGTCATTCCCGGCCAGGTCGTCCACAGCCTCGATTTGCGCAGCCCCGATGCCGGCCAGCTCGCCACCGCCTACGCCGACTTGCGGGCCCGGGCTGAGGCCATTGCCGCTAGCCGGGGACTAGGGCTGGATTGGCAGTTGGTGCAGTACACCGCGCCCGTGCAGTGCGACCGCGAGCTGAACCGGCTGCTGGGCCACGCCATCGCGGCCAATGGCTACGAGGTCGATGGCCTGGTGAGCGGCGCCGGCCACGACGCCGTGCCTGCCTCGGCCGTGGCCCCGGCCACGATGGCGTTCATTCGCTGCTACAAAGGCATCAGCCACAACCCGCTGGAGAACGTGGAGGCGGCCGACGTGGCCGCCGCGCTGCAAGTGGCCGAGCAGTTTCTTCTCGAATTAAAAAATAAATACGCCTAAGTCGCCCGTCATGCTCATCTAGCGTCCGCTTGCCGAAGCATCTCTGCCGCTTCATCTGCATCGTTCAATGAAGCGGCAGAGATGCTTCGGCAAGCGGACGCTAGATGAGCATGACGTTCTGCTTTTCTTTATCCTCTAGTCTCCCTCCCACCTCATGCACCTCGGCTCTACCACCCGCTCCGTCACGCGGCACAACCACGCCATCATCGCGCCCGATGGCTACATCAACAGCAACGTGCCCGGCTGGACGGGCTGCACCGTCAACGTCATCATTAACGAGCAGATGGGCGCGCGCCTCTGCCAAACGCTCGTGACCCTCACCGACGCCGGGCAGCTCACGGGCCGCACCGAGGCCAGCCAGATTTTTTTCTACGTGGTGCAGGGCCAGGTGCAGGCCACCATCGGCGACGACAGCCGCATCCTGACCGTAGGCAAGTTTGTATACGTGCCTATCGGCCAAGAATATACCTTCAAGAACCCCACCGCCGGCGCGCAGGTGCTCACTTTCCACAAGGTGTATGAGCCGCTGGCCGGCCACGCCACGCCCGGCGTGTGCTGGGGCGAGAAGGACGACAGCAAGGCCCCCGTGTACATGGGCGACGAGGCCCTGCGCATTCAGGAGCTGCTGCCCAATGAGTTGGGCTTCGACATGGCCGTGAATATCTTCACCTACCAGCCCGGTGGCAACCTGCCGATGGTCGAAACCCACATCATGGAGCACGGCCTGCTGTACTTGCAGGGCCAGGCCATCTACATGCTCGACCAGCAGTGGTACCCGGTGCAGAAGGGCGATTCCATCTGGATGGCGCCCTTCTGCCAGCAGTGGGCGGCCAGCATCGGCAAGGAGCCCTCGGTGTACATCTACTACAAAAACGTCAACCGCTTTCCGACGGCGGTATAATGCGGAGGTTGTAGCCGGCGTTCGCCTCCCAAAATACGCACCACAACCGCTACGCTAGCTGCGCCCTACGCCATGACCAACTCACCGTCCCGCTGGGCTACCCTGGCCGCCTGGCTCGAAACCGCCGCCATGCCTACCCTCACGGCCGTGGCCGTGGGAGCCAGTTCCGGCCTCTCGCTGGGCGGGGCTATGGGCTGGCTGGTTGCCATCGTTACCTCGCTGACGGGCACCACGCTGGGCGTAGTACTAGCGGAACGCGAGCGCCGCCAATCGCGCCGCCAGCCGCACCGCCGCATCGCCGCGCCCGATGCCGAAGCCAACTAGCCCGCGCCTTTACCTCCGACCCCCATGCCCCTCCCCGACCTCAACGCCCTGCCCGCCGCCGCCCGCGCCGAAGCCCTGGCCACCTGCTGCGGCGCCGCGGCCTGGGTGGCCTCGCTCAATGAGCAGTTTCCCTTCGCCTCACCAGATGCGCTTTACGAGGCGGCCGAGCGCACCTGGCACCGCCTCACCGAGGCCGACTGGCGCGAGGCCTTTACGCACCATCCCAAAATCGGGGACGTGAGCGCGCTAAGGGAGAAATTTGCCAGCACCGCCACCTGGGCAGCGGGCGAGCAGGGGGCCGTCAAACAGGCTACGGCCGACACGCTGGAAGCCCTGGCGGTGGGCAATGCGGCTTACGAGTACAAGTTTGACTACATCTTCATTGTGTGCGCCACCGGCAAGTCGGCCGCCGAAATGCTGGCGTTATTGCAGGCGCGGCTGCCTAATGCCCCTGGCCAGGAAATACAAATTGCGATGGGCGAGCAGGCCAAAATCACGCGCCTGCGCCTCGAAAAACTACTAGCATGAGCCAGATAACCACCCATATCCTCGACACTACGCTGGGCCGCCCCGCGGCGGGCGTTACCATCGTGCTGCACGACTGGGCCCACGAGGCCGGCTGGCGCGAAATTGCCCGCGGCGTCACTAACGCCGACGGCCGCCTCGCCGACCTGCTGCTGCCCGAAGAGCGGCTAGCCCACGGCGCCTACCAGCTGCGGTTCTTAACCCAGCAGTATTTCGAGCAGCAGCACACCACCGGATTTTACCCGTTCGTAGATATCTGCTTTGTCGTCACCGACGACACGCACTACCACGTACCCCTGCTCCTCAACCCCTTCGGCTACAGCACCTACCGGGGGTCCTGATTTCCGCGTCTCTCCGCGCAACCTGCCGCGCCAGCCGCGGCACAACCTCTTCCCACCATGAAACTCAGCCTCCAGGACACCGATAAAACTGCCTTGCTCGACCAGCTCGGCGTGGCCAATCTTAAGTTCCAGCACACCTACCCCGGCGACCGGCCCGACCGCCAGCCCGTGCACACCGTGTACGGCGGCGCCAACCTCTTCAAGGCCGATACCTGCGTGCGGATGGGCGAAATTGCCCTGCGCAACCTCCAGACCTACGCCCCCAACTTCGTAGAGTTGGCCCGCGTGCTCCAGTTGGCTGGCCACGAGCAGTTGCCCACCCTCGAAAAGGACATCCACGCCCTCACCGACTACCTCGACAAGCTGCCCGCTGCCGAGCGCCGCCAGGAGCCCGCCTGGCTAGCCTACACTGTCTACAACAAGATTGTGCAGAAGCTTAAAACCGAGGCCGTCGAGGACTTTCGCATCGATTTTGAGGATGGCTTCGGCAACCGGCCCGATGCCGAGGAAGACGCCACCGCCGTGCAGGCCGCCCACGAAGTGGCCAAGGGCATGGCGCAAGGCACGCTTTCGCCCTTCATCGGCATCCGCATCAAGCCCTTCACCGAAGACCTGAAGGCGCGCGGCGTGCGCACGCTCGACATCTTCCTCAGCACGCTGCTCGAAGCCACCGGCGGCAAACTGCCCAGCAACTTCGTGGTGATGCTGCCTAAGGTCACTATCCCCGAGCAGATGACCACGATGGTGCGCTTCTTCGAGCTACTGGAGAAGGCTAATAGCCTGGCACCCGGCACCTTGAAGATGGAAACGATGGTGGAGGCTACCCAGATTGTGATGGATGACGAGGGCCGCAACCCGCTCATGCGCATCATCCGGGCCAGCGAGGGGCGCTGCATCGCGGCGCACTTTGGCACCTACGACTACACGGCCTCGGCCGGCATCACGGCCAAGTACCAGACCATGGCGCACCCCGTCTGCGACTTTGCCCACCACATGACCAAAGTGGCGCTCGGCGGCACCGGCATCTTTCTTAGTGACGGGGCCACCAACGTCATGCCCATTGGCCCGCACCGCGGTGAGCACCTGACCTTTGCGCAGCTGCGCGAAAACCAGGACGCCGTGCACAGCGGCTGGCGCCAGGCCTACGGCCACACCATGCACTCGCTCATCGGCGGCCTCTACCAGGGCTGGGACCTCAACCCCGCGCAGCTGCCCATGCGCTACGCCGCCACCTACAATTTCTTTTTGAGCTCCTACGAAAGCGCCGTGCACCGCCTCAAAACCTTCGTAGACCGGGCGGCCATCTCCACCCTCACCGGCGATATTTTCGACGATGCCGCCACCGGCCAGGGCTTGCTCAACTTCTTCCTCAAGGCCCTGAACTGCGGCGCCCTCACGGAAGAAGACATCGTGCCCACCGGCCTCACCATCGAGGAAATCGAGACGCGCTCATTCTACCGCATCCTGGCTGGGCGCCGACGCAAGGGGTAGCCGTGGCAAGTCAGTTCAGGTAGGTACAAGTAGCTCCGGCTACCTGTTTGCGCTAGTTGGCGCGGCGGGTAGCCGGGGCTTTTTGCTGGCTAGGAGGCCACGCAGCACTGTTACCCTAGCCAGCCCGAATACCCTTAGCTGAACTATTTGAAAATGAAGCATAAATGAACTTTCGTGAAAGTGCATTTATGAGCCAACTATGCTTTCGCACCGTCCGTACCCTAGCCTAGCCGCTCTTGGCCTGCTTCTCTTTATTCTGGTTATTTATGACTTTTGGCGACTCTTTCGTGCCCACGGCGGGCGAAGTGGGCATCGTGTCCATGCTCACGTATTTTTTCATGGCGGTGGCAGCTTATTCTTTTTTAGGCAACGTCATTTTTAGCCTCGCTACCCAAGGTAGCGTAGCGCCCGAGCACCGCATTTCGCGGGTGTACGGGGCCATTATCGCGGCCGTGGCGGGGGTATCATATTTGCTTATCACGCATTTTTACCACGAGTTTTTGCACGAGCTAAGCAAGGTGGGCGCGCATACGCCGCAAGCCGAGGTGCTGACGCGGCGCAGCTACCAGGCCATCGGGCAGTTTCGCTACATCGACTGGGCCGTGACCACGCCGCTGCTGCTGCTCAAAGCCACCTCGATGTTGCGCATCAAGTTTCGGGAGGCGAGCGGCGCCATTGCCCTACTCCTACTGGCCGACTTTTTTATGGTGCTGACGGGCTACATCGGCGAGCAGCAGCTCACGCCGAGCGGCGAAATTATTGGCAGCGCCAAATTGCTGTGGGGTGCTATCTCCACCGTCGGCTACCTGGTGGTGCCGTTTGTGCTGTATCGCCTCTACCAGCGCTTTGCGGCGCGTGGCGACGAGCAGGAGCGCTGGGGCTTCCGGTTCATCGGCCTCACTACTGTTACGAGTTGGGGCGTGTACCCGCTCGGCTACCTGCTGACGCTGACCAACATCGACCTCAACTACATTCATCTGGCCTTTAGCGTTGCCGATATTTTCAACAAGACGGGGGTAGCCATCGTGGCCTACCTCGTGTCGAAGCGCCTGATGGATGCTCGCCTCGACGAACGCAAAATCTTGGATGGCCACACCGTTAGCTAGGCTGGCAGCCCGGCCCCAGCGCTACTCCTACGCGGTGGCGCTGCTGGCCGGGCTGGTGGGCTGGCTGGCCCCCGGCTGGGCGCCGTGGGTGCTGGGGCCGGCGCTGCTGCTGGGCCTGGTGCTGCTGGGCGTGGCCCACGGCGCCTGCGACCAGTACGTGGTGCCAGCCACGCACCCGGCGCTGGCCCGCGACAAGGTGCGCTACTGGGCCACGTTTTTGGGTGGCTACCTGGGGCTGGCGGCGGCCGTGGGGCTACTGTGGTGGTGGCGGCCGGGGCTGGCGGTGGCGTTTTTCTTCGGGCTGTCGGCCTGGCACTGGGGCTCGGGCGATGCGCCGGCGGCGCGCCACCGGGCGCAGTGGTTGGCCCACAGCCTCTTGCGCGGCGCGCTGCTGTTTGCGGTGCCGCTGTGGTTTTGGCCCGATGCCACGCGCGCCCTCACCAACGACCTCCTCGCCCTGGCCGGCGCCGCCCCCGTGCGCGCAGACGCCCTAGACGCGGCGGCCGACTGGCTGGGGCCGCTTGTGCTGGCTGGCCACCTGAGCCTATGGGGCAGCTACTGGCTCACGCGGCAGCTGCGCCTGGCCCGCACCGACATGCAGGAAGTATTGCTGCTCAGCTTCTTGCTAATAGCCTTACCCCCACTGCTGTCGGCAGGCGTGTACTTCGTATTCTGGCACAGCTTGCAGCACGTGCTGCGCATGAATGCCGTAATGGGTCAGCCGGCGGGCGCCACGCTGCCCGAGCTACGAGCGCAGTTGGGCTTCTTTTTGCGGCAGGCGGCCCCGCTGCTGGCCATCAGCGTGGCCGGGCTGGCGGGGCTCTACGGCTTGGCGTGGGCGCGGGGTGCGGGTGGGTCTACGCTCATCAGCCTGGCGCTGCTGGCGGCCTCGGTAGTCACGCTGCCCCATGCGCTGCTCGTGACGCTGGGCCTCGATGCGGCGCGCTGGCGGCGGCCGGCCGTGGCTGGCTAGCCCGGCCGTAGCCGGTTAGCCAGCCACGGCCGGGCTAGTCAGCTGCGCCACCGCCTCGGGGTAGAGGCCGCTGAGCACGCGCTCGGGCGTAAGGGGGGCCGCCAGGGGCAGGGCTACGCCGGGTTGGAAAGCCCGTATTGCATCGCGCAGGGCGAAGTAGGCACCGATGCCGTACATCAGCGGCGGCTCGCCCACGGCCTTGCTGCGCAGGATGGCGTTGGAGTGGCCGGGCGTATCGAGAAAATGCACGTCGAGCACCTTTGGCACCGCGTAGAGGTCGGGTATCTTGTAGCTGTTCAGCGAGTTGCTGAGCAGGCGGCCTTCGTCGTTGTAGCTCACTTCCTCCAGGGTCATCCAGCCGATGCCCTGCACGGCGCCGCCCTCAATCTGGCCGCGGTCGATGGCTGGGCTGAAGCTCTGACCAAAGTCATGGGCAATTTGCAGGCTATCAATAGTGTAGGTGCCGCGCAGGCAATCGACGGTGGCTGTGGTAAGGGCCGTGCCATACACGTGGTAGGCAAAGGGATGCCCGCTTTCGGTGGCGGCATCGAAATGCACGCCGGGCGTGGCGTAGTGGGCATTCTCGGTGAGGGCCACGCGCCGCACAAAGGCACTGCTCACCAGTTTTTCCCAGGTGGTTTCGGCCGGAATACCAGCGGCCAGCACCTGCTCATTTTCTATCGCAATACCTTCGTAATCAACCGAAAACTCGGTACTGGCGTGGCGCAGCAGGCGCTCGCGGAGGGCCTGGCAGGCTAGCTGGGTCGCCTTGCCGTTGAGGTCGGCGGTGGCGCTGGCGGCGCTGGGCGAGGTGTTGGCCACGCGGGTCGTGTTGGTAGTTTCGATTTTGATGCGCGCAATCGAAATACCCAGCGTGCGGGCCGCCACCTGCGCAATTTTGGTATTCACGCCCTGCCCCATTTCTACCGCGCCAGTGCTGATGCCCACCGAGCCATCGGTATAAATGTGCACCAAGGCCCGCGTCTGGTTCATAAACGTCTTGGTGAACGAGATGCCGAAGCAGATGGGCATTAGCGCCAAACCCTTCTTAAACAGCTGGTTTTCCTGGTTGAACTTGGCCACGGCGGCCCGCTGGCCCGCCAGGTCAAACAGGCTGGTGGCGGTGTCCCAGGCCTGCTCGGCGTGGCAGCCGTCCGCCGCCTGGCGGTACGGAAACAGGTCGCCCTCGCGCAATAGGTTGTGCCGCTGTATCTCGCTGGCCTTCAGGCCCAACTCTTCCGCCGCCTTCGTGATGGCCGACTCTATCACGAACATCCCCTGCGGCCCGCCGAAGCCCCGGAAGGCCGTGTTGGGCGGCAGATTGGTGCGGCACGAGATGGCCGTGGCCGTGACGTTGGGGATGCAGTAGGCGTTGGTGGTGTGGAAGAGCGTGCGCTCGAGCACGGCCGGCGAGAGGTCGGCGGCGGCGCCGGCATTCTGGTAATACGTCACCTCGTAGGCCAGAATTTTGAGGTCGGCGCTGAGCCCGATTTTGAAGTCGGACGAGTACGGGTGGCGCTTGCCGGTCATGCGCATGTCGGCCATGCGGTCGAGCACGAGCTTGACGGGCTTTTTAACCACGAATGCCCCTAGCGCGGCCAGGCAGCCCCAGGGCGTGGCCTGGTCTTCCTTGCCACCAAAGCCGCCGCCGAGGCGCGTCACATCTACCTCAACCTGGTGCATGCCCACGCCCAGCACCACGGCGCAGTGCCGCTGCACGGCCGTCGGCCCCTGGGTCGAGGAAATAATTTTCACGCCCCCCAGCTCGGTCGGGAAAGCGTAAGCACCCTGCGTTTCGATGTACAGATGCTCCTGCCCGCCGCTCTCGGCCACGCCCTCAAACACGTGCGCGCACCCGGCAAAAGCGCTGGCCGAATCGCCGATGCGGAAGGTGCGCGGCGGCACGATTAGCTCGCCCTGCGCGGCGGCCTGGCGCGGGTCGGTGATGACGGGCAGCGGCGCAATATCGGCCTTAATGAGCTTGAGCGCGGCGTGCGCCTGGGCCTCGGTGCGGGCCAGCACCAACGCTACCGGCTGCCCCCGAAAGTGCACGTGGCCCTCGGCCAGCAGCGGCTCGTCGGGCACGATGCCACCGATTTGGTTGCGGCCCGGGATGTCGGCGGCCGTGAGGATACGCGCCACGCCCGGCGCCGTTTGGGCGGCGCCCAAGTCGAGGCTACGGAGCATGCCGTGGGCCAGCGGCGACTCGTACACGGCCGCGTAGAGCGTGCCCTGCTGCGCGGGCACATCGTCGAGGTACTGCGATTCGCCGCGCACGTGGCGCTGGGGGTCGAGGTGATTCATGGCCGGCGTTTATTTGTGCGTCAATCGTCCGTCATGCTGAGCTTGCCGAAGCATCTTTACCAAACGATGCCTCAGCGGCGCGGTAGAGATGCTTCGGCAAGCTCAGCAGGACGTTCTAGTTTATTTACTTGGTTTAAAATAACTCCGCCAGCGACAACTCCGGCGCAAACCGCAGGAAATGCGCGAACAGCAACTGCCGCAGCAGCAGCCGCTTATAGGCCGCCGTGCCGCGCACGTCGCCGATGGGGCTGATTTCCTCTTGCATCACCTCGTTGGCGCCGGCCACCGTGTCGGCAGTTAGCGCGCGGCCCAGCAGGTACTGGCCAGTGCGGGCCAGCAGCAGCGGCACCGGCCCTACCCCACCGGCCGAGAGCCGGGCGGCCGTGATTACACCGTTTTCGACGCGCAGCCAGGCGGCGGTATTCACACTGGCAATGTCGAGGTGGGTGCGCTTGGAGACTTTCTCAAAATTAAAAAAATCATCGGCCAGCGGCGCGGGAAAGCTGATTTCGGTGACTTGCTCGCCGGCCGCTTTGGCCAGCTTTTTATAGCCCAGGTAGAGGCTGGCCAGCGGCAGCGTGCGGCTGGCCCCGGCAGCGTCGGCAAGAGTAATCTCGGCACCCAGCGCCAGGAACAATATCGTTAAATCCCCAATGGGTGAGGCGTTTACGAAGTTACCCGCTACCGTGCCCATGTTGCGAATGGGCGTGCTCGACACCAGCTTCAGGTACTCGGGCAGCCGCGGCAGCAGCCCGCGCATCACCGCCGACTCCAGTAGCTGGCTGGCCGTGGTGGCGGCACCCAGCACCACGCGGCTACCCTGCTGGCGCACACCCCGCCCGCTGTGGTCGAAGAGCAGGCGCACCGGCTGCTGGCGCAGCTCATCGAGGCGCTGCACGAGCAGGTCGGTACCGCCACTCAGCAATGGGTGGGTGGCGTGCGGAAAGTGGCTGCTATCGTGGCCGTTCTGGCTTTGAAAATGGCCGGCGGGCGAGGTCGAGACCGGGGTCACCAGGGCATTGCCCGGGTTGCCACTGGCTGGGGCAGTTGCTTCGGCCACAGCCGTTTCGGCGCGCAGGGCGGCTAGCCGGGCGGGCATTTGCCCGAAATAGGCAGGCACGAACTGCTTCTCAATCAGCCACTTTACGCTTTCGGTGCCAGGGCGCTCGGCCAGCTCGGCGGTGAGAGCAGCGGCGGCGCGCTCCAGGGATTTGTAGCCCGTGCAGCGGCAGATGTTGCCGTCGATGGCGGCGCGGGTATTTTGCTCGGTGGCCGGGGTTTCGCCGAGGCTGTGGCCCGTCAGCGACATCACGAAGCCCACCGTGCAGAAGCCGCACTGCGCGCCGTGGTTGTCTACGATGGCCTGCTGCACCGGGGTGAGCTGCCCGCTGGCTTGGTTGATGCCTTCTACCGTGACCACGTGCTTGCCGTGCACGTTGCCGAGCGGCGTGAGGCGGCTCGTCATGCTTTGGTAGGCAATGCGCTGGCCATCAGCCTCTGGCTCGCCCACCAGCACGGTGCAGGCGCCGCAATCGCCCTCGCGGCAACCGATTTTGGTGCCCGTCAGGTGCTCGTGGTAGCGCACAAAATCGAGCAGGGCGCTGCCCGCCGGCTCGGCCGTGCGGATGGGCTGGTCGTTGAGGAAGAAGGTTATCATGGGCAAAATCCTTAGCCTCAGTGGCGAAAGGATTTCCAAGTTAGCGCCCTGGCTGACTTTCTGCAATTTGTAGCGCCGTTTTCCTAAAACAGCACCGCCACCTGCATCCGGCCGGTGTGCACCACCCCCAGCGTGCTGGCCTTGCGGCCATCATAAGCCACGTTGATGTTCAAGCCGTTGGCTAGCCGCTGCTCCAGGTTGAGATTCCAGGTGTAGTTGGTGCCGGGGCGCAGGGCCTGCAATATTTCGAGGCCCACTACCGACGACTCGCTGCCCGCGAAGGCAACCCGCGTGACGTGCATGGCGGCAGTGAGCGTGCGCTTGCTGACCTGACTCACGCGGGTTTCGAAGCCCAGGTCGTCGAAGCTGCCGCTGGTATCGGCATCGCGGCTGCCCAGGATGTTCATTTTGCTGGTGTGCAGCAGCGAGCCCGTGAGGCGCAGCGCCGGGCTGGGTTGGTAGCTCACCTCGGGCTGCGCGGTGTAGATGAGCAGCTTGAAATTGCGGGCGGCCGAGTACGTCGTTTGGGCCTCGCGAATGTCGCGCGCCACGTTGAGGCGCCCCGTAAACGACTGGGCCAGGGTGCGGCGTAGCAGCAGGCTTTGGGTAGTGAGGTTGCGCAGGTCGAAGCCCTGGGTGAGCAGCGTTTTTTGCTGGGTTTGCTGCACCGTGAGCTCGGCCCCGAAGATGGGATTGGCGCGGTTGAAGTACAGCGTATTGCGTAGCAGTTGATTAAATGCCAGCAGCTTGTCATCTTCCTTCGCAAAGCTGAACGGGCTGAGCCTGGCCAGCAGTTCGGGGCTGGTGGTGCGCCTATCGACCGTGACGCTGCTCACGCTACTGAACCGGGCCAGCGCGGCGCGCCAGGCGCCGGCCTCGCGCCAGCCCCGCGGCGCATTCACGGTGAGGCGGTAGCTGAGGCGGTTCTGGTAGGCAATGAGGTAGTCAGCGGTGGGCAAATACACCTTGATATAGGTGCGGTACTGGGCATCAGCGGTTTGGGCCTCGAAGAATTCGTCTTTCTGCTGCACGCCGTCGCCGTTGACATCGACGTAATAGTGCGTGCCCTGGCCGGCGGGCACGGCCAGGAAGGAGAAGTCGCGGCGCAGTTCGCGGCCGGTTTGCACGCTGTAGCTCAGCTCGGAGCGAATCTGGTTCTGGAGCAAACCCAGGTTGTGGTCGAGCTTGCCGAGCAGGTTGCGCTGGCGGGCGCTGTCGGGGCGGCTCACGAGGTTCACATCGCGGTAGGTGGCGATGAGGCGCAGGTCCTGGGTGCGGCTGATGCGCGTGATGAGGCTGCCCTGCACGGTTTGCGACTGGTTGTGCAGGTCGAGGTTGTTCTGGTCGGCGGTGGGCGTGCGGTCACGGCGCAGGGCATAGCTCAGGCTGTAGCGGGTGCGGCCGGTGTCGGGGCTTTGCAGGGCCAGGGTGTGCTCGTCGAAGTAGTTGGCCGAGCGAATGGTATCGCCCTGCGGCGAGACAACCCGGTTTTTATCGAAGCGATAGGTGTAGCTCGGAATGACTCGCCCGCCGCCGTAGCGCACGTTGGCCTCGCCCCTGGCCCAGTTGGATTGAAACCGCCCGGCCTGCGAATTGAGCAGAAACAGCGAGCCGCGCACCTCCAGGCGGCCCACCTGCTGGGCCACATCCAGCCACTGCTGCACGCCGCTGACCTCGCCCGGCCGGTAGCGCCGGCTGATGCGGTAGTTGACGGCGTGGCTGGCATCGCGGGTGAGGCCCACGGCAAAGTTGAAGATATTGTCCTCGCGCGGGGTGGCCGCCGTGGCGTTGGCGGTGCTGGTGGCGCTCCAATTGCGGTCAAACTCGATGTCGCGGTAGCGGTCGATGGGCGAGAATTTGGGCGCCGTGTACTCGTAGTCGAGCGCCGAGCGCAGGCGGTAGCTCTGCAAGGCGGCGGGGGCCCACTTGGGCAGGGCGCGGTCTTGCACGGTGTAGCCGAAGCGCATGGCGCCGCCCTTGTCCTCGGTGCCCAGGGCAAAGCGGTTGCGTTGGAGCTGGGAGCTAGCCACGTCCACAAACACGGCGGCGGTGGGGTCGAGCTGGTAGGTGGCGCCGCCGGTCACCATTTGCTTGAGCAGCGGCGTGGGCAGAAGGCGCACCGGCTGGTAGCGCCCCAGCCCGGGGCCGACATAGGTGTACACCCGGCCGTTGGCGTTGATGTCGGTGGTGCTCAGATTGTACTCGCCCAGCCCGGCGCCCACGTCCGTGAAGCGCACCGTGTACAAGGGGCTTAGCGAATCGCGGGGGGCGTACACGAAAATAGAATCGGCCGTGCCCGGACTGGTGAGGGGCCGCGCCGCGCGGCGGTATTGCACCACCGTGCGGTTGAAGGCCGCCCGCGCCCCGCCCGGCGCCTGCACCACCGACACGTTGCCGGCCGCCCGCAGCAATTGCTGGTCCTGAAACGACAGCGTGAGGTTGGCCGCGTTGTCGGGGTTGTCCGACTCCTGGTAGTAGTTGGCGCGCACGTTCAGCTTGCCCACCTGCTGGTAGTGGCTCAGGGTGTAGAGCGAGCGGGCATAGTTGAGGTCGGAATACTCGAAATCGACTTTCAGGCGCGAATTGCTGGTGATGAGGTGCCGGGGCGAAAACGTAATCTCGGCCAGGTTGTAGTCGATAACGTAATCATAATCAAAGCCCCGCGCCTGGAGGCGGCCATCGAGGTACACGCGCTCGGAGCCAGCCAGCACGATGATGAACTGTTCGCCGTTGGGCCCCGTGAGGCGGTACGGTCCCTGCACGTTATCGAGCGGCGCCAGGTCGATGCTGGCAAATTTTCCCTTGGCCACGCCGCCCGCCACCAGGGTCGAGGAGCGAATCTGGCCGAGCCGGTCGCGCAGGGTTACGCTGCCCGTGCCGCTGGGCACCGGCGGCGCACTGGGCAGCGGCTGGCCGGGCGGCACGGCCGTGGTGGGCGGGGCTAGCGGCGCCGTGGCGGTGCCGGGCGGCGCGGCGCTGTTGTTGGTCACGCCGTTGGTGTAGGTCGTGAACGACGAGGGCGGCGCGTTGCTCACGCTGTTGTTGGTGGCGCCGGCTTGCAGCGGCTGGGGGCCGGGCGCGCCCAGGTTGACTTCCACGGCGGCGCCCTGGATGTTTTTATAATAGCGCAGAAAGTAGTCGGGCTTGTTGCGCAGCACCACGTCGCCGGCCGTCAGGTTCCACTGCGGGCCGGTGAGGGTGATGTAGATTTTATCGAACTGCTGGAGCGTCTGGGTATTTCCCTCGGGCTGAAAGGGCACATTTTGGTCGGAGATGGCGGCCGTGAGGCGGATTTTCTCCGTCAGTTGCCCTTCGAGCTGCAAGTTGAGCGCCGAATTTACAAACACGTTCTGGGTATTACCGAAGGAGATGCCGCGACTCAGATTGCCGGTCTTGCTGATGCCCGGCGTGCTGAGAATCTGCTCTTTCTGCGAAAAATCCTCCAGGCGCATCATGGGCCGGTCCCGAAAATCGAGGCTATCCATAAGGCGGCGCGGGCGGCGGTAGCGGGCTAGCCCCAGCTGCACGGGCAGCACCCGGTAGCAAAGCAGCACCGAGTCGGGCCGGGCCGCGCCGCTGCTGTCGCGCGGGGCGGGCCGCACCAGTTGGTAGCGGTCGCGGCGCGGGTCGTAGCGCACGGCCAGGCCATTGGCCGTGACGGAGGCGGGCACCACGGTCAGCGTATCGGGCAGGGCAAACGTGGTAGTATCGCGGCCCAGCGCCAGGCGCACGTAGCGGCAACGGCGGGTGCTGGGCGGCCCTGGCTCGGCCGGGGGCCGGGCGCGCGGGCTAGCCGGCACCCCAGCGCCGGGTGCGCCCGCCCCCGACTGTTGCGCCCAGGCGCGCGGGGCCAGCCCCCCCGCCACCGCCACAAGCAGCGCCACCAAGGCAAAGCACAGACGGTAGCGTTGGGTCATTCGGTAAAGTTCGGCAGTAGCGGGGGCACAACGCTACGTCGCCCCCGTTTGGTGCCTGCCGCCACGGCGAAGGCCGGGGCCGCTGCCTAGCCCAGGCAGCAGCCCCGGCCTGGCGCGGGGAGGGTTTTCAAGAAAATGTGGCTAGCGCTTTTGCACCAGCAGCGGCATATCGGCAGGAGCTACGGGCTCGTCGAGCTGCAAAAACAAGTGAAACTGGCTCGAAGTAAGCACTTTGCCCATTGTGGCGTAGTAGCGGTAGTCCACGTTCTCGTAGGCGGCCGTTGCGGCCTGGCCCGAGGCAAAGAGCAGGTGCCCCAGCATCTCGGCCGAGTCGAGGCGCTTTTCCACGGCGGCGCGCAGCTTCTTGGCTTGGCGCGTGTTGAGGCGCAGGGCGTCGGCCAGGTAGGCTGCCATGCGCTGGGCGCGCTCGGCCACGGTGGCCGTAGATGGGTCGGCCAGGGCCGCAGGCGTAGTCGTTTGGGCCGCGGCCCTTAGCTGGCACAGCACCAGCAATAGGGACAGCAAAGCCGGTAGCCAGCGAGAAGAAATTGTCATAGCGCAGGAAAGAGTAGGATTATAACTTGACCAAAGCTACTTGTAGACTATTTGGTTCCCCTCACTCGCTTAGCAGATGGTTGTCCCCAATAGCCGAACGCTGGTTCTGGCGGGGTGAACTCGCTCGTTTCCTCGCCAAACCGCAATCAGCCCGCTAACGGCAGCTCGATGTAAAACGTTGTGCCCACGCCCACTTGCGTCTCAAACCAGATGCTGCCGCCGGCACTCTCGATGCCCCGCTTGGCCACCGCCAGCCCAATGCCCGAGCCGCTAGCCTTGGTAGTAAAGTTGGGCCGGAACACGTGCTCGCGCACGTCGTCGGCAATACCCGCGCCGTTGTCGGCAATGGTGATGCGCACGCGGTCGGCTCCGCTGGCTTGCAGGCCTATTTCCTGGCGCGGGGCCCGGCCCGGCGGTACGGCCTGCTTGGCATTGAGCAGCAAATTGTTGAAGGTGCGTACCAGCAGGTTTTCGTCGGCAAAAACGATGTAGGTGCCATCGGGCGGCAGGTGCAGGCACAGCTCGCCGTGCTCATCGCCGTCGTTTTGCCGAAACAGGTTGGCGCAGTCGCGCAGCACGGCCCCCACGTCGAGGCGCGTGGGGCGCATAGTGGGCAGGTTGGTGAAGGTGCTGAACGAAGTGGCGATATCGGACAGCACGTCAATCTGGGTGATGAGCGTTTGGGAAATCCGGCCTATCAGCTCCTCCGCATTGGGGCGGCGCTCGGCAATGGCCTTCTGTAAGTATTGCAGGCTCAGTTTCATGGGCGTGAGCGGGTTTTTAATTTCGTGGGCTACCTGGCGGGCCATCTCGCGCCAGGCGGCTTCTTTTTCCTGGGTGGCCAGCTCGCGCTTGCTGGCCTCGAGCTTGCCGAGCATGGCGTTGTACTCGCTCACGAGCAGGCCGATTTCGTCGTCGTTGCTGCGGTAGTCGAGCACCTCGTTCTCGCCCGTGAGGGTGGTGCGCATCAGGCGCTGCGTCAGTAGCTTGAGCGGGGCCGTGAGCTGGCGCGTGGCCACAAAGGCCAGCCCCAGAAACACCAAGAACATGAGGGTGAAGATGTTGAGAATGGTCGTAAACAGCTCGGTCAGCTTGCTGTCCAACTCCTTTTGCGAGTCAAAAAACGGGATACCCACGTAGCCCAGCACCGGCCCGGCCGGCCCATCAACGCTGGCCGCCCGCACCGGCAGGTAGAGTGAGCTGAACGAGAGCGTGCCCGCCCGCTCGGTGAGCAGCGTGCGGCTGAGGCCGCGCTCGCGCAGGTCCACGAGGGCCTGCGGATTAAGCAGCGGCCCCAGCAGGCCCGCCTCGAAGATGAGCGGCTGCGAACTCACCAGCAGCTGGCCGTGCGCATCGTAGAGGTTGAGGTCGGTTTCGGTGAGGGCGGCCACGTTGCGGGCCAGCGCCGTGAGCACCGGCCGGGCGGTGGTGTCGGTGAGCTGGTCGCGGCGGCGCAGCAGGCTTTCGAGCGCAATGTGGCCCCGGCGCTCGTAGGTGCGCAGCAGGTCGCGGCGGTAGCCCGAGATGACCTGGCTAGCCGTGGCCACGCTCACCACCAGCAGCGGAATGATGATGCCCAGGTTGAGCAGCAACTGAATGCGGGCGCTGAAATTGAGCCGCAGGCCCAGGCCGCCGCGCCGCCCCAGCAGGTAGGCACCGCCCGCCAGCAGCCACACCACTACATTGAGCAGCAGCTGAAACGAGAAGTTGGAAAACCAGTCGGCCAGCGAGTACGTGGTAGTGGTGATAACGACCACGCGCCGGCCACTGGCATCAGCCATCGCCAGGTGGTGGAAAGCACTGATAACTATGCCATTCTGATAAAGTACCGAGTCGCGCAGCAAGGCCTTCGGCAGGCGGTTGGCGTAGTCAAAGTCGCCCTCGCTGTACACCAACCGGCCCTGGGCATACCCGGCGTAGCTGAGGTTGGTGGCCAGCCCCGGCTGAAAGAATTTCTGGTCCACCAGCAGTTCGGGCAGCACGCTGTAGCTAGCGAGCTGCTTGAGGCTGAGCGTGAGTAGGATAGTACCGGCCGGGGCGGGCGGCCCAATGCCCCCCGGCGCGGGCTGCGTAATGGGCACTACCGCCACGTAGCGCCGCGAGCTGAAGGAATTATCGGTTTTGAGCAGGTACACGCCGGCCTGGTCGGTGGGCGTGGCCGTGCGCGAGAGGCGAACCCGCGTCTGGTCGAAGGTCAGAGTATCATCAGCCTCGCCGCCCACGGGCCGGCCGCTGGGGTCAAACAGGTCGACGGACTCTTCGTATTTATCGAAGTAGTTGCGCAGGTATTCCCGCTCAATGCGCCGCCGCAGGGCATCGGTCCGTACCGGCGTGCTCGTGAGCATGTGCGAGATGGTGGGGTCGGCGGCCAGTTGGCGCAGGCGCTGGCCTAGCAAGAACTCACCTTGCAGGTCATTATCAATCAATAAATTACTAGCCAGCCGCTGCTTATCCAGCAGCAATTGCCGCTCAAACTGCCCGTAGAGTGCCACGGCTCCAGTGGCCGACGCCAGCCCTAGCCACAGCAGCAGCAGCAGGTAGCGCGGGCCGCCCTGCGTGGCCCGCCCCTCCAGCTTGCCGGTGCGTATCAGCACAAGGCATAGGTCCACCATACCGCCTAGCAACGGCAGTATCTGGTGCAGCAGCACCCCCGCCGCCACCAGCCCCAGGGCCAGCGCGCCGCCCCCCAGCAGCAGCGGGCGGCGCGGCAGGCGGCGCAGGTCGGGCACCAGCAGTTCGGTAAAAAGATAAAAGCCCGTAACGAACGCCGCCGTGTGCAGCAGCACCGCCAGCACCAGCACCAGCCGAAACCCACTCATCTGGATGCTCTGCGTGATGTCGAGGCTGAGTTGATTATTGCTGAACGCGCTCATATAGTAGCTGTGCAGGCTCCCTACCGTTAGGAGCAAGCCGAGCAACGCGGGCACGCCCCAGTAGCCGGCGCGGCCGCGCTGGGCTAGCGCTGGCAGCCGGTAGTGGCGGCTCACCACGATGGCCAGCACGGCCAGCAGCACGGCCAGCAGGCCGTTGAGCAGCAAATCGCCCAGTGAAGGTGCCCACCCCGACACTGCGTAGATGCGCGGGTCGAAGAGCGGAATTTCCAGCCAGGCATAGGGCAGCCCAAAGTAAAGCAGGCCCAGCCGCAGCGCCAGCGGCGTAATGGCCAGCACCGCCAAGGCGGCCCCCGGCCGCCCGCGCCGCCACCAGCGGCCCGCCAGCCCCAACCCGCCCGCCGTGTAGCACCCGATACCCAGCGTCAGCAGCAGCAGCGGCAGCACGCGCCCCGTCAACGCATTGCCGGGCATCTGCACCACCGAAAACAGGTAGTGCCCCCGCGTGTCGAGCAGGGCGGCCACCAAGCCATGCGTTTCGTAGGGGTGCACCGGGGCCGCCCGCACCTGCACTTCCATTCCTTGCAATAGCGTTGGCTCGGCCCCCTCCCGCAGGTAGCGGTTGCTGATGCCGTAGTGGCGCGCCAGCGGCACATAGGCCAGCACTACCACCGGCCCCAGGGCACGCCGCACCACCAGAAACTCGCCCAGCGCCGTTTGCGCCAGGCGCTCCGAAACTGTGTCAGCCAGCTCAGCGGCCGTCGGCGCCGGGCCCGAGGCCGACCAGGCCACTAATTGGCTATCGACGGCTACAAAAGTGGGATAAGCGCACTGTGCCAGTAGCTGCCGAAAATCGGGCGCCGCTGGGGGCTGGCATTCCAGCGCTACCTGGCTAGCCTCGCGACCAGCAGTGGTGGCCGCCTGGTTAACCAGACGTTGCAGCCGCGCCGCACTTGGATACAGTGGATTGGTGCCCGGCAACGACCAGTAGCTGCTAGCCAGCCAGCTCGCGCCAAAGCAGAGCAGCGCCAGCAGCAGCAGCATAGGCGCCCAGTATCGGGCCAGGGAAAAGCGAGGAGCGGGTAAGCTGGACAAACCGAAGAATGACGAAGAAAAACTGTGTCCGACAAAAAAGACACCAAACGCAGGTTTCCAAAGCTAGCCTTGCCTCGGCCTAAAAAACTAAAAGCCGGCGGCCCTGCATAGTTCGCAGAGCCACCGGCTTCTTTTACTGAAGGCAGGCTAGCCTACAGGTTAGTCGGGCGCTTGGGGTGCGTGCGGCGATACCAGAAGAAGCCCACGGCTCCCATCAGGATGTAGGGCACCGTCATCATGTATACAATACCCCGGTTGAGGCCGGCGGGGTCAAAATCATCACGCTCGGCGCGGGCCGCTTCTACCTGGCTCTTGCACATCACGCACTGCGCCTGGGCGGGCGTGAGCGCAACCAGCGTCAACAAGCAAAGTATCAATCCTAAAAATAGCTTTTTCATATTAGCAGAACGTTCAGTGAATCACAATGTTTAAGCTACCCCGCTGGGTAATAAGGCGCAATCATGAAGTAAACAATTACTCCCGTTACAGATACATACAGCCAGACCGGAAAGGTCCAGCGCGCAATGCGTTTATGCTTGGTGTACTGCCCGGTAAGTGCAAAATACAGCGTAAACAGCACCAGCGCTACTGTCACCGCCGCCAGGCTGATGTGCGTCAGCAACAGCAGGAAATAAATACCACGCACTACACCAGTGCCCCCAAAGTGCGTGCTGGCTACCTGCGAATGGTAAGCTACGTAAGAAATCAGAAACAAGCCTCCCAGCGCAAAGGCGGTGCCCATCGCCGCCCGGTGCGCCAGCACGTTCTTCTGCCTGATAAAGTAAAAGCCTACCAACAAGGCTACCGCCGTAAGTGAATTGAGCCCCGCATTTACGGCTGGCAGCGCGTGCAGGTACGCATCGGCACCTTCGATGCGGAATAGGTTCTTGTAATAAAACAAAACAGCCACCAGCAGCGGCACTACCACTCCTAACGTACCAAGAATAATCTTGTACTTCGTGTAATCGCCCGGCTCTAGCACAGGCGGGTGCAACTGCTCAGTGGCGGTCGTCATAAGTATAGAGCAAAACGTTAATTTCCGTGATAAGCCGTTCCACCTCATACTTATCGGTGGCGTCGTAGTAGCCCCGCACATGCTGGGTGTTATCTAGTAATAACAGCCGGGCAGGCAGCAGGTTTGCCGGCTCAGTAGCCGGCCGAAAAGGGTAGTGCTCGGGCCGCAGTGCCGTTTGGCCAAACTCGTACTGGGCCAGCCGCCGTAGCGTATCGGCCGGGGCAGCTCCCACAAACCACTTTCCGCTTACGGTGCCGTACTGCTCGTTGAGCTTCGTGAGTTGTTCGTCCGTTGCGGCAGCAGTAGCGGCATTGGCTACCATCGTAAGCAGCCGCACGCGCGGTTCGGGCCGGAAGCGCTCCTGCACACGGGCTAGGGCGCGCATAGCTTGGTCGCCTGCTTCACCGGGTACGTAAAACTGCGCTACGTACAGCCCCTGCCCTAGCTCGGCACCAGCCAGCGGCCGGCCGCCAGCCATTTGCAGTCGAAGGGGGCGCACCCGGTGGAAAACAGTATCGCGCTGCCACCCTCCCGCCGAGGTGCGAACGGAGTCCGTTCGCTCGGGCAAGTAGGTTGGCAGCGCGTAATGATTGCGGCCGAAGCCGTAGAGAAACAAGAACGCCAGCACCGGCACCAGCAGTAGCAGGCCCAGCAGGATAGTCTGGCGTGGTCGCATTCGCTAATTTATTTACTGAACATATGCGATAGTACTTCGCCTACGTAAGAGCCCTCTGTTACGAGTGCTACTACCAGCCATACCAGCAGCGCAGTAGGAATCAGGATAGTCCAAATGAGGCTCTTCACCTCATGCTTAAGGTGCATGAACTCACCCACGATGAAGAATGCCTTCAGAATAGTCAGCACAATAAAAATGCTGTTGCGGAGGGTACCCGGGTTCATGAAGAATACGAATACAAACTCGACAGCCGTGATGCCAACCAGCACCCAAAACGTGCGCCAAATCCAACCGGTATTCGGCTTTGCGATTTCGCCCTGCGGCAAAGTCTCGGTAGTTGCGTGAGCAGCCATTTTTAAATTATAAAGCAATGAAACAAAGGAGAAGGGCCAGCTAAAAGCAGCGTACTGTTGTCAGCTGGCACCGTGTGCCTTTGCGGCATTTATACCAAGTAAAAGAACGTAAATACGAATACCCACACCAAGTCTACGAAGTGCCAGTAGAGGCCGATTTTTTCAATCATTTCGTAGTGGCCGCGCTTCTCAAACGTGCCGTTGGTGGTAGCGATGAAACACCACACCAGCAGGCAAACGCCCGAGAACACGTGCGTACCATGGAAGCCGGTGATGAAGAAGAACAAGTCGGCAAACAGCGGGGGGCCGTATTGATTGGCGGCCAGGTTGGCACCATGCATCACGGTGCCATCAGCCATCAGCGTTCCTTCTTCGTGGCCATTAATGAAGTGGGTCCACTCCCATGCCTGGCTGCTGAGGAACATGGTGCCGAAGAGGATAGTCCACAGCAGCCACTTTTGCACGTCTGCCTTGTCCATGCGGTGGCCAGCCTCTACGGCTAGCACCATCGTTACCGAACTGAAGATGAGAATCATCGTCATCAGGGCCACGAAGGCCAGCGGTAGGTCTAGGCCGTGCAGACCCGGAAAGGCATTGAATACCTTGTCCGGCGTGGGCCAATAGGCACTACTGAAATGGAATGCCTTGGCAGTGCCCTCATATACGCCGTGCTTATGACGGATGAGGCCGTAAGCAGTCAGAAATGCGCCGAAAGTGAACGCATCCGAGAGCAGGAAGAACCACATCATCAGCTTGCCGTAGCTCGCCTTGAAGGGTTCGTTGCCGCCATCCCAGGTACCGGTGCGCGGGGCATCGGCATAGGCGGCGGAGGCAGCGTTGGGCTGCAAAGTAGTGGAGTGGGCCATAACGGACAACAGGTGGACAGGCGGGCTTTACGCCAAAATCCCGTTTAGTGGTTCAAAAGTAGGAACAAATACAGGTACAGCCAAAGCCCACCGAGGAAGTGCCAGTATAAGGTAGCGTTGCCAATCGAAAGCATTGCCCGCGAATGTACTTGATAATTAAGGCTGCGCTTCAAAACTACTGCCACGAAAATGAGGCCAGTCACGAGGTGGAAAGCGTGCACGCCCATCAGTACATAGACGAAAGAGCCCGAGGGGTTCGCATCAGCCCCACCGAAGAACGTATGCCCCGCCACAAGGTCGCTCCACGAGTGCAGCTGCCCAAAGAGGAAAACCAGCCCCAGCCCTATCGTGAGCAGCAGGCCGAGGTTAGCGCGCTTCACCTCGTCGCGCTTGGCTGAGAAATAGGCCCACTGCATGGCCGCGCTACTCAGTGCGATAGCAATGGTGTTGAACAACAGGCTCATGGGCAAGTCAAACTCACGCCAGTTGCCTTCGTCGCGTCGCACGATGTAACCGCTGGTGAAAGCGGCAAACATCATTACGATACTGAAAATCAGCAAGATAAGCAATACACGCTTAGGGTGCCAGCCCAACCCAATCTCTTTGTCGGCCAGCGTGGCTTCGGAGGTTCTCATATCAGATAACTAGTAGTGTTTGTTGGTTGCGAAGATGCCTGTTGCCCGCAGGTAATCCACCCATTGACAACAACAAAGAATGCCCAACTATCACTCAAACTTTGTCTAAAAGCAGCGCAATTTGTACGATGGGTAAGTAGAGAAATGAGGCAAACATGATGCTCAGGGCCGCCTTGCGGTCTTGCGCACGCATTAGCCGCACCGTGAGCAAGGTGAACAGCACCCCACACACCAGCGCCACCCCTGCCGAAGTTCGCCCTGAGATGCCTAGCACCAACGGGAGCAGCGACACGGGGATGAGCAGCACGGTATAGGTCATTATCTGGAAAGCAGTGCGCAGGTCGCGATTACCAGGCGAAGGCAGCATCTTGAACCCTGCTCGCTTGTAATCATCATCGGCTACCCAGGCAATGGCCCAGAAGTGCGGAAACTGCCACATAAACTGAATACCAAACAGTACCCAGGCAGCTTCGCCCACGTAGCCGGTAGCGGCCACCCAACCAATAAGCGGCGGCAACCCACCCGGAATGGCGCCTACTGCCACGCACACCGGCGAAACAGTCTTGAGCGGCGTGTAAATAAAGCCGTAGAGGATGAGCGAGAGCAGCGACAGTGCGGCCGTAAGCGGGTTGAAATAATAAGCTAGCAACCCGAGCCCGGCTATCGCCAACAACACGCAAAAGACCCAGGCCTCCGTGGTTGACACCCGGCCGGTAGGCAGCGGCCTGTTCTCGGTTCGCTTCATCAGCTTGTCGAGGTCCTTCTCAAATACCTGATTGATGATATTGGCAGCCCCAGTTACCAAAAGGCCACCTACCAGCACTAGCAGCGCCCGGCCCCAGTTTGGCGCACTAAGCCCCAACAAATAGCCCAACGCGCTGGAAAAGGCCACCGTAAAGGAAAGCCGGAACTTGAGCAGTTGAAAATAGGCGCGGGCCTTCGTCATTAACCTAGGAGAATTGCGAGTGCAAAGGTACGCCCCACTGAGGCTAGGACGGATATCAGTTAACGGCTTGCAGCGCTGGGGCAGCCGATAGCGACCGTAGCCGCACCAGCCGCCGCAGGGCTAGCAACGTCAGAAACTGCGCACCAAAAAGCATTGTAGCCAGTGTGAGGTGCACGGGCTGCGCAAATGCTGGCAGCGCGAAGTAGGCCAGCGTAATACCTACCACCATTTCCAGCGCCAGTATTGCCCAAGTGGCAACCAGCAGCTTTCGGATAACTGGCACAGCCAATTGCCATAGCTGATATCCCACGTACACGTTAACGAGCACTACCAAAGCCGACAGCGTGCGGTGTGACTCAAAGATGCTACCCAGCTTATCGACCCAGGTGCTGCGCTGCTCATAGCCCGCTGCTGAAGCAATCTGGTCAATCTGCTCGCGCACCTGCGTGCCGACGATGATTTGCCCGAAGGTGCACAATAAAGCTAGCCACAGCAGCCAGCGCAGACCTGTGGCAACAGCCAACTCCTCATTGTCTTGCCCACTCAATGATTCCAGCTCCAACTGCTGGTTCAATACACTGTCGTCGCTCATCCAGCGCGCTCGGTGCGCTGCGTAGAGTAGCAGAGCCACAATGAGCAAAGCCAAGCCCATGTGGATGGTGACCATGATGGGCAGCAAATTGGTCGATACTACCAATGACCCCAGCCACCCTTGCACCCCGGTCAGCAGCCAACTGGCCACCGCTAGCCAGAATACGGGACGGTCGCGCCGCCAGTATGGTACTGCTACCACCGCCGTAACGAACACAAAAATGCCAATTAATGCTCCTAACAAGCGATTTAAGTACTCAATCCACGTTTTGGTAGCGTTGAAATCAGTTTCTATATACTGAGTCGGGTGAGCGAATATCTCACCCGCCACCTGCCGGAAGCCCAAACTTGCGAGGGTGCGAGCCAGCTTCTGATTCTTCTGCACCCGCTGTGCCGTATACACTTGCTTATAGTCAGCTGGTAACTGGCTAGCCTCGGTAGGTGGCACCCATTGCCCGAAGCATTTAGGCCAATCGGGGCAACCCATCCCCGAGCCAGTAGCCCGGACGATACCACCAACCAGAATCAGGAGGTAGATACTGCTTACTGTCAACACGCTCCAGAATCGAAAGCGGCGCACAAATCCAGCTTCTTGCATAACGTTTATCTTTTTGAATTAACGTTTTGACTTAGCAAAAAATCAACATTGGCTTATAAAAAAACGGGCCGCCGTTGTGCGGCGGCCCGTTTAGGCAAATCTGTATTCGCTACTTATTCTGCTAACTCACGCTCGTAAGGCAAGTTGGAAGAGGGCGTTTGCGAATATGGTACGTTCTGCGGAATGAAATCCACTTCCGAGCCAGGCTTGCTGTAATCGTAAGGCCAGCGATATACTGCCGGAATCTCACCCGGCCAGTTGCCGTGCCCAGGCTCAATCGGCGTCGTCCACTCTAGCGTCGTCGAGTTCCAAGGATTTTCAGTGGCACGACGACCGCGGAAGATGCTGTAGAAGAAGTTGAAGATGAACACAAACTGAGCGAAGAACGCCAGGATGGCCGCAATCGAAATGAACTTGTTCAGGTCAGCAAATTGCGAGAAGGCATCGAAGCCAGTCCACGAATAATAGCGGCGGGGAAAGCCTGCAATACCTACGTAGTGCATGGGCATGAATACTAAGTAAACGCCAATGAAGGTGAGCCAGAAGTGGATATATCCTAGCTTCTCATCCATCATTCGGCCAAACATCTTCGGGAACCAGTGATAGACACCAGCAAAAAGACCGAAGAAGGCTGAAGAACCCATTACCAAGTGGAAGTGAGCTACCACGAAGTAAGTGTTGTGCATTTGAATGTCAAGCGTAGCATTACCGAGAATGATACCCGTCAAACCGCCCGAGATAAACAGCGATACGAAGCCAATTGCAAACAGCATAGCAGCCGTGAACCGGATGTTACCGCGCCATAGGGTGGCTAGCCAGTTGAACACCTTCACGCCTGAAGGAACCGCGATAATCAGTGTCAGGAACATGAATACCGACCCGAGGAAAGGATTCATACCCGTCACAAACATGTGGTGAGCCCACACTACGAACGACAGCAGAGAGATACCAATCAAAGAGCCAATCATAGCTCGGTAACCGAAAATCGGCTTACGGGCATTAGTGGCCAGAATTTCTGAAACCATACCCATTGCAGGCATAATTACAATGTATACTTCCGGATGGCCAAGGAACCAGAACAAGTGCTGGAACAGTACCGGGGAGCCACCTTGGTTATGCAGAGCCTGCCCAGCAATGTATATATCGGACAAAAAGAAAGAAGTCCCAAAAGAACGGTCAAATACCAGCAGCAAAGCTGCCGAAAACAGAACCGGGAACGACAGGATACCCAGGATAGCAGTGAGGAAGAAAGCCCAGATGGTAAGGGGTAGTTTGCTCATGCTCATGCCGCGGGTGCGCATGTTGATAACCGTAGTCACATAGTTAACACCACCTAGCAACTGCGACACGATAAAGAACACCATGCTCACCAGCCACATCGTCATACCCATACCCGAACCAGGAATTGCCTGGGGTAGCGCGCTCAATGGCGGATAGATTGTCCAACCAGCTGCGGCAGGACCAGTCTCCAGAAATAGCGAGCAGAACATGATAACGCTAGACAGGAAGAAGAACCAGTACGAAAGCATATTCATGAACCCTGAAGCCATGTCACGAGCGCCAACTTGCAGAGGAATCAAGAAGTTGGAGAAAGTACCCGACAAGCCAGCAGTTAGCACGAAGAACACCATGATGGTGCCGTGCATAGTAACTAATGCTAGGTAAAACTCCGGATTGAGTTTACCACCTTCAATCCATTTCCCAAGAATCGGCTGTAACCAGTCTAGTGTGGCCTCTGGCCATCCTAGTTGCAGACGGAACAAACTTGATAGAACACCACCGATAATTGCCCAAAACATCCCTGTAATAAGGAATTGGCGGGCAATCATTTTGTGGTCTTGGCTAAAGACGTATTTCCATAGCCAATGCTGGTCGTGGTGCTCGTGGTCGTGCAGGTGGTCATCGTGCTCGGTGTGGGGCGCCGGAGCAGTACCCACCCCGCCCTGCGATTGCACAGAAACCGGGAGATTAGTAGCCATACGGTAAATAAAACTTCTGAAAATTTGAATTTACATCGAAGCTTGAGCAGCTAAAGGAGCGGGCGTTTCCCCAGCTTCTTCTATTGCGCTAGCCTTAGCAGCTTGGCTGCCACCTTTACCTAAGCCGGTTTGCTGGCTCATCTGTTTGAAAGATGCCATCAAATCTGCATTTTTCGATACCGGGCTTTGTGCGGCGAACCAAGCAACATAATCATCTGGCTCATCAACCACTATATTTAGCTTCATAGCAAAGTGTCCCTTGCCACAAATTTGGTTACAAGCTAGCTCATAGTTGAATTTAGGGTTGCCCAACTTGGCACGCATCTCATCAGTAGTAGTAGTCGGCGTAAACCAGAACCGCGTAGGCATACCAGGTACAGCATACATCTGCACGCGGAAGTGCGGCATATATACTGCGTGCAAAACGTCACGCGAACGTATCTTAATCAGCACTGGGTGGCCCTTCGGGACGTGAATTTCTGAAGCGGTGAAATCGTCCATCGCAGCTTTGTCGCTTAGGTCAAAGCCGAATTCGTTAGAAGCATCGATAAGACGATAGTTAATCACTCCAAGCTTCATGTCGCGACCAGGATAACGCACAAGCCAGTTAAACTGCTTGCCCATAACCTCTACTACGATAGCATCCTTAGGTGCGGGACCAGTGATGCGAGTCCATGCTTTCCAACCGGCGAAAATCAAGGCAGCCATTACAATAGCTGGAATAATCGTCCAGATTACTTCAATCTTGTTGTTATGGGAGAAAAAGTAAGCACGACGTCCTTCCTTGTGCTGGTATTTATACGAATAGATAAATAACAACGCCTGCGTAATAACAAAAGCAATGCCTATTACAGTCATTGTAGTCCAGAACATCCGCTCCATGGCATGACCATGAATTGAGGCAATCGGTGGATTCATTTTGCCAAAATTTTCGGCAAAGGACCAGAAGAAAGCTGCACCACCGACTACCATGAACACCAGCATAAGCACAGCGTTCACACGGTTGCTGGTGCCTATCTGCCTTACATAGGAGCCGGAGAAGATAGCTGTTAGTATCTGAAGGCGAAACAACAGGCCGAATACGACCAGAAGCAGTACCAGAACTAGCAGAATAGTTAGAGAAGTCATTGGATAAAGTGTAGAATTCTGAACTTAGAGCTTAGCGCCAGTCAACAACCGTTGACTAGCCTCTAAGTTCTAAAAATCTAAGCTCTTGAATTAGGTTGTATGGTGAACGCTTTCTTCTATGAACGGATGGTTGACTGGAATTAGCGAAGCTTCTACCAAACGACGGGTAACCAGAATCAAGAACGCACCCAGAAAAATTAGAGCTATGCCAATCTCAATGAGAAACCCATTTTCGCCCTTCATGGTGCCCGGCATCAGCATTAAATAAAAGTCCGACCAGTGACCTATCAGTATTGCAATACAAACGATTTTCATGATAATCATTTGCCGCTTGGCATCACGAGTCATTAGGGCCAAGAAGGGAAAAGCAAAGTTGATTACAAGATTTGCGTAGAACATCCAAGTATATCGGCCATCAAATCCACCCAAACGCTGGTTGAAATAAACAGATTCTTCAGGCAGGTTGGCATACCAGATGAGCATGAATTGCGAAAACCAGACATAGGTCCAGAAGATACTGAACCCGAACATAAGTTTACCAAGGTCATGAAAGTGGTTAGCATTCATAAAACGTAGGTAGCCTGCTTGCTTCAGGAAAATCGCAATCAGAGCAGTGGCAGCAATGCCTGATACCCACCACGAAGCGAATACATACCATCCGAACATAGTGCTGAACCAGTGTACGTCTACTGACATAACCCAGTCCCAGGCAGACATAGACGAAGTCACTGCAAACAACACGAGAAAAAGCGCGGCAGTAGTAATACTCTTGTGGAAGTAGCTAGTACCTCCATTCAAGTCTTCGGCCAGTGACAACTGACGCAAGCGCCAAGAAAATACCGCCCAGATGACTAAGTAGGAAATCATCCGGACGAGGTAGAAGCCAAACGTTAGGAATCCAGATTTACCAGCAACGATTCTGTCGTAGTTAGCAGACCCCTTGGTCATGATGCCATCGTGCGTCCAATGAAAGATATCATGACGACCAATAACAAACAGTATAACTAAAATCACACCGCCAGGAATCAGCCATGCGCTTAGCGCTTCGTTGATACGCTTTACAACTACTGACCAGCCAGCGTATGCCACATACTGAATGGCCATGAAGACGGTACCAACTACCGAAACCCCAATGAAGAATACATTGCTATGCCATAAGCTAACAATTATTCGCCGGATGAGAACGGAGTGACCTTCCTCATGAGATGAGGCATTGTGAGCAGCATTTACGTGCGCAACAGCCTCGTGGTGCTCACCCCAATGCATGAGGGCAGCAACTATCCCTATTATAAATACCAGGATACCGGCACCGATAATAGTGAAGAAAGTGCGTTGAACCTTCGGGCCGAGGACTAATTGCTCAACGGTAGCAGATTCGTGATGATGAGTCAGAGTTGCCATAAGTCAGTTACATCTTGCCGTTGCGGGCTTTGTCACCTTGGCCGGGTGTTTCGGATAGAGTTTTGGCGTTGGCCTTACCTTCAGGCTTCTGGTTAGTCGGGTCAGTCATGGCCGAAGCATTGCCAGCCGAAGCATCAGTAGCTTCCGTTTGCGCCGATACTTTTACCAGTTTGGGCAAATCAGCCGGGTCATTGTTTTGCTGGAGCACGTGCACGTACATAGCTATTTTCCAACGCTCTTCAGGGTTAACCTGCGAGCCATGCGGCATCATGCGGTTACGGCCCCATTCGATGACGTGGTAGATATGCCCATCGTTCATCGTCTTATAAGTGCCAGACGAGTAGTTGGGCACGCCTTTATACTTCAATCCAACCGGCCCCTGACCATTTCCCTGCTCGCCGTGGCAGTGCAGGCAGTAACGCGAATAAAGAACTTGTCCTTCTTCCAAGTTCGCTTTGGTGTAGGGGTAAGGATTGCGTAGAGTACGCTCCGCAATGCTTACACTATCCTTCGGAATATGGTCGAAATAAGCCAGCTTGCCGCGTGGCACCGTGCCTACGGCAGGAGTACGCTGGTTAATGCCAAAAGAGTTAATCGAGTTGAAGCTGATTTGACGCAGGGGCTCGTAGGGAATCGACTCGTACATTTCTGGTGCGTATTCCACACCGGGGCTGTTAGGGTCAGGAGAGCACGATACTACGCCAAGGCTCAGAGCTAGAGAGGCCGCGGACAGCCCGTATTTAAGGGAAGGCGACATCATTAGAATTTGGTCATTTCCTTTTGATTGACTTCGCTAGCTCCATTTTCACGGAGTAGTTGAGTCAACTTAGGCAGTTGGGAACTGTGTTCATCTAGTTCGATGGCCATCACGAACTTATCGTCCGTCGAGCGAACGTCGAGTACAGGTGTTTTGAAGCGGGGATAAAGCTTTGATATGGTATAAAACGTAATCACCATACCATGGCAAGTGAAAAATACCGTCAATTCGAAGCTTACCGGGATAAAAGCAGGCAATGCAATATTTGGCTTACCACCAATAATCATTGGCCAGTCGAACCCAAGGGTATAAATCTGCAACCACAGGGCGAAGGCTAACCCGCACATACCATAGAAAAATGCTGCGATAGGCAAGCGCGAACGCTCAATGCCAAGTGCGTCATCTATTCCGTGGATGGGATAAGGAGAGAAGACATCATAAATCTTAACTCCGGCACCACGCACGTTATCGACTGCGTGAAGGAGGACATCTTCATCATCGAAGATGCCAAGCGCGAAACGCTTCGTCGAAGTATGATGAGTATCCGGGACAGTTGCAGTAGCTACTGGCGCGGTAGTAACAGCAGGACTAGTCATTTTGCTTATCGTAGTTTACGGGTGCTGAAGCCGGAACACCAGGCGTAGAATAAGGAACAGGCGAGGCATGATTACCAGCCGGGGTACGGCTACCATCGTTAGTACCACCATAAGTAGGACCATCGTTAACGGTGTACTTAAGGATAGTCTTTACTTCTGCCATGTTGATTACTGGGAAAAATTTAGCAAACAGCAAGAATAGCGTAAAGAATAGACCGATAGTACCAACATATACACCGACATCAATGCGCGTGGGCGAGAACATGGCCCAAGACGAAGGCAGGTAGTCGCGGTGGAGAGACGAAACGATAATTACGAAACGCTCAAACCACATACCAATATTCACGATAATCGATAACACGAACGTCATCGGAATGCTGTAACGGATGCGACGAATCCAGACGAACTGGGGCGAAAGCACGTTGCAGCTCATCATGCTCAGGTAAGCCCACCAGTACGGGCCAGTAGCACGGTTGATGAAGCAGTACTGCTCGTATTCAACCTGCGAGTACCAAGCGATAAAGAACTCCGTGATATAAGCCACACCCACGATGGAGCCGGTTACCATCATGATTTTATTCATGAGTGCAATATGCTCGAGGGTGATATAATCTTCCAGCTTAAATACTACGCGGGTAATGAGCATCAGCGTCAATACCATAGCGAAACCCGAGAAGATAGCCCCTGCTACGAAGTAGGGAGGAAAGATAGTAGTGTGCCAGCCCGGTACTACCGAGGTAGCAAAGTCCATTGATACGATGGTGTGTACCGACAATACAAGGGGAGTCGAAACACCAGCTAGAATCAGCGATACAGTTTCGTAGCGCGACCAATGCTTGGCCGAGCCCGTCCACCCCATGCTGAGGAGCGAGTAGCTCACTTTAGCAATCTTACCCTTCGCACGGTCGCGGATAGTAGCGAAGTCAGGAACCAGACCAGTATACCAGAAAACCAGCGAAACGGTGAAGTAAGTCGAGATGGCGAACACGTCCCACAGCAAGGGCGAGTTGAAGTTAGCCCACAGCGAACCCAGCGTATTTTGCAGCGGGAACACGTAGAATGCCAGCCACGGACGACCCATGTGCAGCACCGGGAACATGGCGGCGCAGATTACGGCAAAAATCGTCATAGCCTCAGCCGCCCGGTTGATGGACGACCGCCACTTTTGACGGAATAGTAGCAGTACGGCCGAAATTAGCGTACCAGCGTGGCCGATACCTACCCACCAAACGAAGTTGGTGATGTCCCATGCCCAGCCGATGGTTTTGTTCAGGCCCCACTCGCCGATGCCGTACCACAGCGTGCGGTAAACCGAATAGAAGAAAACGCCCAGTAGAACCAAGGCTACCCCGAGGGCACCCATCCACCGGATGTTGGGCGCAGCTTCTACTTGGTAGCAGATATCCTGCGTGACGTCGTGGTACGTCTTACCACTCGTTACGAGCGGTTCGCGTACTGGTGATACGTACTGCATAGTGGTGAATATTAATGATTAAATTCTTAGTTAGCTAGCGGCTTCAGCACCTTCCTTCTCCTCAGCGGGGAAGAATTCGGCGGCGCCGTTGCGGATTTTAGTCAGGTACGTGACATTGGGCTGCACGTTGATAGAATCGAGTACATGGAAGGCACGCTCGCCGTCTTCGCGGCGCAGCAACTGGCTAATGCGGCTAGCAGGGTCGCGCATGTCACCGAACAAAATAGCTTCGGTGGGACAAGACTGAGCGCAGGCCGTTACAATTTCACCGTCTTTCGGGCGGCGCTTCTGCTTCTTGGCTTCGAGTTTGCCGAGCTGAATACGCTGCACGCAGAACGAGCATTTCTCCATCACACCCCGGGCCCGTACCGTTACGTCGGGGTTTAGCACCATGCGACCGAGGTCGGTGAACATGTGACCGTTCACGTCTTCAAACTTCTCGTTAGAGTAGTACGAAAACCAGTTGAAGCGACGCACTTTATACGGGCAGTTATTAGCGCAATAGCGGGTACCTACGCAACGGTTGTAGGTCATCTGGTTGAGACCTTCTGAACTGTGCGTGGTAGCTAGCACCGGGCACACCGTCTCGCAGGGAGCGTGATTGCAATGCTGGCACATCATCGGCTGGAAAATCACCTGCGGATTATCCGAAGGGTCCTCCATTGCTGCGTAAGTCTTCAGCTTACCAGCCTTCTCGAATTCGTCTTCGTGGTGGTCGGAGCTATAGTAGCGGTCAATGCGCATCCAGTGCATTTCGCGGCGGTTGATAACCTGCTGCTTGCCCACTACGGCAATGTTATTTTCAGTCTGGCACCCAATCACGCACGAGCCGCAGCCGATGCACGAGTTGAGGTCAATGGCCATGCCCCAATGGTGGTCGTTGTATTGATAGTCTTGCCACAGCGAGACCTTATTTGGTTTCTCCAAGCCGTCAGGCGTGGCAACCATTTCGTACTCGGTGACCTCCTTAGGATTTTCGCGGTACTTAGCCAGCGTGTTTTCCTGCACTACCTCATGGCGGTCCATGATGGTGTGGTGCGTCTGAGTCTGAGCAATAGGGTTGGTAGCACCCGTTTTCTCGAGAGTAACGGTGTTGAAGTATACTACACCATTTGGCGTAGACTGGGCTAGCACGAAAGCATTCGCGCCTACAGAATCACCCACTTTGCCGGCTTTGGTACGCCCGTAACCAATTGCAATGCTTACAGTGCCATCGGCCTGGCCAGGCTGTACCAATACGGGAACCTCAATGCTCTTACCGTTAGCAGTTACTTTGATAACGTCGCCCTGCTGCCACTTCTGCTCTTCAGCCATTTTACGCGGCACGGCCACGTAGTTGCCCCAGGTAGCTTTTGATACCGGGTCAGGCAATTCGTGCAGGAAGGGGTTATTAGCCTCTACCCCACCTTCGCCTATACCTACTTTTTCGTAGAGTACGGCTTCAATACCGCCTTTACCTTTGCTAGCTAAGCGGCTAGTAGCTTCCGAAATGCTAACTGGCTGGGAAGCAAAAGCTGTGGTAGTCAAAGCCGAGCCGGTAGCAACACCATCATGCACTGCTTTATCCCACGCAGCCTGGAAGCCCCCGTTGGCACCGAGAACAGTACGCCAACCGTCTTTGAGGAAGTTGTAGTAAGATTCACCCGAGCCAGCCCAACGCAAGAAAGTTTCTTGTGCCTGGCGAGTTTTGAATAAGGGCGTGATGGCGGGCTGTGCTAGGCTCAAGAAGCCACGCTTGGGCTCATAGTCATTCCACGACTCCAACCAATGGTGGTCGGGAGCCTGATACTGGCAGAGCGAACCGGTTTCGTCGAGGCGGTCATTTAGCGATATAGTCAGGGCAGCTTTGTTACCCTTGAGCGCTTCCTCAATTTCAGCACCACGCGGGTGGTTGAAAACGGGGTTGGCATGATAAAAAATCACTGCGCCCACTGCGCCGCTCTTCAAGTCGCTGATGAACTGCGTCATCCGACCATCTTCGCCTTGGCGCACAAATGAAGGAGCAGCGAGGTTGAGCGTGGTGCCAACGTTGCCTAGCGACTGGTTAAGGGCTGCCACTACGGCCTGCACGGCCGGGTCATTCGAGCCTGATACAACCAGCGAAGCACCACGGTTAGCCTGCAATTCTTTAGCAGCCTGAGCTACTTGCTTTTGCGCAGTTGGCGAGAGGCCAGCGGCAGAGCTACCACCTGCAACGGCATTATACAAAGCCAGTGCAACAGTACCTAGCTCCGAAGGCTTCACTGGCACGCGTACATCAGCGTTGGAGCCGGTGAGCGAAAGCGCGGTTTCGAACTGGAAGTGACGCGACATCGTCCGCTTATCAGTGCTAACCTTGCGGTTGGTGATATATTGACGCGAATACTCAACCGGCGAAATCCAAGTACCCAGGAAGTCAGCACCGATACTTACAATAACGTTGGCGCGGCTGAAATCGTAAGCCGGCAGCACCCCGCCATTAGCCTGCAACAAGCCCGAAGCCGAGTTCACGTCATACATAACGTGCTCAAAGTTGCGCGTACGGCCAGCCAGCGCTGCGATAGCACGCTTGGTGCTTGGGCTAATGATGGTAGGCGATACTAACACCGTTTTGCCGGTGGTGCTAGCCAAACCGGCCCGCACAGCACGGTCAAGCTCGTCAAAGTCTACTTGCTTGCCCTTAGCCATGAAATGCTGCAAACGAGCACCGTCATAGAGGTTGAGCACAGCGGCCTGCGCACGAGCCGACAGGCCACCGCGAGTCACTGGGGACTCAGGGTTGCCTTCCAGCTTGATGGGCCGCCCATCGCGGTTTTTCACCAGCACGGCATTGTAGTCCGAACCAGTGAAATAGGTAGAGGCATAAAAGTTAGAAACCGTGGGGTCAATCTCCTCGGGCTTATTCAAGTAGGGAATAGCCTTATGCACCGGCGTTTCGCAGGCGGCCAACGTAGCAGCGGCCACGCCAAAACCCATGAGCTTCAAGAAGTCGCGGCGAGGAGCCACCGATGAATCATCGGCGTTACCTGCGCGGCCTTCTTTCACCGGCAGAAAGTCAGGAAACTCGGCGAAGGCGTTCTTTGCGAACTCCGGTGAGTTGTCCAGCTCTTCAATTCCCTTCCAGTATTTCATCTTATCAGTAATGAGACATTTGCAGTGAGCAAATAGCAAAGCGGCTGCCATTGGAGCCAGCCACACTTGCTACTCAACTCATGTCTTTTATAAATGCTTGGCTAGAAAAATTAGTAGTGGCACTTCGAGCACTCGGTACCGCCGTTTGACGACACGGTGAACGGTACCGCGTTGTTCGACTTATCGTGCAGTTTCACGAGGTTGTCGTAGTAGGCGTTGCCCTTCGTGTTGAGGGGCGTCTCGCGGTGGCAGTTGATGCACCAGCCCATGGTGAGGGCCGAATACTGGTACACCACTTCCATGTTCTGGATGGGGCCGTGGCAGGTCTGGCACTGAATGCCGCCAACCTGCGTGTGCTGCGAGTGGTTGAAGTAAGCGAGGTCGGGTAGGTTATGCACGCGCACCCACTGGATAGGCTGCTTACGCTCGATGGCGCGGTAGATTTTCTTGATTTCGGGCGACTCCGTCTTAATCTGCGAGTGGCAGTTCATACAGATGTTAGCCGAAGGAATGTTGGCCGACTTGGCTTTGTAGACCGACGTGTGGCAGTAGGCACAGTTAATCTGGTTTTCGCCAGCGTGAATCTTGTGCGAGAAGGCAATCGGCTGCGTTGGCTGGTAGCCTTGGGTCAGGCCCACTGCCATCACGCTTTGCACACCTTCGTAGAGGAGCACTAGGGCGAACACGGTGCCTACGATGCCGCGCAGCACCGACGAGCGGTAAAGCTTGGTCCAGTCGAAGCGCTGCTCCAGAATCTCAACGTCGCGGCCATCCAAGTCCTTGCGGCCTTGCAGCACGTCCTTCATCAGGTTAGCGATGATGGCTAGGGTAACTACCAGCACAATCAGCACTACTACCAGAACGATGAGCAGAATATCGGTGTATCCTCCAGCGGCGGCAGCGCCACCAGCAGCGCTTGCATCACCACCATCTTTACCATCAGCCGACGGAGCATTTTTAGCAGTAACACCACCGCCACCTTCCTGCGAGGTAACCCAGGCGATGATGCTGGTGATTTCCTTATCCGACAACTGCGGGAAAGCGGGCATCTGCTGCTTGCCGTAGTCGTTGAACAGCTTTACAGCATATTCATCGCCGCTGGCAATAACTTTGCTGGAGTTGTGCACCCACGGAATGAGCCATGAAATGGAACGACGTTTGCTGATACCAGCGAGCGCTGGGCCCACTACTTTGTCATTTACCGCGTGGCACTGGGCGCAGTTGTTTTTAAACAAAGCGTCGCCGGCGGCGATGGCCGCAGCGTCACCGCCGGCGGCGGCAGGGGCAGCAGCGGCGGCGGGCGTAGCGGTGGCAGCGCCACCAGGCGTTACGCCAGCCTTGCTAACGGTGGCGGTTTCCTGAGCAAAAGCAGGGGCCGCGACGGCTAGAAATAATGCGAGCACCCAAGAACTGGTGCGTGATAGAAAGCTATTCATCATCCAAACGAACCGGTAAAACGGATTGCGGGCGTACCCTTTCCGGGGTACAAATGTAGGCTAGGAATCGCGGGTGGCAAAGGTGGGAAAGCCATTTTAGGAATGCCCAACCTTATTTGGAATCATCCTAAATTTCATTTCAGGCCTTCTCTTACGCCTTGCTTATTACTAAGATATTGGCTGCTTGCTTAACCTGCCCCGAATGGCTTTGGTTTTTTGGGCAGGTCGAAGCACTCAGGCAGGCACAGCCAAGTCGGCTTGGTTGGTTGACTAGCAGTGCGCTGGCAGTAAATGCGATTGATTAAGGGCAACCCATTGGTAATATCCCGGAAAATCAGTACCTTTGCACCCCAATTAATTTTTCACATTTTAAAATCAACCCCGTCAATGGACGTAAGAAATTACGAGACGGTCTTCATCCTCACCCCCGTGCTGAACGAGGGCCAGGTGCAAGAGACGGTCGAGAAGTTCTCGCAGGTGCTTAAGGAAAATGG
>Ga0160428_1000051_pt1 | contig 149382 bp, 140 predicted proteins | sample SolpanmetagenomM_FD_108198 | JGI IMG/M metagenome (GOLD analysis project Ga0160428, IMG submission 108198) | Solar panel surface microbial communities from Lawrence Berkeley National Laboratory, California, USA - M | ecosystem: Engineered > Built environment > Solar panel > Unclassified ... | reverse complement strand
TGCTCTGGCGGGCGGGTGCTGGGCGCCGAAGGCGGGGGCGGGAGGGGGCGGGTGGGTCATGCGGCGGGGCAGCGCGCGGAGGGCGGAGGGCGGAGAAAGATGAGCCTCCCCCCATCCATGTTCCCTCTCGCCTGTTTCCCGCGCCCTGTTCCCTGCTATCCTTTCCCTATGCGCCGCGCCGCCGCGATCGCCATCCCGCTCTTCGCCCTCGCCGCCGTGGTCTTCGCCCGGCCGCAGACGAAGGCGGTCGACCACGACCTGATCTACATGAAGCAGGCCGGGGCGGCCTTCACGATGGACGCCTTCCGACCGGCCAAGCCCAACGGCGAGGCGGTGATCTCTATCGTGAGCGGGGGCTGGTACTCCGACCATAGCGGGATCAACCCCGATCTCGCCAACGCCTTCACCGATCGCGGGATCACCGTCTTCGAGGTCGTCCACGGCGCGCAGCCTCGCTACAAGATCCCCGAGATCGAGGCGCAGATCGCGCGGGCGGTGCGCTACGTCCGGGCCAGCGCGGCGAAGTACGGGGTCGATCCGAAGAAGATCGGCATCTACGGATCGAGCGCAGGCGGGCATCTCTCGCTGATGTCGGCGGTCGTGGGCGACGACGGCAAGCCCGACGCGCCCGATCCCATCGACCGCGTTTCCAGCAAGCCCGACGCGATCGTCGCGTGGTTCCCTCCCACGGACATGGTCAATTTCGGAACGCCGGGCCGGATGCCGTTCAACGAGCCCAACTACCTGATCTTCCGGGGGGCCTTTCCGCTCAAGCCAGACGCGACGATGGACGAGGCCAAGGCGGTCGCCAAGTCGCTCTCGCCGATCTACGGAGTGACGAAGAACTTCCCGCCGACGCTCTTGATCCACGGCGACAAGGATCCGCTCGTGCCTCTCCAGCAATCCCAGGCGATGGACGCGGCCTTCGCGGCGGCGGGCGTGGATCACAAGCTGATCGTCGTGCCGGGCGGCGTCCACGGCGGCGCGCCGTTTATCCCGAAGCTCGCGGACACGGTGGCGTGGTTCGAAGCGAAGCTCAAGTAGGTCGGTCCTTACCATCCGTTACGAGAGCGTGTCGCGAGGCCTTTGCGCATCGACGGAGACTTTAGCGACGGAGGGTTCAGCGACGGCTCTCCAACCTCCATCTCCGCACCCCTTCGCCTGAGATCGTTCGGTCAGCGCGAGTTCAGAGTCGTTCGTCTCGGCGCGGATGGGGAAGGGAGCCCTGCGACGTCGCTTAGGGTCGGACACCCTACGACTTTCCGCTCCTTTTTGGGACCGATTCAGGCTTCCAACGAGATAAATGACGAGATCAACCGTTTTCGTCCGAGTCGGGATCGCGTACCGGGTACGACCGAAGGACGTAGAAAAGAGACCGACCGTCCAACTCCTCGTCGTTGGGGATCGGTCGGTAACCGGCCCATCGGGCACCGCATCTCGGCATCCGGGCGAAGTCGGAGGAGGCGCATACCCTACGAACAGCTCGCCTTTCGGTCCGCGTTCCCCCGGAGCGCCGTCGGCGCTCCGGGGCACGAACGCGACGAAAGCCCCCTGGCTCTCGAGCCTCAGGGAGAGGTCTGCCCCCCCCGGTTCTCACGCACCCGCGCTCCTACAGACGCATCACGAACGTCGAGCCTTCGCCCAGCTCGCTTTCGGCCCACACAGCGCCGCCATGGCGGGTGAGGACGCGTCGGACGTTCGCGAGGCCGATGCCGGTTCCCTTGAACGCCTCATCGCGATGAAGCCGCTGAAACGGCTCGAAGATCCGTTCCAGGTACTGCGGCTCCATGCCGATCCCCTCATCGGAGATCGCGAAGTCGCCGTTCGGGCGACGGAACATCCGCACCGTCCCGCCCCCCGGGCTGTACTTCACCGCGTTCTCGAACAGGTTGACGAGCGCGAGGCGCAGGAGACGCGGGTCGGCTTGGACGATGAGACCGTCCGTCACCTCGATTCGTACCCGGGTCTGGGGATGCTCGGAAAGCGCCTCTTCGGCGGCGTCGCGCGCGAGGGTGGTCAGGTCGACCGTCGACTTTTCCAGCTCGGCTTGGGAAAGGCGGGAGAGTTGGAGCAGATCGTCGATCAGTTCGCCCAGCTTACGCGCTGCCTCGGCCTGACGGCTCAGGAGGGTACGCGCCTCTGCCGGTAACCCATCGCCATAGTCCATCTGGATCATTCGACTCGTTGAGACGATCGCCCGCAGAGGTGTCCGAAGGTCGTGGCTGATGTGGTACCCGAAGCCTTGGAGCGCGTCGTTCGCGTCCTGAAGCTCCTTGGTGCGTTCCGACACCTTCCGTTCCAGGCCCTCGTTCGCCTCTCGAAGCCGTTCCTCGCTCCCCCGCAGTTCACGGCGCCCTCGCACCCGTTCGATGTTGGCCCAGGAACGGCCTGCCACCTGCTCGACCAAGTCGACCTCTTCGGGAGTCCAGCGGCGAGGACGGCTCTGGTGGGCGGCCATCGTCGCGACGAGGCGCCCGCCTCGGACGATGGGGGCGCACACGACGGCGGCGATGCCCGCCGCCGCGTAGGCGGCGCGGACTTCGGGTGGAATCTCAAGTCCGTCGAGATCGTCGGCGACGAACGTCTTTCCCGCCCGCAGACGCGCCGCGTACCCGTCCCCGTAGGCGTCCAAGGCGTGGTAGCCCGCTCGCGAAGGCCCGATCCGGGCATAGTCGCCAAGGATGGTGAATCCGTCGCCGACGACCTCGGCGTAGACGCAACGGTCGGCGCCCACCGCCCCCACGAGCATGAACGCCATCTCGCGGATGGCGTGGGCCGGCTCTTCCAGGTTCGCGGTGGCGTCATCGAGGTCGACCAGGAACCGGAGAACCCGTTCGCGGCTTTTGGCCTCGTGAACGTCGGTGAGGGTTCCGATCCAGCGGACGACGCCTCCCGCCTCGTCGCGCATCGGTTCGGTGCGGCAAAGATGCCAGCGGTACGCGCGATCCGCGCGTACGAAGGGCCGTTCGACCTCGAAGGGTTCGCCCCGAGCGATCGATTGGGCAAGGGTTCCCAGGGCTTCCGCCGCCTTGCCTTCCCCGAAGTAGGCCTCGCCCCGCGAGTTGACGTACTCGACGCTTCCGTCGGGACGAAGGCTGAACACGATCGCCGGGATCGTCTCGGCGAGAAGACGCCAGCGCCGCTCGCCTTCCGCGACCGCCTGCTCGGCGCGCCGCAGATCGGTGAGGTCGAGCATGAAGGCGGTGACGCGCCGAACCTCGGCATCAAGGGGCGTGAACCCGACGAGCACGGGGACGCGCGTTCCGTCGGGCCGGGCGTAGGTCTTCTCGTAAAAGCCGGTCGATCCCGTACGTCGAGCCTCGTCGATCCGCGATTGGGAGAGGGCACGGCCATCGTCCGAGGAGATCGCGTAGAAGTCGATCCCTCTCGCCTCCAATTCGCCCCGAGTTCGGCCGATGAGCCTCAGACACGCCTCGTTAGCCTCTAAGGCGACACCGGTTTCGACGTCCACCACCGCGATCCCTACCGGGTTCGCTTCGACCAAGGCGCGGAGTCTGCCCTCCCGCTCTCCAGCCGCCCTTTGCGCTCGAGCCCGTTCGATCTCGGTCCAGCAACGGTCGGCGACGAGGCGGACGGCCTCGATCTCGTCCTCCGTCCAGGCACGCGGCGCGCCGACGTGCACCGCCAGGGCGGCGACGAAACGCCCCTGCTTCACGAGGGGCACGCTCACGAACGCCCGAGAGCCGCGCGCCTCGTAGCGGCCGGCGACCCTTTCGCCGTAGGCCGTCCGTACGTCGTCGATCGCCGTGGTGCGGCCCACTCGTCCGTCTTGGAGGAGAGAGTCCCCGAGGGAGGCGAGGCGTCCGGAGGGGGCTTCGACGCTCAGGGGCCATTGCTGGAGACGGACGAACGACTCGCCGTCCTCCGAGATCTCCGCGTACGTCGCCCACGACAGGTCGAGGGCTTCGGTGAGCGCGCGCAAGGCGATCGTCAGGACCTCGGAGGGCTCGTGGACGATCCGCGTCCGCTCCGTCACGTCCAAAAGGAGCCGCAGGGTCCGCTCGCGCGTCCGTTCGTCGTGAACGTCGGTCGTGGTTCCGATCCAGCTCAGGGGCTCGTTCGGCGCGCTCCGATAGGGCGCCACCCGGACTCGATGCCAGCGGTAGACCCCGCGCGCGTCCCGCACGCGCAGGTCGTACTCATAGGCCTTCCCGAGGGATCGTCCTTCGAGGGCTCGCTCCGTGAGAGACAGATCGTCCGGATGGACGTGGGCGCGGAAAGTCTCGACGCCCGTTCCCTCGGAACCGGAGTAGGCGCGCCAACGATCGTTGACGACGACGCGCCCGTCCGGGTCGGTGTGCCAAGCGATGTGGGGCAGGGCGTCGACCATCGCCTGGAGCGGGCCTTCGCGCCCTCCCACAGACTTGGGATCGACCGCGTCACGGGCCGAGACGAGCAGGTGGTCGCCGCTTCGGTGGGCGCTGAACTCGACCTTTCGGTCCGAGTCGGGGCGAGGACGGAGGAGGCGCGCGGGAAGGCCGGTCGCGAAGGCGCGGTCGAAGGCCTCGTGCGTCTGGGGGTCTTCAAGCTCGGGCCACGCCGCCCACGCATCCTCGCCGACGAGGCTCCTTTCAGGGTTGGATTCGGCGAGCGCGCGGTTGACGAAGGCGATCCGCCCGTTGCGATCGAGGGCGGCGAGCGGCTCGACCATGCCGTCGAGCGCCTGACGGACCTCCGGGTCCTGCCAGATCACGCCCGTTTCCGCATCCTTGGATCTTTCCGCCATCACTTCCTTCGAGGCCGCTTGAGTCCCGCTTCGTGCCCGATACTCCTTTCAGGGTTGGAAAGCGAAGCCTCACACCTTTCCTTAGGAGATTAGCGCTTCCGCTGAGTTCCCTTCGTGCGCATCCGCTATCCTAAGCCTATGCAAGACGGTCTGCAATCGGCGGCGGCGACCCTGTTCCGCGAGGCGTTCGAGGGGAAGCCGGAGGGGAAAGTCTCCACTTGGTTCGTCCAGGATCGGGAGGCGCTATTGCCGACTCTCGACGCGGTCGACGCGATGACCGCGTCGCACGATCCTGGCTACGGCCTGCCGACCCTCGCGGCCCACGCCTACCATCTGCGGTACATCCTCCACTGGCTCAACACGCCCGAAGGCGACGCGAATCCCGAGGGTGATTGGGAATCGACCTGGGCGAAGGATGTCGTGAGCGACGAGGAGTGGAACGCCTTGCGCGCGGAGATCAAGGATCGCTACGCCCGTGCCGTCGCCTGGCTGGCGGGCAACGGCGACTGGAGCGTGGAGAACGGCCCCTTGATGTTTCTCGCTCCCCTGCCCCACGTCGCCTACCACCTTGGCGCGATGCGGGCGATCCTGAGAGTGGTCGGAGCGTAGGGGCGTCGGGGAGGGCCGCCCGACGCTCCTACGACCTACTTAAGCCCGGTCATGGCGATGCCTTCGGTGATGTTCTTCTGGAACACCAGGAAGGCGACGAGCATCGGGACGGTCGCCAGCACGGCCGCCGCCATCAGCATCGAGTATTGGGTGACGTACTGCCCTTGGAAGATCGCGAGGCCGACGGGGAGGGTTCGCATCTGGAGGTCGTTGGTCACGATAAGGGGCCAGGCGAAGTCGTTCCAGAAGCCGATAAAGGTGAAGATCGCGAGGGTACCCAGGGCGGGCTTGCACAAGGGGACCATGACCTGCGCGAACACCCGCAGGTGCGAGGCGCCGTCGAGGAACGCCGCCTCCTCAAGCTCCATGGGGATGCCGAGGAAGAACTGGCGCAGGAGGAACACCCCGAACGCGCTCGCCCCGCCCGGAAGGATCAGGGCGGGATAGCGGTCGAAGAGTCCCAGGCGCGTGATGATCACGAACACCGGGATGAGGGTCACGGGCGCGGGGATCATCAGGGTCGCGAGCACGAGCCGGAACAGCCCTTCCCGGCCCCGGAACCGCAGACGGGAGAGGGCGTAGGCCGCCATGCTCGTCACGGTCAGCACGAGCAGGGTGCCCGTGAGGGAAATGAACATCGAGTTGAGGAACCACCGTCCGACCGGGAAGTCGTTTACCGATCCGAACAGGGCCCGGTAGCTCTCGGTGGTGGGATGCTCGGGAATCCAGTGGATCGTCTTCGAAACCGTCTCGCCCTCCGGCTTGAGGGAGGTCGAGACCATCCACAGCACCGGCGCGACCATCAGGACGGCGAACAGCAGGAGGACGACGTGCCAGAAGCCACGCACGAGTCGCCGACGGGCGACGGAAGAGGACGGAGGGCGGGCGTTCGTCATCGAGCCTCTCCGAACGATACCTTCGATTCCCCTTTTGGAATACAGTAGAGGGGATGAGAAGCCGCGCGACGCCGCTCGCCTTCGTCCTGGTCCTCCCGGTTCTGCTCGGAGGCTGCCGAGACGCCAGCAAGGTGGACGCGAACACGCCCCTACGCTTCTGGAACGGCTTTTCCGGCCCGGACGGCACGACGATGAAGGGGATCGTCGAAGGCTACAACAAGGCGCATCCCGACGCGAAGTTCGAGATGCAGATCATTCCCTGGAACACCTACTACGACAAGGTGACCCTGGGAATGGCCTTCGGCGGGGCCCCGGACGTGTTCGTCATGCAGGTCAGCCGCCTGCCGCAGTACGCGGACGCCGGAGCCCTGGAGCCCATCGGCGACCTCGTCAAAGCGAGCGGACTCGGCCCTAAGGATTTCGTGAAGACGCCCTACGAGTCGGGCTTCTGGAAGGGGACGCAGTACGCCCTGCCCCTCGACTGCTGGCCGCTCACCCTCTACTACAACAAGCGGCTTTTCCGCGAGGCGGGAATCGACCATCCGCCGACGAACCTGCAGGAGTTTCTCGAAGACGCGCGCAAGCTGACGGACGCGAAGAAAGGCCAGTACGGGTTCGAGTTCGCGGAGATCCACAACAACCTGACCGCGATCATGGACCAGCACGGGGGCGCCGTGATCGACGCGAAGGGGGAGCGGTCCACGCTCGACTCTCCGGAGTCGCTGGCCGCCGTCGAGCAGGCGCGATCGTTCTACGCGACCTACAAGATCGCGCCCCCGCCCGCCGGGGTCAACGCCTGGGACGATTTCAAGACCGGTCGCGCGGCGATGGTCATGCAGGGCATCTACATGGTCCACGACCTCCAGACGAGTCCGAGCGCGAAGGATTTCGGGGCGGCGCCGGTTCCGCAGTTCGGTCCCAAGCAGGCGACGTGGGGCGGCTCCCACATGCTCTGCATCCCCGTCGGCCTTCCCGAAGCCCGGAAGAAGCGGGCCTGGGCCTTGATCAAGCACCTTTCCGACCACTCACTCGAATGGGCGGCGGCGGGCCAGTGTCCGGTCCGCCTGAAAGACCTGAACAGCCCCGAGTTCCGGAAGATGGAAGAGCAGTACCAAGCCTCTCGTCAGCTCGGTTACGTCCAGTACGAGCCCCAGAGCCCGGTGATCGGCCAAGTGGGCAGCTTCGCCGATGCCTCTTGGGAAGCGATCCTGATGAACGACGAGCCCGCGCGAGCGACGTTCGAGACCGCCTCGCGGCGCATCGACGCCGTGCTGAGGCGCCGATGAGGCGGCGCGACGGGCTGGCCGCTTTCGGCTTCCTCCTGCCCTACGGCCTCCTTTTCACCACGTTCCTCCTCGTCCCGCTTCTCTACGGCTTTTGGATCTCCCTCCACAAGTGGCAGCTTCTGAGCCACCAGACGCCTTTCGTAGGGGCGGGCAACTACGGCGACATCCTCAAGGACGAGCTTTTCCGCATCTCTTTCGTCCGCACCGCGCTCTTCGTCCTGATGACGGTGCCGTTCGGCAACGCCCTCTCGCTCGCTCTGGCGACGGGACTGAACCAGAACTACCGCACCACGAGCCTGCTGAAGGTCGTCTTCTACCTGCCGGTCGTCCTGAGCGTCACCGTGGTCGCGCTCCTGTGGCGCTGGATCTACGATCCGGGGAGCGGCCTTCTCAACCGTTCGATCGACCCGATCCTCTCGCACTGGGGCGTCACGTCGATCCCATGGCTGGGAAGCACGAAGCTCGCCCTTCCCAGCTTCGCGCTGATGTCGGTCTGGTGGGGCGCGGGCGGCAACATGCTCGTCTACCTCGCCGCCCTGAAGGGCGTTCCCAAGGAGCTGAACGAGGCGGCCTCGCTCGACGGATCGGAGGGGTTCCACCGTTTCCGGCAGATCACCCTGCCGGTGATCCGTCCCGCGCTGGCGTTCGGCATCGTCATGTCGGTGATCGGGGCGTCGCAGGTGTTCGGCCAGATCTACATCATCACGAACGGCGGCGGCGGTCCGGCGTACTCGACCCTTTCGGTGATCCTCTACATGTATCAGCAGGGGTTCAGCAACTACCAGCTCGGTTACGCCTCGGCGGTCGCCTACACCCTTTTCGCGATGGTGCTCGTGATCACGTTCGGGCTCCTGCGGGCGCTGCGGGCGGACGAGTCGTCGGTCTAGCCTCGGTTCTAAGGGGCGAGACGCCGGAAGCCGTGCGCCAGCACGATCAGGAGGAAGAGGAGGTTGCGCGGCGCGTGGACGATCCACGGGCCGCCCGGACGCGTTCCGTGCGCGAGGGCGCGCACGTACGCCGGTCCTCGCAGAGGCTCCCAGAGGGCGTCCACCCATTCGGGAGGGGGCGGATCGGCGATCCCCACGATGCCGCCGACGATCGCGGCGACCGTGTCCGCGTCGCCCCCCCTCTCGATCGCCTCCGTCACGGCGGCACGGTAGTCCCTCGGGTGGCGCAGCCACGTGCCGAGAGCGGCGGGCACGGTCTGGAGCACGTAGCCCGAGGGGCCTTTCTCCGACGCGAAGTCCAGGGGCCAGTCGGGCGCGACGGCCTTTGCGAGTTCGGGGAACCGAGCCTCTTCGCCCCGGGCCGCGCAGGCTGCGGCGAGGGCGACGAGCCGCGCGCCCAGGACGGCACGCTCGTCCGTGTGGGTGATGCGCGCGACGCGGGCGATCGCGGCCTCCATTCCTTCGGGATCGTCCGCGTGATAGGCCCCGACGGCGGCCGCCCGCATCGCCGCCCCGTTGCCCGCCGAGGGCACTCCGCTTCGGTCGGGCGAGACGCCCGCCAGCAGACGCAGGCACGCCTTCGCGGTGGCCAGACCCATGCCCGCCGGGAGCAGGAGGAACCATCGTTTGAGGCGGCTCGCCAGTTCGCGGTCGAGGCTGCGGTTCGCGAGCAGCGCCTCCATCGTCATGAGCGCGTGCTCGCCGTCGTCGCTGATCATCATGCGTCCGAACGCGAGCCGGGGCCGCACCGGGCCTTTGAGGAGACGGCGCGCCCGCTTGGGCGCCAATCCTTCGTAGGGAAGGCCGAGTGCGTCGCCGACCATCGCGCCGAGTACCGACCGGCCTAAACGCTCGCTGGCTTCCACTCCTTTTCGGACGGGCGGGAGTTCCGATCCGGTTCGGCGAGAAACACCCCGGCGAACGGCTCCCCTACAGCTTTTTCGTCAGGGCCAGGGCCCGCCGTTGCGGAGTCGGGATCGGGAGGGCGGCGAGTTCGTCCTCCGCGAACCACTCAAGATCGGGCGAGCGCTCTTCGCACCGCACGAGCGAGACCCGGTTCTCGATGCGGTGGTGGGTCACGCCGTGCCGGACTACGCCCGCTTCCTGGCGCCAGCCCTCGCCGACGGTCTCCAGAAGCGACGCCTCGGCGTCCAGCGGCGCGCGGGGGAACTCCCACATGCCTTCCCACCACTCGCCGGAAGGGATCTGCCGCATCCCGTACGCGCCCTCGAACGTCGGTACCCATACCGCGAAGCGGAGCTCGACGGTCGCCTTCCGTTTCGCGGGCGCGGGGCGGACCGTCTGCGTCTCCCGCGCGAACGCCAGGCACCGCTCCTGCAAGGGGCACGCGCCGCACAGGGGCTGGCGCGGGACGCAGACCGTCGCGCCCAGTTCCATGAGGGCTTGGTTCCAGTCGCCCGGCCTCGGCTCGTACAGGTTCTCCGTGGCCCATCGCCAAGCGTTGCGGTGGAGGGCGGCGTCGGCGGCGGGATCGTCGGTCAGCCGGGCATAGACCCGTTCCACGTTGCCGTCGACGAGGGGGGACGGATCGTCGAAGGCGATGCTGGCGATCGCCCCGGCGGTGTAGGCGCCCACTCCGGGAACCTTCTTCCAATCCGTCGCCGTTTTGGGCATGCCGTGGACGGCGACCCACCGCGCGCCGGCGAGGAAGAACCGCGCCCGTCGGTAGTAGCCCAGTCCCTGCCACTGGGCCAGGACGTCCGCCTCGTCGGCCGCGGCCAGCGCCTCGACGGTCGGGAACCGCGCCAGCCAGCGCTCCCAGTAGGGGATCACGGTGGCGACCTGGGTCTGCTGGGCCATGATCTCGCTCGCCCAGATCGCGTAGGGATCGCGGGTCCGCCGCCAGGGGAGATCCCTCCGGTGGGCGTCGTACCAGGCGAGGAGGGGGGCGGCGAGGGGTTTGGGGTCGGTCACGGACGGAGGTTTCTACGAGCGGGCGGGCGATTCCGTGCGGAGGGGCGCGCGGCGAATCTTTACGGAATCTTTAGGCCGGGCGGGCCATTCTCCACGACATCCTTAAGCTCTGGGCGTTTCGAAGCCCAGACCTATGAGCCAGATTCCCGCGTCCAAGCGACGCAAGAGCCTCCGCCGGAGCCTTCTCGGCCGTCCCATCCCGACCTCCGAGGCGCACCACGAGCGGCTTTCGCCCCTTCTCGGGCTGCCCGTCTTCTCCTCCGACGCGCTTTCGTCCGTCGCCTACGCGACAGAGGCGATCCTCTTGGTGCTCGCCTACCTGGGGCAGGCGACCTTGCACTTTCAGATCTGGATCTCCTTCGCGATCGTGGCCCTGATCGTGTTCGTGAGCGTCTCCTACCGACAGACGATCAACGCCTATCCGAGCGGGGGCGGCTCCTACATCGTCGCCTCGGAGAACCTCGGCGCGGGTCCGGGCCTCGTCGCGGCGGCGGCCTTGCTCATCGACTACATCCTGACCGTCTCGGTCTCGGTGGCGGCGGGCATCGCGGCGATCCTTTCCGCCTTCCCGCACATCCGTCAGCACGTTCCCGACGCGACGGTCACCCTGTCGATCCTGTGCATCGCGGTGATCGCCTTCGCGAACCTGCGTGGCCTGCGCGAGTCGGGCTCGCTGTTCGCGATCCCGACCTACGGCTTCGTGCTCGCGATGGCGGCGGTGATCGTCGCGGGGATCTGGAGCATCGCCCACACGCCGGTGATCCCTTTCCACGTCGAGAGCGACGTCGTGGGCAAAGAGGCGAACGTTCTGCCGTGGTTTATCGTTCTGCGGGCCTTCGCCGCCGGGTGCACCGCCCTTACGGGGATCGAGGCGGTGAGCAACGGCGTCCAGGCGTTCAAGGCTCCCGAGAGCAAGAACGCGGGCAAGACGCTGGTGATGATGTCCAGCCTGCTCACGTTCCTTTTCCTCGGGCTGGGGTACGTCGCCCTGCATCTGCCCGAGCACTACGCCCACTTCCGCGTCTACGAGGGAAACAGCCCTCACTACCTGACGCTCACCGCACAGGTGGCCGCCTTCGCCTTCGGCAAGAACAGCGTCGGCTTCTACGGCCTCCAGATCTTCGTCGCCCTGATCCTCGTTCTCGCCGCGAACACCGCCTTCGCCGACTTTCCGCGTCTGGCGAGCCTGATCTCGCGCGACGGCTACCTTCCCCGCTATCTCGCGCGCCTCGGCGACAAGCTGGTGTTCCACAACGGCATCGTCGTCCTCGCCGTCGCGGCGGCGGCCCTGATCGTCGCCTTCAACGGCCAGCTCGACGCGCTGCTTCCCCTGTACGCGGTCGGGGTGTTCACCGCGTTCACCCTCTCGCAGGTCGGGATGGTACGTCACTGGCAGAAGGAGCGCGCGGTGGGATGGCAGAAGAGCGCGACGATCAACGGTATCGGAGCCGCTCTGTGCGCGATCGTTACGGTGATCATCGGGGTCACCAAGTTCAAGGAGGGGGCGTGGATCGTGATCGTCCTGATCCCCGTCATCGTCGCGGCGTTCCTCGCGATCCATCGTCGCTACGCGGTCGTCTCGCGGCAGCTCGACCTCGCCAATGGCGAGCCGGTGCGCGCCTACGCGGGTCAGATCTCCGTCCTGTTGGTGCCGCGGGTCCACCGGGGCATCCTGGTCGGGCTCGAGTACGCCCGCCAGATGAAGGGGGAGTGTCAGGCGGTCCACATCACCCTCAACGACCGCGCGCTTTTCGAGACCCAGCGAGCGTGGCGGGAGCACGCTCCCGACGTTCCGCTCTACGTCCTTCCCTCGCCGTACCGCTCGCTGATCGATCCCATGCGCGACTACGTCGACGGGCTTCGCGCCCGTCATCCCGACCACCTGATCACGGTGATCGTCGCGGAGGCGGTCAGCAAGAACTGGGTCCACCGCCTCCTCGTCGAGAACGTCGCCTCCCAGATGAAGGACGCGATGGCCTCCCGCCCCGGGGTGGTCGTCGCCAACCCACGCTACTTCCTGAGCTAGAGGGCGCTTGGGATGGGACAACGGTCGGCGAGCGGTTCTGAAAGCCCTCTCTTTTTCCGGGCCTTTGCCGATAACCCTACCAGGAGCCCTCTCCATGCTCGACCAACTCTTCTCTCCGCATCTGAACGACCTCCAGCGTGGCCTAAACCGGGCCTCGCTGCGGCAGGGCGTGTTGATGGACAACCTCGCGAACGCGAACGTCCCCGGCTACAAGCGGCGCGACGTGGACTTCAACGTCGCGCTCTCCGACGAGATGGGCAAGGCCGGTCTCGGAAGCGCGCGGGGCGGGGTCGAGTCGGGCGTGACGGAATCCGAGGGGTCGGTTCGGGTCGACGGCTCGTCGGTCGACCCGGAGCAGGAGGCCCTGGGCATCGCCCAGACGGAGCTTCGGTTCCAGACGATCTCCGACCTGACGGCGGGCTACTTCTCCAACCTCAAGAGCGCGATCCGGGAGGGCAAGTGAGCCTTTTCCGCTCTATGGGCCTCTCGGCCAGCGGCATGACCGTCGAACGTTTCCGCATGGACACGACGGCGAACAACATGGCCAACACCAACACCGTGACGAACCAGCCGGGGGGGACACCGTTCTACCGGAAGATGGTCGAGGTCCAGGGAGGTCCGGACGGCGTCCGTATCGTGGGCCTCGTGGACGACGTGAACAGCGTCGAGACCCAGGTCCTTCCCGAGCAGCCCGGCGTCGACGGGCGCGGCACCGTCTTCAAGACCCAGATCAATCCGGTGAACGAGATGGTGGACATGATGAGCGCGACGCGCGCCTACGAGGCGAACGTCAAGGCGTTCAACGCGGCCAAGGGCATGGCGAAGAGCGCGCTCGAGATCGGCAAGGTCTGATGTTGAATCCCGCCCTGCAGCGACTCGCGGCCTCCGGGGGCATCGCCGACTTTCCGTCCGCCAAACCTAAGGCGCAGGAGAGCGGCGGCGAGGACTTCGGCAAGATGCTCGTGAACGCGCTGGAAGAGGTCAACGGGGCCCAGAACGACTCGAAGTCGATCCAGCAGGACTTTCTCTCCGGCCGCAAGGACGTCGATATCCAGGACGTGATGATCGCGCAGGAGAAGGCGAGTACCTCGTTCCAGCTCACCATGGCTATCCGCAACAAGGCGCTGGAAGCGTTCCAAGAGATCAACCGCCTTCCGGTCTAGGCTAGCGGAGCGGCGAATCCGGAGCGCGCCGCACTCGCTCGTAGACCTCGGCCAAGGAAACCGCGAGGCTCGGAGTCTCGGTCGCGTACGAAACGGAAGCCGCTCAGGCGTCTCCGAACACCCGCTGGACGAAGGCGGCGTGGGCGGCGCGATCCGGGGCTTCCGCGTGGATCGAGTCGGCGTAGCCGCTGGCGATCGACTCGACGGAAACCCGGCGTCCCTCAAGGGTGTAGTAGAGCCGCCACGGTCCGCAGGCGAGCCGGAGCAGCCGGTCGTCGACGCGCAGGATACGCCGAGTGCGGTGAGGCGTCGGATCTAGACCCAGGATGCCGAAAGCGCGCTCGGTGAAGTCGACGTCCCAAGCGTCTCGGAGGTAGGCGAGCTGCCGCGCGGCGAGCGGTTGGACTTCGATCTCGTACCGCTCACGCCCGGCGAGTTCGGCGTCGATCTCGTCGATCCAGCCCGCCTTGGAGCCGGGAAAGGCGTCGACCTGCGGCAGGTACGGCTTAACGTCGAGGATCGGCGTCCCGTCCACGAGATCCAGCGGGCCGACGGTCAGGACCCGCCCTTGCACCCCGAGGAGCCGCACACAGGTCAGCCCCAGAGGATTCGGCCGGTGGGGGGAACGCGTCGCGAACACGCCCCGCCGCTTGGCGGGACCGCGCGGCGGCAGGACCCGGGGTCGCCACGACGCGTTGCGGTGGAACCACCAGACGAGCCAGATCCGCTCGAAACCCGCCAGATCATCGAGCGCGCGTTCGAACTCCGAGCCCGATAGAAGCTCGATGCGGTTCGTCTCTTCCGCATCCGCGTCCGGCTGGTGCGGCGCGTCGAATTTGAGCCGCTTGGCGGTTCGGACGTGCCCGATGGGACGCAGGATCAGGCTTTCTCCACCGGGCTCCACGGGAAGAGTAGACCCGGAGCGAGCCTCTTTCGGTCCGTGAGCGGTTGCCGCAAGAGCGACCGACGGCTTCCTACCGAGCGCGCTCGCCTTCTCGATAGACCCGTGTATCGTCGCCTTCCGACGCGCCGTACCGCGCCCGCACGATCCGCTTCAGGCGGATGACGGAGTGTCCTTCGATCCGCTTCGCGTCGAACACGGTGGTGACGGCGACGGTTTCGTCGTCGATGGCGAGCACGAGCACGTCGCTCGACTCCTCCGCCGAGGTCCAGATCCGCACGACGTTCTCCTTTCGTGCCGCCTCTTCCAGAAGGCGGCGAATCTCGGCGGCCTTGCGGGCCTCGTGAGTCTCGACGGGTTCCGCCGGTCCAATCTCGTAGAGCGTCCTTAGACGATGTAAGTAGGGGGTTCCCCGGTCGAGGGTATGGATCAGCCGAAGCGGCACGGCGTCGGTCTTGGCTTCGAGCGTCCCACGCGAATCCACGCTCTGGAACGTCGCCTTCGTTGGGGTCAAGTCTTGGACCACGCCCACGAGGAAGATGCTCGGATCGTCGCCCCACTTGTGGTAGGCGACGAACTCGCCGCTCGCAAGACACTCATCCAGTTCCCGACCGATCGCTTCGTGTGGCATGGATCCAAGATTACTCCTGTATCGGACTGGGGTTCGCCACTCCAGAGGGTCCTTCGAAACGCAGACGCGCGTAAAGGCGGCCGAGATCGAGTTCGGCGACGGCGATGGGAACAACGACGTCGCCAACGTCGGCGGTGTAACGCCAGATTCCGCCCTCCTGCCGCTCGTACCGTTCACCGAGCTGTCGCTCCAAGTGGGAGAACACGATCTCCCGCACGCGGGGCACGGTCTGGTAGTCGAGGAACTTCTCGTCCTTGTCGTACCGTCCGGTTCCGGGCGAAAGCACCTCGAACACGGCGACGGGGTTCTTGACGATCCCGGCGGTTTCGGACTCGACCTCGACTTCGCCGCACACGACCATCGCGTCGGGATAGTCGTAGGCGTCGGCCACTTCGACGCGGAGTTTGATCTTGGAGCCAAACGAGCGGCAGGGCGTCCCTTCGGTTCCGTCGATCAGAGCGCCGTGGAGCGCGTGAACGAGCGTTCCGTGGTTCAGGCTTCCGCCCGACATTCCGTACATCACGCCGTCGCGATACTCGCTCCGCTCGTGGGCGGTCGCCTCTTGGCGCAGGTACGCCTCGGCAGAGAGGCGAAGGGCGGCGGGCCGGGCCATACGATCAGTCTACAAAGCGCTTCCATCGCGGAAGGCTTCGAGCCACTCGCGGTTCCAGCCCTTACCGTAGAGGTCGATCCAGCGCTGGACGACGGCAGGGCGGTCGGGATGCCGAAGGTGGTTGAGGCCGTGAAGGGCGGCGCCTTGGCATCGCCCGTCAGGGAGGGCGAGGATCTCTTTCAAGCAGTCGAGCGCGACATCGGCCATGTCGCCCGGCGAGCGGCGCTTGAGGATCAGGTGCCAAAGCATGAACCAGCCGTGAGGCATTTCCAATAGAGAGAGGCCCGGCGGTCTTCGACCGCCGGGCCTCTCTCGCCGAGCGCTACTCGGCGGTCCCAAGGGAGCTTACTTGTCCGAGACGCCTTTGCCGAGGGCGGCCTGGGCGGCCGCGAGGCGGGCGATCGGGACGCGGAAGGGGGAGCAGGACACGTAGTTCAGGCCGATCTCGTGGCAGAACTGGACGGACGAGGGGTCGCCGCCGTGCTCGCCGCAGATGCCGAGCTTGATGTTCGGGCGGACGGTCTTCGCCTTGTCGATCGCGATCTGCATGAGCTGGCCCACACCCTTGCGGTCGATCGACTCGAACGGGTCACCGGGCAGGATCTTGCGCTCGACGTACGGCTTGAGGAACTTGTCCGAGTCGTCGCGCGAGAAGCCGAAGGTCATCTGCGTGAGGTCGTTCGTGCCGAAGGAGAAGAACTCGGCCTCCTTGGCGATCTCGTCGGCGGTGAGGGCGCCGCGCGGGACTTCGATCATGGTGCCGAACGAGTAGGGGATCGAGACGCCCTGCTCGGACTCGACCGCCTTCGCGGTCTTCTCCAGGTCGGCCTTGATCGTGGTCAGCTCGTTGATGTGGCCCACGAGCGGGATCATGATCTCGGGGACGGCCTTGCCGCCCGCCTTGATCACCGCCGCCGCGCCTTCGAGGATCGCGCGGACCTGCATCTCGACGATCTCCGGGTAGACGATGGAGAGGCGGACGCCGCGCAGACCGAGCATCGGGTTGATCTCGTGCATGGACTCGGCGGCGCGGAGCATGGTCTCCTTGTCCGCGTCGGCCTTGCCCTCGGCCTTGTCGACCGCCACCTCGGCGGTCAGCTCGGTGAGGTTCGGGAGGAACTCGTGGAGCGGCGGGTCGATGAGGCGGATCGTGGCGGGCTTGCCTTCCAGCGCCTCGAAGATGCCCTTGAAGTCCTCGCGCTGAAAGTCGAGAAGCTCGCCCAGCTTCGACTTGCGGGTCGCGGCGTTGTCGATGTCCAGGATCATCGAGACGACGACCGGGCGGCGGTCGCCTTCGAAGAACATGTGCTCGGTGCGGGTGAGGCCCACGCCCTCGGCGCCCAGCTCGATCGCCTTCTTGACGTCGGAGGGCGAGTCCGCGTTGGCGCGGACGCCCATGGTGCGGTACTCGTCGGCCCAGCCCATGAAGGTGCCGAAGTCGCCCGTCATCTTCGCGTCCTCGACGGGGACCTGGCCGTGGATGACCTCGCCCTGGCCGCCGTTGAGGGAGATGAAGTCGCCCTCCTTGATCGTGACGTCGCCGATCGTGAACTGCCGCTTCTCCGCGTCGACGCGGATGGAGGAGCAGCCGGCGACGGTCGGGATGCCGAAGCCGCGGGCCACGAGGGCCGCGTGGCTCGTCATGCCGCCGCGCTCGGTGAGGACGCCCTGGGCCGCGAGCATGCCCGCGAGGTCGTCCGGCGAGGTGTCGGCGCGGACCAGGATGACCTTCTGGCCCTGGCCGCCCTTGCCCATCTCCGCCGCGCGGTTCGCGTCGAAGACGGCGATGCCGGTGGCGGCGCCGGGGCCGGCGGGCAGTCCCTTCGCGATCACGTCGTACTTGGTGCCGGGGGCGATGACGGGGAGCAGGACCTGGTTGAGCAAGTCGGGATTGACGCTCGCGACGGCTTCCTCCTTGGAGATGAGGCCTTCGTTCACGCGGTCCACCGCGATCTTCACGGCGGCGGTGCCGGTGCGCTTGCCGGAGCGGCACTGCAGGATGAACAGCTTGTTGCGCTCGATCGTGAACTCGATGTCCTGCATGTCCTTGTAGTGGCCTTCAAGGGTCTTGCAGACCTCGACGAACTCGTTGAAGATCGCGGGGTTCTGGACGTTCAGCTCTTCGAGGGGAAGGGGGGTGCGCACGCCAGCGACCACGTCCTCTCCCTGGGCGTTCATGAGGTACTCGCCGAACACGACGTTCTCGCCGGTGGAGGCGTTGCGGGTGAAGGCCACGCCGGTGCCGCAGTCGTCGCCCATGTTGCCGAAGACCATCGCCTGCACGTTGACGGCGGTGCCGATCGCGTCGTCGATCTTCTCCTTGCGGCGGTAGATGATGGCGCGGTCGTTGTTCCAGGAGCGAAACACGGCCTCGACGGCCTCCTTCATCTGCTCGCGGGCGTCCTGCGGGAAGGTCACGCCCTTGCTCTGGACGTACGCCTTGTAGCGCTCGCAAAGCTCCTTGAGCTTCTCGGCCGGGACCTCCAGGTCCTCCTTCACGCCGAGCTCGGCCTTCATGTCGTAGAACATGTGCTCCAGGGAGTGCTTGGAGATGCCCTCGTAGCGGTCGCCGAACGCGACGTCCGACAGCATCATGATGAGGCGGCGGTAGGAGTCGTAGACGAACCGCGCGTCGGCGCCCTTCGCGATCATGCCTTCCGCGACCTCGTCGTTCAGGCCGAGGTTGAGGACGGTGTCCATCATGCCGGGCATGGAGAACTTCGCGCCCGAGCGGACGGAGAGGAGGAGGGGGTTCTGGGGATCGCCCAGCGTCTTGCCCTGATCCTTCTCGACGTCCTTGAGGGCCGTCTCGATCTCGTCCATCAGCCCGTCCGGCAGCTTCTTGCCGTCGGCGTAGTACTCCGTGCAGACCTCGGTGGTGATGGTGAATCCGGGAGGAACGGGGAGACCGATGTTGGTCATCTCGGCGAGGTTCGCTCCCTTGCCGCCAAGGAGGTCGCGTTGGGACTTGTCGCCCTCGCGGAAAAGATAGACGCGCTTCATGCTCATGTTTGGAAGGTCCGGGGGTCTAGCCTGCGAAGAATCGTAGGCCGTTTCCCCCTGAGTCTACCTATTGGTCCTCGCCGCGCTTCTGCGTTCCAGCCGTCCCTCAACCCACAAAGGTGGAACGCGCGAGGAGAGCGGAACCTCCGTTCGCCGGCGCGCCGGTCCCGACGGGTCTGAAGCGAGTAAGTCGACGGAAGCGCGAGGCCTCTCGTGCGACGAAAATCAAAGCGGTTATCTCTCGGCTTCGTAGTCGAGGAACGTTCGTCCATCTTCACAGCCTTCTCGCTCCGTTCTTAGGCGTACCCGCTCGCACATCCGTAAGGTCCGAGGGTAGGCGAGCGCCTTCTCCAAACGCGGTCGTTCGCGAGCGACGCACCTTAGCGGCAGAATGTCGTCGGCGTCGCGGAAGCCTACGGCGAGATCGACGACCGCGTCCTCGAAGAAGGATCCCAAGTCGTTCAGGTGGCCCAGTAATCAAGGCGTATAGCCGGGGGACGTGGCCGGAAAAGCCTTGGCGACGTCGATCGAGCACTCGAACGCGAGAGCCACGGGCGTCCCGACGTTTCCCATCGCACGGATAAACCGAATCCTCGGAACTCTCTGGCGCGACTCGAGCGCGACGGTGTGGAGACGAGCTTCGGTGACGTCCAGCAGAACCCGGGTATCCGCATCGTCGACGGACTCGTCGGCCTGCGGCATGCCCAGGGTTGTGTCGAGACCGCCGACCGAGAGGCAGATCCCCTCCATGAGGCTCAAGTTCGCTTCACACGGAGCGTTCTCGTACAAGTCCTCAAGAGCAACGGGCTCGCGAGGGTCTACAAGGCGCACCCGCTTGCCTCGCCGGATCTCATCGTCAGCGTCCAGATAACCGGCGCGGAACCCGGAGTAGCCTTTTGGCAAACCTGAATCCAGTGCGACCAACAGCCGTTTCAGCACGTTTTCGTTGCTTTCCTCCCACTCCTGGCGCGGCGCTCGCCCTTCTCGACGCTAAGTCGGAGGCCGCTCGAAGTTCCGCGGGGCGGAGCTTGAGAAAAAAGGCCCGGCGATCTCCATCGCGCGGGCCGAGTCCTCGAATGGTCGAAGGATCGTGCCCCTCTTCGCTCCCGCTTAGATGCGGAATGCGTCCTCAATATACACGAACTAGGCGTGTTGTAAAATGTAAAAGCACCTAGAAGAAAATAAGTGTTCTTCTTGCCCTGTAGCCGGGCTAAGACGATCTTTGATCTTCGGTCGCAAACGAATGACGATTGAACGGTTTAAACCTGCATCGATCCTTTCTCCTCGTTCACGCAAGATCGCACGACTCCGGGATTAGGTCCGTTTTTCGAAATTTTCCTCTTCGTTTTTTAGTTTTGAGCTATTTAGCCATAGCGTGAGACCGTTCGCAAGACGACGGTTAGGACTATGAGCATCGAGACTGGATTCCTCAGGCTCCGTCCGAACGTTTCCATCAGGACCTTCTTGCGACCCACACTTCAGAGACGCGTGAGAACAGGCGGCGTGCGGAGCGGATAAAGTGAAGGGGCGCGCGACGAAGCGGGCTTCGATCGACCATGACCACCGCCCTTCTCGCCCTGATCGTCCTCCAGACCCCTAAGACCTCCAACAACCCCGTGTTCGGCGGCTGGTACGCCGACCCCGAGGCGCACGTCTACGAGGGACGGTACTACGTCTACCCCACCTACTCGGCGGCCTACGAGAAGCAGACCTTCTTCGAGGCGTTCTCGTCGAGCGACCTCGTGAGCTGGCATCGCGAAGGACGCATCCTCGACTTCAAGGACGTGCCCTGGAGCACCAACCGCGCGGCCTGGGCCCCGTCGGTCGTGTTCCGCGACGGGACGTACTACTTCTACTTCGGCGCGGGCGACGGGGCGGGCATCGGGGTGGCGACGAGCAAGAGCCCGGCGGGGCCGTTCAAGGACGCGCTCGGCAAACCGCTGATCAAGGATGTGATCAACGGCGCGGAGCCGATCGACCAGATGGCGTTCCTGGACGACGACGGACAGGCCTACCTCTACTACGGCGGTTGGGGCCACGCGAACGTGGTGCGGCTCGCCAAGGACATGATCCACACGGAAGGCGAGTTCAAGGAGGTTACGCCGGAGCACTACGTCGAGGGCTCGTTCATGCTCAAGCGCAAGGGCATCTACTACTTTATGTGGTCCGAGGGCGGATGGGGCAACGACACCTACGGGGTGGCGTACGCCAAGGCGACGTCGCCGCTCGGACCGTTCGTGCGGGCGGGCAAGATTCTGGGGACCGACCCCGCCGTGGGCAAGAGCGCGGGACACCACTCGGTGTTCAAGCTGCCCGGCACCAAGGACGATTACGTGATCTGCTACCACCGACGCCCGCTGGACGAGAACGGCCGGGACCAGCGCGCGGTCTGCATGGACCGGCTCGTGTTCGACAAGAACGGCGACATCCTGCCGGTCAAGCAGACCTTCGAAGGCGTGGCCGCCCACCCGATTCGAGGACGCCGCTAGAGGCAGGGTCAGCCTAAGGTGAAGCGGCGCGTTCGCCGCTCCCGTCCGAACTCGGCGGCGGACATCTCCACCGTGCCGCCGACGCTCCGAGCGGCGGGGAGCGGCGGGCGCATCAGCACGGGCGTCTCCTCGACATCCTCCACGACCCGGACCGTCTTCCCAACGGGCACGAACCCCATAAAATTGAAGCTCGCACCCTTTCGTTCGTAGCCCATGGTTCAAGACTACGGTCGGAGGGCCGTTCCGGTGCCCATCCCTTAAGGACGGGACTGAACCAGCTCGGAGGGGCTACCCTCCGAGCTGGGCGAGCGCCCGGGTTACGTCGCCCCGGACGAAGTGGAGACCATGGTCCTGGCGGGCCTTGAGAAGCGGGATCGCGGCCTTGTCGCCATACTCGCCGAGGGCGGCTATCGCGGCGCGCAGGGGCGAATTGGATCGCTCGGTCATGATCGCGGCAAGGGCATCGTAGGCGCGCCGCTCGCCCGGCTTGTCCTTCACCCGCCCAAGGACCGCAATCGCGGTGAGGCGTACGGGCTCGGTCGCGCCGCCCTTAAGGGCGGCGAGGGCCACATCGCGCGCCCGATCGGGATCGGCTTCCGCGAGCCGCCCCAAGGCCCAGGTTCGGTAGCCGTCGTCGTAGCGGTCGGTCATAGAGGCCGCGTTGAGGACGGCGGCGTCCTTGGTCAAGGCGTAGAGCGACTGGACCGCCGTGAGGCGCAGGTCGGGGTTGGCGGTCGTGTCGTCCCAGACTTCCTGAAGCCGGGAGAGGGCGGCGCCGGTTTTGGGTAGAGCGCGCAGGCGCTCCAAGGCGGCCTGGGCGAGCCGTCCGTCCGTTCCCTTGGTCATCGTCAGCAGATCGTCGAGCGAGGTCGAGTAGCGGATCAGGCGCGCCTGAAGGTGCGGGCTGGCGGCTTTGACCAGCCCGTTCATCTCCTCGGGCGTAAGGACGCCCATGAGCGAGCCGACCATCCGCATCTTCGCCGCCGCGTTCGGGGCGTGATCCCAGAGACGCATCCGCTCCTCCTTCGTCAGACCTTCGTAAGAGGCCTCGAGGGGAAAATAGCCCTCGGCGTCCACGAGGACGGGACCGTCGGGCAGTCCTTCGACCACGGTGGTCGCGCCGCGCACCGGGACGCGTTTTTTCGTCCAGACGTCGTCCTTACCGAGAGCCCACACGTCAAGGTAGAGCGCGAAGGGGTGCGCCTGGGTCTGTTTCAGCGTGACCTTGCCGCTCGCGCGCGAAACCTCGATCTTAGGGGGAGCGCTCGGGGTGCGGAACCAGTCCTTCTCGAAGGTTGAGAGATCGGCCCCAAGGCTCTTGCCGAACGAGCGGAAGAACCCGGTGGTGTCCACGTTCTTGCCGCCGTACTCCGCGAGGTAGTCCTGGGTCGCCTTCCAAAACCGCGCCTCGCCGACGCCGTGCATCAGGGCGAACATCCGCGCCGCGCCGCCTGGGTAGGCGTAGCCGTCGAAGGCGTCCATCGGCACCTTCCAGCCGTTCCAGACCATGGAGCGATCAGGATTCTCGCGCATGGCTCCCATGGCCGCCTCCAGGGTGTCGTAGCGCTCCAGGTCGTACGCCTCCTCGCCGTCCTTCTCGCGGGTGTAGAAGTGGGGCATAAAGGTGGCCCAGCCCTCGTTGATCCAGACGTCGTTCCAACCGGTCGTGGTGACGTCGTCCCCAAACCATTGGTGCGCCAACTCGTGGGCGGAGAGTCCGGTTCCGTCCTGAGTTCCTTTGACCTCGTCGGGGAACAGGGCGTCGAGGGTCTGGGTGGTGGCGGACACGTTCTCCATGCCGCCGAACATAAAGTCGGCCACGGCCGACTGGGCGTACTTGGCCCACGGGTAGGGGGCGCCGGTCAGCTTGGCGTAGCACCGGACGATCGCGTCCGTGCCGCCGAAGGCGTTCTTGCCCCACTTCTCCAGCCCCTTCGGGGCCCAGATCGAGACGGGCACAGGGTCGGTCCCGTCGGGCACCTCCGTGTAGGGCCCGGCGACGAACGAGATGAGATAGGTCGAGCAGGGCTTGTCCTGGACCCAGCGCACGGTCTTGGCCTTGCCGTTCGCCTGAGTCGGCAAAGGCTTGCCGTTGCTAAGGACGCTCCAGTCGCTCGGCACGGTAACGGCGCCCCGGAAGGTCGCCTTGTCGTCAGGCTCGTCGTAGGTGGGAAGCCAGTAGCGGGTGTCTTCCATCTCGCCCTGGGTGTAGACCATGGGCGTGGTCGCAGGAAAGGCGCGATCGGCGGACACGAAGTACATCCCGGCCTCGGGCTTGCCCGAGTAGTCGATCTTGACCTTCACAGTGTCGCCCTTCTTCGCGGTCGAGGCGACGGCCAGCACCCGCCCATCGGCCTTGAACTCGGCGGACTGGCCGTCGACGGTGACCCGCGCGACGGTCAGCTTCGCGCAGTCGAACACGAGGAGCGGGGCGTCCTTTCCGGCGACGACGGTGTTGACGACCGATCCCGCGAAGGACTGTCCTTCCGGGTCGAGGCGGACGTACCAGTCCACGTCGACGAGGTCGTACTCGTGCCGCTTGGAGGCCTGCGAAGGCAGGGCTTGCGCGGGCGAGACCTGGGCGGGCACAAGAGAGGCGAGGCTGGCCAGGGCGAGAAAGGCGAGCGTGGGGCGGCGCATCGGTCCAGGGAGTATTTCCTATTTCTCCCAACGGTATTCGGGCGGACTGGACCCTTGCCGGAAAATCAGGCGACGACGGGCTTTTTCAGAGGCTTTGGTCCCTCTCCCCGGGGTCGAACCGGAAGGCTCTCGCTTCTAAGGCGAGTGGCTTTACCCGTTTGCCCAGAGAGGGGAAGGCGGAGGGGTCGCTTCGCGAACGCGAAAGGAGCCCGACCGAGTCCTCCCGGTCGGGCTCCTTTCGCACGGGTCTGAAGTTTCAGACGGCGACGGACGCCCGGACCGGAAGGCCGGTAGGCCGCAGGCGGAGGCTCTTGCGCTTGGCGTTCATCGCAAGCAGAAGGTACCGCGCCTCCCAACCCTCCTCTGGGGCGAAGGTCCCGCGCGCCTTAACCCTTCCCTAACCTTTCCGATGGAACCTTGTACACGATGCTGAATCGACGCGAGTTCCTCGCGGGCGTGGGCGGGGCGGCGGGCCTCGCCTTTCTCCGCCCCTACGAGCGGCTCCTTCTCGCGACCCCGCGCTTCGGCGCCGATCCGTTCACGCTGGGCGTCGCCTCGGGCGATCCGACGCCGACCGGCGTCGTGCTGTGGACACGGTTGGCCCCTGATCCTCTGAATGGGGGCGGCATGGACCCCCATGCGGTCGAGGTCCGCTGGACGATCTTCGCCGACGAGGCGGGCAAGCGCGTTGTGCGTCAGGGCACGGCCCAGGCAACGCCCGAAATGGGCCATTCCGTCCACGTCGAGGCGGAGGGGTTGGAGTCGGCGCACACCTACTGGTACCGGTTCGAGTGCGGCGGCGTTCAGAGCCCGCTCGGTCGGACCCGCACCGCGCCCGCCGCGAACGCCCATCCCGAAAGCCTCAAGTTTGCCTTCGCCTCGTGCCAGAACTGGCCGAACGGCTACTACACGGCCTATCGCCACATGGCCGAGCGGGATCTCGACGTCGTGTTCCACCTGGGCGACTACATCTACGAGGGCAACATTCCGAAGGTGAACGCGCGCACCCAGGAACTGTCCGACGCCGTTCGCCTGGAGCCGAAGGATCTGGAGCGCTACCGCCTCCGCTACGCGCTCTACAAGATGGACCCGGACCTGCGGGCCGCCCACCTGACCGCGCCCTTCGTCGTCACGTGGGACGACCACGAGGTGGACAACAACTACGCGGACGCCCACGACGAGAAGGGCATGACGCCGGAGGAGTTCCTCAAGCGGCGCGCCGCCGCGTACCAGGCGTACTACGAACACCAGCCCCTGCGCCGCGCCCAGATGGTCCACGGCCCGGACCTCCAACTCTACCGCCGTCTTCGCTACGGCGATCTCGCCGAGTTCAGCGTGCTCGACACGCGCCAGTACCGGAGCCCGCAGGCCCACGGCGACAAGGCCGGGCCGCACGACGCCGAGACGAACGATCCGGCGCGCGTCCTTATGGGGGCGAAGCAGGAAGCGTGGCTCAAGGAAGGACTCAAGGGCTCCTCCGCACGCTGGAACGTGATCCCCAACCAGGTCTGGATGATGCAGTGCGCCAACCAGAACGCCAAGGGCGAAGAGGTCTTCTCGATGGATACCTGGGACGGCTACACCGCCGAGCGCGGCCGCCTGATGCGGTTCCTCGAAGAGGCGAAGGTCCCCAACGTGGTCGTCCTGACCGGCGACTCGCACAAGAACCTCGTAGGCGATCTCAAGGCCGACTTCGACCGTCCGGGCTCGGCGACGGTGGGCGTAGAGCTCGCGGGAACGGCGATCTCCAGCGGCGGCGGCACTCCGGCGGCCAACGCGAAGTTCGAGAAGCGGATGGAGGGTCAACCTCACCTCAAGTGGTTCGAGGGCATCCAGCGTGGCTACGTGACGTGCGAGGTGGGCCGAGGCGACCTACACTCCGACTTCTGGGGCGTCGAAGACGTCAAGGATCCGAAGTCGGCGGTGGCGAAGAGCGCGTCGTTCGTCGTAGAGAACCGGGTTCCGGGCGTCAAGAGGGCGTGAGGGGGAAGGCAGGGGCGGAGCGAGTTTCGCCCCTGCCTCCAGGCCCGAGAAGATGTAAACCTTTTATTAAGGTCTTCGACATCTTCTTCTCGCTTAACAACGAGCGGGCAAGCTCTGATCCGTAGGTCACTTCACCCCACGGAGAGATCTTTGAGGCGCGTTCTTACTTTCGGTCTTACCCTGGCCGGAGCGGTCGGCTTTCTTCGCCGTCGTAGGAAGCAAGCGTTCCATTCCATCGAAGGAGATTCCCGGAGCCTCGCCGTTCGGACCACGCGGACCGTTCGACAGGCTTCGGCTTGCTTTAAGGTTCGGTTAAGCCTAATCTTTGATTAAAGTTTTCTTAACTTTCGGCAGGTTCCCTTTTGGGCAGAGGCATAGCCTCCGAGACACTATGCGCAAGGCCTTCACCCTCATCGAGCTCCTGGTCGTTATCGCCATCATCGCGATCCTCGCGGCGATCCTGTTCCCCGTGTTCGCACGAGCCAAGGCCGCCGCGAAGAAGACAGCGTGCTTGAGCAACCTGAAGCAGATCGGTACCTCGGTGATGATGTACTGCAACGACTACGACGGCTTCTACCACAAGTCGATCAGCACCACCACCGCCTACGTGAACGCCGTTCCCGCTACGAACGGCTTCGGGGCGAACAAGAACCTTCGGGCCTACACGAACTGGCCTTGGTTCTACGGCCCCTACGTGAAGAACGTGAACGTCTTCGACTGCCCGGTCAGCCCGGACGGTCCTGAGCAGCTCACGAAGACGAACTGGACCAACGACGGCAACTACGGCTTCAACTACGACGGCCTCGTGCGCCCGGTCAACGAGCCGAACTCGATGAACGAAACGGCCTTGCCCGATTCCTCTTCCGTGTACATGGTGTTCGACAGCGGCGATCCCGATCCCATCAGCGGCACGAACAACTGGGTCGGGCTCCTCGAAGCGCTCGATCTCGATTGGGCCACCCTCACTTTGGAATCGGCGGTGCGCCATATTGGAACGACCAACATGGCTTTCGCCGACGGCCACGCGAAGAACATCCGCTACACGCAACTGCTAAACCGCGTTGGAGACAACCAAGCGCCGTGGATGATCGACTGGTCGGACTGCAAACAGACTTGCGCCCAGCCACGATACGGTCGTGGCTTGGACTTCGATCCGGCCGTCTTGCCCGATCTGTAAACGACAGGGGGGCGAGGTCGAAAGAGGGCCGATGCCGGTCCCCTAACTCCCTCGTCCCTCGTTAGGCCGTCTTTAGACCCGGATATCGAGCCGGGTCCCCTTCCCCGACGTCTGCCGGGCGACCTCCGCGACGCCGTCGCGCTGGACCTGAAGGGTCTTCTGGAGGAGCATGGCCTGGAGCTGCGCCCGCTTCACGTCCGACGTAGAGCCCACCGAAGCGGGGCTCGTAGCCGAAGGCGGGGCTGAAGAAACGGGACGCAGTTCCATGGCCATCCGTCTTATCGGCCTAGAGCATAGAGTTCTTTAGGGCGGGCAGGGCGTAAACTGCCGAACGCTATGTCCGTCATCGAAGACTCCCTCGACGAGGCCGTTCCCGACGCCGCCAAGATCGACGAAACGGAGGGCCACGCGGCCCACACAAAGGCCGACTCGCGTCCGGGCCTGCCGGGCGAGATGCCGCGCCGGCTCAACGTCACGATGATGGGCGCGGGCTCGTTCTTCACGACCTCGGTCCTCAAGGACGTGGTCCTGATCCCTGGCTCTCAGGGCGGCGAACTGCGGCTTTGCGACATCGACGCGGAGCGGCTCGCCCTTAGCGCCGAACTCATGCGCAAGGTCGTGGACGCGGCGGGCGAAGGCGACAAGTGGACGATCCGCTCGAGTGCCGACCGGCGCGAACTGCTCGCGGGCACGGACTACGTGGTCAACTCGATCGAGGTCTCCGGCGTCGCATGCGTGCGGTTCGACAACGACATTCCCTTGGAGTTCGGCGTGTCGCAGAACATCGGCGACACGATCGGGCCGGGCGGGCTAATGAAGGGGCTGCGCACGATCCCGGTGTGGCTGGACATCCTGCGCGACGTGCGCGAGTTGGCTCCGAACGCGGTCGTGCTGAACTACACGAACCCGATGAACATGATGTGCCTCGCCGCCCAGCGCGCGGTGCCCGAGGTTTCGGTGGTCGGCCTGTGCCACTCCGTGCAAGGCACCTCGCGAATGCTGGCGGAGGTCGCTGGAACGCCCTACGATCAGGTGCGCTGGAAGTGCGCGGGGATCAACCACCTCGCCTGGTTCACCCAATTCGACGGGCCTGAAGGATCGCTCTATCCGAACCTCATGGCGCAGGCGGCGGACCGGGAGTCGAAGTTCGCCAAGGACGAGCCCGTACGCTCGGACATGATGCTTCACTTCGGAGCGTTCATCACGGAGTCGAGCGGCCACCTCAGCGAGTACCTTCCCTACTACCGCAAGCGCAGGGACCTGCTCGATACGTACACCGACACCGGCTACCGGGGACAGGAGAGCTTCTACGCGGACAACTGGCCCGACTGGCGGAAGAAGCAGGACGAGAGCCGCCGCAAGCAGATCGCGGGTGAGGACCCCATCAAGCTGGAACGCTCCTATGAGTACGGCGCTTGGATCATCGAGGCGATCGAGAAGGACTCGCCCGTCGTGATCCACGGCAACGTGCCCAATGCGGGCGGCGCGATCTCGAACCTGCCCGAGGACGCCTGCGTGGAGGTCGCGTGCCTCGTCGACCGCAACGGGGTGCAGCCGACGCGCGTCGGCGCCCTGCCGAAGGTGATGGCGGCGCTGTGCGAGTCGAACGTGCGGATGTTCGACCTCGCCGCCGATGCGGCGATCCACCGGTCGAAGAAGCTCGCCAAGGACGCCCTGTGCCTCGACCCGCTCACCAGCGCGGTCTGCTCCCCGAAGGAGATCCACGCGATGGTGGACCGGCTGTTCGAGGCCGAGGCGGAATTCCTGCCGGGCTTCGAGTAAACGACGGAAGGAGGCTAGGCGACGACTCGATCGTCGCCTAGCCTCCTTCCCGCCCTTTCGCTCGCCGTCGCCGCCGCTGGGCGGCGGCTCTTTTGCACAAGCGTCGGAAGCAAGGTCCAAGCCTAGTGAGAAGGGCCTTTCTTAGCAAGAAGGGCTTTTCTCGTTCCCAAGCGTCTAGCGTCCGCTTGGGATGCTGCTCTTGAAGTCCGAGGACGGCTTGTTCGCGTCCGGTGGCGGTGGCGTGATCGCCGACTTGTCGCCCTTCTTGAAGGCGGCGTCCTGCGCGGCGGTCGTGTTGCTGTCCGCCCCGCAGCCCATGAGGGCGAGCGAGGCGGCGAGGAGGCTAGTAAGGGTCTTCATGCTTGCGAACGTCAATCCTCTCACGGTCGCTGGGCGTTCCACATGTTGTCCACGTCGAGCGCGTTGTCGTCGCGCTCGTTGGGATTGGTGCGGAGCGGGTTCATGGTCTTCGCGTGTCCGTCGGCGAAGGCGAAGATGCCTTGGTCGCCGTAGACCGCCACCGAGCCGAACCGCGCGTCCTTGTTCACGGTCACGGTAGCGCCGTTCGACGTCACGACGTACGGAGTGGCGCCGGTACCGCGCTCCGCGGTTCCGTTGTGAAGAGCCTGCGGGTGGGCGGTCGGGGCGGAGAAGTCCCACCCCGGGTAAGAGCCCGCGATGAGGGCGCCGGTGCCCCAAAGGTTCTGTCCGTAGTAGTGGGAAGAGAACAGGATGGTGTCGGCGACGCGGTTCACCTGGGTCTGGCTGACCACGCCCGGGCCGTCGTACCACCCGCCCGGGGTGACGTCCTTCGACTGCAGCATGTTGACGAGGCCCACGACCTGCTGCCCCGTGGACGTCGCGCTCTTCTTGATAAGCGAGTTCGCGGCGTAGGAGATCGGCAGGGTGGTGGTCGGGTTCATCCAGCTCGGCCAGAACGACTTGCTCTTGGGGTCGGACGGGTCCACGAGCATGGGGTAGCTCTTGATGTAGGGCTGGGTGCCCCAGACCCAGCTGCCGTTCGGGTACCACCAGTCGTTGCCCGAGGCGAAGGGGAACATATCGTCCGAGTCGCCCGAGTAGATCAGGACGCCGAGGGCGGTCTGCTTGACGTTGGACAGCGAGGCGGTCTTCTTCGCGGCGGCCTTTGCCTGGGCGAACACGGGGAAGAGGATGGCGGCGAGGATCGCGATGATCGCGATGACGACCAGGAGTTCGATGAGGGTGAAGGCTTTCTTCATTGAAGCGGTTCTCTTTCTTAGAGGCGAAGTGTCAGGGCCGACGCTGGCAGCGCCAGCCCGACGTGAACGAATAGGAGGACCTGGAAACGGGCAGCTCGCCCCGGAATCCCGTCACCGTCTGCGGTTCGGGGGTCCATTCGGAGGCGAGTGCGCCGCAAAGGCCACGGACGACGAGCCGGTGCGGCACGAGCCGCACCTGGGGGGAACGATGAAGATCGTCGAGTCGCTCGGCGAGGAGGCCAAAGGCCTCGATCGCGAGGGCTTCCCAATCGAAGGCGACGGCGGTCATGCCCACGCCGTCGACCGTCACCTCGACGTCGTCGCCGACGGTCGCGAGACGGAGATCGTAGGGGACCGAAAGCCCGGCGCGCAGGGCGCACTCGACCGTTTGGGACATGTAGAGATCCTGCATCACGAACATCGCGTCCGGGCGGCCCGTGGCGCGCAGGCGCGTTTCAAGCAGGTCCGTGCAAACGAGGTTGCTCGTGGCGCAGAAGGCGAAGTCGCACGGGTCGGGCTGGAGTCCGTTGGCGAACATCGCGTGCAGGTAGCCGCGAAAGCGCGCGTGGGTGATATCGAGCATATCGAGCATCCCCGTGACGCCCACGCGCTTCGCCCCTTGACGAATCAGATGTTCGGTCGCCGCGTAGGCCGCGCCTTCGTGGTCGAAGGAAACCAGATCGGTGTCCGCGCCCCCGAGGCGATGATCCAGGGCGACGACGGGGATCTGACGCGCCAGCCGCGCGATCAGGTCGGGATCAGGAAAGCCGTCGAAGCACCAGACGAGAGCGCCGGCGAACTCTTCGTCGAGAACGCGCTGAAGGGCGTAGTCGAGCGGGTAGCCGTGTCTTCCGCCGATGGGCACGAGCTCCCTTCCCTGCTCGGCCAGCATGGCGCCGAGGCGGGACGCGAGGACCTTCTGGACGAAGGTACCGTTCTCGACGAGGGCGATCCGCCCGTTCGCGACGGGCCGTAGGCCCCGCCCGGCGACGACGCCCTTGTTCGGAACGTTCTGGGCCCAGCCAAGCTCGACGAGTTCGGCCAGCGCCTTGCGGATCGTCGAGCGCCCGGCCCCGAACTCCTGCTGGAGCTCACGCTCGGTGGGCAGGAACGCGCCCGCCTCGAACTGCGAGCCCTCGATACGGGCCTGCAGAACCGAGACGATCTCGCGGTATCCGTTGCGCACGATGCGCGCTCCTTTGCGCTCCATGATCTACAGGATACGCTTTGTTTGTCCCATTGTTCGATTTACGAAATGGATAATCGTTCATCTACGCCCGTTCTCGCAATAAAACCAGACCACCGGACGCACATTAAAGTGATTAATGCCTTAATCATAAGCTTATGAACACAACGTGTCTGTTCATCGCGCAGTCATCTTAGCTCGGCTCGGCTCGTCTTCGCGTCCCATCTCAAAAACATCCTATGTCGGAAATGGAAGATCCTCGAACCGTCGAGACCGCTCGTGCGACAAGCACGTCTGGGCTATCCGAGCGTGGAGCGTGCGGAACTCCAACGAGTCAAGCCTCGCGAGGACGGAAACCCCTCGCCCTTGTCAATTTACCGGCACACCCGATTTGCCCTAGATGCGCCGCTTGAGCGTACGGCGACTGGACTTCATCGACAAGTTCAGCAGCATGGGGCCGAAGTCCGCCCCGACCGAGGTTCTCAAGGTCAGCCTACGGGCCTCCAACGGAAGTCAACGCGCCCTGAATCCTACTTTTCCGCCTCGACTTCGCCCGCGAGAAAACCTCGGTCGAAGTCGAGGAACGTGCAGAGGAGCCGATTCTTGGGGAGCGCGACCATGCCCGCGAGGTCGTTGTGGCTCGTCCCTCGGTAGACGGTCGCCCCCTCGCGATCCCAAGTCGGTCTATCGTCGTGGCTCACCACCGACTTCACGTCCAGTTTGAGTCGATGCGCGGGCGTTCCGGAAACGCCGAGCTCGGAACGATCCTCGTCGGTGACGAACGTGCAGACGAGATCCCGCCCCATACGGGCCAGCCAGGGGCAGAAGACGAGGAAGCGACGGCCCCTCGGTTCGTAGAGAACCGATCGTTCTTTCCGAGCTCAGCTCCACGAGCGGCCACCGTCGTCGCTCGTGACGACGGTGCGCGCCACCCTTGCGTGCGGCGGATCGGTCTGGACGCTCTCGAACGCGCAGAAGAGATGGCCGGGCGAGGTTTCGACGACGGACGCCATGCCGTCGCGGGAGAGAAGCTTCGGATCGTAGGCGCGGGCGACGGTAAAGCCCGCGCCCCATCGGCGTCCGTCCCACTCGCGCATCGTCACCCATTGGTGGCCCGAAAAGTCCCGCGCCCAAGGCGTGCGCTCGTCGTCGTAATAGCACTGAAGCCATCCTCGCTTCGTCACGAACAGGAACGGCGCCCAGAGACCTCGGCTCGGACCGAGCCCGTCTCCAACGCCGTTTCGACGGTCGAGTGGTCCGTCCAGGTCTTGCCGCCGTCGGCGCTGCGCGCTACTCGCACCGCATAGGCGGGTCTCTGGTTGAAGCGATAGGCGCAAAGGAGATCGCGCCCCGTTGCACAAGGTTGCCGTCGCCCATGTCCATTCCCTTTCGGAGATCGACGGCAATGGTCGCCACGTCCTTCCAGATCCTCCCTTCGTCTCGACTCTCCGAGAGGAAGAGGGCCGTCCCGACGTCCTTCGGCCCGGAGCGCGTCACGAGCACGCGCCCGCCATCGATGAGCGCGCCTTTGCCACCTCCCGCCGGTCGGACGTCCGAAGGCCAGAGGACTCTAAGGAGGAGCATGCCGACCATAGGACCTGCAGAACGTATACGTCCTATAGGTCCTATGCCGTCCTTCCCTCCGTCCGACTACCCTCGCCCCCGCATCGTCCGCGACCGATGGCAGAGCCTGAACGGCGAGTGGGAGTTCGCCTTCGACCCCGACGATCGGGGAGTGGCCGAGGGGTGGAAGGACGGGAGCTTCGACGCCCGCATCACCGTTCCCTTCGCCCACCAGTGGAGGATGTCCGGGGTCGACGACCAGCGGATGTGCGACGTGGTCTGGTATGCCCGCGACTTCGACCTGACGGAGGAGTGGGACCCGCATTCCGTCCTGCTCCACTTCTCCGCCGTCGACTACGAGGCGACGGTCTGGATGAACGGCGAGGAGGTGGGCTTCCACCGGGGCGGCCATACGCCCTTCACGATGAACCCCGCCGTGCGCGCGGGACGCAACCGCGTCGTCGTGCGGGTTCTCGACCGCCAGGACAAAGGGCAGCCGCGCGGCAAGCAGGCCAGTACGGGCAAGCCCCACGGCATCGACTACTGGTGCACCACCGGCATCTGGGGCTCGGTCTGGCTGGAGCCCGTCCACCCGACCCACGTCGGCGACCTCCTGATCCGTCCTGACCTGGAAGGGGAGGCCCTGTTCGTCGAGACCGTCGTCTACGGAGCGCGGGGCGACGTTGAGGCGCGCATCGGAGTGTACGACGACGAGCGGCTTCTCTCCCAGGCGGTCCAGACCACGTTCGACGAGCCGGTCCGGATCGCCCTGCCCGCGCCGCGGCCTTGGACGCCCGACGACCCCTTCCTCTACACCGTGGTGGTCTCCCTCTGGAAGGGGCAGGAACGGCTTGACGAGGTGCGTTCCTACGCGGGCATCCGGTCGATTCGGCTCGAGAGCGGACGCTTCGTTCTGAACGGCGAGCCGATCACCCTCCGTCTAGTGCTGGACCAAGGCTACTGGCCCGAGAGCGGCCTGACACCTCCGAGCGACGACGCCCTGCGCGCGGACGTCGAGTGGACGAAGCGGCTCGGTTTCAACGGGGTCCGCAAGCACCAGAAGATCGAGGACGCGCGCTGGCTCGCCTGGTGCGATCGGCTCGGTCTGCTCGTCTGGGACGAGATGCCGAGCGCCCGCGCCTGGAGCCACGAGACGCAGCAGCGTCTCGAAGAGGAGTGGATGGAGGCGGTGATGCGCGACCGGAGCCACCCCTGCGTGATCGCCTGGGTTCCCCTCAATGAGAGCATGGGCTACGACGGCCTCGACGCGGGCCACCCCGCCCAGCGGCACGGCGTGAATCGCCTCGTCCATCTCACCCGACGCCTCGACCCCACCCGTCCGGTGATCGACAACGACGGTTGGGAGCAGGGCGCCGCCTCCGACGTGGTCGCGGTCCACGACTACAGCCACTCGGGCAAGGAACTCGCCGCGCGCTACGCGGACGGCAAGCTTCCTGCGCGGATCTGGTCTGGTTCGCGCGCCTCCTTCCTGCCCGGGGTGGACGTCGCGGGACGTCCGATCCTGCTCACCGAGGTGGGGGGCTTCCTCACCCGGCCCGAAGGCCCGCCCGAGACCTGGGACTCGATGTACCGCATCTACGACTCGATCGACTCGGGCAAGGCGCAGGAGGATAAGGTCGTGGATCTGATGGCGGGCATCGCCGCCGTGCCGTTCCTCGCGGGCTTCTGCTACACCCAGCTCACCGACGTGGAGCAGGAGCTGAACGGGCTCCTGACCTACGACCGCCGCCCGAAAGTGGACGTGGAGCGAGTCGCAGCGGCGGTGCGGGCGGTGGGTCTCTAGCCCACGACCACGATATCGAGCTTTCGCGGGCCGTGAACGCCCTCGACCCGCGAGAGTTCGATGTCGCTCGTCGCGCTCGGGCCGGAGATCCAGGTCAACGGCCGCCCTTCGCGCACCGCGTCGGAGAGCCGCGCGACCGCCTCGGGCACGGAATCGACGACCCGCTCCTCGGGCACGATCACCACGTGGTGATCGGGAACCAGCGTCATGGCCCGCCGCCCCTGCCCCAGGCCCGCGTCCAGCACGACCGTTCCCGTCTCCGCGATGGCGACCGCGCACAGGGTCAGCACGGCGTCGGTCCGATCGAGTTCGGGGATCGAGAGGGCTTCGTCACGGACGAACGTCGCGGGGGAGGAGGCGCCGAGGTCGAGCCAGTCCAACGGGAGGTCGCGCGAGACGAGGACGCGTCCTTTGAGAAGGCCCGCGACCGTCTCCGCCACCTGCTCCGGTCCGACGTGAAGGACGTTCGCCTTGTAGTCGGCGGCGTGGTCGATGAATTGGGCCACGACGGTCTTGCGATCCCGGGTCGAGGATACGATGGGGCGCCTCGGCGCGAACGTCGGCTTGACGCCTGCGGCAGTGACGCGGGCAAGGATCTCTTCCCGAGCGGTCACGCGCCCTTCACCTCGTCCCGTTCTCTCCAAAGCTCACGGAACGATCGCTTCGGAAGAGATGGGGCGTCGCGTACCGCGGTCCAGCCGCCGAGCATGCCGGGCAGCCAGCGGATGACGCCGTCGTGGACGAGGGGACCTTGGCCGAGCCTCGCCAGTCGGATCGCCAGCTTGAATCGACCCGGATCGCCCATGGCCCAGGCGACCGCCTTCATGGCGGTCTTCTCAGGGAGCGCGTGCGCGGTCTTGCCGCGCAGGTAGATCAGGACCTCGGGGATGTCGATCCGCACCGGACAGACGTCGTAGCACGCGCCACAAAGGCTGCTCGCATAAGGAAGGGTGTTCGCGTTGCCGTCGTGCATCCCAAGGAGCTGGGGGGTAAGGATCGCTCCGATGGGTCCGGGATAGACGCTGCCGTAGGCGTGCCCGCCCGCGCGTTCGTAGACGGGGCAGACGTTGAGGCAGGCGGAGCAGCGGATACAACGAAGCGTCTGCCGCCCGACCTCGTCCTTGAGCACGTCGGTCCGACCCGCGTCGAGCAGGACGAGGTGGAACTCTCCGGGGCCGTCGCCCTGCCGGACGCCCGTCCACATCGAGGTGTAGGGATTCATGCGCTCGGCGGTGCTGCTGCGCGGGAGGAGGCGCAGGAAGGTCGCCGCGTCCTCCCAACGTGGGAGGAGTTTCTCGATCCCCATCACGGTGATCAGGACCTTGGGGAGGGTGAGGCACATCCGGCCGTTGCCTTCGCTCTCCACGACGCAGACGGTTCCGGTCTCCGCGACCGCGAAGTTGGCTCCGCTGACCGCGACCTTGGTGGTGAGGAACTTTTCCCTCAGGTAGGTCCGCGCCGCCCCGGCGAGGGCGGCGGGCTCGTCGGTCGGGAGGTCGGCTCCGAGCTTCGCGCGAAAGAGGTCGCGCACCTCCGCGCGGTTCCGGTGGATCGCAGGCACCAGAATATGGCTCGGGCGATCCTCGCCGAGTTGGCAGATCAGTTCCGCGAGATCGGTCTCGACCGCGTGGATGCCCTTCGCCTCCAAGGCGTGGTTCAGGTCGATCTCGTCGGTGGCGATGCTCTTGACCTTGACGATCTCCCGGGCTCCGTGCGACGCCGCGATCTCGGCCACGATGCCGCACGCCTCTTCCGCGTCCCGCGCCCAATGGACCTTGCCACCCGCCTTGGTCACCGCTTCTTCGAGCTGGGGAAGGAGCTCGCCCAGGCGGGAGAGGGCCTCGTCCTTGATCGCCGCTCCGGCGAGGCGCAGGGCCTCCCAGTCGGGAAGCTCCGCGACCGCGCGCTGGCGCTTCTCGCGGATTGTGGTCGTCGCGTGGCGCAGGTTGCGCCGCATCTGGGCGTCGGCCAGGGTGTCCTTGGCCGCCTCGCGAAAGGGTTGGGCGGGGTGGATGCCGCCGCCGCTCACGCGCTCGCCTCCGTGCCAGCCAGGATTTCGGCAAGATGCACCGCCCGCGCGCCGCTCCGCAGGCGAGAGAGGCCGCCGCCGATGTGCATGAGGCACGAGTTATCGCCCGCCGTACAGACCTCGGCGCGGGTGTCCATCACCGCGCGCACCTTGTCCGCCAACATGGCGGCGCTCGTCTCCGGGTTCTTCACGCTGAAGGTTCCGCCGAAGCCGCAGCACCCCTCCGCCTGCGGAAGCTCGACGAGGGTCATCCCGCGCACCTTGCGGAGCAGGCGGAGGGGGGCGTCGCCGACCTTGAGGAGCCGCATCGCGTGGCAGGTGGGATGGTAGGTGACGTGGTGCGGATAGTACGCCCCGACGTCCTCCAGGCCGAGGACGCCGGTGAGAAACTCGCTCAGCTCGTACACTTTGAGGCCCCGCGCCCGCTCGGCCAGTTCGTGGTCGCCCGCCCACTCCGCTGCGCGCGGGTACAGCTCCCGGACCATCGCGACACACGATCCGCTGGGGGCGACGACCGCCTCCGCGCCTTCGAATATCTCGACGAACCGGCGCACCAGGCCAATGGCCTCTTTGGGATAGCCCGAGTTCAGGTGCATCTGACCGCAGCAGGTCTGCCGCTCGTCGAAGCGCACGGTATGGCCCAGACGCTCCAGGAGCCGAGCCGTCGCCATCCCCGTCTCGGGGAAGAGCGCGTCGTTGACGCAGGTGACGAAAAGATCGATCGTCATGGCTCGTACGTCTGGAGTACGGTCCCCGCGCGCACGACGTCGCGGATCGAGCCCTTCGGGATGCTCCCCATCGCCTCGGCTTGGAGGAGCAGGTTGCCGATCAGGGTCGCTTCGACCGGCCCCGCGACCACCTGCCTTCCGGTCCGTTGGGCGATCAGGCGGTTGAGGAACGCCACCTGCGAGCCGCCCCCGACGACGTGGACGGTGCGGATCGTGCGTCCGGTCACGCTTTCCAAGGCGCTCAGAACGTCGTTCGTCTTGGCGGCGAGGCTGTCGAAGATCGCCCGGGTGATCGCGGCGCGCCCTTCGACGGCGCACAGGCTTCGCACCCTCTCCGGCATGTCCGTCCCGGGGGCGAGGAAGCGGGGGTCGTCGGGGTCGAAGGTCGGCCCTTCGGGCATCGCCTCGGCTTCGGCGTAGAGTTCGGCGAACGGGACGTCGCCCCAGGCGCGGCGGCATTCCTGGAGAATCCAGAGCCCCATGACGTTCTTGAGCAGCCGCGTCGTGCCGTTCACGCCCGCCTCGTTCGTCAGGTTCGCCGCCAGGGCATCCTTCGTGATGACGGGCACGGGCGTCTCGATCCCGACGAGGCTCCACGTTCCGCTCGAGACGTAGGCCCAGTCGTCGCCTTGGGCGGGAACGGCGGCGACCGCCGAGGCGGTGTCGTGGGAGGCGGGCTGGACGACCTTCGCGCCGTCCAGCCCTTCCGCTTCACCGAGGATGGTTCCTGGATCGGAGATCGTCCCGAACAGGCCGCGCGGAAGGCGGAAGGCGTCGATCAAGTCCCACGCCCAGTCGCCTTGGCGCGGGTCGTAGAGCTGGGTCGTGCTGGCGATGGTTCGCTCGTTCGCCTTTACGCCCGACAGCCAATAGTGGAACAGGTCGGGCACGTTGAGCATGCGGTCGGCGATCCCCATCAGTTCGGGCGCGCTCCGGGCGTGGGCGACCAGTTGATAGGCGGTGTTGATGCCCATGAACTGGATGCCCGTCGCTTCGTAGACGCGCCCTTGGCCGATCCGCTGAAGCTCCGGCTCCATAACGCCGTCGGTACGCCCGCCACGGTAATGGTGGACGCCGTCGAGCAGGGCGCCCTGCGGATCGAGCAAGCCGTAGTCGACGCCCCAGGAGTTGACGCCGACGCTCTCGATCTTTCCGGCCAGCGTGAGACCGTGCTGGACTTCCCGCCAGATCGCGAGCACGTTCCAGAAGAGCGCGCCACGAACGGAGACGCCCGCGTGGGGCCAGCGGTGGAGGATCTCCACCGATAACCGGCCGTCCTGGATCGTTCCAAGGGCGACGCGGCCGCCCGAGGCGCCGAGGTCGACGGCGACGTGGCGCCTAACGGACATACGCGATCGGCACCCCGCCGTCGACGGTGAGGACGCCGCCGGTGGTCTTGCTCGCCGCCGGGCTCACGAAGAAGTAGGCGGCCTCCGCGATGTCGTCGGGAAAGACGTTGACCTTGAGGGTCGTGCGGTTGCGGTAGTGCTCCTCCAGCCCTTCGGGTGGGATGCCGTAGGTGGCGGCGCGCTCGGCGCGCCAAGCGCCGTCCCAGATGCTGGAGCCCGCGAGGACGCCGTCGGGCAGGACGCTGTTGACGCGGATGCCCGTTGCGCCACCCTCTTCGGCGAGGCACCGCGCAAGGTGAAGCTCGGCCGCCTTGGCGCTGGAGTAGGCGGCCGCGTTCTTGCCCGCGGCCACGCTGTTCTTGGAGCAGACGAACACGAGGTTGCCGCCCGTGCCCTGTCGCTTCAGGAGCCGGAACGCCTCGCGCGCCACGAGGAAGTAGCCCGTGTTCAGGATCGAGTGGTTCTTGTTCCACTCGGCGAGGGTCGTCTCCTCGATGGGCGAGGAGGTGGCGATACCCGCGTTGTTGACGGCGACGTCCACGCCGCCGTAGGCGAGGATCGCCGCCTCGAAGGCCTTCTGCACCGCCTCCTCCTGAGTGACGTTCATCCCCACCGACGTCGCGCGCCGGAAGCCCTTGATCTCCTGGGCCGCCGCCTGCCCGCCCCCTTCGTTCAGGTCGGCGATCACGATGTGCGCGCCCTCCGCCGCCATCCGCTTGGCGATCGCCTTGCCGATGCCGCTGGCGGCGCCGGTCACGAGGGCGACGTGGCCTTCAAGGCTCCGCGGGGCGGGCTTGAGGCCCAGCTTGTAGAGTTCCAGGGGCCAGTACTCGATGGCGTACGACTCCGCCGCGTCGAGCGACACGAAGCCGCTGAGGGAGGTCGCGGACTTCATCACCTGGATCGCCCGCAGGTAGAGCTGGCGCGAGACCTCCGCGCCCATCGCGTCCGGTCCGCTCGTCACCATGCCGACGCCGGGCACTAGCACGATGCGCGGTGAGGGAGTGAACATCACGTCGCCCTCCGCCTTGTTCGCGTCGAAGTACGCCGCGTAGTCCTTCTTGAACGCGTCGACCCCGGCACGGGCCTTCTCAACGAGGGCTTCCGCGCCTTCCGACGGCTTCCAGTCGAGGAACAGGGGGACCCGCTTCGTGTGGACGAGGTGGTCGGGGCAGGCGGCGCCGACGCCGCACAGCTCGCCCGCCGCCTTCGAGTTGACGAACTCCAGAACCTCAGGCGAGGCGTCGACGGAGAGGATCGCCTTTCGCGCTCCGGCCATCGCGCCGCGCAGCACGGGCAGCAGGGCCAGCAGGAGGGCCCGGCGGTCGTTCTCGGAGGCCGTCTCGACCGCCGGGCCGCCGAACGGCTCGGTCTGCGCGTGGGCGTCGAGGTAGGCCTGCGCCTCCCCGATGATCCGAAGGGTGGTCTCGTAGCAGGTCTTGGAGTCGGGCCCCCAGGTCACGAGGCCGTGCTTGCCCATCACGACGCACTCGATGCCAGGGTTCTCGCGCACCGCCGCTCCGATCTGCTGGCTCAGGGTGAAGCCGGGCCGGATGTAGTCGACCCAGGCCGCGCGGTCGCCGTAGATCTCGCGCATCACGTCCGGACCATTGGGCGTGCAGGCGATGGCGATGATCGCGTCGGGGTGGGTGTGGTCGACGTGCTTGGCGGGCACGAAAGCGTGGAGCAGCGTCTCGATGCTCTGTCGAGGCCGCCCCGTCTCGAACGCGGTGCGGTCGAGATAGGCGATCATCGCCTCGTCCGACATCGAAGGCCGGTCGAAGAGGGGCAGGACCTCGTCGAGTTTCAGGCCCGCGAAGCCCTTCTCGGTGATGTCCGCGATGTCGGAGCCCGAGCCCTTCACCCACAGCACGGTGGTCTCACGCCCGACGTGGTCGATCTCGGGCGACTTGACGCTGGTGTTGCCGCCATAGATGTTGACGAGCGTCCGGTCGGCCCCTAGGAGGCGGGAGCGGTAGGCGAGGGAGGCCAGGCCGTCGCCCGAGGGCGCGTCGGCGTCGTTCCAGAGGTTCTTAATAGGCATGAGGTGGTCGGGCTTTGGATCGTTAGGTCGGATAGCCGCCACCGGCGGCGGCGGTGCCGCGCTCGGCGGCGACGCGCTCCGCGTAGCCGCTCGTGCGGAACGCCTTGATCGGGTCGAGGGGCAGGCCGTTTTTGGCGCGGAACTCCTCGAGCAGGGGGCGCACGTCGGTGCGGAACGCATCGGTCAGGGTGCGGTGGGCCTCCAGCACGTCGCCCTTGGCCTGGGCGTCGGCGAGGCGGGCACGATCCACAAGGAGAGCCTTGGCGTACGCCTCCTGGCAGTTCAGGACGCTCTGGAGCATCGCCTCGACCTTCGGCTCGATGTTGTGGCTCTGGTCGATCATGTAGGCGACGTCGGGCGCGTCGACGGTCTCGCACAGGATAGCGAAGAGTTCGAAGGGGTTGGTGGTTCCGACGATCAGGTCGTCGTCGGCGTAGCGGCGGGCGTTGAAGTGGAAGCCGCCGAGGCGGTCCTCGTCGAGCAGGAAGGCGACGATGGCCTCGATGTTCGTACCTTGAGCGTGGTGGCCGAGGTCCACGAGGACCTTCGCCTTGGGACCGGCGGCGAGGCACTGCACGAGGGCGGCGCCCCAATCGAACAGGTCGGTGAAGTAGAACGCGGGCTCGAAGAACTTGTATTCCACGAGCATCCGGGCGCCCTCGGGCAGGGCGTCGTGAAGGGTCTTCAGGGCGTCGCGCACCCGCCGCTTCCGGGCGCGGAAGTCGTCCTGCCCGGCGTAGTTCGTGCCGTCCGCGAACCACAGGCTCAGGTCGCGCGAACCGGTCGCCTTCATGATGTCGACGCACTCCAGCAGATGGGCCAGAGCCTTTTCGCGAACGCGCGCCTCAGGGTGGGCGATGGAGCCGAGCCGGTAGTCGGGATCCTGGAAGAGGTTCGGGTTGATCGCCCCGATGGCGACGCCCTTCCCTTCCGCGTAGCCCCGGAGGGCCTTCCAGTCGTCGGTCCGGTCCCAGGGGATGTGGAGGGCGACGGACGGCGCGACGCCCGTCAGGCGGTGGATCTCGGCGGCGTCGTCGATCTTCTCGTGGACGTCTCGGGCGGCGCCGGGCCACGGGAAGGTCTTGAAGCGGGTGCCGCTGTCGCCATAGCCCCAACTCGGGGTCTCGATGCGCAGTTCGTTGAGCCTTTCGAGCATGGACGGCCCTATTCTAACACGACTCTCACATGAAGATGCGCGTACAATGTTCGGTATGACCGCCGAGGCGCGCCAGCAGGAGATCCTTCGCCGCGCCCTCGCGCGCCGCGTGGTCCGCGTGCGCGAGCTGGCGGCGGAGTACGGCGTCCACGAGATGACCATCCGCCGCGACCTCGACGTGCTCACCGAAGGCGGACGGCTCCAGCGGGTCCACGGCGGAGCCCGGCTGGCGGAGGCGGGCGCGGAGGAGACGGGCCACGCCCTGCGCCTCGTCCAGAGCGGGGAGGCGAAGGAGGCGATCGCCCGAGCCGCGCTCGCCTTGATCGAGGAGGGCGACACGCTCGCCCTCGACGCCAGCACCACCGCCCTCGCCCTCGCCCGCCTGCTCGCGGGGCGCCGCGTCCAGGCGGTCGTCACCGGCCTCGACGCCGCCGAGGCCCTCGCCGCAGGCGGCGTCCCCTTTATCCTGGCGGGTGGAGCCTTCCACGCTCCGGCGCGCTCGTTCGTCGGCGCCCTCGCGACGGGAGCCCTCGAACGGCTCAACGTCGACAAGGCGTTCTTCTCCGCCAAGGGTTACGCGCCGGAGACGGGCTTCGCCGACCCGCACCTGCCGGAGGTGGAGGCGAAGGTCGCGCTCCTGCGGGGGGCCGGGACGGTCGTCGCCCTCATGGACGCCTCGAAGTTCGGTCGCTCCGCCCTCGCCCGTATCGCCCGCACGGACGAGGTGGACGCGGTGGTCACCGATCAGGCGCCCGAAGCGATCTACCGCGAATCGTTCATGAACTCCGACGTGCGTCTGATCGTCGCCGACGAGAGCCGGCCCCTAAACGAGCCCTAAGCATGAGCCCGACCGTCCCTTACGGCGCGGATCCCGCCCAGGTTATCGACCTCCACCCCGTCGCGGGCGAGGGGCCGCTGGTCGCGTTCGTCCACGGCGGCGCGTGGCAGAGCGGGAGCCGCCACGAGTTCGACGGCGTGTGCGCGCTCCTTCAACGCGCGGGGCTCGCTACGGCGACGATCGACTACCGGCTTTCGCCCGCCGTGCGACATCCCGTCCACGCCGAGGACGTCGCCCACGCACTCGCGTGGCTCGCGGCGCACGAGGGGCGGCCGCTCGTCGTCGTCGGCCACTCGGCAGGCGCCCACATCGCGATGACGATCGCATCGACCCCGAACCTTCTCGCCCTCGCGCGTCCCGTCGGCTTCGTCGGCCTGGAAGGGATCTACGACGTGATCCAACTCGCCGAGCGTTGGCCGGGCTATCCCAGCTGGTTTCTGGAAAAGGCGTTCGGGGACGACGCGTCCCGCTGGCCCGAGTCGGGGACGCCCCTCACGGAAGCTCCCTGGCTGCTCGTCCACTCGGAGGACGACGAGCTGGTGGACGCGGGGCAGCGGGACCTTTTCGCCGATCGCCTGCGGGCGACGGGCGTCGCGATCCAGACGCTCACGCCGAAGGGCAAGAGCCACGACGGCGTCGTCCGGGATCTCGCTTCTTTGGACGACGCCGTGACAAGGGCCGTCATCGAGTTCGCCAATAGAGTTTCACCTCCAAGGTGAACATCAAACAACCTGCGGTCGGAGGCGCTACATTACTCGGTCGGTAAGCGGCTCGCCCGCCTCGAAGCGTCGAAGGTTCGCCACGAAGTGACGGACGAGGCGAGCCTCTTCGCCCTGGTGTCCGCCGGCGGTGTGAGGCGTGACGAACACGTTGGGGGCGGTCCAGAGGGGATGTTCCTTGGGCAAAGGCTCGGGATCGGTCACGTCGAGGTACGCCCCAGAGAGACGTCCGAGCGCGCCGACCAGCGCGTCTTGGTCGACCGTCGTGCCGCGCCCGATGTTGAAGAACAGGGCGCCGGGCTTCATGCGTGCGAACCTTCCGGCGTCGAACAGGCCGTCCGTCGAGGCGTTCGCGGGCAGGATGTTGGCGACGTAGTCCGCCTCGGCGAGCAGCGCGTCGAGGCGTTCGATAGGATAGGTCGGAACCGCCTCGTCGCCCGTCGGCTTGCGACGCACCGCCACGACGTCCATTCCGAACGGCGCGAGAAGCTCCACCAGACGCCGAGCGATCGCGCCGTAGCCGACGATCAGGAGCCGACCTTCCTGCAGCAGTCGGGAATCCATCCGCCGCCGGGCGACCGACCATTCCCGCTCTCCGAGCTGTTCGACCATCGCCTGCGGCAGTTGCCGCGCGAAGGCCAGGAGAAAGGCGAGCAGGTGCTGGGCGCAGGGCTCGTCGAACACGGACGAGCTGTTCGTCAGGACCGCCCCCTTCGCCTTCAGACGCTCCCGGAAGTCGTCCGTGTCGTACCGGGTGTAGCCCGCGCTGGTGACCTGGATCCACTTGAGCTCCGGCAGGGCGAGGGCCTTTTCCGGATCGGGCTGGCCGAAGAGGATCTCGCCGCGCGGCTCGCCTCCGACGACCAGCCCTTCGCCCACGCCCGCCCGGAGTTCCGTCATCGCCCCGTCCGGCAGGCCCGCCCCGCTCCAATCGCCGCCGCTCCAGACCGTCATAGGGGAAGGATACTTGGGGTCGGGGCCCTTCGACGTGAAGCAAAGGGCCTGCGGCGGCCGCGCGCCGTCGAACGCCCTCGGGGCCGGAGCCTAGCCCGTGGCGACTAGCTTGAGAAGCAGGGCGTACGCCTTGCCCGACTTGTCGAGCCCGACGGCCGCCACGTACCCGGAATCGGTGATTCCGTTCGCCCCGGTCACCGTCCAGCCGCGGTAGTCTTCCGGCAGGCCTGCGCCGAGATCGGACAGAATCCCCGCTTGGAACAGGAACGCGCGCGGTTTGCCGCTCGCGTCGAGCGTGTTGCCGACCACCGTGCCGTCCCGATCGACCCCGGTCGCCCACATCGGCGTCGCCTGGGTTCTGCCCTTATCCTTGTCCTTACCTTTGTCGTCGCCCTTGGCTCGGTGCGATCCGCCGTCCTCCGGCTTCTTCCCCACCGTGTAGAGGCTCCCGAGCCTGGTGAAAACCCCGTCTCGAAGGACGAACGAGGCGACCTCCTTCCCGGCGGTCCCCCAACCGGCGACGACGCCGTTCGAGCTGATCGCGGTCGCCGAGGCCTCCGAGAAACCCGCCGGCAGACCAAGGTCGGTGAGGGTTCCGTCCGCGTAGGCGAACGGATGGAGGACGTTTCCCTTCGCGAGGGCCGAGCCGCCCACGACCGTTCCCGCGTCGTTGATCGCGGTGGCCGCGCTGGCGGCTCCCCCGAGGGTTCCGAGGTCGCTCAGGGCCGTCCCGGTGAGGAGAAAGGCGTGAACCTTTCCCTTCGCGGTCGTAGAGCTGCCGACGACGGCTCCGCTCGCGTTGATACCGCTCGCGGAGCTCCAGGCGAGGGGACCGCCGAGCGCGCCCAGGTCGTTCAGCTTCCCGTTCGCCCACACGGCGGCGTGCGTCGTGTAGAAGGGTTTCGCGCCGGTCCCGAGGGCCATAGTGGCGTCGCCCGCCGCCTGGCCGAGCGCGTTGATCGCGGCGAACTGGCCGGTGAAGGCGCGGCCCTTTCCCGGACCGAACGTGGCGACGCCCTTGCCGGAGAACGGAGACACGATCGTGGGCGCGTCGCCGTCGGCTAGGGTGAGGAAGCCGGTCCATCCTTCGTAGGTCTTGGGCTTCTTGTCGGCGGTCTGGCCGGTGTACGCGCACAGGCCGGCGAGTTGGCCGAGATCGTTGACGGCGAGGCCGGCGGTGCGCGCGTCGTTCAGCCGGACGGCGGCGACGACGGAGAACGCGGGAGCGGCACGGGCGACGGACGTGGCGAGGAGGGCGAAGGCGAGGGCTTGGGTCTTCATCGGATCGGCGGGGAGACGACCTTCGTCGCCCCTAGGAAGAGGCTTCGGCGAACGGAGGATGGCGCCTTAGGTCCGAATCGACAAAGCTGGTGATCGTCGGGGCAGAATAGGGCCATGCTCCCCGAGCGCCGCTACGCCGAGTGGCGGTCCGTGGCCGTTCGGCGAATTCCGGCTCAGTGGATCGGACTCGCCGCTGGAGTCGGGCTCTCGCTCGCCCTCAGTCTGCTGATCCACCGGATCGACTACGGGATCGTCATGGGCGGACTGGCGATCGCCGGATTCGTGTCGAACCGGCTCGTGGCGCGGCAGATGGCGGGTCTGCGCGACGAAGGGGACGACCAACAGTTCGGGGCGACGCTGGTCTTGAGCCGCGAAGCGGCCTATGGCTTCGACGAGGGGCTCGTCTCTTTCGAGGAGGGCTGGGTGGTCTTTACCGGTCGCCGCTGCACCTTCTCCGTGGGTGCGGGCGACGTGCGGGTGATCAAGCGCGGCAAGTCCGAGCTCCAGTTCGGATTCGAGGGACCGGGCGGCGACCATAAGGCCCGCTTCGCGCTTACGTCGAGCGAGACTTTCGCTCAAGCTTCGCTGGAATGGATCCACGCTGCGAGGAGGTCGGAGGGCGCGGTGTTCCCACCCACACGGCCGGCGCCCTCCGCCCCGAGCGCAGGCGCAGCCCTCGTCGGCGGGGCAACCATCGTTGGACTCGTCGTCCTGACGGCAGCCTTTCTCCAGGGCGACCCTTTCGATCGTCTCTCCGCCTTCGGAGGCGCCTTCGTCGTTTTTGGGTTCGCCCTCGCTTACGCCTACGACCTGCGGAAAGTTCTGGGAAGGATCGAGCGGGGCGAACCGGCAGGCCTCCCCTTCGGTTCTCGCCCCTTAGGACGGAAGCGGCCACCTCTGCTCCCGCCTCCGGACGTGCCTCGATAAGGGATCTACAATAGTCCCGATGGCTCCCAAACGCCGCTATGCCGAGTGGAGGTCGGTCGCCACACGGCGTATTTCCGCGCTGTGGGTCGGCATGGCGCTAGGCGGTCTGATCACCGTCTCCGCCGCATTCCTCACTCGCCTAGGTGGTCGTTTGTGGTTCACGTTCGCTGGCTTTATCGCGCATCGAACATCCACGTTTCTCACCGAGCGCCGCTTGCGCCACCTGCGCGACGACCCCGAAGGTGGGCAATTCGCCGTCACTCTGCGCCTCAGAGGTGACGTGACGTGACGTGACGTGGCCTACGGCTTCGACGAGGGCTTGCTCGCCTTCGAGGGCGGCTGGCTCGTCTATTCTGGTCGGCAATGCTCGTTCTCAGTCCGCCGTGAGGACGTGTTCGGACTCGATAGCGAGGCAAAGCGACACGGCTTCGTGTTCGCCGGGCCGATCGGGCGGCACGCGGCCTTTTTCGAGGCCGCCAACCAACGACGCCTGGGCGCCGCCTTTAGAGCGTGGTGGCGAGCGGACTATGTCGCGGGCGTCGCCGTCTTTCCACCCGCCGCGCCCAATCGGGAGGCTTGGACGCTCCATCGCTCGTGGGAGATGATTGGGCTCTTGCCCTTCGCTCTGCTTCTCGCCGACTCGCTGACGCAACCTAAGTTCCACGATCGAGTTTTCGTCGGGGCATACGCCTTCGCCGTCCTCCCGATCGCCTCTTCTACGGTTTGCAGACTCGCCTCGCCCTCGAGCGAATCGCGACGGGACTGCCCTATCGTCGAAACCGGTTCGCCCGGCTCCTAGGCATCCGCCCCCCCATCGCCCCGACACCCACCTTCGATCTTTTGGGATCGAATCAGGCGCCGACTCGACGTCTAATTGGCGCCTAGCACCGGCACAAGCCACGAATAGCGATCGTCCGTTCGCCCAGGCGATGCTCGACACCCTTCGAAAAGGAGCTTTGCCAACGAAGGACAAGACCCCGAACGTCGAACACCAAGACGCGCAAACCCCGCAATAAGACGGGGCGGCTCCCTCTTTAGAAGGCGGCATCTCCTCTCCATGCGCCGTCTCCTCCTTCCGTTCGTGGCCCTCCTCGCCGTGGTCGCCCATGCGGACGACTCCTCGCCCGTGCGGTTCCGTCTGCACGTGCCGGACGAGGCGGTCCGCGTGGCCCGACTTTCGGGCAAGCCCGCCCCATCGGGGCGCCTCGTGCTTCTCGCGGGTGGAGCCTTCACCCTGGAGACGGACGGCGCGACCCGAAAAGGCACGTTCAAGAATCTAGACGGACGTCTGACGCTCACCGCCGAGGACGGCACGGAGCTTCGGGGCGAACTGAAGGACGGCAAGGCCACCCTCGAAGGGCTCGCCTTCGACAAGGAGGTCCCGCTGGACATGGCGGGCATGTGGACCACCCGCCGCAACGGTTACGAGGAGAAGGGCCTGCGGATGGAGCTGAAGAAGGACGGTACCTTCCGCTTCACGATGGCGGGGGCGACGAGCGAGGGCTCTTGGAGCGCCGAGGGCGGCAAGCTCAATCTGGTGTGGACGAAGATCGACGGCGAGGCGGTGGAAGCCGGGACCGTGCGAAAAGAGTTCCCGATCGGGGAAGACGGTGTCTTCTTCCGGATCGACACCTATCGCTACGAGCGTGCGACGTCGGGATAGGCGTCGATATAGGGATCGTTCCGGAAGGGGAACCCGTACGTTCGTACCCTCCGTAGAAAAGGGCAGGTTTCCGAACCGACGGGGCTTGACAAAGACCGAATCCAACGCCTGACGAAAATACTTGGTAACGCATCAAAAACTCCGCAAGAAATCGTTGTAACGCAGAGCCGTTCCGACGCATCATTCCCCTATGCGTCCTGTCTTTTTTTCCGTGCTCGCCCTTTTCGCGGTCGCCCTCGCCCACGCCGACGGAAGCGTGACGGGCAAGTACCGTAACCGGTCGGTCGCCGGTCGTGCAAACGACGTCTCCGAACTGAGCCTTCGCGTCAACGGCCGCTTCCTCCTGGAGCGCGACGGGAAGGTTTTCCACGGCGACTACCGGGTCGAGGACGGGGAGCTCACGCTCCGCACGGAGGATGGCGATCGCATCCGCGGTGAGATCCGGGACGGACGCGTCACCCTGGAGGGTCAGAGCTTCGATCGCGTCTCCGGAGGCGGTTTCGGCTCCAACGCCCGCCGCTTCCCCACCGACGCCTCCAGCGGTCGTCTCCGACGCGGGGAGTCGCGCTCGACGACCGACGATCGGGATGAGCGGCCCGACACCCAATCCGGCGGCTTCGGGGCGCCGTTCTCTAAGGCGCCCCTTCCGCCGACTCCGGCACCCGACCTCGTTCCGGTTCCGGCGGTCGTCGCCCCCGCTCCCAAGGTCGTCGCCTTGGCGCCCGCCCCTCGGGTCGAGCCCGCCCGGCCCCGACTCCGGGAAGACGATCTTGCGGGTCTCTGGACCGTGCGTCGCGACGGCTTCGAGGAGAAGGGATGGCGGCTCGAGCTGCGGAAGAACGGCGACTTCCGTTTCGCGATGAAGGGCGCCACGAGCGAAGGCACCTGGACGGTGGTGGACAACGAGATCGTCCTCGTCTACAAGACGGTCGATGGCGAGCCGCTGGAAGAAGGCGCCTCGGGCGTCAAGCGCATCCCCTGCTCGTTCGACGGCACCGCGTTCCAGATCGACACCTTCCGCTACGAGCGCGCCTCCGACAAGTAGTCTCGTTCTCGCCCACCCCTCTTGGAAGGAGGGGTGGCGAGTAATCTATCGCCGTGCGCCGGACCCACGCGATCGTCGCCTTCGTTCTCGCCTCGATCGCCCTCGTCCTCTACAGCCGCCGTCCCGGCGCGCCTTTCGACTGGACCGAGGCGCTGGGCTTTACGACGGGCGTCCTCTGCGTCTGGATGACCGCCGTCGAAGACGTATGGAACTTTCCCATCGGGATCGTCAACAGCGCCTTCTACATCGTCGTGTACTACCGGGCCGCCCTCTATGCGGATTTCGGCCTTTTCGTCCTCTACGTCTTTCTCGGCTTTCACGGCTGGTATCTCTGGCTTTACGGCGCTCGCCGCCGGACGACCGGGCCGAACCCCGAAGAGCCCGTCGTCTATCCTCGGCCCGAAGAGGAAGCGACATCGACCACGGAGCTGCACGTCGCCCGCGCCGATCGCACGGACCTCCTGAACTCCGTCGCCGTCGTGGCGGCGGGACTTCCGCTTTGGGCGCTCTTGCGGCACGTCAACGGCTTCGCGCCCTTTATGGACGCGCTCCTGACGGTGATGAGCATCGTGGCTCAACTGATGCTCAACCGAAAGCGGCTGGAGAACTGGATCGTCTGGATCGTCGCCGACGTGCTGTACGTCGGCCTCTACGCCTACAAGGGGCTCTACCTGACTTCGATCCTCTATGTGATCTACTGCGGACTCGCGATCGGGGGCTATCTCCAGTGGCGGCGGGCTTTGCCGGTCCGGGGAGTCGTCGCTGCCTAGACAGGAGGGGCGTCGGTGGGCTCACGGCCTTGTGATCGGCAAGTTCCTGCCGCCGCATCGGGGTCACCACCACCTGATCGATGCCGCCCTGAGCCGGTGCGAACGGGTCAGCGTGATCGTCTGCGATAAACCCGAGATGCGACCGGAAGGCACGTTGCGCGCCGCATGGCTTCGGGAAGTGCACCCGGAGGCTGAGGTGATCCTGATCGACGACCACCTTCCTGCCGACGACTCGCGGCTCTGGGCGGAGAACACGCGACTGATCCTCGGCAAGAGCCCGGACGTGGTGTTCACCTCGGAGGACTACGGCGAGCCCTACGCTCGCTTCCTCGGCTGCGACCACGTCCTCGTCGACCGGGAACGGGTCGCCGTTCCCTGTTCCGGGACCCTCGTCCGCTCTGCGCCCTTGGACAACCTGGACTTCCTGGCGCCCTGCGTCCGCGCCCACTACGTCCGGCGAGTGGCGATCATGGGGGCCGAGTCGACGGGGACGACCACGCTCGCCCGCTCGCTCGCCGTCCTTTACGACACCGTCTGGGTCGAGGAATACGGCCGCGAGTACTGGATCGAGAAGGTTCGGCGCGGAAAGGAGGACGTCTGGACGGAAGACGAGTTCGTTCACATCGCCCAGGAGCAGGCACGCCGCGAGGATCTTGCCGCCCGTACCGCGAACCGCGTCCTTTTCTGCGATACCGATGCCTTCGCGACCTCGCTCTGGTTCGAGCGCTACCTGGGACGTCGCTCGGCGAAAGTCGAAGCGGTTTCGGCAGGACGAGGCTACGACCTTACTTTTCTGACGGGGGCCGAGATCCCTTTCGTCCAAGACGGCTGGCGCGACGGCGAGCACATCCGGACGGACATGCACCGGCGTTTTGTGGAACGCCTCGAAGAGGAAGGTCGGCCTTATGTGCTCCTTGAGGGGTCGCTCGAGCGACGGCTTGCCGAAGCGAAGGAGGCGATCGACGCTTCTCTAAGGCAGGAACCGAACGTCGATCCCCATGCGGGCACGAGTGCGCACTGAAGCCGTAAGCGACAAGAAAGGGCGGCTCTAGCATCGTGCCGGAGCCGCCCTTAACTTATCGACATTCCTTCGAAAGCTTACTTGTCCCGCAGGGGAAGACCGAAGGTCTTAAGGAAGAAGCGCGCCTCTTCGTCCGTCTTGGCGGTGGTGCAGATGATGATGTCCATGCCGCGAATCCGGTCGAACGTGTCGTAGGGAATCTCAGGGAAGACCAACTGCTCCTTCAGTCCGAGAGCATAGTTGCCGCGACCGTCGAACGACTTGGGCGAGAGGCCCTGGAAGTCACGGATACGGGGGAGAACGACGCTCGTGAGCTTGTCGAAGAAGTGGTACATCCGGTCGCCGCGCAGGGTGACCTTACAGCCGATCTTCATGCCCTCACGGATCTTGAAGTTCGAAACCGCCTTCTTGGCCACCGTGGTGACGGGCTTCTGACCTGAGATGAGAGCCATGTCCCGGATGGAGTTCTCCAGGTGCTTAGGGTCCTTGTCGCTTGGACCGGTACCCATGTTGATCACGATCTTCTCCAGCTTGGGCAGCTGCATCGCGGACTTGTACTTGAACTGCTCCTGGAGCTTGGGAGCGACCTCGTCCTTGTACTTCTGGCGAAGCCTAGGCTTGGGGAGGTTCGTCGATTCGCCGGTCTCGAACGCGGCTTCGTTGGTCTTGCGTGCCATGGGGTTAAGGGGTTTCCTCTGCCTGATTTCCGACCAGGCGGACGTGGAGGTTCGAGGACACAGGGAAAGAGAAAACGGGACGCCCGTCCCGTTTTCCGCATCCTATGCCTCGTTTCTCAGAGCTTGTAGTCGGGCTCGGGAATCGTGTTCCCGCTCTTCTTGCCGTAGCGGACGAGCTTGCCGTCCTCGACGCGGCGGCCCACGCGGGTCGCTTCGTTCGTCGAAGGGTCGATAAGCTTGACGTTGCTGATATGGAGAGGCTTCGGAATGCGAAGCCGAACACCGCGCTCGCCCTGCTGGCGGGCCTTACGGTGCTTGACCGCCACGTTGAGCGGCAGGGGCTGCTCCGGGTTCTCCGCGTTGTCGGCGAGAACGATGACCTTCATCTCCTTGGGGGAAACGGCATAGATCGTACCGACCTGGCCCTTGTCCTTACCCGCGATGATGAGGACCTTGTCTCCCTTGCGGACCTTGAGCTTGACGTGCTTGGCGCGCTGCTTGATCTCGGCTTTCGTCATGGTTAAAGGACCTCCGGAGCGAGCGAGACGATCTTCATGAAGTTTCGGTCGCGCAGTTCGCGGGCCACCGGTCCGAAGATGCGCGTGCCGCGCGGCTCCAGGTTGGCGGGATTGATGACCACGCACGCGTTGTCGTCGAACTTCAGGGTCGAGCCGTCCGTCCGCCGCGTCGCGCGCCGGGTCCGAACGATGACCGCCTTGATGACGTCGCCCTTCTTGACGGGCATGTTGGGCGTCGCCTGCTTGACCGACGCGACGATCACATCGCCGACGCGGCCGTAGCGGGGCTGCGAGCCCTTCAGGACGCGAATGCACATGACGTCGCGCGCCCCCGAGTTATCGGCCACTTTGAGCCGGGTGAATTGCTGAACCATTGTGTTTAAAAACCTTCCTTGCCAGCGGCCATTCCGGCGAAGCCGGAGGAGGCGTAGCGAAGCCGCTCGATCGTCAGTTTTTCAAGGGGATGCCTCCCCATCCTCACGATCGAACGACCTACCGTCTTACTTGACCTTCTCGATGATCTGCGTGACCCGCCAGCGCTTGTCGCGGCTGATGGGGCGCGTCTCCATGATCTCGACGCGGTCACCCGCGTCGCAGCCCACGATGTCGTGGGCCTTGAGCTTCTTCGTGCGGAGAACGACTTTGCCGTATAGCGGGTGCTGGACACGTCGCTCGATCTTCACGACGACCGTCTGCTCCATCTTGCTGGAGACGACGATGCCCTGGCGGACCTTGCGGCGACCGCGCACGAGGGTTGCGGGAGCGTCAGACATTGGCGCTCTCCTCGCCCTTGAGCTGGCCGATCACGGTCATGATCCGTGCGATGTTATGGCGGCGAACCTTCAGGCTCGCCGTGTCGGTGATCCGGCGGAACACGAGGTCGCGCCGCGCGTGGAAAAGGTCCTGTCGCTCTTTGGTGAGCAGCTCCTCCAACTCGGGCACGCTCTTGTCGCGCAGGTCCTTGGCCTTGAGATCCTTCATTATTCGGTGGCCGTCTCCACGGCCTCGGAGGCTGCGACCACATCCGGCGCAGCGGTCGCGATGTCGAGGGTCTCGAAATCGCGCTTGGTGACGAACTTGCACTTGATCGGCATCTTGTAGATAGCGAGGCGCATAGCCGCCTTGGCCAGCTCTTCGGGAGGACCGGCCATCTCATAGAGCACGCGGCCCGGCTTGACGACCGCGACCCAGCCCTCGACGCTCGCCTTACCCTTACCCATACGGGTCTCGAGCGGCTTCTTGGTGTACGACTTGTGCGGGAAGACGCGGATCCAGACCTTACCACCACGCTTGATGTGGCGGGTCATGGCGATACGACCGGCCTCGATCTGCCGCGCGGTGATCCACGCGGGCTCGAGGGCGACGATCGCGAACTCGCCGAAGGAGATCTTGTCCCCCTGGGTCGCGCGACCGGTCATCCGGCCGCGGTGCATCTTACGACGCCCGTCTTTGACACGCTTGGGCATCAACATAGTTAGCTCTGTCCTCCTTCGGTTCGGGTCGCGCCGAAAGCGCGGTCGCCGTCGCGACGCGGGCCACGGTCGCCACCGCGGTCGCGGCGAGGACCGCGGTCTTCGCGGCGCGGCTGGGCGGGCGGCTCGGCGGGCTGCATGCGGCGCTCGGGGAGCACCTCGCCCTTGTAGATCCAAACCTTGCAGCCCACCGATCCGTAGATCGTGTGCGCCGTGGCCTGTCCGTAGTCGATGTCGGCGCGTAGAGTATGAAGCGGAATCTTGCCCGTCTTGTCGCCCTCTCGCCGGGCGATCTCCGAACCACCGAGGCGGCCCGAGACTTGGATCTTGATGCCGCGTCCGTTCATGCGGACCACGCGGGTCATCGCCTGGCGCATGGCGCGGCGATGACTGATGCGCTTCTCGAGCTGCACGCACACGTTCTCCGCGACAAGCTGGGCGTCCAGCTCGGGCTGGCGGACCTCCGTCACGTTGACCTGCACCTGCGCCGTCGGATCTTCCTTCCGAATCTGGAAGTTGAGGATCTGGGTCAGCTCATCGATACCCTTGCCACCGCGACCGATGATCGCGCCAGGGCGGGCGGTGTAGATGTTGACCTTGATGCGATTCGCCGCACGCTCGATCTCGACGCGCGAGATCGTACCGAGGCCGACACGGCCCTTGACGAACTTACGGATGCGGGCGTCCTGCAACACGGCGGGCGCGTAGCCCTTCTTAGTGTAGTACCAGTGGCTGTCGTGCCCCCGGATCACTCCGACCCGGAAGCCGACGGGATGGATCTTCTGTCCCATTAGGCGTTGTTCTCCTCGTCGGCCGCTTCGGCCTTCGGCGTGGTAGTAGCGGTCGGGTTCTCGGCGCCATCCTGCTCAGGGGCGTCGCTCGCCTCGACGGGCGTCGCCTCGACGGGCGTCGCCTCGACGGGCTCGCTCGCCGCACCATCCTGCTCAGCGGCGGCGGCATCGGCGGCAGTGGCGTCGATCGCGCCGGGCACGGTCTCGGACTCTTGGACCGGAGCCGTCTCAGGCTGGGTCGTCGAAGGCTCCTCCACAGGCGCCGGAACCGTCTCGGTCGACGCACCGCCGGAGGTCGGTCGGGCGCCGCCCTTCACGGGCTTGGTCGCGAACGTCGGGCGGGCCTTGGCCTTGGCGCCGTGCGGGCGGACGGCCTCGGTCGGCTCCACATCCTCGACGACCACGGTGATGTGGCTCGTCTTCTTGAGGATGCGGGCGCCGCGGCCCATGGCCTTGGCGGTCATGCGCTTGAGGACGGGACCCTGGTTGACCTGGATCGCGGCGATCTTGAGCGTCTCGGGAGCGAGGCCGTGGTTCTCGGCGGCGTTGGCCATCGCGGAGATCAGGACCTTGCGAAGCATCTTAGCGCCCTTGCTGGTGTGGTGGTGCAGCAGGACGGCGGCGTGGCCGCAGTTCTTGCCACGGATCTCGTCGGCGATGATGCGCACCTTACGGGGCTGAACCCGGATGTACTTGGCGGTTGCGGAAACTTCCATTGGTGTTGCCTGCCCCCTTATCGGAGCTTCGCCCCCCGTTCGGGCAGGCCGCCCGCGTGGCCGCGGTAGGTGCGGGTCGGCGCGAACTCGCCGAGCTTGTGGCCGATCATGTTCTCGGTGACGAACACCGGGACGTGCTTGCGCCCGTCGTGCACCGCGAACGTGTGGCCGATAAAATCGGGGATGATGGTGGAGCGTCGGCTCCACGTCTTGATGAGCTTCTTCTCATCGGTCACGTTAAGGGCGTCCACCTTCTCGACGAGGTGGTCGTCCACGAAATATCCTTTCTTGAGACTTCTTGCCATATTCCTCCCTTGTTAATCCCGCCTTGGCCGGGACAAGTTAAGCGGAACGCTGACGCTCCGAGGCGTCAGGCACAAGAAAGGATGATACCCGCGCGATAGCGCGGAAGGCTACGTCTTACTCGGTGATCTGAAGGCTCGATACATGAAGATCCCTTGTTCTGACGCTTGACTACGGAGCCTGCTCGCCGCTCCCGATCTCCTCTTCAGAAAGAAGAGAGTGCCTTTTACCGTGAGTCGGGAATCCATTCCGCAGGCGCTCCCGTCACCCTCTTCTTCCTAGGCGGATCGGAGACGAACCCTCGTAGGTCTTTCGTCCTACCACTGAACTCCCCCCTCGGACGGGCGTTCCCACCCCCATGAGCGAGGCCGCCTCAGACGACCTCACCCAAAGGAAAAAGGAAAACAAGATGATCCGAAACTCCCTCACCCTCGCTCTCGCGACCGCTCTGGTCCTCGTGCCCGTCGTCTCCCAGGCGAGCGACAACTTCGTCTCGCGCATGTTCACCGAGCCCGACGGGCACGGGCGGTGGGTCGATCGCCGCCTCACCCTCCGCCACCACGACCAGGACGCCCCCTCGAAGCTCCGGGCCGCCCGCCACGAGGACGGCTTCCTGGGCCGCGCCTTCACCGAGCCCGACGCTCGGGGCCGCTGGATTAATCGCCGTCTGACCTTCCGGCACGAAGGCCAGGACGCGCCCAGGGTCGCCTGCCGCCACTAACCACTCAGGAAAAGCAAACAGACCATGCTCCGCGACAAGCTTTGCCTCGCCGTTCTCGCCGCCCTGATGGTGGCGCCCGTCGCCTCTCAGGGCAGCGTCCTGAGCCGCCGCCTCACGATCCGCTACCCAGGTCAAGATGCCCGGCACCACCATCACCACCGATGGGGACACAACGATCATCGCTGGGACGACCGGCACGATCACCGCTGGGTACATCGCCGAGACCGTTGAGGGCGTTCATCGCAACCGAACGCCCTCTTCGTCCAAGCGTGCCCGGTGTGCCTCTACCCCACCGGGGAGGCGGGGTTCGGGCTTGCCGTCGCGGGTGACGCGCCACCACGGCGCGTCGTCCTCCGCCGCCACCGCGAACCAGGCGACCGTCGTCGCGCGGGGGCAAGCGATCTCGGCCCCGGCAGCCTGGGCCAGTTCGCTCCTCAGGACCAGGACCGTCCGCGTCTCGCCCGAAGGGATCGCCTGGATCGCGGCCCGGACCTCGTCGACGGTCGGGACCGTCATCGTACGACCGCCGAGCCTTTTCGCCTTCGCGTCGTCAAGGACGTAGATCATCGTTCGAAGGCCTCCCAGAACGCATCGAGGATCTTCGGTGGTTCGGGCGAGAACCACGCCGCCTGCGTGAGCAGGACCCCGACGCCTTTTTGGAGGGGATCGACGGCAAACGAAGTCCCGAAACCACCGTCCCAGCCGTAGCGTCCGTTCGCTTTGATCGCCATGCCGAGGCCCCAGCCGCGATCCTGAACGAAAATCGGATCTCCACCACGCGGGTCCGGCGTGGTCATCATGGCGAGGGTTTCCGTCTTCAGGATCGGCGTGCCGCCTTCCAAAAGCGCCTGGCCGAAGGAGAGAAGGTTATCGACCGTCGAGACGAGTCCGCCGGAGGCGAGGGTGAACGCGGGCGAGCGGCTCCACTCACCGCCCGTCGCTGGGTCGTAGACCTCGCCGTTCGCGTACTGGGTCGCCAGCCGGTCGACTTTCTCCGGAGGAACCCAGAAGTCGGTATCCCACATCTCGAGCGGCGCGAAGATCCGTTCCCGGAGAAAGACGTCGAGCGGTTTGCCGGAGGAGCGGGCGATCAGGACGCCGAGCACATCGAAGGCCACGTCGTACTGCCAGCGCTCACCAGGCGCGAACATCAACGGCAGCTCGCCCAAGCGGCGCATCCACTCGTCCGGTGCGGGCAGGCCCTGGGGATGGGGCGGCCCTAGAAGCAGGCCTCGCTCATTCGCCGCTTTCAGGATCGGGGCGTCCCACGGCCCATCCATGAGGTAGCCCAGACCCATCCGCATCGTGAGCAGATCGCGCAGGGTAACCGCTCTCGGGGCGGGCACGGTAGCGTCGAGCCGCCCCGAGAGCCGCCGTAGAACGCGGCGATCGGCCAGTTCGGGAAGCCAGACGTCGACCGGTTCGTCGAGCGCGAGGCGCCCCGCCTCCACGAGGCCCATCGCCGCGACGGCGACGATGGGCTTAGTGATCGAAGCGATGCGGAAGATCGTGTCGCGCCGCATCGGCGGGCCTCCGCAGGCCATCGCCCCCACCACCTCGACCTGCGTCTCGACGCCGCGGCGGAACCCACCCACGGCCCCCGGTCCCTCGCCTCGCGCGACGAACCCTTTCAGAGCCTCGGCGAGCGGGCTAACCGGCCGCCCCCACGATCGCCGCCTGAAGCTCGTCCGGAATCGGAACGAACTTGGGAGTCGAGATGGACCACTTGTGGCCGTAAGGGTCCGTGACGATCCCGTACCGGTCGCCCCAGAACATATCGTCCAGAGGCATGGCGACGGTACAGCCCGCTTCGACGGCACGGGCGAACACCGCGTCGCAGTCGGCGACCGTGAGATGGATCGTCACCGGCGTGCCGCCGAGGGCCTGGGGGCTCGTGCCACCCCACTCGGGAAACTCCTCCACGACGTAGACGGGCGCGTCGTTGATCGTGATCGCGGCGTGCATCACCCGTCCGTCGGGCAGGTTCTGGACGGTTGGGACCTCGGCTCCGAACGCCTGCCGGTAGAACTCCAGGGCTACCGTGGCGTTGCGGCAGGTAAGGTGCGGGATGATCGCGGTGGCGATGGGCCTCATGACACCCTAAGGTCGAACGGGTGCTCCCCCAAGCGACACTCTACGAGGATTATTCTTCGAAATCCGGCACGCCGTAGACGGGCCGGACCTCGACGCTGCCGATCGCCGCGAGGGGGTGCTCGGCGGCGATGGCGAGGGCCTCGTCGAGGGTTTCGGCGCGGACCATGAGGAAGCCCGCGAGTTGCTCGCGGGTCTCTGCGAACGGACCGTCGGTCACCAGCCGCTGGCCGTCTCGCAGTCGAAGGGTCGTCGCCGTGTGGGTCGGCTGAAGGACGCCGGCGGACACGTACCGCCCGCTCGCCTCCAACCGCTCGACGAGACCGCCGCAAAGCTCCACCACCTCGCCCTCTCGAACTCCGCCGGAAGCGCGCTCGTCGTCGTAGATCAGGAGCATATAGTCCATCGTCAGGTGATTCTAGCCGCCGAGCAAGGATCGGCGGGTTTCGGTCTGGTTCAGGATCGGGCCAAGGCGACTCTCTCCCGTGGGTGGACGGGCATGACGGGGCGAATCTCGACGGTGCCCTCACGGGCCGCCGGGTGATCAAAGGCGGTGGCGATGGCCTCGTCGAGGTTGGCGGCCTCGATCTGGAGGTAGCCCGCGAGAACCTCGCGGGTCTCGGCGAAGGGACCGTCGGTGACGAGCATCTGGCCGTCGCGCAGACGGACGCTCGTCGCGGTAAGGGCGGGGCGGAGCACCCCGGCGGCCACGAACTGGCCCTTTTCGACCGCGCGGTCGACGACCGGCTGGGCGCAGCTTAGAACCGTCTCGTCCGTCGCGTCGGGAGCGTCGGCGGGAAGGGTCGGCAGATACATCAGGAGCAGATAATTCATCTTGTGTCTGCCCTTTGGACGAATGGGCTGGGGCAAAATCGACAACCCCATGACGATCTCCCCCGAAAAAGCCGAAGCCGTCGTCGACGCCGTCTACCGGGCCGATTGGGGTCGGATCGTCGCTACCCTGATCCGGGTCACGAACGACTTCGAGCTGGCGGAGGACGCCGCCCAGGAGGCGTTCGCCGCCGCCCTGGAGCGCTGGCGGGTCGACGGCCCGCCCGAGGCGCCCGCCGCCTGGATCGTCCGCACCGCGCGCAACAAGGCGATCGACGCGATCCGCCGACGCGTCCGCCTAAAAGAGATCCTCCAGGAGAACCTTTTCGAGCCGACGGAGCCCGAGATCGCCGAAGGGAGCGACATCCCCGACGACCGGCTCCGGCTCGTCTGCACCTGCTGCCACCCCGCGCTCGCGATGGAGTCCCAGGTCGCGCTCACCCTTCGCACCCTCGGGGGCCTCACCACGGATGAGATCGCCCGCGCGTTCCTCGTGCCGGAGCCGACCATGGCCCAGCGGCTGGTGCGGGCCAAGCGCAAGATCCGCGACGCGGGCATCCCCTACGTCGTCCCCGACCAAGCCGACATGCCGGAGCGGCTGGAGGCGATCCTCGCCGTGATCTACCTCGTCTTCAACGAGGGCTACGCGGCGACCCTCGGCGGCGTCCGCGCCGACCTTTGCGCGGAGGCGATCCGCCTTGCCCGCCTCGTCCGCGACCTCACCCACGCGCCTCAGGCGACCGGCCTCCTCGCCCTGATGCTGCTCCACGACTCGCGCCGCGAGACCCGCTTCGACGCCGACGGCGAGCTCGTCGTCCTCGACGAGCAGGAGCGCGCCCGGTGGGACCGTTCCAAGATCGACGAGGCGCTGCCCCTCGTCGAAGAGGCCCTGCGGGGCGGGCCGTCGCCGTACGCGCTCCAGAGCGCCATCGCCGCCCTCCACGCCCGCGCCGAGAGCCCCAAAGCGACCGACTGGCCACAGATCCTGAACCTCTACACGGTGCTCCAAAGCGTCGATCCGTCGCCCATCGTGGCCCTCAACCGCGCGGTCGCCGTCGCGATGGTCGCCGGCCCGCGCGCCGCCCTGTCGCTGCTCGACGAACTGGAGCCGGATCTGAAGCGGTACCACCTGCTCTACGCCGCCCGAGCCGACTTTCACCGCCGCCTGGGCGATCGGAACGAGGCGGCGCTCGCCTACGACCGAGCGCTCGCCCTCGTGGGCAACGAGAGCGAGCGGCGGTTCCTCGAACGGCGGCGGCGCGAGTTGGCCGTCTAGCCGCCCAAACTTCTCAGGAACGCGATCACGTCCTGTCGCCGCGCGGCATCCCGCACGTAGTAGGGGTGCGGCGCCTTCGGCCCCCGAGCGGGGCTCAGGAGAGCGGGCAGGCCCTTCACCGAGTCGTCCTTGAGGAACACGGGTTTGCGAGCGAGGTCGAGAAGAAGCGGCAGGGCGTTGCCCCGCTTGCCCCCGCCGGGGCTCGCGTCCACCACGACCATCTTGTCGTCGAACGTCCCGGGCGAGTTGCGGATCGGGTCGAGCGGCGGCTTTCGGTTGGCGATCGTCACGGGCCGGTAGCCCGGCCAAAGCTTCGATAGGGGGATCAGCCTCGCGTCCACCGGCTTCAGGGGGTCCACGTTGTGGCAGCTCGTGCATTGGGCGCGGAACGTCTCCCGGCCCCTCGCCACCGACGCCGGGTCTTCGACGTGGCCTTTCGGCGCGGGAAGGGCCGCCACGTAGGCGTTGAGGGCGAAGAGCCGCTCGTTGTTCACGCGCTTGCCCGTCGGCGCGGGCGGGGAGCCTGGCTTGAAGCCGCCGTTCGCGTTCACATACGGATAGCCTTTCACGCCGGTCACCTTAAGGACGTAGGCGTAGTCGGCGGTGATCCGATCGCCGCCCAGCCCGCCGAGCGCGTGCATAAACTTCCTGCCGCCGGGTGAGAGTAGGTTCGTCTGGTCGAACAGCGCGGTGTAGACCGTGTTGTCGAAGTCGTCCAGGACGTCGTTCTGTCCCGATGAGCCGAAGGGCGCGGCGAGGTCTTGGCGGAAGAACGGGGCGATATGGACGGAGTTCCCGCTGCCGTCAGGCGAGTCGTCGAACGTCCCCACCGGGTACGCCTTTGGGTCGTTGAGGTAGGCGTCCACCTGCGCTTCCGTGGAGTACTTCGTGAGGTGGTACTTCGAGACGCGCCCGACGACCTTACCGCTCTGGTCCAGTTGGAGCGTCGGATAGAGCGCCCGCGAGTTCGCCGCCAAGGCGAGCAGTTTGCCCACCTCCAGCCCATGCGGCGTGGGTCCGTCGATCCGCTTGCCGATAGAGCCTTTGGCGCCGAAGGCGAACACGGACTTGTCGGTGATCGCGTGGCATAGCGCGCAGGTCACGCCCGTTTTCCCATTTCGCTCGACCATGCCGATGACCGCGTTCGCCTTGATGAGCTTCGGCAGCATCATCGGGTCGTTCATCGTCGGCGCGTTCGCGGGCGAAAGGTCGGTCTTCGTCTCCGCCTCGATCTTTTCCTTCAGTCCGGCGGGCAGCGCGTCCGCGTCGAAGCTCACGCCGTTCTTCAGCGCGGCCAGCATCGTGACCTTCTTCTGGGCCATTCCCTGGGGCATTCTCACCGCGTCGGTCCAGAACCCTTCCGTGCCGAAGGTCTCGAATCGAAACACCTCGCGTCCCTTATCGAAGTCGCCCTTTCTGATAGGTTTCGGCGGCTTGCGGTTCGGTGGCCCGTCTTGCTCACCCTGCGGTAGAGACGCCCCCACCGCCGAGGCGAGAGCGAGCGCCGTCAGGGCAGGCAAGGCGAACGGTGAGCGGAGGAACGTTTTTGGCATTGAGGTTTTCCCAGGGAAAGCTGGACTTCTCTGCGGGACGATTCTTTTGTGAGTCACGTTCCCTCAAAAACTGATGATCGCCAAGGGATAGAAGGTAGTCTCCAGGCGACCCATTCTCGGGCCACCCGAAACGGAGGTTCACGATCATGCTCAACCACAAAGACCACGAACTCGACCTCGACTCCCTTCACTGCTTTCGGCGCTGAGCCGCTGAGCAAGCGGCGGCGCGGCTTCCCGTCCGAGACGAACGTCGGGCGCGGCATCCGAATCGTCCACGGCGATAAAACGCTCGCGGAACGCCTAGGGCGCGAAGATCCGTGCCCGTGCGGATCGCGGAGGCGTTTTCAACCGTTGCTGCATGAAGACGGGCCGCTTCGACGGCAGTCTGCGCAGCGACTACTTTCAACGAGGGTGGGTAGCCTTCGGACGGCTACCCACCGATCGCCCGACGCGCCACGTCGGGCGCGTCGTCGAACAGGCCGTCGATCCCTGTCGCCACGAACCGACGAATCTCCTCTTCGGGCTTGCTCTCCAGGTCGCTCGGGAGGAAGGCGTCTTCCGGTCTGAAAGTCCAGACGTGAACCTTCAGACCAGCCGCGTGCGCGTCCGCGACGATCGAGGTGGGCTCTCCGAGCTTTCCACCCTGCCCTCTTGGGATCACGAGGTCTTTCGTCAGGCCAACCGCATCGGCGTAGGCCTTGACGTCCCCAAGCCCATCGGGAGGGACGAGTTTGCGACCAGCGTCGTCGTTGTCGACGAGGAGCACGATCGGAAAGGTGGTCCGTTTTCGGAGCTCCTGACATCCGACAGGCTCGAAGCATTGAAGGAACACCCGTTCCGGGTGCTTCTCCTAGCCATGCCGCCTCAGGGCTTGGAGCAGCCGCGCCTCCAGCGGGAGGCCAACCGACCGGAAATACGTCGGGTGCTTCGTCTCTGGATAGACGCCGACCGGGCGGGCGCGATCCTTATCCACCCGGTCGAGCATCGTCAGGATCTCTTCCAGGGTCGGAACCTCGAACCGGCCGTCGTAGACGACGTTGCCGGGCCTGACCTTAGGAAGCCGCTCTTTGGCGCACAGGGTCTTCAGCTCCCTCAGGGTGAAGTCCTCGACGAACCAGCCCGTTACCGTCCTGCCATCGATCGTCTTCGTGGCCTTGCGCCCGGCGAGCTCCGGACGGCTCGCAACGTCGGTCGTACCCGAGATCTCGTTCTCGTGGCGTGCGACAGGTTCCTATCCTTGGTACACACGACATCCGGCTCCACGAAGTCCGCACCCTGTTCGATCGCCAGTTCGTACGACGCGAGCGTGTGCTCGGGCCGGTAGGCGCTCGCGCCCCGATGGCCGACGACGAGCGGGGCGACGAGCAGGAGCGGAGCCAGCATGGGGCGAGTCTACAAGGCCCATCGTCATCCTAACGGCGCCTTAACGCAGGTCCGTCCTTTCTTCGGCGAAGGCGCCCTCTACACCGTGCTCGCGTCGAGCGCCGGTTCCGTCTCTCCCACTTTCTTCGCGGCGGGCAAGGCGTCCGTCCGTTCGCCTAGCCAGTCTTTGCCTTTGTGGGTCAGCGTGTAGCCCTTGCCGTAGTCGCCGCCCGCGTCTTCGCTCGTGACCTTGGGCGGCCCCGGACGGAGGTGACCTTTCTGGACGAGCGACCACGCCGCCTCCATGTAGAGCTCACTCGTCTCCAGCTTCGTGTGGGTGGGCTCCAAGTGGGTACCGGAATTGGTGATCTCCTCCCACAGCCACGGCAGGAACAGGTCGTACTCGCGGCTATGCTTGCGCATCCGCCCCGAGGCGTCGTTACGCAGTTCGAGGATAAAGTCGCGGATAAAGCCTTCCGCGTCTTCGACGCTCACCGCGTCCGCCCCTTTCTTCATGTCCATAGGGGGTTCTACGCGGCCCCTGAAGAACCCTCTCCCCTTGAAGAATCAGCCTCGAAGGCGGACGTGGAAACCCACCACCGCCGCCGCAACATGAACGTTAAGGGACCGTCCTTTCCCCAGCATCGGGATGTAGACCGCTCCGTCGCGGTGCCGCATCACGTTCCCGTACACCCCGTTCGCCTCATTGCCCAGCACGAGGCAGGTCTTGGGCGGATACTCGTATTCGAGGAAGCTCTGCGCCCCCTCCGCGATCTCCACCGCGACGAGCGACCAGCCCTCGGCCTTGAGCTTTAAAGCCGCATCCTCGTGCTTCTCGATGTGCCGGAACGGAATGCGTCGATGGTGGCCGAGCGACGTCACGCCGATCATCGGGTTCGGTGGCACCGGCGTCCGCCCCGTCATCACGAGTTCCCGGGCTCCGCATCCGTCCGCTACGCGGAACATGCCGCCCACGTTGTACGCGTCCTCCCAGTCTTGTAGGAGAAACGCCAGCTCGATCCCCGAGGCGTGTTCGGCGCGAAACTCCTTCATCATCTCGCGCACGCCCGTCTTCGAGCGGATGGTGTTCACGCCTTTAGTGTGGCGCGCGGGCCTCTCCGCGCGACTAAACTCGCAAGACCAGCGTCTTCGGCGTCGTCATCTCGTCCATCGCCTCTCGAATCCCTTCGCGTCCAAAGCCGCTTCGCCGAACGCCACCATAGGGCATGACGTCGAACCGCAGGCTCGGCGACTCGTTCACGACCACCCCGCCCACATCGAGAAGCCGGAACGCCTGCTCCGCCACCGCGTGGTCGCGCGTGAACACGCCCGCGTGGATGCCGAATCGGGAGCGGTTGACCCGCGCCGCCGCCTCCTCAAGGGTGTCGAAGGGCGCAAGCGTCAGGACAGGCGCGAACGCCTCTTCCGTCGCGAGCGCGCACCCCTCGGGAACGCCTTCCAGGAGCGTCGGCCGCATCAGCGCGCCCTCGCCGCCCCCGCCCGCGATCACGGTCGCACCCGACTCATCGACCAGACGCCGCGCCTTCGACGCCGCCTCCAGGGTGATCAGAGGCCCGCAGACCGTCGCCTCGTCTTCCGGGTCGCCGGTGGGACAGTTTTGCGTCTCCTGCGCCAACCGATCCCGGAACTCCGCGTACACCGACGCGTGAACCAGAACGTGCTGGACCGAGATGCAGACCTGCCCCGCGTATCCATATCCCCCGAGCGCGATGAGCCTTGCCGCCCGCGCGAGGTCAGCGTCGGGCATGACGATCGCCCGCGCGTCGCCCCCAAGCTCAAGGATCACCGGACGATCCCAAAACCGTCTCTTCAGGGCCCAGCCGACCTTCTCCGAGCCGGTAAAGGAAAGCATAGAGATCCGAGGGTCGTCCAAGATCCGATCCGCGTCCTCCGTCGAGCCGTTCCATACGTTAAGGACGCCGGGCGGACAGCCTGCCTCATGAACGATCCGCCCGAGTTCCATCGCGCACAACGGCGCGAGGGGCGAGGCCTTCAGGACGACGGTATTGCCGGTCGCCAAAGCCGGGGCGAGCTTATGCGCGGCCAGGTTGAAGGGCCAATTATAGGGCACGATGCCGAACACAACCCCACGTGGGACGCGCTCCGCCAGGATTCGCGTGTTCTCGCCGCGCGCATCAAGATCGGCGGGACGCGCCTCCAGACCCCAAGTGGCAAGAAGATCGGCGGCTACGTCGAAGGTGACCGCGAGTCGCGCCACCTCTCCTCGGGCCAAGACGATCGGCTTGCCAACTTCGCGACACAGAAGAAGGGCAAGCTCCTCCGCACGTTCCCGAACCAAGGTTGCGGTACGACGAAGAATACGCTGCCGATCGTGGCGAGGCGCAAACCGCCAAGTCTCGAAAGCAGAATGGGCGGCGTCCACACAACCCTTTAATTCGGCGAACCCGCCCTCAGCAGCCACCCCCACGACCGCGCCGCCCCATGGCGCTCGAACGACGTCTTTTGGAGTGGCCTGATCGCACGGACCTCCGATGAAGTGACCGTCGATCAGAAGTTCGCCATGGTGGACCATACGTTAAAAGGTGGCACGCCTTGGGCGTGCCACCGATCGAGGACGCCTTAGCGGCCCGTCATCGGCCAAGGCTGACTGGCCCAATCGGCAGGCAGGCCAGCGTAGGGGGCACGAGGAGCGAGCGACGTGTACTTCAGTCGGGAAGGCTGGGTCCACGCGGCGGTCGCCTGCAGGTAAGCGACGATCGCATCGAGCTGTCGCTCGTTCATCACGGTGGGGATCAGAGACTGGGTGAACGAGCGTTCGCGGAAGACGGTCGCGATCAGACCCTGATCCGTCTGGTCCTGTCCCGCCTGGAGGATGCTGATCGCCTGCGGATAGCTAAGCTCACCCATCGGTCGCATCGAAAGCTTCTCGAAGGCGGTCTCGCCCGACATCGAGTTGTTGGACGTCATGCCCGACGCGCTGCCCATCGAAGGTCCCATGGCGTTCGCGTCCATCTGGTACCGATCCTTGAGATCGTAAGACGCCTCAGTGGCCTGAACGAGGCCGCGAGCGATGGCGGTCTGAAGGTTGCCGGGAAGGCTGTTGAGGAACGAAGTCAGGACGTAGGCATGGGGAGCGGAGACCTTGCGGTAGGCGTCCTTCTCCAAGAAGCTCAGCAGCTCGGCGCGCTTCATCCCCTTGGCATCCGGCTTCATCGTCATCATGCCGTCCTGCGAGAACGCGGGGACGGCGGCCAAAGCCAAGGCGGCGATAATCGTGATCTTGATCATTTTGATTCTCTTTTAAGGTGACGACCGAAATCGTCTTGTGTAAGTGCGACCGTCAGAGTCGCGATTCGGTTTCCGGGTTCGGAAACCTTTTCGATGTTTCGAGCCGAAAAAGGCCAGGGAACGAAGATTCCCCGGCCTCCTGAGCGGTAAACCCCTCTTACCAGCTCTTGGGAGAGAGCGACGTGTACTTGAGGCGATAAGGCTCCGTCCACATGGCGTTCGCCTGGATCTGATGGGTGATCGCATCGAGCAGACGCTCGTTCTTCACCGTCGGAACGAGCGTCTCGGTGAAGGAGCGCGGCTCGAACATGCTCCACACGAGACCCTTGTCGAGCTGATCGTTCCCCGCATTAAGGATGTCGATCGCCTGCGTATAGCTCAGGTCGCCCTTCGGCTTGACCGAAAGCATCCGCATCGAGCGGGAGCTGTCGTCCGAGTTGGAACCGGACCAAGAGGTTTCCGTCCACATGGCGGAAGGCTCCATCATGTTGGCGGCCATCTGCTTCTCGTCCTTGATCCTCATCGCTTGCCAGGCGTTGCGGGCGAGTCCGTTAACGATCGCGCTCGCCTTGTTGCTCGGCAGTCCCTCGATAGCAGACGAGATGACGTAGGCGTCGGGCGCGTTGAGGGTCATGTACGCGTGCTTGACGACGTACGCCTTCTTCTCGCCTATCGTTGCGGTCTCGAAGTTGAAGTCGTCGCCAGCGAAGGCGGCCACGGCGGTCAGCGAAAAGGCGGCGATCATGGTTTGCTTCAGCATCTTGTTTCCCTTATGGTTTTCGGGCTTCCTGGTCAAGGCCGGACGCCATCTACCAAGATGCGACTGCGAACGCCCCGTTTCGGGTTTCTGAAACGGGGCCGGTTTTTTCGTCGGTATCCGGTTAGGCGGTCACGCGATTCCCACCGCATCGAGGGTGTGGGGCGCGTGGCGCAGATGATGATCGAGGCTGAAAAGCTCCTCGACCTCCTCGGGCGTGAGCCGCGATCGCACGTCCTCGTCCTCCGCGACGGAGGTCTTGAAGTCGGCCCCTTCCCAGGACTTGGCCGCGTTGCGCTGGGCTACCTTGTAGGCGCCCTCACGCGACATTCCCTTGTGGATGAGAGCGATCATCACGTGCTCGCTGAACACGAGGTCGCCCATCATTCGCAGGTTCTGGGTCATCCGGTCCGGGAAGACGTGCAACCCCTTGAGGATCGTCGTAAGGCGTCCCAGCATAAAATCCGCGAGCTGACAGGAGTCGGGAAACACGATCCGCTCGAGAGAGGAGTTCGTCAGGTCGCGTTCGTGCCAGGTCGAGACGCTCTCCAGCATCGCGTGGGCGTTCGCTCGCAGGAGACGAGCGAGGCCTACAACGGTCTCGCTGTTCCAGGGGTTGCGCTTGTGCGGCATCGCGCTCGATCCGGTCTGGCCCGCCGCGAACGCCTCCTGGACCTCCAGGATCTCCGTGCGCTGGAGGTTCCGAAGCTCGGTGGCGATCCGCTCTAGCCCGGCTCCGAGCAAGGCCAGTTCGTTGAGGAACGCCGCATGGCGGTCGCGGTTGATGATCTGGGTGCTCGAAGGGTCGACGCCCAGGCCCAACTTGGCGCACACGATCCCTTCCATCTCAGGCGAGGTGATCGCGTGGATGCCGACTGCCCCGCTCACCTTGCCCACCGCCACGTCCGTCCGGCAGGCCCGGAGCCGCTCCAGGTTGCGTTGCAGTTCCGCATACCAGTTCGCGCACTTCACGCCGAAGGTGATGGGCTCCGCGTGGATGCCGTGGGTGCGTCCGATCTGCGGCGTGCCGACGTGCTCGCGCGCCAGCCGCGCGATCTCCGTCGCTAGGGCCTCGCCGCTTTCGAGGAGAACGTCCGCCGAGTCGCGGAGCATGATCCCGAGGGCGGTGTCGATCACGTCGTAGCTCGTAACGCCCAGATGGATGTAGCGCCCGGCCTCGCCCGTCGTCTCCGAGAGGTTTCGCACGAACGCCATCAGATCGTGCCGCGTCTCCCTCTCGATCTCGTCCGAGCGTTCCAGGGTGAAGGTCGAGGACTTTACCTTCTCGACGGCGTCGGCGGGAACCGCCCCTAGTTCCGCGTGCGCCTCCACGATCGCCACTTCGACGTCCCGCCACACTTCGTACTTGGCTTGGCGGCTCCAGATAGCGGTCATCGCGGGGGTGGTGTAGCGCTCGATCATCGGTCCCTAGAGGTTACCGTTCCGGGCGCCCCCCGCAAGGTATAACCCAATCCCGACCGATCGAGGCGCCGGGACTCCGCTATGGGCCATCCCTTTACGGTCATCGCCCGATCGGGCCACGCGGGCGTCGAGACGATCCTCGTTCGCCCCGCGAGGTCTCAGGACTTCGTCACCACCTGTTGGCTCCGGGTGGCCAAGCGGGCGATCCTGCGCGCCCTCGTACAAAGGAGCCGCCCCTCTTGATCGCCTTGCGAGGTCTCATGCGTCTGTTGCGCGTGAAGCACTGGGTGAAGAACGGCCTGGTTTTCGCCGCTTGGCTTTTCACCGGATCCCGCTTCGAGGGCGGCATCCTGTCCCGCGTTCTGGTCGCCTTCGCCGCGATGTGCCTCGCCAGCTCGGCGACCTATATTTTTAACGATGCGGTGGACGTCGAGCGCGACCGCGCCCATCCCAAGAAGCGGCTTCGCCCCATTGCGGCGGGACTCGTGCCCCTTAGGCTCGCCGTCGGCGTCGGTGTCGCGTTCGTCGCCCTCGCCTTGATCCTCGCGGGCGGGCTCAACCCCACGAGCCTCCTCTTGGTCGTCTTCTACCTGCTGCTTCAGGTCGCCTACAACGTCGCCCTCAAGCGCACGACCCTCGCCGACGTGTTCACGATCGCCCTCGGCTTCGTGCTGCGCGCCGTCCTCGGGGCGGTTGCGATCAACGTGGGCATCTCCTCGTGGTTGCTGTTCTGTACCGCCACCCTCGCCCTGATGCTCGGCTTCGCCAAGCGGCGCGGCGAGTTCGTGAATCAGGGCGAGGCCCGTGCCACCTCCCGTGAGAGTCTCGCCACCTACTCCCTGAAGGGGCTCGACATGCTCGTCGGCGCGTTCTCCACCGCCGCGATGCTCTCCTACGCCCTTTACTGCATCGACAGCCCGACCGCGAAGACCTATCCCGGCCTCCCTCTCACCGCCCTCCCCGTATTCTATGGCGTCTCGCGCTACCTACTGATCGTGTTCAGCGAGAACGGCGCCGAGGACCCGACGGAGGTCGTCGTCCGCGACCCCCATATTCTCGCCGCCCTGGCGGCCTATCTGATCGCCGCCTTCGCCGCCGTCGCGGGCGTCCGGCTCCCCTTCTTGCTCTGAGGCGCTTTCTACATCCGGTCCCGAAGGTGGTTCACAATAGCCCGGAGGTCCGACGCAGGGTCTTCCTGCCGCCGACCGAAGAAGGCACGTCGAGACGCGGCCCGAGCCTTAAGTACGCATGAAGACTCTCGTGACCGGCGCGGCCGGGTTCATCGGCGCCGCCGTGGCGCGGCTCCTCCTCGATGGGGGGGACGAGGTCGTAGGCGTCGACAGCCTGAACGACTACTACAGCCCGGACCTTAAGCGCGCCCGTCTCGCCCTCCTCGAAGGGCGGGAGGGCTTCGCCTTTCGCCATCTCGATCTCGCGGAGCCCTCCGATCTGTTCGACGCGGGCTTCGACCGCGTCGTCCACCTCGCCGCGCAGGCGGGCGTGCGCTACTCCCTCGACAACCCGGCGGTCTATCTTCAAGCCAACGCCGTCGCCTTCGGGAACGTCCTGGAGGGTTGCCGTCGGGCGGCGGTAAGGCACCTCGTCTACGCCTCGTCCTCCTCGGTCTATGGGATGAACGCCAGGATGCCGTTCTCCACCGCCGACCGCGCGGACCACCCCGTCAGCCTCTACGCCGCGACGAAACGCGCGAACGAGCTGATGGCCCACAGCTACAGCCACCTCTTCCGTCTTCCCACCACCGGCCTGCGCTTCTTCACCGTCTACGGCCCCTGGGGCCGCCCCGACATGGCGGCGATGCTCTTCGCCTCCGCCATCGCCGAAGGCCGCCCTATCCGTATCTTCAACCATGGACGTTTGAAACGCGACTTCACTTACGTCGACGATATCGCCCGGGGTGTCGTAATGGCCCTCGACCGCCCGCCGCAGGGCGACCCGGCATGGACCGTCGAGACGGGCGACCCCGCCCGGAGCACGGCGCCCTGGCGGCTCTACAACATCGGGAACAGCGATCCCGTCGAATTGGGTCGCTTCGTCGAGCTGGTGGAAAAGGCCATGGGCCGTCCGGCGATCAAGGAGTACCTGGACATGCAGCCCGGCGATGTCCTCGCGACCTACGCCGAAGTCTCGGACTTGGAGCGCGAGGTCGGCTTCCGCCCCTCGACCCCCATCGAAGAGGGCATCGAGCGCTTCGCCGCCTGGTTCAAGGCCTATTACGGGATCGCTTAGCCCTTCGAAGGGGCTCCCGCGAGCCGCTTGCGAATCCACGATCGAGCCGGCGCTTCGACCCATCGGCCGATCCCTAAGCTCACGGCGGTCGCGCCGACGGCGAACAAGGCGAACCCGATCCATGCGAAAGCGGGTTGATGCGACAGTCTAAGCCACAGGGGGCCCCAAAGGAGGAGAAGGCCGTAGTGGACGATGTACAGGGCGTAGCTCGCCTCTCCCAGCGCGGTGCCCCAGACGAGCGCAGACGACAGGGCGGTAGGCGCGCGCCCTAGGCTCAGCGCCATCACGATCGTCACGAAGAATGGAACGGCCAGCTGGTTCTCGCGGCGACTCGCGAACGCGATCCCTAAGAGCAGGACGAGGACCACGCCCAAGAGCGCGGGGCTCGACTTTCCGCGAAGCCGGGGCGGCATCGAGCGCACGGCGGCGAGGGCGAGGATCCCCGCCAGAAAGCAAGGAAGGAGGGTGAGCCCGTTACGGTTGGCGAAATCGCCCCATTCGGGGCGAGAACGCACGACCAGGGCGACGAGACGGGGAGAGACCAGCGAGGCGAAGAACACCGAGACGCCGAGACCGATCCAGGCCGCACGGCCTCTCAACCGCGCCAGCGGGGGACCGATCCACGGAAAGAGCAGGTAGAAGAACGCCTCGACCGAAAGCGACCAAGCCGGAACGTTCCATACGGACGACCAACCCCGGAACGCGGTCTGGGTCAGCGTTAGGACGGCCAAGGGCTGAGCGACCGAGGCCCAGGCGCCATTGCGGTTGAGATGAAGCCAGGCGGGAACGTAATAGGGGAGCGTCAGAAGCAACCCGACGAGGTAGGCGGGATAGATCCGAGCGAAGCGCGCGACCGCGAACCTGCGGACGTCGATTCGGGCCGAGGCGTCCGGACAGTAGACGTGGGCGAGGATAAAGCCCGAGAGCACGAAGAAGAACAGGACGGCGAGATTACCGCTCTGAACCCCCGGAGCGTCGAGGCCGGGATAGACCACGGTAAACCAGTGCAGGTACAGCACCGCCAGCGCCGCGGCGTACCTAGAGGGTGTGAGGAGCGCGAGATAGGACGATCGCCCCTTCGGGGCTACCGTGGAGGAACCCTGTTCGAAGGCCGCGTCCATCGGAGTGAAGTATAGATTCGTCCGCCCGCCGAGGCGCGCCGCACATCGGCGTTCCGACGGCTCTCTATCGCCCGGTCACGACCTTGGGCACGTCGCTGAGATCCACCGACCGACCCGCGACGGTGGCCTGCGCCGCCTGGGCGATCGGCAGACGGCCGGGGAGTCGAGCGACGGCGGCTCCGTCGGCGGGATCTCGCGCGGCGGTCCAGACGACGTAGCGGCGATCCGTCCCCTTGACGAACGACAGGACGAGGTCGTCGCTCGCCGGTTTCGACACCCGGCGCTCGAAGGCGAAGCCTTCGAGCGCGTCCATAAGCTTTCGCAGGAGAGTTCCCGATGGAAGCGGCTTGAGGCTCTCGTCGTAGAGCCCGAAGCCATGTTGGGCTCCCCCCGATTCCTTCTCGTTCTTCTCCTTCCATTGGTAGAGGTAGACCCGGTCGACGCCCGCCGCGACCGAGACGAAGAAGGCGCGCGCGATGTAGGCTGCCCGCCGCTCCTCGTCCTGCCCGGGATAGGTCATGGGATAGCCCATCTCCGTGAACTCGATACCGATCGGTTTTGGAGGATGGGCGCCGGCGATCATCGAACGAAGACGCAGGACGTCGGCTCGGAGCGATTCCGGGCGCTGAGGTCGGTAAGGGTGGATCGACACCGCGTCGACGACGTCGAGCAGACCCAGGGCGAAGCACTCTTTGAGGAAGGGGAAGATCGGCTCCGTCGCGGCAGGGCCGAGAATCCGCGCCTTCGGGTTTGCCACGCGGATCGCGGCGGACGTCGCCTTGGCGAGGGCGACGTAATCCTCCGCGTTCGGCTCCGGCTTCCAGAACCCTCTATGGTTGGGCTCGTTCCAGATCTCGAAGTCCGCTCCGGCGTCCGCGTAGCGCCGGGCGGCGGCTCCCGCGAAGGCGGCGAACGCCGCTCGCGCCTCATCGGTGCGGGGCGGGCCGTCGCCGTAAAAGGGATTGCCGTAATCGAGGATCAGCAGAGGATGAAGCCCAGCGGCGCGGATCGCGGCGACCGCCCGGTCGTACTTCGTCCAGTCGTAGACACCCTTCTTCGACTCGATCCCGCTCCAGTCCAGGTCCGTTCGGACGGCGGCGAAGCCCGCCGCGCGCATCTTGGCGTACTCCGGCGTGGCGGTCTCGTTCAGGTGGAAGCAGACGCCGAGGTGATCGGCGACGGGGACCGAGTCAGGCGGGGAACACAGAACGAAAAGCGGAAGGAAGAGGAGCATGGTCGGACGCCGGGATTCTTTTTCCGATGCCGCGTGGGACGCGATTGTTGCGTCCCTTCGCGATTTCCTATGAGCCCCCTAGCCGCCGATCGTGGAGTACTCGAAGCCCACGCGCTCGGCGGCCTCTCGCTTGTAGAGTCGTCGTCCGTCGAACATCACCTTCTGCTTCATGCAGGCGCCGAGACGGGCGAGGTCGAGCTGCCGGAACTCGTTCCACTCCGTGACGACCACCAAGGCGTCGGCATCCTGAGCGACCTCGTACACGCCTTCCGCGTACTCGATGTCGGGGTAGATCCGCCGCACGTTCGCCTCCGCGATGGGATCGTAGGCGCAGACCGTGCCGCCCGCCGACGTAATGGCGTGGATGATCTCCAGGGACTTCGCGTCGCGGATGTCGTCCGTGTTGGGCTTGAAGGCGAGACCCATCAGGGCGATCCGCTTGCCCTCGAAGCCTCCGAGACGCGTCTCAAGCCGCCGGACGAAGTGGGCGGTCTGATCCTGGTTGATCTCGATCACCTCTTGGAGGAGGCGGAAGTCGTAGCCGTAGCGCTGCGAGGTCGCGATCATGCCCTGCACGTCCTTGGGGAAGCACGAGCCTCCGTAGCCGAGTCCGGCGCTGAGGAACTGCGACCCGATGCGGCTGTCTAGGCCGATGCCCTTCGCGACGTCCTGGACGTTCGCCCCGCACAGCTCGGCGACGCGGGAGATCGCGTTGATAAACGAGATCTTCATCGCGAGGAACGAATTGCCCGCGTACTTGATCAGCTCCGCCGATTCCAGGTCGGTGATGATCATCGGCCGCTCGAGGGCGGCGTACAGCTCGACGAGGCGCAGGGCCGCGTCGCGCCGCTTGGCGCCGATCACGATCCGGTCGGGCTCCAGGGTGTCGCGGATGGCGGAGCCCTCGCGCAGGAACTCGGGGTTGCTCACCACGTCGAACAGGTGCGGCTCGATCCCATGGGAAAGGATGATCTCCTCGACCATGTCGCCGGTGCCGACCGGGACGGTCGACTTGTTCACGATCACCGTGTAGCGCTTGATGCTGGGCGCGATCTCGTTCGCCACCGCGCGCACGGCGGTGAGGTCGGGCGTTCCGTCCTCGCCGGGCGGCGTTCCGACCGCGATGAACACGATCTCGCTGCGCCCCGTGGCCTCGGCGACCGAATCGCTGATCTGGAGGAATCCGTCTTCGAGCCCTCGCTTCAGCATCTCCTCGATGCCGGGCTCATAGATCGGGGGAATTCCCTGGCGGAGCTTCTCGACCTTCGCCGCGTCCTTGTCGACGCACACCACGTCGTTGCCCAGTTGCGCCAGCACGACGCCCGTCACCAGCCCTACGTAACCCGTTCCGACGACCGCGACCTTCATAGTAAGAAGCCCCGAGGGGCGACTTCATTCTACTGCCGAGCTGCGGCGCGACGAACGTATACCGAGCCGGAAGACGAAATCGGAGGGCGGAAACCGGTCTTTTGAAGGGGAAGGCCACAGGTAGACTCGCCCCCATGCGAGCGGTGGTGACGGGCGGAGCGGGATTCTTAGGCTCCCATCTGACGGATCGGATTCTCGCCGAGGGCGGTTCGGTCGTGATCGTGGACAACCTGATCACGGGCTCCACCGACAACATCGCCCATCTCGCGGGGGACGAGCGCGTGCGCTTCATCAAGCAGGACGCGAGCGAGTACCTCTACATCGACGGTCCGGTCGACTTCGTCTTCCACTTCGCCTCGCCCGCGTCGCCCGTCGACTTCGAGCGCTTTCCGATCCCGGTCATGAAGGTCGGCGCCCTGGGGACCCACAAGGCTCTGGGACTCGCGAAGGCGAAGGGCGCGAGGTTCATGCTGGCCTCGACGAGCGAGGTTTACGGCGACCCGGCGATCAGTCCCCAACCCGAGACGTACTGGGGCAACGTCAACCCCATCGGCCCGCGCGGCGTCTACGACGAGGCCAAGCGCTACGCCGAGGCGATGACGATGGCCTACCATAACTTCCACGGCCTCGACACCCGCATCGTCCGCTTCTTCAACACCTACGGACCGCGCATGCGCCTCGACGATGGCCGGGTGGTCCCCAACTTTATCGCCCAAGCCCTGCGCGGCGAGCCGATCACGATCTACGGCGACGGCAAGCAGACCCGCTCCTTCGGCTACTGCTGGGACACGATCGACGGCGTCTGGAAGCTATCCCAGTCGGACTACCACGAGCCGGTCAACATCGGCTCGCTCCACGAGCGCACCATGCTGGAGTTCGCCGAGATCGTTCGCGACGCCGTGGGCTCGAAAAGCGAGATCGTCCACCGTCCCGCCGCCGTCGACGATCCTCGCCAGAGACGCCCCGATCTGACCCGTGCCCAGACGATCCTCGGATGGAATCCGACCACCTCTCTGGAGGATGGTCTCGCGAAGACGATCGAGTACTTCAAAGCCCGGATCTAGGCGATGCTTCCCCTCCTCGCCTGCCTCGCCTCGCCACCCCTTCTGGGGTCGTACGCGGTGACCTACGGCACGGAGCGGCGCTCCCTTGAGATCGGAGCGGACCGATCCTTCAAGTATCGGTCCCGGGGCTGCTTCCACAACGATCTGACGACGGGGCGATACCGCATCGATGGCGACACGCTGTTCCTGAGTCCGCGCCCGAACGACGAGCGCGACGAGTTCGCCACCGACCGCTACCGGATCGTCGCCTGGAATGGGGCGTCATTCCTCGTGGATGAGGTCGATCTTCTCGGCTTTGCGGAAGACGTCCGCACCGGTTGGCGTGGGGACGAGGAATCCTCGAACGTCCTCCGTTTTGGCCCCAAAGAAGCTCGGGAAGGACGTCCCACCCTTCCCTTGCCATGGCGAAAGACCCTCGATCGGCCACTTGCCCTTCACGCGATCCGCATTCAAGGCGGCAACGTGAGCGTCGACGCGGGCGTTGCGGAGGGGCTCCGCGTCGGTACCGCCCTGCAGGCGAACGTCGATGGGACGATCCTCCTCGTCGTCCGGTCCGTTCGGGCGCACGATGCGCTCGCGGCGTGGGGAACGCTCGATGCCGAAAAGCCTCTCCACTTCACGGCGGGATGCCCGCTTTCGGTCGCGACGAAGCTCGCGCCCGTGATCCGGATGTTCCGAAACAACCTTCTTCGCGGCGGCCTCGTTCCTAAGCCGAAGGACCCACCCTAGGGACGGGGAGCGTATCATAAGGCGGTGAGGCTCGACCCGAAGCTCGTCCACCCCTCGATCTTCAAGGCCACCGACGGCGCCTTGTGGTCGGGGCGCTACGCGGCGCCGGCCGCCGGGCGGGACGCGAAGATGGTCGCGGAACACCAGCGCGTCTGGTTCAAGGAATACGGCAAGGGATGCTTCCTCTACGCCGCCTTGTCCTGCGTGGCCTTCTTCGGCGCGATTCCCATCGCGGTCGGAATGGCAAAACCCTGGAAGGCTCTGTTTCTTCTGGGCGTGATGGCGGCGATCGCCCTCGCGGGAGTCTTCGCCTACCTGCGCAACCTTCGGCAACTCACCGCCCCCGAGCTCGCCGCCCTCCTGCCCATGCTCGACCTGACCGAAGGGCAGCGCGCCTACGCGGAGACGCTCGTCGCCCTGGAACGTTCGGGCCGCCCGAGGGCGGAGATCGAGGAGACGATGGCCGCCCTCAACGCGCTTCTCGACGAAGAGGCGCGGCTGATCGGCGCCCGCGACCTCGTCCGGGGGTCGCAGCAAGGGCGCGAACCGCTCGTCCAAGAGCGCGAACGACTCGCCCTTCGCGCCGCCGAGGCCCACGACGCGGAGGCGCGCCTCGCCTACGAGACCTCGCTGGCCCTGCTCGGCGAGCGGCTCGCCGCCTTTGACGCGCAGGGCTCGCAGATCGAGCGGATCGACGCCCATCTCGAACTGCTCCGTCAGGCCGTCCTCGCCACGCGCGACGCCGCCCACCATCGTAGCGCCGCCCCGGCCGGGCCCGATCTCGGAACCGATGCGCTCCGCTCCGCCGTCGCCCTCGCCCGCGCCCAGAGCCAAGCGACCGAGCGAGCCCTGGCGGAACTCAATGCGACCTAGGGAACCCGATGCGACCTAGAAGAACGATGCCGATCGAGCCCGCTCTTGTCCATCCCTCGCTCGCGGGGGTCGCCGCCGCCCTCGTGCGTCACGGCAGCGTGGACGGTCTCGACCTTCCGGAGCCCCAGCGGCTCGTCGCGGAGTCGACGATCGCGCTGCTCGGTTCCGCGCGGATGCCGGACGAGATGCGGGAGTCCGTGGGGGCGATGAACGTCGCCCTCGACGCCGAGGCGCGCTTGCGGGCTACGTCCGGCTCCGAGGAGCGCCTCGCCGCCCTGGTGGAGATTCTCCGCCGCATGCAGCGCGCGACGCGAAGCCTTGAGTCCGCACGCTCCGGGATGGCGGGAGACATCGCCCTGGACGCGATCGACTCCGCTCGGGACGACGCCTTGGCCTTTGCGGCCACCGTCTAGACGCCGATGTCCCGCCGGTAGAACGCGCCTTCGAACCGCACCGCCGCGGCCGCCGCGTAGGCGCGGCTTCGCGCCTCCTCGGGCGTCGCGCCCGCCGCCGACGCCCCGATCACGCGCCCGCCGTTCGTGACGAGCCGTCTGTCGCGAACGGCCGTTCCCGCGTGGAACAGCTTCGTCCCTTCGGGCAAGTCGTCGATCTCGATCGGCAGGCCTTTCGTGTAGGCGCCCGGATAGCCGCCGCTCGCGACCACCACCGTCGCCGCCGCGTTGTCGAGAATCTCCGGAGGCGGGATCTCCCCGCCCATCGCCACCGCGTAAAGGGCGTCTCCGAAGCCTCGCCCTAGGCGCAGCATCACGCTCTGCGTCTCCGGGTCGCCGAAGCGCACGTTGTACTCCAGGCAGTACGGCGTCCCTGCCTGGACGAGCAGTCCGGAGAAGAGCGTCCCCCGATAGGCGATCCCCCGCCGCCGAAGCTCCTTCAGGATCGGCGCCACCACGCGGTCCTCCGTTTCCCGAACCAGATCGCCTGAAACCCAGGGGCAGGGGGAGACCGTCCCCATGCCGCCGGTGTTCGGCCCCTGGTCGCCTTCGAGCGCCCTTTTGTGGTCCTGGGCGACGGGAAGCGAAAAGTAGCCGTGGTCGCCGACGATCGTGAGCAGGCTGAACTCGCGGCCCACCAGCCGTTCCTCCACGACCACCGTCGCCCCCGCCTCGCCGTAGAGGCGGTCGACCATCATCTCCTGGATCGCGCGTTCCGCCTCCTCGAACCCGTCGCACACCACGACCCCTTTGCCAAGGGCGTTGCCGCTCGCCTTGACCGCCACCCGCCCCCCTTCGGCGAAGCGGTTACGGGCGTACTCCAAGGCGGCGTCCGCGTGGTGGAAGGTGAAGAATTCGGCGGTGGGCACTCCGGCCTCGGCCATCAGGTCCTTGCTGAACGCCTTGCTCGCCTCCAGCCGCGCGCCGTCCGCGCCGGGTCCGTAGACGGGAGTCCCGGCTTCGCGCAGCCGGTCCGCCAATCCGTCCACCAAGGGATCCTCCGGCCCCACGACCACGAGGTCGAAATCCTTGGCGAGTCCGAGGAGGTCGTCGGCGGAGGCGGTCGCCACGTCCGCCGCGATCCCTGGGTTGCCGGGGGCGCATACCACCTCGTGTTCCTGCGCGAGCTTCCACGCCAGGGCATGCTCGCGCCCTCCCGACCCGACCACCAGAATCCTCATCGCCGGAGAGGTTACCGGCTTCGGATCGGTCTACCGGAACCGAAACCGCAAAGAGGCGGGGTCTGGACGAACCCAACTGTCCGCGCTTGACGTTATAATGAGCCGGACCCCTCGAACGGACTGGGGGCCGGAGGCACATTGGCAGGAGTCGCGTTTCGTCACGTCAACAAGATCTATGGCAAGGATGTCAAGGCCGTCAACGACCTTAACCTTGAGGTCAAGGATCAGGAGTTCATGGTTTTGGTCGGCCCCTCGGGATGCGGTAAAACCACCGCCCTGCGGATGATCGCCGGTCTCGAAGAGGTTTCCGAGGGCGAGATCGCCATCGGAGACGTCAAGGTCAACGACGTGCCTCCTAAGGACCGGGACATCGCGATGGTGTTCCAGAACTACGCGCTCTACCCGCACATGAACGTGTACGACAACATCGCGTTCGGCCTCCGGCTGCGTGAGTTGAAGTCGTTCTTCTGGCAGATCACCCACCTTGCCGACGCCAAGCGTATCAAGGCGGACATCGATTCCCGCGTCCGGGACGTCGCCCGGATGCTCGATATCGAGAAGTACCTCGCCCGCAAGCCGAAGGAGCTTTCCGGCGGCCAGCGCCAGCGCGTCGCCCTCGCCCGCGCCATCGTCCGCAAGCCGAAGGTCTTCCTTATGGACGAGCCGCTGTCGAACCTCGACGCTAAGCTCCGTGTCCAGACCCGCGCCGAGCTGATCCGCCTCCACCGCACCCTCGGCATCACGACCGTCTACGTCACCCACGACCAGGTCGAGGCGATGACGATGGGCCAGCGCATGGCCATCATGCGCGACGGCGTCCTCCAACAGTGCGACCAGCCCGAGCAGGTCTACAAATACCCGGTCAACAAGTTCGTCGCCTCCTTTATCGGCTCGCCACCCATGAACTTTATCGAGGCGACGGTGTCCGGAGGCAAGATCGACGCGGGCGCGTTTCGGCTCCCCCTTCCGACGAGCCACCCGGCCGCCGCGATGGAGGGCAAGAAAGTCACCCTCGGTATCCGACCCGAAGATATCTTCGACGCGAACCTCGCCTCGAACGTCGCTGCGACCGCCGAGAACACGGTGGACGCCAAGGTCGACGTGCTGGAGCCCTTGGGCCACGAGTACGTCGCCTATCTGGGCATGGGTTCGCACAATGTGATCGCGACGATCGACAACGAAACCCGCGTCAAGGAAGGCCAGACCGCCCAGTTCGCGATCGATCTCGACGCGATCCACATCTTCGACTTCGAGACCGAACAGGCGATTCGGTAGACCTCCCCCCTTCCGGTCTTTAGGATGGATCGCCATCCTAAAGACCCGATCGTCTTAAAATCCCCAATCCCAGTCCGATGCGGTGTGATCGGCACCGGCGGCATCACGCTCACGCCGGTCGTCTACTTTGCTGTGGGGGGTTGACGACTTCACGTTCGGAACCGCGCGTATCACAGCCTTCGCCGTCCCCGCTCCCGGCGCGCTCGTGGCGTCCGCCTGCGCCGCAAGCGCCGCCTGACGCCGCTCTTGCCCCTACCGCTTTCGCAGGGCCTCGACCATCTCCAGAACCATCCGTTCTAGGGTGTCGATGGGCGTGTAGGCCGGAAGCGCGCCTTTGAGGCGTGAGTCGGTGTCAGCGACGACCCCGAGGCAGGCCGCGAGGGCGGGAAGGGTCGTCTTGCGGGCCGAGGCCATCACGCGGGTCTGACGGTAGGGCGGCTCCTTGGCGAGGTTCGGCTTCTCCGGGAAGGTGGCCCGGATCTCCGGCGTGGCGTCTCCTGGACTACGACCGGCATCGAGGCATACCCGCGCCTGCCAAGCCAGCCGAAGCCCCCTCGACGTCAGGGGGATAATGCTGGAATGGCCCACGTCGGCGGCCTTGGCGGCGCTTCCGACGAGGATACGGAGGTTACGCAGAGCCTCCGGCACGTTCCCGTCAAGGATCGCGTCGATCATCCCGAACACGTTCCATTCTCGCGAAGGGACCACGATGGCCCGCACCGCCGCCTCGTCGATCCGCTCGGCGTCGCCGACGTAGAGCGCGAGCTTCTCCAGTTCGTCCGTCGCCCGGCTAAGCGAGCCGCCCGTCATCTCGATCAGCGTCGCTCCGGCGGCAGAGGACATCGTTTTGCCCAGGCGCGCTAGTTCTGGACGCAAGGCGTCCTGCGCCCGTTTCGGGTCGGCGTCGCACAGGATCACGGCTCCCTTGGCCTTCTCGACCGCTTTCGCCCACGCCTTGCCGCGTTTCCCGAGCGACTCACTCGTCTCCTCGTCCGCGACGAGGATCAGGAGGGCGGCATGCGGCAACGACGCTAGCGCGCCGTCCCTCAGATCTTCGGGATCGCGTCGCAGCAGGTGCCGCACAACCACCGTCCGCCGCTCCGCGAGGAACGGCGCCGTGCCCGCCGCCGCGATCCACGTCTCCGGCCTCGTATCGTCCGCCTCGTACCCCTCCAGGTCGAAATCGTCCTTCTCGACGCCCGCCGCCGAGAGCAGACCTTCGAGAGCCCGGCGGCGAAGCAGTTCCTCATCGCCCACGATCAAGACGGTGCGCTGGGTGATCGCCTTCTCGGGAGCCATCCCTAGATATTGACGGATGGCGATCGACGATCGACGATCGCCCCGGCTATTTCTTCTTCAGTCCCTTCGTCTCGTCGCGGAGGGCGCGAACCTCCGGCTCCGTCGGCTCCACCGGACCGTAGAGCGCGCGCTCGAAACGGCGTCCCAGCCCGACCGCCTCGCCGCCGACGGCGAGCGCGTACGCCTCGACCGTCTCACCCGGATGGCGCCGCCGTCCGAGGGTGCGGCGGACGGCGCGCTCGTAACCGACGTACGCCCGGTGAACTTCCCAGCGTGGAGCCCGAACCGTCGGCCGACGACCCCGCAGGACGACGTAGCCAAGGCCGAGGGCGAAGACCGCGAGGCCGCCCCGGATCGCGGGGACGACCCACGTCGCGGTGTACCAGGGCCGCTCCGCGTCGCTGCTTCCCCGCTCGCCGCCTTCGACCTGCTCCGCCCCTTCCGTCGCATCGAAAACCACCCAGCCCACGCCTTCGAACGCGATCTCGCACCAAGCGTGATAGTCCGCCTCACGCAGGACGTAGTGGCCTTGGCCGTCGCCCATCTCCGGCAGGTAACCGATCACGTAGCGAGCGGGAAGACCGACCGCGCGGGCGCTCAAGGTCATCGAGGTCGCGAACAGGTCGCAATACCCTTCCTTGCCGCCGAACAGAAACCAGTCCGCCGGGTCTTGGTCCGCCGGAACGGCGGCGGCGTTAAGGTTGTACTTCACCTGGGATGCGATGGCGGAGGCGATCCGAGAGGCTTTATCGTAGTCGTCCAGCGATCCCTTGGCCGCATTCAGGGCGAACTCCCGCACCCGGCTCGTCACACGAGAATCGTCGTAAAGGCTGTCCGCACCCGGACCTTCGAGGCGAGCTGGAACCCTGCGGGGGTTCCGGGTGGATTCGATCAGGGTGCCCGAAAGAATCGGACGCGACCCTTGCTGCACGTTGCCGCCGCCATCGGGTCGAACGAAAAGAGACCGGTCGTGTCTCACCGGCTCGGCAGGCAGAGGAATCTGGAGGGTGAAGGATTGCGGTCGGATCAGGAACTTCGCGGAGTGGCTTTGATCACCGATCTGCTTCGTCGCCCATCCTACGGAATCGCCGATCGGTCCCTCGCGGGGGATCGACTGGACGTTCGTGCTCCAGCCGCGCCCGGTGTAGACCTCGTACGCCGCCGTGCGCAGGTAACGGGGGCGGTCGAGATCGGCGTTGTACACCACTCGATCGCTTAGGGAGCCGTTCGGTCCGCGCCCTACCGTGTAGCTCGTCGGCTGCGACTGCGCCGTGTCGCGGAGCCGGTCGCGAACCGACCGAGGGGCCATGATCCGGACCGCTCCGGTGATGGGCTTCGCCGCTTCCTGAAGCGCGGGTGCTCCGATGCGGGACAGCAGAACGATCACCAGCGCCGAAGCCAAGGCCCATTCCGGCCCGGCAAGCCAGCGCCATGGCCCGCGTCGGATATCCTCGTAGAGTTCCGGCGACTGCTCGGGGAACTCCTGGGGCGTCGACGGCGCGTCGGCTCGGTTGAAGTAGCCGCTCTCTACCGCCTGCCGCATCATCTCCCGGCGATTCGCTCGCGCGAGGACGATCGCGAGGCACACGAGGAAACCGAAGAAGAGGTAGGGAGCCGCCGCGAACGTGTCGTAGCACCCGACGAGGCCGAACAGGGCTACGCTTGGAATCGCCTGGAACAGCAGGGTGCCGTCGCGCCAGGTGAGCGCGCTCCCGAGCACGATCATCCAGGCCAGGATGCCCGCCATCATAACGTCCCGCGCGAAGCCTTCTTCCGGCAGGAATCCGTTCAGGGTCGGGAAGCCCACGATGGCACAGGCGAAGGCGGCGGCGTAGAGGATGCCGTCGACCTTCATCACCGCCGTGTTTCCCAACAGAGTTCGGACTAGATAGGAAAGGGCGGTTCCGGCGACGACCCCCGTGGCGAGGAACTGGGCGGTGTCGTCGCGACCGATGGACATGCCGGCGGTGTAGGCCGCGAGAGACGCGCCGATCCCCATCAGCACGTAGTCGATCAGGTTCAGTCGGCTCTGGTCTCGAGCGACGCGACGCGGAGCGGGGACGGTCACTTCTTCACCTTCTTTCTGCGCGGGGCCACTTCCTCTTCCGACGCGGCTTCGCCCGTCGTCATCACCTGCGGAGCCATACCGACCGCCTGGAGGTCATCGACGTACCGCGCATCGATCGCCGAGGCGAGCGAAGTCCGTCCGTAGGACGCCGCGTCGTAGACCAGCGGCACGACCCGGATTCCCCTGGCGAGCAGAGTCGCGCCCACGTCCCGTATCGCCGGGTCGGCCACCGCCTGGAACGCGTACACGATCGAGCCGCCTTGGAGCGTCAGCCCGCCCAACTCTTCGGAGAAGTTCACCGACGAATCAGACTCCAAGGTCGCCAAAGCCCGGAACGCCTCGACGGTACGATCCTGCACGTTCGCGTGGTTCGGCACGTCCGGGTCGATCTGGGGAAGCAGCACCCGCACCCCCTGCCGCAGTAGCGTCTCGACGAGGAACGCGGCGTTGCCGATCATCGCCTCCAACGAGGTGTCGGCTCCCTTCCCCACCTCATGGCCTTTCTTCCGGTCGATCATCAGAGCGACCGTGGCCTGAGAGCCCGCCTCGAACTCCTTCACCATAATCCGTCCGGTGCGCGCGGTCGAGCGCCAGTGCACGGTCCGCAGGGCGTCCCCCGTGCGGTACTCGCGAACGCCGCGCGGCTCGATGCCCGCGCCGCGCGTCTGCCCCGTTTCGGCTTCGCTGACGCCCCACCCTCCGGCGGCGGGAAGTTCGACCGCGCACGGAATGGGCCGTGGAAGGACGAGCATCTCCGTTGGGGCGGTGGGGTACTCCTTCGCCTTGGTGACGAGTCCCAGAACGTCCGTTCCCTCGACGACCAGCCCGCTCCAACGGAACCGCCCCCGCTTTAGCGGACGAAAGCGATACTGCGTGCGAACCGCCTCCTCGTAGGAGGGCGCGATGGGAAGCGAGGGCGAACGGTCGGCCACGGGGAGTCCGGGCGGAAGGGCGTCGGCGACCGCCACGAGTGGCCGTCGGATGGCCTTGTCGCTCCAGAGCGTGATCTGGACCGTCACGAGGTCACCGACCTGGGCGCTCGGCGGCACCACGCGCTCGACGCGCAGGGAGCGTACGGACAGCCACGCTTGGAGGTGACAGGCCCCGAGAGTCGCGATCATCGCGGTGGTGATGAAAAAGAGGGCCTGGGAGCCGATGAGGACGGCGACGATGGCGAGGAACACCGACGCCCACGTCAGCGCGAACCCCGCGAGGGACCTCATCGGCGCGCCCTCATGCCACCGGCACCGGGGCGGGCACCTCGTCGATGATCCGCCCGACCGCCGCCTCGACCGAACCGCCCCGCGCCCGCACCTCGGCGCGGGGCAGAACGCGGTGGGCCAGCACCGCGACCGCGACCTTCTTGACGTGGTCGGGCCGGACGTAGTCGTCGCCCGAGAGGGCGGCGCAGGCCTGGGCGGCCCGCATGAGCAGGAGCGAACCGCGCGGCGACGCGCCCATCAGAAGCTGGTTGCTCTCGCGCGTCGCGCGCACCACGTCCACCACGTAGCCCCGGATCGTCTCGTGGACGAACACCTCGCGGACCGCCGCCTGCATCTCCATGAGGGTCGCGAGGTCGGTGACGCTCTGGACGTGCTCCAAGGGATGCGTCTGCTGCTGGGAACCGAGGATCGACGCCTCGTGGTCGCGGTCGGGATAGCCCATGCTCAGGCGCATGAAGAATCGGTCGAGCTGCGCCTCGGGCAAGGGGTAGGTGCCCGTCATCTCGATCGAGTTCTGGGTCGCCACGACGAAGAAGGGCCGCGGCAGAGGCCGCGTCTCGCCGTCGGTCGTCACCGTCCGCTCCTCCATCGCCTCCAATAGGCTCGACTGGGTTTTCGGCGTCGCCCGGTTGATCTCGTCGACCAGGACCACGTTCGCGAAAATCGGTCCCGGCATAAAGTGGAAGCGGGACTCGCGGGCGTCGAAGATCGAGCCGCCCGTGATATCGCCCGGAAGCAGGTCCGGCGTGAACTGGATGCGCCGGAACTCGCCCCCGATCACCCGGGCCAGGGCCTTCGCCAGCGTCGTCTTTCCCACTCCAGGAATGTCCTCCAGAAGCACGTGTCCGTTGGCGAGCAGCGCGAGAACGGACTTCTCCACCGTGTCGCGCTTGCCGACGATCGCCTTCTCGACCTCGTCGACCATCCTTCCTGCGCGTTGCGCGACCTCTTCGACCTTCAACCTTTATCCTCGGATGTCCATTCGGCGTTCCCGACCCTGGGTCCGGACGCCGACACCCCCCTATCTTACGGTATCCGGGTCCCAACGGTTCGGGCCGGGGTACGATCCCCCGCCGTGAAGTGTGTGATCGGCGTCGACCTCGGAGGCACCAACGTGCGTGCCGGAGCGTTCTACGAGGACGGCTCGGCGGCCGGGCCCTGGTTCAGCAACTCGTCCAACGGCCAGCTCGGCGCGGGGCGCACGATCGAGGCGACCGCCCAGACGATCCAGCAGGCGATGAACGCGAGCGCCGCGAAGGTCGAGGCGGTCGGGATCGCGATCCCCGGCCACATCGACAACGCGGCGGGCGTCGTGCGCTGGGCCCCGAACCTGGGCGAGGTCGATCGGGGCACCTTCCGCTACTGGTCCGACGTTCCCTTCCGTCGGATGCTGGCCTCCAAGATCGACCTGCCCATCCACATGGACAACGACGCCAACATGGCGGCCCTTGGCGAGTACAAGTTCGGCACCGGCCGCGACTCCGCGAAGTGCCTAGTGATGCTCACGATCGGAACGGGCATCGGCGGCGGCGTGATCCTCTCGCCCCAGTCCGTCCTGGGCGACGCGCGCGGTCCGCTCGTCATGGTCGGCGGCAACAAGGGCGGGGCCGAGCTCGGCCACGTCGTGATCGCCCACAACGGCCTCGACTGCAACGCGGGCGAGTACGGCGCCATCGAGGGCTACTGCGGGCGCGACGCCATCGTCCGCCGCGCCGAGCTTCGCATCAAGCGGGGCCGCACGAGCCTCCTTACCGAACTGGTCGAGGGCGACCTCACGAAGATCACGCCCCGCCTGATCAGCGAGGCGGCCGAGAAGGGCGACGAGACCTGCATCGAGGTCTGGGAGGAGGTCGGCACGATGCTGGGCGTGGGGATCGGCAACTACATCAACATCTTCGCCCCCGACGTGTTCGCGATCGGCGGCAACATCGCCCGCGCGGGCGACCTTCTGATGAAGCCCGCGATCAAGGCCGCCCGCAACGTCGCGATCAAGACCCTGTTCGACGACGCGAAGATCGGCCTCGCGGAGCAGATCGACGACGCCGGAATGCTCGGCGGCGCCGCCCTCGCCCTCGAAGCCCTCAAGTGGGGCCACTAAACCTCTCGCGCTCGCCGCTACACTAGGGGACGATGGTCGCCGCCGCCCTCTTCGCCGTGAACGCGCTCACCCTCTGGTACGACAAGCCCGCCACGCCGGGGATGAACGAGGCCCTCGTCGTCGGCAACGGTCGACTCGGCGGCATGGTCTACGGCGACCCGAAGGAGGAGCGGATCGTGCTCAACGAGGACTCGCTCTGGACGGGCGACGACAATCCCAGCGGCGACGACGGCACGATGGGCTCGTACCAGAAGCTGGGCGAGCTTCGGATCGCCCTCGGCCACGCGGGCGCGAAGGACTACCGCCGGAGCCTCGATCTGGGCCAGGCCCTCGCCCACGTGGACTACCGGGCGAACGGCGTGACCTACCACCGCGAGGTCTTCGCGAGCAAACCGGCGGGCGTGCTCGTCGTCCGCCTGACCGCCGACCGAAAGGGAGCGATGACCGGCACGGTCGGTCTACAGGACGGTCACGACGCGGCGACCCACTCCCTCTCCGGCGACGGGCTCGTCGCCGAAGGGGCGCTTCCAAACGGCCTTCGCTACGCGACCGTCGTCACTCTCAAAGCCGAGGGCGGAAAGACCACGACCGGCGCCGAGACCCTCGGCTTCGACCGTTGCGACGCCCTCACCCTGATCGTCGCCGCCCGTACCGACTATGCGATGGACCCGGAGCGGCGCTACCGGGGCGACGACCCGGCCGCCGTCCATCGGGACGTCAAGAACGCGGTGGACGCGGGCTACGGCCGTCTGCGCGCCGCCCACGTCCGGGACTACCGCGCTCTGTTCGATCGAGTCAAGCTCGACCTGGGCAAGAGTACGCCGGAGCAGCGAGCCCTCCCCACCGACCGTCGCAGGCTCCTCGCGGAAGGGACGCCCGACCCCGAGCTTGAGACCCTCCTCTTTCAACTGGGCCGCTACCTGCTGATCTCCAGCTCGCGTCCCGGCAGCCTGCCCGCAAACCTCCAAGGCATCTGGAACGACTCCAACTCGCCCGCCTGGCACTCGGATTACCATTCGAACATCAACGTCGAGATGAACTACTGGCCCGCCGAGACGACGAACCTAGCGGAGTGCCACACGCCCCTGTTCGACCTCGTCCGCTCCCAACTCCCCGCTTGGCGCAAGGCCACCGCCGCCTCCGACGAGTGGAAGACGCCTTCGGGCGGGCCGACGACGCGGGGCTTCGCGATCCGCACCTCGCACAACATCGCCGGCGGCATGGGCTGGAAGTGGGACAAGACGGCCAACGCCTGGTACGCCCTTCACTTCTGGGACCACTACGCCTTCTCCGGGGACAAGGCGTTCCTGCGCGACGTCGCTTACCCTTATCTGAAGGAGGTCGCCGAGTTCTGGGAAGACCACCTGAAAGCCCTGCCCGACGGACGCGTGGTCGTCCCGAACGGCTGGTCGCCCGAGCACGGGCCCGACGAGGACGGCGTCTCCTACAACCAGGAGATCGTGGACGAGCTGCTGAAGCACACCGTCGCCGCCGCCGACGCGCTCGGCGTCGACCGGCCGTTCCGGGATCGCCTGGGCAGTATTCGCGCCCGTCTCGTCCAACCGGGCATCGGAAGCTGGAGCCAGCTTCTCGAGTGGATGCGGGAGAAGAAGGGCGAGGGCGAACTCGACACCCCGGAGGACCACCACCGCCACACCTCGCACCTTTTCGGCGTCTATCCCGGTTCGACGATCACCGACGAGGCGCGGCGCGGCGCGGCCAAGGTCTCCCTCGTCGCGCGCGGCGACACCGGCGACGTGCGGGAGTGGTCGTTCGCCTGGCGCACCGCCCTCTACGCCCACCTGAACGACGGCGAGCGCGCCTACGGCCAGCTCCGCCAGCTGTTCTCCGCCCGCAACACCTGCCCCAACCTGTTCGGCCTGCACCCGCCCATGCAGATCGACGGCAACTTCGGGATCACCGCCGCGATGGCCGAGACGCTCGTCCAAAGCTCCCTCGGCGCGGACGGCGCCGTCACGATCGACCTCCTGCCCGCACTGCCGCCCCAGTGGCGCACCGGCTCGGTTCAGGGTTTGAGAACGCGCGGCGGTTTCGAGGTGGATCTCGCGTGGAAGGCGGGAAAGCTCGCGTCCGCGACGATCAGGAGCCCGAAAGGCGGCAAGGCGACGGTACGCTACGGCGGACGAACGCAAGCGATCGACCTCGCTCCTAAGAGAGACGCCTCCCTCCGCTTCTAAGAGGGGACCAAGATGCTGAAGTAAAACCAGCGTTATGGCGTCCTTCCTCTCCGTTGGGTTCGCTGCTTTGCCTCTAATGGCCGCGTCCGTCGTGGTGGGCTGCCAGTCACCTACAACTGCTCCGCGCGTCAAGACACAGCCGAAGACGAAGGAACGGAACGATGCCGCGGCGCGAATGCTCTCGACGTTCACGGACGAAGACGTCAAGTGGATGAGGGCGGCCTCGGGGCGCTCGCCCGCTGTCGAGACTTCGGTGACGTACACCGACGGAAAGACGATCCGCGCCTGAAAGGCGGCGCTTGCCCGCTCGACCCGGCGGCCAGGGCTATCCGATCCTGGATCGGGAGAGAAGAGGCCTTTCGAAGAAGGGCTCGTGCCCTTCGGTCTGCGGAACCACCTTAAGATCGAGTTCCCGCTCTATGAGGAAGGCCAAATCGAGCCACGTTGGGGGGGGGGCGAGGTGGCGGCTCTATACGGGTCGGCCATGGACCGACTCCAGCGCGCCATCGACGAGAGCCGCCCCGCAGGCGATCGCTGACCGGCTGAAGACGCACAAACGACCCACTCCAGGCTTTCAGGACCCCTCACCCCCGTCCCTCTCCGTGTTCGGGGGAGAAGGACGGGGGTGAGGGGTTCCGAGTCCCACGCTCATGAGGCTTACTTCCGCACGAGCCGGACGAAGCCCGCATCGATGCCTTGGCCGCCGCCCGTCTGGCGGCAGTGGATGGCGATCACGTTGCGGCCCTGCCGGAGCAGACCGCGCATCTGGGCGTTGAGGGCGATGTTGTCGTACTGCGACGTGTAGCCGCTCAGGGTGGCGATCCGCGTTCCGTTCAGATAGACCTCAGCGTCCTCGTCGTGGAAGACACGAAGGTAGAGCCCCTCGGTCGAGCCGCTGAAGGTGAACTCGCGGCGCGCCCAGATCTCCGGGGTCGCCCAGCGCGACCGCACCGCGAGCGAGGGCGGATCGCCCGCGCCGAGGCCGCCAGGGCCTTCGGTCCAGGCCGAGGCGTCGAAGTCCGCCGCCGACCAGGAGGCCGCCGGGGCGCTCGTGGTGAAGCGCCAGGTCGCGGCTTCCGTCTCGCCGGTGGCGACCACGGGCACCACGACCGGTCGCTTCGGCAGCGGAGCCCAGTCCGCCGACTTCTCCGCGTCTCGCCGGGCCCACTTGGCCCAGAGAGCCTTGTCGTAGAGCGTCTTCACGAACACGCCGCCGACGACGGGGCGGGCGATGAAGCCGATCTGCTCGCCGCTCTTCGAGTTGTACCAGTCGCTCATCGGGTTGCGTTGCGGCACCTCGTTCACGAAGCGCCAGACGCCGTCCAGAAGGTCGTCGAAGTCGGCCTTGTCGCCGGTGAGCGTGGCGGTCCAGACGGTCCAATCCAGCTTGGTGGGCGTCGCGTTCTGGCGGCTGTCGAGGGCGATGCCGTAGGCGCTCTTGACCTTGCGGTAGTAGGCCATCTCCTTCCGCCGTACCGCGTCGCCATACAGATCGAGATCGAGGATCTTGTCCCAGACGAGGTTGTACTTCTGGCTCCACGAGCCCTTCTGGTCGAAGGCGAGGCGGAAGTGGTCGCCGTCGTCGGCCTCCTTGACCCAGCGGTCGGCGAACGCCTTCGCGGTGCGCTCGTACTCGGCGGCCTCGGGCTTGCCGAGCATCTTCGCGAGCCGCGCGTAGGCGCCGAGGCCGAGGGTCGCCTTGATCGAAAGGTTCGTCTGATGGGCGAGGTGGCCCATGAAGTCGTCGGTCGAAAGCTGGTTGGCGGGGTCGAAGCCCTCCTTGCGCAGGTACTCGGCCCAGCGGGTGAGGGTCGGCCAGTACTTCGCGGCAAAGCCCGCGTTGCCCTCCATCTGGGCGAGGGCGAGGGTTAGAATGAGCATGTTGCCCGACTCCTCGACGGGCATCTGGTTTTCCTCCGTGCGCTCGCCGCCGCCGTAGACCTGGCCGTTAGCTTGAGGATAGGTCCCCAGATCGTGGGGCGCGAAAGGCCACTTCCAATAGCTCGACGAGGCGTAGTCGAGGTTCGAGACGAGCAGCGCCTTCGTCAACGACGGGCCGAACAGGAGCACCTGCGGGGCCATAGGAAAAACGATGTCGACGGTGCCGATGCAGCCGTTCGAGGAGTTCTCCTTGGGAAGGAAGAGCGGCTGGCCCTTCGCGTCGGCCACGATCTTCGAGCCCGCCCACGTCTGGCGGAAGGCGAGGGCGCCGAGAGCGGCGTAGCGCGCGCCGCCCGACTTCGTAAGGTCGGCCGTCAGCTCGTCGTCGAAGGCGACGCACCGCTTGGTCAGGGTCGCGTAGTCGCGCTCGGAGACGCGCAGGAGGGCGGCCGCGTCCATTCCGTGGCGCCGCCAGTAAGGTCGGAGGTTCTCCGTGAAATACTGGACGCCGTAGAGGTCGTCGTAGGCGAGGACGACGTGGGCGGAGGCGCCCGCCGCGACGACCTTTCCGAGATCGCGGACCAGCGCGCGGTTATAGTCCTTCGCATCGGAGGATTTTCCGAGGGTCACCGGGTTCCAGCCCGCGCCGCCGACCGCGTAGAGGTAGCCCCAGTCGATCCGGCGCGCGTCGCCGGTCTTCTGGAGGATCGGCTGTTCGACGGTTCCCACGCGGTAGCCCTTCAGCCCCGGCAACGAGACGGTAGACCAATCGACCTTCTGCGAAGGCTCGTCGACGGCGGGCTCGCCGGTGTTCGAGTAGCTTAGGCTGACGGCGTGGGGCTTGCCGTCGGCAGACTTCACGTCCCAGGTCAGGTAGGTCACGGGACGCGAGAGCAGGTCGATGTCGTCCGGCAAGGCAGGCGTCGTGAAGGTCAGGGTAACGGCCACGCCCGCGCCCTTGAAGCGGTAGATCGACCGGGTCGGGGTGACCTGGACCCCTGTCTGATCCATCGCGGGGGCAGGCCCTAGGCCCATAAGCCGATACGCCTTGCCATCGATCAGGGCCGTGCTGCTCAGGCGCTGGGTCGAGCCCGTCCAGTGGGTGGTGTCGGCGTCGGTCAGGCGGTTCGCGCGGGACCAGATCGAGAAGTAGGGGTCGCACGCCACGAGCGGCACCGCCGGAGGACGAAGATCCTGGGCGGACGCGCCTTGGGAGGAAGCGAGGGCCGCAGCGGCGAGGAGGGCGGCGCTTGCGGCCCGACGAGAATCGACCTTCATCGGCATTCTCCCTCGAAGGTACCCGTTTAAAGGTGTACCAATGGTCTACACCTGAGTCTTTACCAAGAATAGGCGCGCCTCCTTTAGGCTAAAGTGGGCTGAATCGCATGCTCCTTTCCGGCTCTCTCCCGCCCTCCATCGACCGGTACGCGCTCGTCACGCGGCACAACGTCGAGCTGACCGCCTACGACGGCGAACGGCCGTTACAGGTCGGGAACGGCGAGTTCGCGTTCGGGATGGACGCGACGGGACTCCAGAGCTTCGCGCCGTTCAACACGATGTCCCAGTGGGGCTGGCGCCGTGAGCCCCTGCCGCCGGGCACGAGACGATCGGACTACGCGATGCCGACGGTGGAGACCCACGGCCGAAGGGTGCCGTATCCCCTGCCCGATCCGAAGCATCCCGAAATCTCGGACTGGCTTCGGAAGAACCCTCACCGCGTGAACCTCGGGCGGGTGGGTTTCGCCTTCACCAAGGCGGACGGATCGCTCGCGATCGAAACGGATCTGCGGAACGTCCGGCAGCGGCTCGACCTCTGGACGGGGCTGGTCACGAGCCGCTTCGAGGTCGAGGGACGGCCGGTGACGGTGACGACCGCCTGCCACCCTTCGCTCGACGCGGTGGCGGCAAAGGTCGAGTCGCCCCTCATCCAAGAAGGACGTCTCGCGGTGTTCGTGGACGCGCCGGGCGACGACGTGCGGCAGTTCGCGAACGCGGTCGGCGATGGGGGCCGCTCGCCGGGCCTGACGCGGCTCCCGCCACGCGAGGGGCTTCCAGGGCGCGAAAAGGGACGGGCCGACTTCGTGCGGAAGCTTCCGGGCGACGGCCCCGACACCCACGTCGGCCTCGTCTGGTCGGGCGAGGCGTCCCTAGGGACTCCCGGCAAGCCCTTGCCCCTGAGGATCGTCAAGGCGGAGTACGGTCGCGAGGGAAAGTGGCGGGATCTGACGGCCCTCGTGGCCCGATCGGTCCGCGAAGGTCGGCTCAGCCTCCACGTCGACAACGCCCTGGCGGGCGATCCGGCCCCGCGCGAGCTCAAGAGCCTGCGCGTCTCCTACGTGGCAGGCGACAAGCCGGGAACGACCGAGACGGCGGAGAACGGCGACCTCGTCGTCGACCCCTTCCCCGAACGGCGCCGCTTCACCCTTCGGCCCGGTTCGGACGTGCGGGCGTTCTCGTTCGTGTGCGCCTTCGCGCCGAAAGCCTTGCCCCGGCGTCTGCCCGACGCGGAGACGACGTTCGCGGCCTCGCGGCAGTCGTGGCCCGCGTACTGGCGGAGCGGCGGGGCGGTCGACCTTTCGGAAAGCCAAGATCCGCGCTGGCGGGAGTTGGAGCGGCGGATCGTGCTCTCGCAGTACCTGATGAAGGTGAACGAGGCCGGATCGCAGCCGCCGCAGGAGAGCGGGCTGGTGAACAACGGCTGGTTCGGGCGGTTCCACCTGGAGATGGTCTGGTGGCACGCGACGCACTGGGGCCTCTGGAACCGTTGGCCGCAGATCGAGCGGACGCGCGATTTCTACGCGCGTGTCCTGCCGCAGGCCCAGGCGCTCGCGCGGGCACAGGGCTACAAGGGCGCGCGCTGGCCCAAGTGTATCGGCCCCGACGGACAGGAATGGCCCTTCGAGACGCACGCGTACTTGGCGTGGCAGCAACCTCACCCGATCTTTTTCGCCGAGCTGGACTACCGCGCCCACCCGACGTCCGCGACCTTGAGGCGATGGGCGCCGATCGTGGAGGCGACCGCCGACTTCCTCGCCTCCTACGCGTTCGACGACGCGGCCCGGAAGCGGTCCGTGCTCGGGCCACCCCTGCAGGTGGTCTCGGAGAACGTCGATCCGCTCGTCGCCCAGAATCCGACGTTCGAACTGGGCTACTGGCGCTTCGGGCTACGCACGGCCCTGGAGTGGCGAAAGCGCCGGGGCCAGGCGCCGAAGGCGGAGTGGGCGAAGGTTCTCCGCGACCTCGCCCCTCTGCCGCAGCAAGACGGGCTGTACGTCCTGCACGAAGGCGTCCGTGACATGTGGAGCAAGTTCAACTTCGAGCATCCGGCCCTCACCGGAGCGTACGGCATGCTCCCCGGCGACGGCGTCGATCGGGAAACGATGCGCCGTACGCTCGACAAGGTGACGGCGGTCTGGGACTTCAACCGGACTTGGGGCTGGGACTTCCCGATGCTCGCGATGTGCGCGGCGCGCCTAGGCGAACCGGAACGCGCGATGGACTTCCTGCTGCACCCCTCCGGCGGGTTCCAGTTCGACGAGCGGGGTCTCGCGACGGGCGGGCCCTTCCCCTACTTCCCCTCGAACGGCGCCCTGCTCTACGCGGTCGCGATGATGGCGGCGGGTTGGGACGGCGCGCCGAAGACGGACGCGCCGGGCTTCCCGCAGAACGGGCGGTGGAAGGTGCGTTGGGAAGGGCTCTCGCCCGCGCCTTAGAGACCGGCCGGCCAACGCCCCACCCGGCTTTCAGTCGGCGAGCGGATCGGTTTCCGGCTCCGCCGTGGCGCGGAGCCGGTCTTGGGCGCGCTTTCTGCGGCCTTCGGCAGGAACCGCCTGGGCCACCTTGCCAAGGCCGAAGAGGGGCATGTTGACGTAGACCGTCTCGTAGCCTCCCGCAGAGATCGGGAAGGTCTCGTGGAAGACGCCCACCGAACCGTCCGTGCCCACGCGGCGGTTGAAATCCCGCCACGCGGGCAGGTGCGCCGCCGCCTTGTCGGTCGCGTAGGCCATGAGCTGCTCCGTCGAGCGCCAGTACTGGACCATCACCACGGTGCGCCCGAACCACGACTCCGAGCCGAGAAATCCCAGGTCGGGGTTCGCGACGAGTTCCTCGATCATCCTCGGCATCGCCCTCGCGACCGGAAGCCACCTGTGGATCGCCCAAAGACGGTTGACGCGCATCCCGATCAGGAACACCACGAAGTCGCCCTCGATCCTCGCGCACAGCCGCTCGGCGCGCACGCCCTTTTCCCTTTTCCCCATCTCCTCCTCTTACGAGGCCGGCGAGGCGTTGGCCTGCGACCGTGCTTCCCGCGTTCTCCCGATCAAGGCCTAGGACAGCCGAGCGAAAGGAAGGCGGATCACAGCACGCCGCCGCTGAACGCGGCGAAGAGACCGGCGTAGGCGCCGCCCTGGGCGAGGAGTTCGGCGTGGGAGCCGGACTCGATCGCCTCGCCGCGCGCCATGACGAGGATGCGGCTCGCGCGGGCGGCGGTGGTCAGGCGATGGGCGATAAAGAGGGTGGTGCGCTGCTGCATCACCTCATTGAGGGCCTCGGTGACGGCGCGTTCGCTTTCGGCGTCGAGGGCGCTGGTCGCCTCGTCGAGCAGAAGGAGGGCCGGTTCGCGCACGAGGGCGCGGGCGATCGCGACGCGCTGGCGCTGGCCGCCGGAAAGCCCCGCGCCACCCTCACCCAGATGAGTCTCGTAGCGGGCGGGCAAGGCGGAGACGAACTCTTCGACGTGGGCCATGCGGGCGGCGGTCTCGACCTGAGCGTCGGTCGCGTCCTGCGCGCCGAGGCGGACGTTGTCGGCGATACTCCCCGCGAAGAGGAAGGTCTGTTGGGGCACGACGCCGATCTGCTCGCGAAGCCAAGCGAGGTTCAGCTCGCGCACGTCGACGCCGTCGAAAAGGATGCGCCCCGAGGTAGGGTCGTAGAAACGCAGGAGGAGATCGGCGACCGTGCTCTTCCCCGCCCCGCTCGGGCCGACGAGGGCGAGGGAGGTTCCGGGCTCCAGGACGAAGCTGACGTTGCGCAGGGCTTCGGTGCCGTCGGGATAGGCGAAGCCGACGTTCTGGAACTCGATCCGGCCCCGAGGACTCGGAAGGATACGGCCGGCTTTCGCGTCCTCAACCTGGTCCGAGACGTCCAGGATCTCGCGGTGGATCCGCTCGATGGCGGCGTCGATGGCGTTCAGGGTGCTTGTGATGCCGGTAAAGTTCCGCAACCCCTGATTGATCCGGTCGAACCCCCAGGTAACGGCTACGATCGATCCGAGGTCGATCTGGCCGAGGTAGGAGAGCCAACCGCAGAGGTAGAGAACCACCGCCACCGCCACCGCGCCGAGCAGCTCGACGAGCGGCTTGAGGGACGCCGTCACCTGAGCGTTGTCCATCTGGTTGTCGAACACGGCCTGCAGACGCGCGCCGTAGTCGCGCTCGACCCGGTCCTCGACGGCGAAGGCCTTGACCACCCGAACGCCTTGGAGACTTTCGTTGGTGATGGCGGAAAGATCGGCAAGGGAATTCTGGACCGCGCCCTGGGAGCCCTTGATCCGTTGGCCGTTGCGCCGGATCACGACGGACATCGGCAGAACGAACACGACGCCGGTAAGGGCGAGCAAGGGAGCTTTGTACAGGACGCCGCCGAGAGCGACGAGGATCGTCAGCGGAGCGGAGACGCTGTCGCGCAGGACGCTGATCGCGCTCGAATAGACGCCCACGTCGTTCGTGAGAACGCTCTGGATGGCGCCGACCCGCTTTCCGCCGAAGTAGGAGATGGGAAGCCGCTGGAGCTTGCTGAAGAGCCGGAGCCGAAGCCCGTTCGTCATGCGCGTCCCGGCCTCGCTGAGCAGGACCTGGGAGGCACGATCGAAAAAGTACTTCAGTGCGAAGAGAGCGACGACGGCCAGACAGCAGAGGGCAAGTCTTCCCAAAGGCCGACGATCGCCGGTCGGGCGTCCACCGCCGACCTCGATGGCCTGGGCGACGCTTTCGGGCGTTTTGCCCAGGTCGCGGGCGACCTCTCGCACGATGGGAACCTGTCGGTCGGGATCGACGCGATCGAAAATGCGGTCGGCGACTGCCTCGGCCTGCCTTTGGTCGAGGCCGAGGGCCGGGGCGGCACGCTTAAGGCTCTGCTCGAGGTCCTTGCGCCGGTTGTCGGTCTCCTCTTTCCGGGTCAGCGCGAGGGGAGCCGCCTCACGGATGGCGTTCACGCCGTAAGCCATCACGACGAGTGGCGCGTTGCCGAGAAGGCTGACGACGGCCGCGAAGACGAGCCCCCGGAAGATCAGCTTGCGCTGAGGCTGAAGTTCGGCCTCAAGCCGTGGATTGAGGCGGGGGATGAGGCGTAAACGCTTTCGGGTAGGCAGGGGCGAATCGTTCACGCTCGGCCCCTGAGGGTACCCCGCGTATGGAAGAGGACCAGGGATGTAAGGCTCGGCCTCTTCCGAACTCCCCATCCCCCCTGCCGCCCCTTCGAGCTTAGAACTCGGCGTGGCCGGGAGTGCGGTGGAAGGGGATGACGTCGCGGATGTTCTTCATGCCGGTGACGTACATGAGCAGGCGCTCGAAGCCGAGCCCGAATCCCGCGTGGGGAGCGGAGCCGAAGCGGCGCAGGTCGAGGTACCACCAGTAGGGCTCCAGAGGGAGGCCCATCTCACGGATGCGGGCTTCGAGGCGGTCGAGCCGCTCCTCGCGCTGGGACCCGCCGATGATCTCCCCGATGCGGGGGGCGAGGACGTCCATGGCGCGGACGGTCTTGCCGTCCTCGTTCATACGCATGTAGAACGCCTTGATGTCCTTCGGGTAGTCGGTGAGAATGACAGGGCGGCCCACCTTGGTCTCGGTCAGCCAGCGCTCGTGCTCGCTCTGGAGGTCGGTGCCCCAGGAGACGGGATACTCGAAATTCTCACCGGAGGCTTCGAGGTGTTTGACCGCCTCGGTATAGGTCATACGCTCGAAGGGCGAGGTAACGACGTGCTCCAGGGTTTCGAGCAGGGTGGGCTCGATGCGCTGGTTGAAGAAGGCGAGATCGCCGCCACACTGGTCGAGGACGTGGCCGATCGTCTCCTTGAGGAACTCCTCGGCGAGGTTCATGTCGCCTTCGAGGTCGCAGAACGCCATCTCGGGCTCGACCATCCAGAACTCGGCGAGGTGGCGGCTGGAGTTGCTGTTCTCGGCGCGGAAGGTGGGGCCGAAGGTGTAGACGTTGGTCATGCCGAGGGCGAGCGTCTCGGCTTCGAGTTGGCCGCTCACGGTCAGGAAGGCGGGCTTGCCGAAAAAGTCCTTGGCGGGGTCGGCCTCCTTGATCCGATAGCTGAATTCGCCGTCGTTCTCCAGAGACTCGACCGTCTCCACGTTCGTCGTAACCTGGAACATGGCGCCCGCGCCCTCGGCGTCGCTGGCGGTGATAACCGGGGTGTTGACGTAGTGGAAGCCCCGGTCCTGGAAAAACTTGTGGATGGCCCAGGCGGCCTGATTGCGGACGCGGTAGACGGCGCCGAAGGTGTTGCCACGCCCCTTGAGGTGGGCGATCTCGCGCAGATACTCCATCGTCGCGCCCTTCTTCTGCATGGGATAGCGCTCGGGATCGGAGGCCCCGTAGATCTCGACGCCCTGAGCCTGCATCTCGACCGCCTGCCCCGCCTTGGGGCTCTCCACGATGGCGCCGTCGAAGCGCGCGCAGGCGCCGGTGGTCAGGGTCTTCAGGACGTCGTCGGAGAGGGTTCCGGCGGGGATGACGACCTGAAGGTCCTGGAAGCAGGAGCCGTCGTTGAGCTGGACGAAGGAGACGCCCTTGCTGTCGCGGCGGGTCTTGACCCAGCCGTAGGCGCTCGCCTCGGTGCCAGGGGCGAGGTCGAACAGGTCGCGGACGTAGGTGCGTCGGTAGTCCATCTCAGTGCGAGAGAGTGTACTTTTTCCCGCCTGAAGGCGGGTGTGGGTCCCCTAAGGGAGAGGCGTCTCCATCACGGCGACGATCCCCGCCAAGAACGCTCGTCCCTTCCGGCATCGGCCGCTCGCGAGCACGGCGGTCGAACCGCTCTTCGAACGGAGGAGGGAGACGCTCAGCCTTTGTCCGCCCTTGCTCACGACCCCGACGCCCAGCTCTTCGTCGTGGGCCTTCACGTCGACCGCGTAGCCGGCGGCGCTCAAACGCTCAGGCCAACGCTCGAACGCTTCGGAACTCACGGTGGGAATCACGCCCATCTGGGGAGTGGTACCTCAGCGAGTGGCTTCTCCGAGCGGCACGATCGTCGTGTCCTTAGAACCTCGATGGGGAACCCTCCGGAACGGTTCGGGGCCAAAAGGACGATGAGCCCACTCATCGTCTTAGCTCTTCTCGCCCCGCAGACAGGGCTCGTCGCCAAGAAGGCCGGATGGTGGGACGTCGCGGTCGCCTACCCTCGGTTCACGGCGGGCGGTCCGGTCGCGCGGGCGGCGAACGCCGCCTCGGCGGCGCGGGAGAGGAAGGTGTTCGCCGGGTTCGTCGCGGACGCCAAGCGGGAGATGCCCGACATCAAGAAGCAGGGGAGCCCCGGCTCGTACCAGTTGGACACGACGCCGCACAAGACCGCCGACAACCGCGCGGTGTGCAGCGGCTACGTCGAGCGGTACGACTACCTCGCCGGGGCGCACGGCACGACGGGCTACGAGGTCCTCAACTACGCGGTCTTGCGCGGATGGGCGCAGGCGTTCACGCTCAAGGACGTCTTTCGGCGGGGCGAGGACGCGGTGGGGCAGACCTCGCGCGCGCTCAAGTCGATCATCCTCGCGGGTAAGGACGCGCCCTCGGGAGTGGCCTCGGGCGACTGGAAGGGGCTGACGGAGGCCGAGTCCCACCGCTTCGTGGTCGGCAGGCTCGGCTTACTGTTCCTGTTCAACCAGTACGACCTCGGAGCGGGGGCGGAAGGCCCCCGGCAGTACCTCGTGCCCTACGCGAAGCTGCCGGGAATCGACCGGAAGGGGATTCTCAAGGGCCTGATCCCCTAGCCCTCTTCCGTCTAAGGAAGAGGGCTCAACCGGACGCCTCTGAAGCGGACGACCTCGCGGGGGCGAGATTCGAAGCGCCAGCGGGCGACGCGCTCAGGCTGGGTCAGGGAGAAAGCGAAGGTGTGGTCGGCGCCCATCGAACGGCCGAACGACTCGACGGTCTTCCCCTTCGCGTCGAGGGGCGTGAATTCGTACGAGCGCGACGGGCTGAACCGCAGGTGAGGCCGAACGGTCAGGGCGGTGTAGCGGACGCCCGCCACGACGTGCGAGCCGTCGACTCGCCACGACGCCTCCCCCAATCCCGTGCCACGCGCCATGACGGCTCCTTCTTTCCACCTTTCGACCCCGAACTCCACGTCCACGTCGGCGGATCGAGCGGCGAGAGGAGCGGTCGTCGTCTGCCAGACCAGACGGCCTGGGCCTTCGAAGACGAGGGCGCTCAGGTTCGATCCTCGGAACCCGCCCGCTTCGAGCACACGAACGGATGGATCGCCGCCGAGACGGGCGCCCCGAAGGCGAAAGGCGAGCAAGACCCCCCGGCGGTCGATAGGGACGGTGGCGTCGTAGGAGGCGGGTGGCCTAAGAGGGCTGGCGGTTCCGTCGGGACGCCAAACCCGCTCGGCCACGCCGGGAGTCCAAACGCCGACCAGTTCCGCTGAGACGCCTTCGGACAGGGCGACGGGGCCAAAGGCGCGCTCAACGGGGGGAAAGAGCGGCACACCCTGGAGCGCCTGCCACCGGTAGGGGCGATGCCAAACCTCGAACCGCGTGACTGCTCGGGGGTCGTCTTGGAAGACCAGGGTCTTCGTCGTTTCGTCCGGAGAGTCGATTTCGGTGTAGGGATCCAGCCTCCGACCTCCGTTGTAGGCACGGAGTTCGACGGCCTCCTTACGGAGAGAGGGAGGAAGCACGACCTCGATGCCGTGCAGATCCTTTCGGAGCCGTCCGGCGTAAGGGCGGCGTACGATCGGGTCGTCGAACCGCTGCCAAGGACCGTCGGCGACGCCTGTCCGGACATCGGTCGTACGTTGCGTCCTTGGGACGTGAAGAACGAGCGTCGCCGTGTTCCTTCCCCGGGGAACGGCTCCCCAGGCGCCGGTTCTCACGGGCGGCGGAACGACGAACCGTACGCTCGGGTCGGCGCCTTTCGGGAGGTCTAGAGCGAACCGGAGCCGGACGACCCGCTCCCCCCGTTCCGGTTCGAGACCGGCGAACGGGTTGCCGTCCGTCGTCGGCGGAAGGGCCTTGCCGTCGCCGCTCCAGGTGGCGAGGTTCCCCGCCGCGTCCCGGCCGACGATCTCGGTGAGGGCGACCTTGCGGGAAAAGGGGGTTGGAGCGGCGAGACGGACACCGGAGAAGCGAACCCAGGTCAGAGGCCTTGTCTCGAACTGGAGGCGGGCGATCTTCCGAACGTCTCCGGCTTCGAAGTCGTAGCGGTTCGTCTTTTCCCGAACACCGTCGTGGGTTCCGGGCTCCGTTTGCCAACGTCGGGGCGCCAGTCGTTTCCCGGCGACGTCGAAGGCGGCCAGACGCACATCCCGATCGTAGAGGAAGCGGGGGAACGGCACGGCCAACCGGACGAGGCGAACGCGACGGCCACTCTCGATCAGCGTGTCGTCGCTCGAAGGCTGAGGAGCGAACGAGACCTTGAAAGGCTCTTTTCTAAATGGCCCGGAAGCGAAACCGATCCTGACGTCGCTCTGTTTCGCGGCGACGGGAACGTCGACCGAGAACCGTTCGAACGCCTTTCGCGTGCCATCGGCGCTCACTCGATCGTCGCCACCATTGGACACGTAGCGCATCGTGGGACTCGGCGCCACCCTGCTGGTCGGGTCCTCGACGTTCGGCCCTTCGACGCGCACGACGAGTCGAAGCCGCCGCCATCGCAGATCGTCGGAAAGGGGGAGGCCGTCGGGCGGAAGGCTTCTTACGGGGTCGTCTCCGGTCGGCTTCCAAGCACGCGAGAGCTTCAGGCTCGGTTCGCGCACTTCGACCAGCTCAACCTCACGGCCGTCGGGCAGGGTGAAGGGTCCTGGATTTTCGGGCATCACGACAGGTTCCGTTAGGTCGCTTGGTTCCGGCACCGCCCTCGTCTTGCGCGCCAGCCCGGCGAAGCCGAGGGAGGCGAGCGCGAGCGCGGCGAACAGGAGGATCGCCGTGTAGCGCGTGGGCGCACGGCGGTCGCGGTTGGCGGCGAGAATCGACACCACACGGTCGCGGACGCCGCCCCGACGGGCCATCGCGAGGGCGGGCCCGACCGGCCGGGCGGTCTCGGCCACGGCGAGCAGTTCGCGGGCGTACTGGCTCGGCCCCATCTGGGCCAGAACCTCGTCGTCGGCGGCGGCTTCGGCCCCGTCGCGCAGGGCGCGGGCGAGAAGCCAGGCGAGAGGGTTGGCCCAGTGGAGAGCGGCGAAGAGGGCGGCGAGAGTCTGCCAAGCCCAGTCGCGGCGGCGAACGTGGGCCCGTTCGTGGAGGACGGCGGCGCGGACCCTTGCCGGGGGCCAGGCTTTCGAGGACTCGGGCAAAAGGATACAGGGCCTCAGAAGGCCGAAGGTGACGGGAACGCTCAGTTCGCGCGTGAGGGCGATCCCCTCTTCGGCACGGACCGCCGCACGGGCGATCCGGCGAAGGCGAGCCATCGCGAGAATCCAGCGGAGAACGAGGCCCGAGGCGACAGCGAGGTAGGCGTCTTCAACCCAGAAGAGGGAGAAGGTGGCGGTTCGGGGGGTGGAAGAGTCAGGGGAGGGGGCGGCGGGGGCGATCTCCGTAGGCCCGGACGCGGCAGGGACCGGAGTCGAGACGAGGGTCGGGTCTTCCCTCCCATCGTCCTCCGCTCTCGGAAAGGGAGACCCTGGGCGGGAGGGAAGTTCCGAGCCGGCGGTCGCCGCGGGAAGGACGACCTCGATACGAGGTACGAGGAGGGCGGCGACCGGAAGCGTCCAGACGGCGAGCAGAGCCGCTCGAAGGGCGACGCTCCGCACCGCCGCCGAACGGCGGCGGAGTGCGAAGGTCAGGAGAAAGCCCAGCAAGACCGTCGCCGTCGCGCGAAGGGACCAGAGGAGCAGGAAGCTCACCTTCCCTCCTCCGCCGCCTTGTCGACCATCCGGTGAAGCTCCTCCAGTTCCCACGGCGTCAACCGATCCTTCTCCTCGTCGAGCAGCGTCGAGACGACCGCCGTGACCGAGCCGCCGAAAAAGGCGTCGAGGAGGCGCCGGAGCTCACCCTTGGCGACGGTCTCGCGCGGCTTGGTAGGTCGGTAGACGAAGCGGCCTTCCTCCTCCTCGTGGACGAGGTGGCCTTTGGTCTCCAGCGTTCGCAGATGGGTGCGGACGGCGGAGTTCGAGGGCTTGCCCGGCAGCGCCGCCTCTAGGTCGGCGGCGATGACGGAACCTTGAGCGTAGGCGAGATCCATGATCTGCGCCTCACGCTTGCTGAGATGGCCCACGATCTTCATGATGTTAGTATTCTAACATCAAATTAGGGAACGATGGGGTTAGTTTTTTAGCTTTTCGCTCAGATGCGTCTCGTCCAGTTGACGCCGATCGTGAAGTCGGGAGCGACGTTGACGATTTGGGGCACTCGGTAGTTGAGGAAGTCGCCGTCCTCGCTGAAAAAGAGCTGGAACGCCTCCTTCGCCGAGCTCTGGCGGGTGAAGCCGAGGGTGAGCTGACGGCGGGGGCCGTCGAAGAACGTCCTTCCCGTCCGGATCGCGGCGGGCTCGCTCTGCCACTGGAGAGTCCAGGCGTCGCGCGAGTTCACCGGGACCTCGAAGGCGAGCGACTCCTGGTCGACCCAACGGCGGGCGCGGACGAGGCGGGTGGGGTCGCCTTGGTAGACGAGGCCCGCCTGACCGTGGAGGTTCAGACGGCGCGCGAGCTTCCAACGCCCGTAGAGGGCGGCTCCCGCGTCGACCGCCCCGCTGCCAAGCAGGCCGCCCGCGTCACCCGTCGGGAGCTTCACCGCCAACGAGGCGAACGCCTGGGGACCGAGGGCGCGCGAGTAGGTTCCGGTGAGATCGCCGATGCCGGTGGCGCCGCCGAAGTCACCGCTGGGGCCAAGCCTCTCCTCGTCGCGCCCGTAGGGAACCTCGCTCCGGAACTTCCCGATCCCGAGGAGGCGGTGGTAAGCGTCGATCAGCGGGTCCTGGAAGCCGCCACCACGCGAGAGGAACGGCAGCTCGATCGCCCATTCGCCCCGGGAGACGCCGCCTCGCAGACGGACGGCCAGCCGCTCGGTCTCGTTGTCCTCTCGGATGGTTCCATCGTAGAGAAGGGAGTTCGCGCTGGAGAAGCCCAGCGTGAGCGACCGCTCGCCGGGGGCGAGGAGGGCGCCTCGGGGATCGAAGCGGAGGAACGGCAAGGAGGAAGGCGCGTGGTTGCGGGTCTCGATAGGTCCTTGGGCCTGGGCTAAAAGCGGAAAAGCCGCAATAATTAGGGCGGACGCGCGCACCGCGAAAAGTTACCGCGAAAAAAGCGCAACCGACTGAACCGTCCAGACGGTACAGTGAAGACATGCCTTCGGACGAAACGCGCGATTCGCTGCTCGATGCCGCCAAACGCGTCATGCAGCGCGACGGCGCGGGGCACCTCACCCTCGACGCCGTCGCCAAGGAGGCGGGCGTCAGCAAAGGCGGGCTGCTCTACCACTTCCCCAGCAAGAGCGATCTCCTGCGGGGAATGATCGCCGCCGGCGGGCGTCACTGGCGAAACGACCTGGAAGCCCAGATGGCCCTTGAGCCCGGCCCTCAGAGTTTCGCCCGCGCCTACCTGAGGCTCGCGATGTTCGGGCCGCCCGACCGGTCCTGCAAACCCTCGTCCGAGGCGATCTGGTCCATGATCGGCGCGACCGCGAACGACCCTTCCCTCCTCTCGCCGATGCGGGAGACGCACGAGGAGATGCGGCAAAGGCTCCTCGCGGACGGGCTGGACGCGGACGTCGCCAACCTCGTGCGCTTCATGGGACACGGGCTCTGGATGACGGAGATTTTCGGGTTCACGTCGCCGACGGACGAAGAGCGAGCCCGGCTGTACGCCATGGTCATCCGCTTGGCGGGACTGGATGAGGACGAGCGCGCCGAGGCGCTCGAAACGGGAGAAGAGGAGACGAGAGCACGAGTGGAGAAGCACAGAGAATGACGGGATTCGACCTAATCTTTTACGGAACGCTGATGGCGGTCGCGGCAGGTCCGCCCCAAGCCGGGCCGCTCACCATCGACCAGGCGGCGTCGATCGCCGAACGTCAGGCGTTCACGGTGCGCCTTCAGGAGTCGGGCCTTCTGCGCGCGAACTCCGTCGTGCGTCAAGCGGAGTCCCGCCTCGGCCCCACGATCACCGCTAACGTCAACGTCGCTCGCGCCGGGCAGGCGCTCTACGGCAACTTTGGGTCCACCGACCCGAGCGTGCCCTCGACCCCCGTCCTGCTCTCGCCCATCAACACCTCGACGGCGGGCGTGACCGCGACGCTGCCGATCGATCTCTCCGGCGCTCTCCACGCGAACCTACGCTCCGCCGAAGCCACGCGCCGGAGCCAACGGGAGACCGTGCGGGCCTCCCTCAACGACGCGCGTTACAACGGGCGTACCGCCTTCGTCGAGGTGCTTCGCGCCCAGGCCACGGTCGGCGTCCAAGAAGCCTCGTTAGCGAACGCGCGAACCCAAGCCCTCCAAGCGCAGCAGCAGTTCGAGCAGGTCCAGGTGGCGAAGATCGACGTCGACCGCCTGAACGCCCAGGTGGCGCAGCGCGAGTCGGACCTGATCGTCGCCCGCAACCAACTCCAGCTCGCGGTGTACCAGCTCAATCTGGCGCTCGCCCGCCCCATCGAGACTCCCGTGGAGCCCCTCGACGTCACGACCCTTCCCGACGCCCCCACGGACGCGGCCGCCCTCGACCGGATCGCCCGCGAGACCCGGCCGGAAACCCGCGCCGCCCGCGAACTGGTGGACGCGCAGGCCCAGCTTCGGGCGGGCGCGGAACGGGCCAACATCCCCAACCTGAACCTTTCCATCAGCCAGACCCGGAACTTCGGCGACCTGGGCTTCAGCGGACAGAACAGCACCACGTCCCTGGGACTGAGCTTCTCCGTCCCCCTCTTCGACTCCGGCTTTATCCGCTCGCAGGTCGGCATCTACCGTCAGGACGAGAACCAGGCGCGGATCCGCTTGGCGCAGCAGGAACTGACCGTGTCGCAGGAGGTTCGGGCGGCCTCGACCACCCTCCTGAACGCCCGCGCCCGGCTGGACAACGCCCAGCGCCAGGTCGCGCTCGCGGAGGAGGTGTTCCGCATCGCCCAGGTTCGCCAAGCCTCGGGCGCGGGCACCTACGTCGAGGTGGTCGACGCCGAGACGCAGCTCACCACCGCCCGCAATAACCTTGTGGGGGCGCGCTACGACGTGCTCACCGCGTACTCCCAGCTTCAGCGCGCCGTAGGCAGCGACGCCCTCCCGACCAACTCTACGACCAACCCCACCGGAGCCCGCCCTTGAACCCCCGTTTCGTTCCCCAACTTATCGTCGCGCTCGCCGCCGTCAGCCTCCTCGGGATGGGCGGGTGCGTGAACCGCGAGGCCCAGAAGCAGGCGAAGGAGACCGCCCAGGTCATCAACGACCCGACCGTCGAGGTCGTCGCCCAACCCCCTGCCACGAAGGACCTGACGGAGAGCGTCACCGTGACGGGCGACGTGACCACCTCGGACGACACCAGCGTCGGCCCGAAGGCGTCCGGCAAGCTCGTCTCCGTCTCCGTCCAAGACGGAGACCGGGTTTCGTCGGGACAGGTCGTCGCGCAGATGGACACGTCGGTTCTGAGCGAGCAGGTCGCCCAGGCGAGCGCCCAGGCCGCTCAGGCGCGGGCGACCCTCGGACAGGCACAGTCCGCGCTGAGCCAAGCCCTGCGAAACCAGGCGATCAACCCCTCCAAGACCACCTCGGCCATCGCCAGCGCCCAGGCGAACCTTCGGAGTGCGCAGGCCAACCTCCAGAAGGTCAGGACGGGCGCGCGACCTCAGGAGCGGCTCCAGGCTCAGGCCCAGGTCGCCTCGGCGAAGGCCAACCTGGAAACGCAGCAGAAGCAGCTCGACCGCATCCGGACGCTGGTCCAGCAGGGAGCCCTTGCCGGAAGCCAGCTCGATACGCAGCAAGCGACCTACGAGGCGGCCCGGACGACCTACCAGAACGCGGTCCAGAGCCTCAACCTCATCCAGGAGGGCAACCGCGTGGAAGACGTTCGAGCGGCCCAGGAACAGGTCCGCGCCGCGCAGGAGGAAGTGACCACCGCGCGGGCGAACAAGAGCCTCGATACGCTCTACGGCGACCAGGTCGCGAACGCGCAGGCCCAGATCCAGGCGGCCCAGGCCCAGATCCAAGCGGCCCAGTCGGGCGTCGCGCAGGCTCGGCAGAACCTCGCCGACGCGACCATCCGGGCCCCGTTCGCGGGGACGGTCTCGGGCCGTCCGGCCCAGCCCGGCGCCGTCCTGAGCCCCGGCGGAACGATCGTTCGGATCGTCGGCGGGCAGGGCGTCTACTTCGAAGGCAGCATCCCGAGCGACACGATCAACGACGTCAAGCCGGGCCAGCGGGTGTCGGTGACGGTGGATGCCCTGGGGAACCGGACGTTCCCCGCGACGGTACGGACGGTGGGCAATCTCGGTTCGGCGCAGGGGCGCCTGTTTACCGCCCGGATCGTTTTCGACGGCGCGCCGAGCGACGTGAAGCCGGGGATGTTCGCGCGGGGCGTCATCGTCCTGCGCACGATTCCGGGCGCGACGGTGGTCCCGACCGTCGCGATCCAGAAGTCCGACGAGGGCGGCGCGTACGTGATGGTCGTCCAGAACGGGACGGCCAAGCGCGTCCCGGTCGAAGTCGGCCTCGCCCAGGGCGACGTCAGCCAGATCTCCGGCCTTCCCGCCGGAGCGCCGGTGATCGTCAAGGGTCAGACGGGCCTCCAGGAGGGGGCCAAGGTCAAGCAGGTTAAGTCATGAATCTGACGCGTGCGGCCATCTCCCGGCCGGTGTTCATCCTGATGATCATCCTCGCCGCCCTCTTGGGCGGTTGGATGTCCTACCGCTCGATGCGGGTGGAACAGAATCCCGAGGTCAGCTTCGGGGTGATCACCGTCGTCACCACCTACGCCGGCGCGAGCCCGGACGACATCAACGAGCTTCTCACCCGCCCCATCGAGCAGTCGATCTCGGGCGTGAACGGCATCCGCGACATCACCTCGACCTCCCAGGAAGGCTCGTCGGTCGTGGTGGTGCAGTTCGAGCTCGGCATCGATGAGAACGTCGCCCTGAACGACGTGCGGTCGAAGGTCGACTCGATCGTCAACACCCTGCCCCAGGATGCGGACAAACCGACCGTCACCAAGCAGGACACCTCCTCCCAGCCGGTTCTCTACCTCGCCTTCGCCAGCAAGACCCTGGACAGCCGCGACCTGCGGACGCTCATGGACGACAAGCTGGCCGACCGCTTCTCCCAGATCAACGGCGTTTCGAGCGCCACGGTCCAGGGCGGCGACATCCGCGAGATCCAGGTTCAGCTCCAGCGCGACCGGCTTCTCCAATACGGCCTCGGGATCAACGACGTGCGCAACGCCGTCGCCGCCGCCTCGCTCAATGCGCCCGCCGGGCGCGTCGTCGACGGGCCGACGGAGTACACGGTGCGCGTCAACGCGCAGTACACGAACGCCGCCCAGGTGGCGAACACGATCCTCTCGATCTCCGACCCGAAGACCTTCAACTCCAAGCCCCGGACGGTGCGTCTGGGCGACATCGCCAAGGTGGTCGACACCATTCAGGAGCGCACGAGCTACGCGCGCCTGAACGGGAAGGACTCCATCATCATGGCGATCCAGAAGACGCGCGACGGCAACGCGGTGGACATCACCAAGGCCGCCGACGCGCAGATCAAGCTGATCCAGAACGAGTACAAGGACGCGGGTCTCAGCGTCGTCAAGGTCCTTGAGACCGCCAAGACGATCACCGAGTCGCTCGACGACCTGAACTTCACCCTGTTCTTCTCGATCCTGCTGGTCGGCTTCATCGTCTACCTGTTCCTCCACGACCTGCGCGGCACCGCGATCGTCGCCCTGGCGATCCCGGCCTGCCTGTTCGTCACCTTCATCGCGCTCAAGCTCCTGGGCTTCACGATCAACAACATGACCATGCTCTCGCTGACCCTCAGCGTCGGCGTGCTCGTGGACGACGCGATCGTGGTCCTGGAGAACGTGTTCCGGCACCTCAAGCTGGGTGAGGATCCGCGCGAGGCGGCCCTGAACGGACGCGGCGAGATCGGCCTCGCCGCCCTCGCCATCACGGCGGCGGACGTCGTCGTGTTCCTCCCCATCGCGTTCATGGGCGGAATCGTCGGCCAGTTCTTCAAGCCGCTGGCCCTCGGCTACGTCTCGGCGGTGCTCGCCTCCCTCTTCATCTCGTTCACCCTCACGCCGCTCCTCGCGGCGCGCTGGTACCGGGCGGGCGAGGACATCGAACACCCGAAAGGCCGCTTCGCGGTCTGGTTCGAGCGGAACTTCGCCAAGCTGGAACACGCCTACCGCCGTGCCCTGGAGTGGGCCCTGAACCACCGCTGGTTCACGTTCATCGCGGGCAACGCGGTTCTGCTGGCGGTCGTCTCCTTTATCGGCGGCTCGTTCGTCCCGGCGGCTGCCCCCAAGGGCGCGCCCGTCGTGCCCGGCTCCTTCGGCCTTCCCGCCGCGTTCAAGGGCGGCATGCCGTTCCTGATGATGGCCCTGTTCATCGGCGTCGTCGTGATGGTCGTGAACGCCATCAAGGGTCGCTTCAGCCTGAAGTACCTCGCCAGCGCGCTCGCGTTCGGCCTTGTGTTCCCCCTCGCCTCGATCGCGGGCTTCGAGTACGCGGTGTGGAAGGCGGGCCCGGTGTTCAAGTTCGGCTTCCTGCCGGACACCGACCCGACCCAGGTGCAGGCGATGATCGAGCTCCCTGCGGGCCGAAGCCTGGAAGAGACGCAGAAGGTCGTGTCGGAGGTCGAGGGAATCTTCGGCAAGGACTCCGACGTGAAGTACGTCCAGTCGAACGTGGGCTCCCAGGCGGCGGGCGCGCAGGGCGCGGCCAACAACGGCAGCAACTACGCGATCGTCCAGGCGGTGCTCTACGACAAGGCGTCGCCCGCCGACCGGCTTCCCTGGGCCCACTCGGAGGAGAAGCTCCGCTTCACCTCCGGCGACAGCGTCACCGCGCGCCTCACCAAGGCCGTGGGGCGGGTCGCGGGGGCCAAGGTCGCCGTCTCGTCGGTCGGCGGCTTCAACTTCGGCTCGCCCATCCAGGTCTCGCTGACCAGCGACGACCGCGCCCTTCTCACCCAGACCGCCAACAACATCCGCAAATGGCTGTCGAGCGGCGCGATCGCGGGCGTCGTCAACGCCGACCTCTCCAGCAAGCCGGGCCAGCTCGAGCTTCGCGCCGAGCCGGACCGGCTGGCCCTCGCCGACCGGGGTCTCTCGGTCAGCGACTTCGCGGGGGCCGTGCGGACGCTCTACCAGGGCGACGACAACACCAAGCTCCGCAGCGGCGGACGCGAGTACGCGGTGCGGGTCATGATGGACCTCAAGGACCGCAACGACCCGGCCCAGCTCTCGCAGGTGCCCCTCGTGTTCAAGCAGGGCGAGCCGATCTTCCTCGGCTCGGTCGCGAAGATCGGCCAGGCGCCGGGCTACAGCAAGATCACGCGCAACCAGCGGGCGGAACAGGTGGTCGTCACCGCCGATATCCTGCCCGGCTACGCGAACGGCTCCGTCGTGGCGCAGGTCCAGGCGGGCATCGCCCAGCAGAAGCTGATCCCGCCCGGCGTGTCGCAGAAGTCGCTGGGCCAAGCCGACGCGCAGGCCCGCGAGAGCGGCTACATCATGGTGGCGTTCCTCACGGGCATCATCCTCGTGTACATGCTGCTCGCGTCGCTCTACGACAACCTGCTGTACCCGTTCATCATCCAGATCGCGCAGCCGCAGGCCTTCGTCGGCGCCCTGCTCGCGGTGGTGCTCACGGACAAGTCGGTCAACCTGATCGCCATCATCGGCATCATCACGCTCGTCGGCCTCGTCGCGAAGAACGCGATCCTCCTGGTGGACTACACGAACACCCTGCGGGACCGCGGCCGCGACCGGCACGACGCGCTGGTCGAGGCGGGCCCCACCCGTCTGCGCCCGATCATGATGACCACGACGGCCCTCATCCTCGGCATGCTCCCGGTCGCCCTCGCGCTCGGGCGCGGCTCGGAGTTCCGCGAGACGATCGGCATCACGATCATCGGCGGCATGACCCTCTCCACCTTGCTGACCCTGCTCGTCATCCCCTGCTCGTACACGATCTTCGACGACCTGTCGAACCTCATCGGCCGGGTCTGGAAGCGGATCTTCAGCCGGGGCGCCTGAGGCCGCTCGACAAAGAAGGGCCCGGAGACGATCTCGTCTCCGGGCCCTTCTCGTCGCGACTGCGGCGGGTTACATCCCCTTGTGCATGGGATCTTTGTGCATAGGCATACCCTTCTTCATGGGCATCGGCATGGGCTTCTTCGGGCCCTTGCTCATCGCTTGGGCGTGGTCCATCATCTTCATGCCGACCTTCTTCTCCATCGGCGACATCTTCTTCATCATCGCGGTCGCGGTGACCATCTCGGACTTCGTGAGGCCGGCCATCGCCTCCTTCTGCGACTTGCCCATCATCCGCATCGAGTGCATCTTCATCATGACGGCCTTCTCGGCGGGGGTCATCTTCTTCATGTGCATCATGGCGACCTTGCGCTCGGCGGGCGTGAGGCCCATCATCGGGTCCATCTTCATGTCGCGCGGCGGCATCGGCGGCTTGGGCATCTTCATCGGCTCCGGCTTCTGCGCGAAGGCGGCGGTAATGGACAGGGCGGCGAAGGCGAGGAGGCTGAGGGTTTTCATGGCGTTTTCGTTCGTAGAAAGAAGGCGTTCGCCTTCGTTCGTAAGGCTCTCTACGAGATGCGCCGCATGATGTTAGCCGAAACGCTTTAGCCCCCTCGCGCGCCTCGTGCGTCCGAGAGAACGGACGAGGGCCTTCCGCCCACGGATCGCGCTCCCGCAAGGCGCGAAGGCCCCCAAAGCTCCTCACCGGGTCCGCAGATCCGCCTTGGACCCATGCCTGGAACCGCCGCAGGGTAAAACTGATCTCCGACATGATCGTCACCCAAGGCCTCACGAAGAGGTTCGTGGACAAGAAGTCCGGGAACGTCGTCGCGGTCGACGACCTCTCTTTCGAAGCCCGGCCCGGAAGGGTGTTCGGCCTCCTCGGCTGCAACGGCGCGGGCAAGACCACGACGCTCCGGATGCTCTCGACCGTCCTCACCCCCACCGCAGGGACCGCCCTCATCGATGACATCGACGTGACCAAGGACCCCGGAGCCGTGAGAGCCCGCATCGGCTTCCTCTCGACCTCCACCGCGCTCTACGGACGGCTGACCGCCCTCGAGACCCTCGCCTACTTCGGCGGCCTCTACGGGCTGAAGGGCGCCGAGCTGAAGCGGCGCACCGAAGCGGCGGTCGACCGGCTGGAGATCGGCCCCTTCGCGGATCGCCTCTGCGACAAGCTCAGCACCGGACAGAAGCAGCGCGTCTCGATCGCCCGCGCGACCCTGCACGACCCGCCGGTGCTGTTCTTCGACGAACCGACCGCCGGGCTCGACGTCGTGGCGAGCCAAGCGGTGCTCGAGGTGATCGAGGCCGCGCGGGACGCGGGCAAGACGGTCGTCTTCTCCACCCACATCATGAGCGAGGTCGAGCGGCTGTGCGACGACGTGGCGGTGATCCACGACGGGCGGCTCGTCGGCCTCGGCTCCGCCGGGGAGCTCAAGGCCCAGACCGGCGAGGCGACCCTCGAAGGGGCCTTCCTGAAGCTGGTGCACTTCGAGCGGGCGCTCGGCCGGATCGGCACGGAAGGCCGCGCGTGAGCCCCGTCCTGCAGGTCTTCCGAAAGGAGATCCGCGAGATCGTGCGCGACAAGCGGGTGCGCAACGCGGCGACGGTTATGCCGCTGTTCGTGGTCGCGTTGCTGATGAGCCTGTTCGGGGTGATCGGCGGCGTCGTGAACAAGGACGCGAAGCGCCGGATCCACGTCGTCGCCTCCGCGAGTCCCTACCTCGCGCAGCTGCGCAAGGCGAAGAACCTGGAGATCGTCGAGGTTCCGACGGAAGCGGCGGGCGTCAAACTCGTCGAGGACGGCAAGGCGCGCCTGCTAGCGATCTTCGAGCCGCCGAAAGATGGCATCGAACACATCGTGCTCCGTTCCGATCCGAAGGAGGACGGAGCCCAGATCGCTAAGGGCGCGTTCCAGGCGGCCTTCACGCCGACGATCGCGGCCTACGCGGCGACGGCGCTGTCGACGGTCGGCCTGACGCCCGATAGGCTCTCCCCCATCGCCTTCGACGAGAAGCCGGTTCAGGTGGGCTCGAAGGAAGGCGCGAGCAGCCTTCTGGTGAGCTTCCTTCCCTACATCCTCGTGCTGTTCACGTTCACGGGCGGCGTCGCGCTCGCGGCCGATCTCGTGGCGGGCGAGAAGGAGCGCTCGACCCTGGAGACGCTGCTGATCGCGCCGGTGGGACGGACGGAGATCGTCCTGGGCAAGTTCCTCGCCCTCACCGCGGTCTGCGTGGCGGCGGCGATCAGCGGCCTACTCGGCTTCGTGCTGTCCGCCTTCCTGCGGCGTGGCGACGACCTGATGTTCAAGTCGGGACTCGGACTCACCCCGCTCGGGGCGGCGGAGACGTTCCTGATCCTGCTCCCCCTCGCCGCGACCTTCTCGGGGGTGTTGATCGCGGTGAGCGCCTACGCGCGCAACAGCCGGGAGGCTCAGACCTACCTCGGCATCCTGAACCTTTTCGTCATGGTCCCGGCGGTGTTCAGCCAGGTGATCGGCTTCACCGACCTAGCGAGCGCGCCGTGGCTTCCCTTCGTCCCGATCCTTGGGGCGGCGGCGGGCATCCGTTCGATCCTGCTGGGCAAGGCGACCCTGATGGTCGTCCTCGGACCGGTGACGGTCGGCGTCGTCCTCGCGGGCCTCGCCCTCTTCGCGGCGGTGCGGCTGTTCCACCGGGAAGGGGTGTTGCTGAGGGTATAGGGGATTTGGACGACCGGTCGTGCCCCGTTGCCCCGAAGACTTGATATAATCGTTCGATGCATCTTCCAGGTCGGCAGAAGTTCTATGCCGCAGGCGCGGGCCTGATGATGTTGGGCGGCCTCGGCTTCGTCGGTCTCCAGTGGCTCCGGCCCGTCGCTCCCCTCAGCGTGGAACGCCTGGAGGGAACGCCACCGAAGATCTCAGGGGAAGCGGTCGCTTCGGCGGCCGTACCTCTCCAAGAGTCCGCCCCGACGGAGGTCGTGGTCGCCGTCGCAGGAGCGGTAAAGCGAGGCGGGCTGGTCCACCTCGCCCTCGGCGCTCGGGTGGACGACGCGGTCAAGGCGGCGGGCGGCGGCAAGCCGGACGCCGACCTCGAAGCGATCAACCTGGCCGCGAAAGCGGTGGACGGCGACCAGATCTACGTTCCCCACCGCAAGGCCGCCGAACCCGCCAGGGCGGAGGAGAAGACGAAGGTCTCTTCGCGCTATCGGGGCGGCGCTCTGCGGAACGCCTACGCGATCCATCCGATCGAGCCGCCGATTCCACCGATGCTGGGTGGAACGGTCGGAGGCGGCCCGTCCTCTAACCTCGCCCCCCAGGAGGGCGAGGAGGCGAGCGTCGCCGCCGCGCCGGAAACGGCCCCGCTCCACCTCTCGAAGGCCAAGGCCTCCGGCCCGGTGTCTCTCAACACCGGAAGCGAAGCCGACTTCGAGACGCTCCCCGGCGTCGGCCCCGCGACCGCGCGGAAGATCCTCGACTACCGGCAGGCCCACGGCGGGTTCGCGACGGTCGACGAGATCCAGAGCGTCAAGGGCGTCGGACCGAAGAAGTTCGAGAAGATGAAGCCGTTCCTGAAGCTGTAGAAGCGTCGTGCCCTACGACGATCTCCGCTCTCGCTTCCAGGCTTTCCTCCACGACCTTCCAGACGGCAAGGCGGTGGTCCTCGCCGACGGCGACGTGGACGGCTTGGGCGCGGCGTGCGTCGTCTGGGACGCGCTGGGCGACCGCGAGAAGGCGTTCCTCACGCCGCCCAAGGGCCGCAACGCGTTCGGCGACGAAGCGGCGGAGCTTGTAGCGAGGGAAAAGCCGACCAGCCTGTTTGTGCTGGACCTCGGCGTCTCGCCGCGCGTCGTCGCGCCGGGCGTGCCGACCTTGATCCTCGACCACCACCATCCTCGCGGCGAGCCCAAGGGCGCGGTCGTGCTCAGCGGCTACGGACTCGATCCCGTCCCGACCTCTTCCCTGCTCGCCTGGCGCGTCGCGGGCACGGAGGCGAACGCCTGGAAGGCGAACGTCGGCAACCAGGGCGACCTGGGACCCGCCGCGCCCGAGATCGACGACGCGCGGGCGGGGGGCACGAAGCGGGCGTTCGACATGGCGAAGTCGCTGCTCAACTCGGCCAAGCGCTCCTCCGACCCGGATCAGGCCGTCCCGGCGGCGTTCCGCGTGCTTGTCGCCGCCCAGAGTCCGAAGGAGGTGGTGGAAGCGACCGGCGAGGACGCGGCGACGCTGGGACGTTTTGCGGACGAGGTCAAGCAGGAACTGAACGAGGCGAAGAAGAACGGCCCGAAATTCTCTAAGACGGAGCCCTTGGCCCTCGTCCGGTTCTCGAGCCCCGCGCGGGTGCACCCTCTGATCGCCCAATCGTGGCGGGGACGGCTTCCCAAGTACGCGATCATGGCGGCGAACGACGGCTACGTGCCCGGTCGCACGAACTTCTCCATGCGCGGCAACGCCGGGATCGATCTTCTGGAGATGCTCGCCCGCTACGGAAAGGCGCTCGGGATCGACGAGCCGGAGTACGGCCACGGCCACCACGCCGCCACGGGCGGGAGCCTCCCGACGGCGACGTTCGAGAGGCTCCTGGAGGCGATGGGTTTCTAATCGTCGGGGGAGGTTCCAGCCACCCCCGACGTCCCTCTTTAGAAGCTCACGTCGACCTTCTCCTCGTTGCCGGTCTCGGACGATCGGTAGATCGCGTCGAAGATGGCGTTGAGGATCAGGCCGTTCTCACCGGGAACGGGGGAAGGATCGCCCGCGATGATCGCGTTGACGAAAGCCTTGACCTCGTCCACGTGAGCGGACTCGACGCGGGGGATGTTGTTGGGCTGGACGTCCATCAAAAGCTTGTTCTGTTCGGTGTAGATCTCCAGGGCGGCGTTGCCGCTCGCATAGGGGTCGACCTTCGCGCCCGCCTTGGTGCCGTAGAGGAACGTCTCGAACTTGTCCGGACCGTTCGCCATGAAGGAGGACTCCAAGGAGACCACGGCGCCGTTGTCGAACTTGATCATGCCGACGGCGAAATCCTCGACGGTGAACTTGGAACGGTCGTAGTCGCCCATTCCGTTGTACAGGTCTGGGTTCTTACCCATGGTGTCCCAGTACCGGCCGGTGGCGGAAACGGGCTTGGGATAGCCCATCAGGAATAGAGTGAGGTCGAGGATGTGGACGCCGATGTCGATCAGCGGTCCGCCGCCCTGCAGATCCTTGTTGATGAAGACGCCCCAGCCAGGGACGCCGCGGCGTCGCAGCGCCTGGGCGCGGGCGAACTGGACGTCGCCCATGTTGCCGGCGTCGATGTAGTCTTTCATCCAGCGCGAGGGACCGTTGAACCGGCTCTGGAGTCCCACCTGGAGGATCTTGCCCGTGTCGCGGGCGGCGGCGCACATCTCGCGGCACTCGTCGGCGTTCATCCCTAGAGGCTTCTCGCACAGGACGTTCACGCCCGCTTGGAGAGCGTCGATCGTCGGGGCCTTGTGGAACTTGTTCGGGGTGGCGACGGAGACGGCGTCGAGATTCTCCTTCGCCAGCATCTCCTTGTAGTCCGTGTAGGTCGCGGGGACGTCGAACTTCTCCGCCGCCGCCTTCGCGGTGGCCTCGTTCACGTCGGCGCACGCCACGATCTCGCAGAGGTCGGGGATAGCCGCGTAGCCGCGCATGTGGCAGCCCTGCGCGATGCCGCCGCTGCCGATGATTCCGATTCTGAGCTTCGCCATAGAAGGGGTTCCGATAGCGTCCTCGACGCTTCGCGGAAGCGTACCCCTGCCCGTTCCAGCGTGGCTGTCGACCGACTAGAGATCCGGCGCGTCGGGAGCGCCGGTGATCTCGTCCTCGTCCTTCGAACGGCGTTTGGCGACGGCCATACCGACGCCCAGCAGGAGGATCGTGGCGAGGCCGCCCCAGAACACCGGCTCGCTCATGCCGGGCACCTCGACGGGGACCTTGCCCAACGCGTGAGCGCGGTGGAAGGCGTGGGAAAGGAGCTTTACGCCGACCCAGCCGACGAGGGTGTAGGCGACGTGGTCGAGACCGGGATAGCGGTCGAGCAGCTTCGAGAAGGCGGCGGCGGCGAAGCGCAGGAGCACGATGCCGATCATCGCGCCCGTTACCACGACCCAGAGCTTCTCGTCCTGAATGCCCGTCTTGGGGAGGGTGATGAAGGCGATGCCCGCGAGCACGGAGTCGAGGGCGAAGGCGACGTCGGTCAGCTCGACCGCGATGACGGTCTGCCAGAAACCGCCCTTGGGCCGCTTGACCTTCGCAGGATCCTCGCCGCGCGAGCTGACGAAATGCTTCAAGGCGAGGAACGCGAGGTACGCGCCGCCCAGAGCCTGAAGCCACCACTGGTCCAGGACGAAGGAAGCGAACACGATCGCGACGAGACGGAACACGAACGCGCCGCCCAGGCCGTACAGGAGGGCCTTCTTCCGATCGTCCTCGGGAAGGTGCTTGACCATGATCGCCAGCACCAGGGCGTTATCCGCCGATAGCAAAGCTTCCAGGACTACGAGAGTCCCGACGCTCAAAAGATCCGCGGGGGCGAAGGTCTGGCCAAACATTAAGGGTCTCTTCAGGATGTCACAATGGGTAGGACCGATGCCGACCTACGTCTACGAGTGCAGAACTTGCCAAAAGTCGTTCGAGGTCGAGCAGCGCATCACCGAGGCGCCGCTCACCGATTGTGATTGTGGAGGAACCATCCGCCGAATCATCCAACCCGTGGGGATCGCCTTCAAAGGTTCCGGATTCTACGTCAACGACTCGACATCCAAGACGTCCGCGTCGAAGCCGTCCGAGGCCGCGCCCGCGGAAACCAAGCCGAGCGATTCCAAGCCAGCGACCGAAGGTCACGCGGCGACGCCCGCTCCACCGCCGCCTTCCCCCTCACCTTCAGAATAAAAGGGCAGGAGCATATCGGGCCACGTCCCTACAAGGGCCGGAGCCCGCCTCGAATCTCGCCGTCCCAGGCGTACAAGCCCACGAATCGACCGTGGGAGCCGCCCTGGCAGATCCATGTCTTGCCGACGCGCTCGGGTTCGGTGAGGACGGTATGGGAGTGGCCGCCTAGGATCACGTCGTACAGGCCGTCCTCGGCGAGTTCGCGATCGCGCCGGTGGCCGATGTGGGTCAGGGCGATCAGCAGGTCCACCTCGGGACGAAGCCTCTCTCCAAGTTCCCGCAAGGTGGGAAGCGCAGGCTCCCAAAGGTAGGCGCTCGCGGCCTGGGTCTTCATGCGGGCGGTCACCATCTCGACCATCGCGGCGGCGACGCCGACGCGGACGCCGTTCGCTTCCAGACGCATCGTTCCGGGGAAGGGGCGCGTTCCGTCCTTGAGGCGCAGGTTGCCGCACAGGATCGGGTGGGCCACGCCCGCGAGCTTGGCGCGGAAGGCGGCGGCGAGGGGATGGCTCTCGCGGTTGCCGGGGACGCTCGCCGTGCAACGCAGGTCGGCGAGCAAAGGCCACACCGCCTCGGCTTTCAGCGGATAGGCGAGGTTGCCCGCGAGGATCGAATCGCCGGAATCGAAATAGAGGTCGGCCTCCTCGCGGAGACCCGCAAGACGAGCGACGCGCTCGGGCGTGAGCTTGCCGTGAAAGTCGTTCGTGTGAAGGAAAGCGACGGCCACGTCCTAGTATAGGAGAGCCGGACGTATACTAGCCTTGGCGGCCTCCTGCAGGCCGGACGTGACTCGGATGAAGAAACTCTCTCTGCTCGCCCTCGTTTCCCTCGCGCTCGTCGGCGGAGCTTCCGCCCAGACCAAGACGAAGAAAGCTCCCGCGAAAGCCCCGGCCACGATCAGCTGCGCGGTGATGAAGGGCGACATGGTCAACGTCGCCAAGGCGACCAAAGCGGGCAACTTCACCGACTACAAGGGCCGCCGCTATTTCTTCTGCTGTGAGAGCTGCCCCCCCGCATTCAAGAAGGAGCCAGCGAAGTTCGCGAAGACCGCTCCGAGTATCCCTACCCCGAAAAAGAAGTAAGGGACAAAACGTCTTCAGGCCGTCGGTTCGGCCTGAAGACCAGGGTCAACCCCGGTTGAGGTGGTTGCCGATGGCGTCGATCACGACCATCAGCGCCATGAACGCCGCGCCCAGGATCAGCGTGTAGCGCGACATGATATCGTCGAAGCTCGCCTTGCCCCGGAAGGTGGTACGGACGCCGCCGCCGCCGCTCATCGCATCCCCCTTGCCCGTCAGCATGACGAGGGCGATAAAGGGAATGGCGAAAAGGACGCCCAGGACGAGGAAGAGGTTGTAGGCGGTTTGCACGAGAGGAACTCCGGGAAGAGAAGGGTACCCCAACGAACTGAACGGCACGCGCCCTCCGAGGGAGGAGGCGTCGAAGCTAGAACCGGATCTGGTAATTCAGACGCATCGTCCAGTTGTCGCCCTTAAGACTTGCGTCCGTGACGTTGTAGGCGTAATCCACGTTGCCGACGTACATGCTGAGCGTCTGGTTGGCGGAGGACTTCGCGTCGAACTGGAGGCTGTACCGGGTGATCTGGCGGCGAGGCACGTTGCCGTCGACCTGGTCCACGCCGTAGGTCAGCCGAAGCGGACAACCGGACTTCTGGAAAAGGGTTAGGTTGACGGCGCCCAGCACCGAAGAGGCCTGGGTCGTGTCGTTGCTCTTCTCTTCCCAGCTGGCGCCGAACGACGTGTCGCCGTTGCCCTTGAAGTTGAGCAGCCATTTGTTGCCCCGGTCCGCGAGCAAGGTCGAGCCGAGAAGGACGTTGGGATTGGCCTGCTCCAGGTTCGTCTGCACGACGTTGGTCACCTCGACGCCCGCGATGGGCCGCGCGGTGACGGAGACGTTTCGGCTCGTGTACTCCTTGTCGTCGGGCAACGTTCGGAGCTTGACCGAACCCGCCACCACGAGCGGAGCCTTAGGCGAGGCGTCGGTACTCAGCGCGACGGAGCGGTCGATCGCTTGGATCGGGTCGGCCCCGGGCGTCGCCGCCGGGTTCGCGCTCGGATTGGCGACCTGCCCTCGGTAGCCGAACGAGAAGACGTTCTTACCGAGCTTCCCGCTGATGCCGGCGGTATGGTTCTCGCGGAGATACTGGCTGTAGTCGGCGGCGGTGTCGAGACCGAAGCTGAACTTCACTTCGGTGAAGCCACCGAACGCGAGGGGCTTCGCGTTGGCGAGGTTGAAGTTCGCGAACGACTGGGTGCGCGTCCCATCGGCGGCCATGTAGGTGTTCGCACCGTAGCCGCCGCCCATCAAGAGACCGGAAACGTTCGAGGCTCCAACCTGCCCGGTCTGGGTCGGATTGAGCCCCGCGTTCGCCTGCCCGAAGGTGAACATCTGGCTTCCCGTGCCGTTGACCTGGCCGACGAGACTCTGCGCGTAGCCGTAGGTGAGCTTCAGCCCCTTGCCGAAATCGTACGAGAAACCGTAGTTGGTCTTCTTCTCGTCGTTGTCATCGCCCTTGCGGTCGACCGACACGCCGGTGACCGAGACGCTCAGGGTCTTCGAGACCGCGCGCGTCACCGTGTTGGCGGAGATATTCTCCTTGTCGCCGTTGTCGTAGTCCGTCCGCGTCTGCTCGGTCTTGAGACTCGTCAGCGGATCGATCTTCGCTTCGAGAGCGAAGTACTGCTTGTGCATGTCCGGCGCGGGATTGTTCGTGCCGCTGTTATCGATCTGCTGGTCCAGATATTGGAACGTTCCGAACTTGCCGATCGTGTGGGTGAGCGACATCTGCCGCATCGACTGCGCGAAAAGGGTGGTGAGCGGGTCCCGGCTGTCGGTCTTCGTCGAAAGGTACGACACGCTCGTCAGCTTGTCGACCGTCCAGTCGACGCTCTGGCTTTCGAGGGAGCGACCTTCTTTGGTGCTCTCGTTCATCGCCTGCTGGAGCGAGGCCTGGATCTTCAGTCCCGGCGTCCCGGTGTATTTGAAATTGGCGTCGCGTTCCTGGAAGCCTTGGAACTGGGCGAGCAGGGTGTTCTCAGGGTCGACGAGTCCCGCCGCGTTGGTGAAGCCTTTCGACACGTCGCGCTGGGCCGCGTTGATCTCGATCCCCTTACCGGCGTAGGCGAGGGTCGTACGACCGAGATCGCCACCCGCGTCTTTCGCCGAGGTCTGACCAAAGGCGAACTTTCGCGTTTTGTCGATCTGGACGCCAAAGGAGATGTCGGTTCGTTGAAGACCCGCCACGGTGCCGAGGCTCGCCCGTTCGAAGTCCATCAGACGGGTCGCGTCGCTGAACTTCTGGCCAAACTCCTGCCGCTTGATCGACGCCTGCACCTTCGGCGTGTTGAACGCGAAAGCGTCGGCGGAACCGCCGTTCTCGCCTTCGCCGAACTTGAGATGGGAGGCGCTGAAGTTGCCCGCCTTTCCGAGCGTCCCGGTGGCGTTTGTGAGGTCGCGCTTCACGTCGCCCGCCGCAAGGAGCGACTGACGGTGCGAGTCGTTGGTGCCTACGTTACCGAAGAAGCTCGCGATCCGCTTGGCGGCGGCGTTACCCTCGGCGTCCTGGAGGGCGCCCATGGGCAGACCGGTTCCGTTTCCGCTCATGGAGAAGTGGCCGAGATTGAAGCTCTTGCTTGCGTAGGAGACGTCCTGCGTCTTGAACGATCCGGTGGCGTTCGTCAGGTCGAGCTGGTTGAAAGCGAAGTTCTGAGGCGTCGTCTTGCCGCCCAGCGCGGCGTTGAGTCCCATCCACTGGCGCTTCACCCCGACCTCGCGGCCCCACTGGCCCTGCTCGGCGCCCGTCAGGCTACCGATCCGGGCGAACGATCTGTCGACCTGCTGCTCGCCGAAAGTCAGGCCGATCCGACCCGTGTCGAGCTTCGCCTCACGCCGGATCGCGCTCTGCTTCGCGCCGTCGTCGGTGACCTCCGCGCTCGAGAACGAGAACTTCCCGGCCTTTTGGGCGAACTCCATCGCGAGGTTCTGACGGCTCATGCCCGCCTCTTTGGCGAGTTGGTCCCGGTCGCCTTCGGCGAGGTCGCCAAAGCGCGTGAAGCCCCGCTCCACGCGCTGGGAGCTCATCGACATCTTGAGCCCACCCTGCTGGAAGCCATAGCTCGACCAGTCGAGCCCCTTCCCCGTGGCGCCGTCGTCGACCTGCTTGAAGGAGGCGCCGAAGCTGGCGGCGCCGAGCTTGAGGCCGGAGAGGCTCGCGCCCTGGCGCTTGAGGCCGCGCTCCTTCATGTACTTCGCCACGTCCGCGTCCGAGTACCCTGCCGCCTTGACCTGGCCGCCCGAGGCGAAGTTCTTCGAGATGTCCTGGTAGTCGACGGAGACGTTGCCGCCCATCAGGGCGGAGCGGAAGTTCTGGACGAGGAACTGGCTCGCGCCCTCGTCCGTGCTCGCGTCGCCGGGCTTGGCCCCCTGGTCCATCGCGAGGCCCGCGACGTTGTCGTTCTTCTTGCGCTCGGAGTAGAGGAAGAGACCGCCGAGAGAGGCGTTGCCACCGAATTTCAGACTGTTGTTCCAGCCGAAGACGTTGCTGCTGAGAACGGAGCCGTCCGCCGCCCGCTCGGTCACGCCGAGGCCGCCCACGAGCCCGAGGCCCGGCGCGAGGGAAAGGCCGAGGAACGAGTTGACGCCCGCGAACGTCGCGCCGCCGGTCGCCTTGCCCTGGGGATCGTAGCGGTAGGCGACGACGAGGTTGTCGCCCGTCCGCTGGGCCATCTTGAGGTAGACCACGCCCGTCTCGTAGTCGACGGCGTAGTCCTGGGTCGGCGTGAGGACGCGGCCGCCCATCTCGACGCGCTCGCTGCCCTGGATCACATGGCCGAAACGGAGGGGAGCGCCGAGGTTGCCCGCGCGGAGGGTGATGTAGTCGATCGTCGACACGCCGCCGACCTGCGCCGCGCCCTTCGCCTCCTGGGTGGGGGCGGGGGTTTGGGCGGAAACGGTCAGCGGCAGAGCCCCGACGATCCAGGCACCTAAAATCCTCGTGCGCATCTTTTCCCTCCTGTACCTACAGGGTATCGCATCTCTGCGCCCTTGGGGCCAACTTTAGGACGGGCCAAGGTGAAAAAAGTTACTCGCACCACCGAGACTTTCTATCGGAACGATGATGGAACTTCGAGAGAGCGGCGTCCTTTTGCCCCTGACCCGCGAGGAGGCCCAAGAGTTGCTGGCCCGCCTTCTACTGAGCCACGACGACGACAACGACCTGAGCGCCTCGCTGATGAAGCGCCTGGCGCACGCGCTGGAACGAGGATAGAAAGGGAGGCGGAAAGACCGCTACCGCTCTCTTCTATCGATAGAGGCTCTGATCGTTCAATCCTAAACGATCGTGTTATCATGAGCCCTACGCCATGTCGACGCGGACAAGATTCCTCGCGCCCCTCGTTCCCCTGAGCGTTCTCGCCTTCGCGCAGAACCCCCAGCGGCCCGTCCCGCCGCCCACGCTCGGACTCGAGCACGGAACGACCGACCGGGTCGTCGGGGACTACACCCTCCGGCTCGTCGACGACGCCGGGGTGGCGGTCGGCCTTCTGCCCAAGGGCGGCGACGGGTTCGACTTCCTCCCCTCGGACCGGCTTGCCGAACGGTCGAGCGATCGCTTCGTCCATCTGGGCGACCTCGACTTCCGGGCGCGCGTCGTCGGCGCGACGGATTGGGTCCAGGCCAACACCGCCGCCCGCCGCAAGCCGGTCCGGCCGGTACTCGCGGAAGGGTCCGCCTTCGCGGCCTACGATCTCGCCGCCGCCCTGCCCGAGAACAGCCCCCTGAAGGTGGTACGACTCTGGACGGTACGCGACGGACGGCTCGCCCTGGAGTTCCGGATCACCAACCCGGGGTCGCAGCCGGTCGAGATCGGCGCGCTCGGCATCCCGATGCCCTTCAACAACATCATCAGCGGGCGCGACCTGGAGGAGGCGCACGCCAAGTGCTCCTTCACCGATCCCTACATCGGAGAGGACGCGGGCTACCTCCAGGTGACCCGCCTGACCGGAACCGGTCCCACGATGGTCGTCACCCCCACGGGACGGACGCCTCTGGAGGCGTGGAGACTCGTGAACGAGCCGATGCGCCCCGCCCAGACCTTCGAGGGGATGATGGAGTGGACCGTACACACGGACGCCTACGCCCAGAACGAGTGGAAAGGCGTGCAGCCCTGGAACGCGCCGACGCGCGCCATCCTGAAGCCGGGCGAGACCCGCACCTACGGCGTCCGGTTCCAGCCTTCGCTGAGCATCCGAAAGATCGAGGACACCCTGACGAAGGCGGGGCGTCCGGTGGCGGTCGGGCTTCCCGGCTACGTCCTGCCGCAGGACCAGGACGGCAAGCTGTTCCTGAAGTACGGCAAGGCGGTCAAAGGCCTGTCGGTCGAGCCGAAGGGCGCGCTGACGTGGCGGACCAACGGCGAGGGCAGGAACGGCTGGAAAGGCTACACCCTCAAGGGACGAGGCTGGGGACGCGCCCGCCTCACGATCGACTACGCCGACGGCACGCGCCAGACGGTGAACTACGACGTCACCAAGCCCGCCGCCACCGCCGTCGCCGACCTTGGGCGCTTCCTCACCACGAAGTCGTGGTTTACGGACAAGAGCGATCCCTTCGGCCGGGCGCCGTCCGCGATCACCTACGACCACGAGAAGGAGGCGCAGGTCGTGCAGGACAGCCGCGTCTGGATCGCGGGCCTCGGCGACGAGGGCGGCTCCGGGGCGTGGCTCGCCCTCGGCATGAAGGAGTTCGGCCAACCCGACCGGGGAGAGGTCGCGAAGTACGACGACTTTATCGACCACGTCCTGTGGGGCAACCTCCAGTTCAAGGACGGCAAGGACAAGTACGGGGTCCGCAAGTCGGTGTTCTACTACGACCCTAAGCTCCTGCCGGACTTCCCCTACGACCCCAGCCGCAACTGGACGAACTGGACGAGCTGGAACAAGCAGACCACGAACGACGTGGGCCGGGGCTACAACTACCCCCACGTCGTCTCGGCCTACTGGGCGATGTACCGTGTCGCCCGCAACCATCCCGGCATGGCCCGCCACCCCTGGGGCTGGTACCTGGATCAGGCGTACGCCACGACGGAGTTCATGACGAGCCAGGACGAGCGGGGCCAGGACCGGGTGGGCTACTGGCGGCTCGGCCTGATGGACGGCGACGTGTTCGTGAACCTGCTCGACGACCTGCGGCGCGAAGGCTGGTCGGAGAAGGCGGACCTGATCCAGGCGCGGATGCAGATGCGGGCCGACCGCTGGAAGACGGAGGCGTATCCGTTCGGAAGCGAGATGGCCTGGGACTCGACGGGGCAGGAGGAGGTCTACGCCTGGTGCAAACGGTTCGGCTACGAGGACAAGGCCCAGGTCTCCCTGAACTCGATCCTCGCCTACATGCCGACCGTGCCCCACTGGGGCTACAACGGCAACGCCCGCCGCTACTGGGACTTTATCTACGGCGGCAAGCTCTCCCGCATCGAGCGCCAGATCCACCACTACGGCTCGGGGCTGAACGCCATCCCGCTCCTGACGGAGTACCGGGAACACCCGGACGACCTCTACCTGCTGCGCGTGGGGTACGGCGGCACGATGGGCGCCCTCTCGAACATCCACGAGGACGGCTTCGCCTCCGTCGCGTTCCACTCGTTCCCGGACACCCTCAAGTGGGACGGCTACGGCGGCGGTGACTACGGCCCTAACTTCTTCGGCCACGCCCAGAACACCGCGACCTACCTGGTCGACAGCCCGGACTTCGGCTGGCAGGCGTTCGGCGGGCGGGTCGCGAGGAAAGGCGCGTGGGTGACCGTCGAGCCGCAGGACTCGTTCCGCCAGCGCGTCTACGTCGCCCCGACGGGCACGTACCTGACGCTCGACGCGGGCACGTTCGAGTCCGTCGCCTACGACCCGAAGACGAAGGCCCTGCGCGTCACCCTCTCCCCCGCCACGTCGGACACGGCGAAGGCCCGACTCCGGATCGAGACGACGGCCAAGGGCAAGGCGTCCTACGCGCCGAAGGTCGGTCTGACGACCGACGCGGGCGCGTTCACGGTACCTCTTGGTGCCGGGTCGATGGTCGTGGAGTTAGTCCCGACGAAGTAACGCGGAACTATCGCCGCCGGGCATGGTTCGGCGGCGGGACGTTCTCGAAGACGTTCGCGTTGAGGTCGGCGATAAGGCGCGGTTCCTCGTCGGGCCAACGGCTCCAGGCATAGAGGCAACCCGCTTCGCCGTAGACGAGCCGTCCGCGCGGGTCGAAGTCGAAGAAGCCGGGATGCTCGCCCTTGTTCCGCCATTCCCGAACGACGTTCTCGCGACGATCGTAGAGCGTCCACGTCTCGTCGCCGCCTGCCAAACGCGTGCTTTGGTAAAGCATACGACCATCCGCCACCGTCTTCTCCCAAGCGACGGCGATCCCTGGCGTACCGGCGTAGATCATTTCCCAGCCACGTTCCTGAAGCCGCGCGTGCCAGACGAAGTCCCACTGACCGTCTCCCGAGTTGGAAACGGGGAGCACTGTGATCTTTTTGGGAGGTGCTATCGCCTCGTGTCGGGTGAAAGGATGGTGGATCTCCACCCTCGATTCGGAAATCCAACGCCCTCCACCATAGTAGGTGTCGCTCTAAAACCAGAGAGCGAGCGCGGTGAGGCAAGGAGCGACGCTGATCGCGGTCCAAGCCTCCGCCTCGCACCCATGCTCAAGGCCGTACTTACGGGCGGCCACTTCCATCCGGTGGGGCGAGAAGTTCGAGAAGAAGGCGACCAGATGCCTTCCGCCGGGGCTAAGGTCGCAACGACGGGTATAGACGCGCGCCCGGATCCACTGGCCAGGTTGAACCTCGTCGGTATCGAGGTCCCAAAGCAGCTGCTGGACGACGTCCGAGGGGCCGCGCCGGAAGATCACCGCCCGCGCGGCCTTCGTCGCGAGGATTCCGCCGATGCGGGTGGGAGCCGGAGGGGTCACGAATCGCTGCGGTCGCGGAACTGCACCGCCTCGGCGAGGTGGGTTTTGGAGACCTGAGGCTCCCCCGCGAGGTCGGCGACGGTGCGCCCGACCTTGAGGATGCGGTCGAAGACGCGGGCGGAAAGGTTCATCCGGGCGGCGACGATCCGCATGAAGCCCTCCGCCTCGGCGTCGAGGGCGACGGACTCCTTCAGTTCGCGCGGCGACATCTTCGCGTTCGTCTTCGCGGGCCCGAGGCGTTGGGTCTGACGGTCGCGCGCCGCCGCGACCCGCTCGCGGATCGCGGCCGAGCATTCGCCGTCCGCCGCGCCGATCAACTCGTCGGGCTTGAGGCGCGGCACCTCCACGTGAAGGTCGATCCGGTCGCGCAAAGGACCACTGATCCGCGCCCCGTAGCGCTCGCAAGCCCCGGCCCCGACGCACCGCGCCTCGGGCAGACCCTTGAGGCCGCACGGACAGGGGTTCATGGCGGCGATCAGGATGCACTCGGCGGGAAAGGTCACCGTCGCGGTCACCCGCGAGACGGTGATGACGCCGTCCTCCAAGGGCTGCCGGAGGGCTTCCATCGCCCCCCGATCGAGCTCGGGAAACTCGTCGAGGAACAGACAATAACACCATTATGTGCAACGTCGCGCGTCTCACCTTAATATAGCGAGTTGCGACTCCCTCCAATACGTTTTGAGGTTGAATCACATTACCAATGAGCGCCAAGGCACTGCTCTACGTGGATGGGTATCCAATAATTGAATCAACTGCCTCTTTACGCAGCATTATGACGGAAATGTTTGTCGAAAGCGACAGGGTCGAGTTCGAGAGACACTCACAAGACCGAAACCCACTCGTATTCGGGGAGTGCAAAGTAGGAGATCCTGACTTCGGTCTCACCGAAACTGCGATCCTCTACAGGGCGCATGTCTGGGAATGCGCAGACCGCTTGGATGTTCGCGGTATCACGTTGGAGCGGGCACGAGAGAGATTTGAGAAAGGGCGAGCTGACATTCTAGACCAGTTCGCCCAGGACGAAAAGGATTTAGAGTTCCTCGGCTACACCTGGAGCACTGCGCCCCCCGACGCTGACCTGCTGACAGACTTGTACGTCGGGGATCTGAGATGCTACCAAAGCTTGACGTTCGATGCTTGGCTTGATGCACTCCGCATCGTCTTTGAACGACGCCTCTTACAAAGGCTGTACGGAGATTACGTAGAGCAGTTCTCAAGGGCAGTGGATTACGTGTTGAATCCCGACGAGTGGCTTGACTTCGGCTTCTTGGGCGATGATCAGGTATTGCTGCAGCGATGCTTCTTGGCTGTTGCTCCGCAAGGCGGGATGGTGGAACTCGACGTCACAGGCATCATCGAGTCCTACCACTTGAGCACTGACCAGCCTGTGTGCTTCAAGAAACCCTTCTTCTCCGTCTTGACAGAAGGCTCAAGCGACGTATTCATTCTCAGGGGGGCGTTGAAGCACCTCTACCCTCACCTAGATACGTACTATAACTTCGTTGATTTCGAGTCCACAAAGCTGCCCGGTGGCATCTCTAACAACATCCAGGTAGTAAAGACTTTCGTTGCGCTCAGCATTCAGGACAAGCTGATCGTCTTATTCGACAACGATACTGCGGCGGCTGACGGAATTCGTGCTTTGGAAAAGGCGGTTACTCTCACTGGCAATATACGGCTTGTTCGCCTGCCAGCAACGGATCTGTGTAGTAAGTACCCTACGCTCGGTCCGTCCGGACCCGCTGTCGAGGACATCAACGGTAGGGCCGTCAGCATCGAACTCTTTGCGGGGCCATCCGTGCTCAGGCGAGCGGACGGCGATCTGCCTCCCGTCAGGTGGAGAAGTTACATACCAGCAGTGAGAGATTACCAAGGCGAGGTTGAAGACAAAAAGAGGATCCAAGAGGAACTCTCCACCATCTTATGGGACGAGCACCTATGCGGAGAGCACGACTGGAGCGACATGAGGACCCTCTGGAACACGCTGTTCGCAGCCTTCAGCTAAGGCTCTGCGCTTTGTTCGTATGCACCGGCTGCTCTTGACCGGAGTTTTCGGACCAGTCGTTTACCACGAGTTAATGACCGCAGTGATCTGTTCAACAGCTCTGACCGGATCGGCCTCCGCCCCAGTTCTGGCCGCCGTTGCCACCGGGTGATTGCTCGCCATCATTGCGCTATGTAGGGATCGCACGGCGATCGCCTGTTCCGAACCTGCGCCACGCGTAATCTCGACCTCCTCTATCTCACCACCCTCTCCGCCATCCACCAGCTCGGTTATGACCATAGGGTCGAAGTGGCCGATTAGAGCAAAAACGACATCGAACCGGTCTTGGATGCTAGGTGTAAAAGGTCCGCTGAATCCTATGCGAACTTGCCAGTCGATAACGGCTTTCGCGAGTCTGAACAGGGCCATGGACGCCTGGTTATCATCGACTGGAAGGTTGGCTCGCACTTATAGAGAGCATTTTACTACTTAGGAACGCCCCGAGGTTTCCTGCATAACCTGCCAGTCGAGCAAGATCCCGGATCAGGCGATCGCTCCATTCCGCACCAGCCTGGGTCAAGCCAATCTTGACGCCCGGTGACGCTAGCGTCGAGCACGGCTGAGTATAGGCAGCTTCAGAGGACTCGACTCTCAAGCGGCTCCAAGCAAGGTCAAGGCCCAGCAAGGAGAGGCAAGGCTTTTAACCGAACGCAGGGCCGCTGCTCATGGTGGGGTTCTATCGACTCGCTAAGAGGTAGACGATCGCACCGCTAGGAGCAACCATGGTTGCTTTGTTTCAAAAAAACTACCTGCGAAAGATCAGATCGCTGTATTGCATTGGACTAGGGCCCAATGGACTGTTCCAACGCCATATTAAGTTTAGAGAACCGATCTATTGGTTTTGAATACCGTAGATCCGAAAATAGGATATGATGTATCAGGCTTACAGGTGATATGCAGCTTCCAAGGGAAAGAATTCTGCTACTTGCCGCAGTACACGAAGAGTACGAGGCGATCAAACACGTCGGATCTTCCGCCCCTTCTTTGGATGGTTGGGTCCATAAAGAAACGGTCGCAGGGCCATCACTCATTGGTAATCTCCTCAGCGAGGACATTGACGGCCCAATCGAAATACTTGTGGCTCGTTGCGGGATGGGTGTGCTCAAGACAGCGATCGCCGCAATGACCATACATAGAGAGTTTGAGTACGACTGGCTCCTAATGAGCGGCGTTTGCGCTGGCCACCCTGATAAGACAAGTCAAGGTGATGTGGTTGTGTCTTCTCAATGCTGGCGTTACGGTCCTGGCAAACGGAACGTTCATCGAAATGAGGGCCAGTTTCACGAGTCAAGAAAGGAAAACGTGGAGAGCCTATTGGTCAGGCCCAGTAGGTGGACCGCAGAAGCTTACGACTTTGATTCTGAGTTTACGGAAGAATACAGCACGTTTCTGAAAGGGTCGTGGCCCGTGACCTCAAATTTCGAATATTGCTTCAAAACCCACATTGCAGCGTTCCAGACCGTTCCAGACGTTACGATAGACGTTGACGCCTTCATTGCAACAGAAGCCGTTCAGCGCGACACTTTAGGGATTGACATGGAGTCGTACGCCATTGCGGCCGTCGCCGAGGCCCTCTGCATGAAAGGGTGGATGGTGGCCAAGGGCGTCCAGGATCATGCTCGGCCAGCACTTGGGGAAACCGATAAGAATGATAAGTATAGGCAGTTCGCGGCTCGGGCATCGGCGTTGTACATCTTGCGTTTTATAGAGAGGGAGTTCAGTCAGGAACCGCACCGTGAGTCGACGGGAAAGAAGTCCGTATCCAAACGCATTACCTACTCGTCACCAGCATCTCTCAAGGCTTTACCGAAACAAGGGTGGGTTAAGACGAGAACCGGCGATATCGTCCATGATTCCGACGAAAGACTGAGAATCACTATCTCAGCGACTTCCGGTGTCGTGGATCAAGCGTGGCTTCGAAAGGCAACTGGAAAAACAGGCGTGAACGCCATTGCTGTTCTCACCAATGGAGAGCACATCGAAACTTACCCCTTCGTAAGAATAAAGGAGTTGGACTTGTATCTGCCCGTACCTGCGAAAACCGATGGGAAGTTGTGGATAAGTGATCGTCTATTAGATGTAGCATCCATTGTAAACCTTGACAGAGACCGTGTTGTCAGCTACCTAGGCGGTGTCGGTATTAGTGTGTTCCGATGAACAATCCGAGAGATGTGGCAGCCTCGCAGGACAATAGTCTCTGTCAATTGAAGAAGGGCGATATGCTTGAAGTCAAGCCAGCTCCCCAGCTTCGAGGGGAACGTCGATATCACGAGACACGCCCTCAGCCTGCTCCCTACCTAATAAGAGTCGAATCAGAACTCTCTACTGCGGACTCGTACGGGCATTCTTATAAAGCCCACAAGGTCATCGAAGATAGTGAGGAACTCGGCGAGCCTGTCTTCGTCAAGACGCCTAGAATCGGAAAGCACCTAGCTCCCAAGAACATCGCGAAGGAACTCGGAGAGATAACCACCTCCTTCTCAGAGGAGCGTAGGAACGCAGGACGCATCGGAGAGCTTAACCGACGAGGCAGAAAGGTCGTGGCAGAGGTTATAGGAGACGGATACTTCGAGCCAGACAATCCCCGCGTCCAGCATCATCGGATTCCCTTTCTTGTCAGCGAGTACATCGACGCAAAGAACATGCTCGATTTTCTCGCCGATTACGACAATAGAAAGTACGTTACTGACAAGGGCTTTGCGGGGATTACGGACCCTGATGTCTGGTTTAAGCTCGCGCATGATATCGCAGATATAGTGCGGAGGATACACAATAGACAAATAGTGCATGGTGATATAGAGCCTAAAAATATTTTAATCAGGCAAGGGGGAAATAAACTTTTTCCCATTATCGTGGATTTCGGTCAATCATTCCAGCTGGATCTCACCTCGGTCATTGGTTCAGAGAGGAGGAAGACAAACCCCTACGTGGCACCGGAGTCGCGTGACGAGAGTTTTGATTGGTACACGCCTGCAGACATCTACTCTCTTGGAGGGGTCCTCTTTTATATGGGAACGGGAGAACGTCCACCAGACATCATGGCCCTTGTCAAGGACGCGGACAGGCCTGAGAGCCCTTGGATTTTCCAGAATTCAATAAGTTGGGCAGCAGGCTTGCCCGAAGAGATCGACGGCTGGAAAGATCATATTCAGCACTTCTTCTCTAGCAAGAAAAATCTTATCGCTAAGAATGAAGGTATCGTCAAGATTGTCGACAAATGTCTCCGTGCTCGGCCAGCCGATCGTTATACGACAGTAGAGAGGTTGTTGCATGGTCTTGACGCCGTGAACTACGCTGCTCGTAGGAGCATCGATGTGGACACGCGCCTGCTAAACCTTCAATCGAGTTGGGAAATCGTCAAGAAAAACTCCACTGGAAACGACGGGTTTGACAACCTCTTTGCGAACATCCTGAGCGACAAGCTGGAACTGCTTACCAAAGAGATGGAAGACATGGATCGGAACCACTTCGAAATCTATGGAGAGCGAGAGGAGCTGATTGATACCCTTATCAAGTATATGGGAACGCTAGGCTCTAGCGATTTATACATGACCGTGACTGTGCCCGACTATTGGACCGCAGACAACCTGGGCATCAATGGACGATTTTTGACAGTCAACAAAGACCTCGTTAAAAACGGAGTCTTCGTCAATAGATTGTTCCTGCTTTCTCCGCAGGATCTCGAACAAGGTTCCCCTGCAAGTCGGGTTTTGGCAGCCCACCTTAAAGCTTGGGAAGACTTGGATGAGAGTCAGAGGGCAACGGCACCAGACTTCCCTAAGGTCTTCCCTTCCGGCAGCTCGGACGAGAGAGTCACGGGGAGGATGTACGTCGGTTTTCTAGAATTCGAAAGCAAAGCTAAGCTAAAACAATTTCAGAAGCAGGCTAACCACGTGGCGATTTGGAAGCAGCATGAGCACAAGCGCCAGATGTCGATTACGTTCGAGTCGCAGCCTATTTATGAGCAGGTGAACGGCAACCTAACGGAAGTGGGGTCAAAGATCGTTAAAGTTAGATTTAGGCGTTTCGAGGATCCAGACGAGTTCGACATCCTTTCTGGGATGTTTGTTGGGCCGGAGAAGATCCGGCCCTTGATCGACTTGAAGAAGTCCCTTGGATCAGGTTCCTTTGACTTAGAATGACTCTCGGCGCCAACGGATTGGCAGACCCGCTGGAGAACTTTAACGTCTCCTTGAGACCTGTACATGGGGCAGAGCGACGGGGTTGGAATGATTGGGGCCGATTCTTTTCGAGTCGGCTTGCGCACTAGAGAGAGCTTCGTAGAGTTTCGAGGTGACCTGTCCCCATCAGCTAGGTCATTTGACGCGCCGGGAAGAATGGTAGGCGTAGGCTTGTCTCTAGCCGAGGAGCTTAAGATGACTCACCTTTGTGCGATATGCGGCCTGTGAGCGCGGGAATCTCCCTTCCCTTCGCGATGGCTGCGTTGACGACCTTCATCTCGCGCTCGTGTCTTCGTTCCTCCGAAAGAGTCCGCACGATCTTCGTCACCATCCCGCAAACCGCCACCACCGCTCCTCCCACGACCGCCCACTCGGTTCCTGCCATATCGTTCCACAGGGATTGGCTTTGGGAAGTAATGTAATTTTATAATTTTATCCAATAGAATCTGCTAGGCCGTCTGGCACTTACAACATCGGAGACGAAGAGGTTTATCCATGGAGCAGCAAAAGTCTACGGTTTGGATGCCCAATTAGGGCAAGTCAAGCGTGGTCGAGTTCCTCGTTAGTCGAACAGATCGGATTCGATTCCCACTTCCTTCTCTGAAATAGGAACGGGCCGGATCGGACAGGATGAGTCAAGGTGGGTAGGGTCACTCAGCACACACCAAACCTAGTCAGCTACCGCTCATTTTAACGTTTGCGCAAGACTAAACAGCGTATTTGAATAGTCAGGGCTGATCCGGTCAGGTCGAAGCCGAGCAACGTTCGGCAAGACCTTCTATCACTTGTGACGTCTATCTTCTGACCTCAACTCGACGTGCTATTCGCTCGTCGGCTCAGGCGGGACAGGGAAAATCGGCTTTCCGTTGGAGGCATACAGTGCCCCAAGATCCGGAATCGGAGTTTCCATCACGGACACTACGGACCATCCCGAAATTACGTTCAGCCACTCTTCCAACACTCCATAGTGCTTGCTCGGCGGCGTTTGGGCCAAAAACTCAGGAGGTACTGGCTGGGTTATCTGGAGGAAGCTTTCTAGCCAGCAGCTAAGCGGGCTGACACCCGAGTCCTGGTATCTGCCCACGACACGGTTTGGGTCGACACCACCTAGAATCCTGGCTAAGTAGTCCCTGAGTTCGAAGAAGAACATGGTCTGGCTGAGGATCGTTGCTCGTAGCCCTTCCTGAGCCCCGTAAGAGAGATGGACCACATGGTAGTAGTCCAACGAGCGGTTCATGTGAATCGATATAAGTTCGACGAGCTCTCCGAATGGCTCCTGCTCGCCTAGAGTGTAGGAGTCGAAGACCTCGATTCTGAGGTGCGGATGAACTCTGAGGTTGAAGAACTGGTGGTCTCGAACGTTGTCTGGTTGCTCGGAGACTTTTCTCAGGTACCTGACGAAGGCTCTTCCGTTCGTCGTGAGAGGGACCACGTAGGTCGGCCACTCCAGTCTTGAGTACATCGACACGCTGATGTCGCCATAGTCCAGCCGGGCGATGTGCCCGCTTCCCAGAAGCTTGAAGTACTCGCTAAAGAAGGGAAATAGCCCTTCTCTGGAAAGGTTGAAGTTTATCGTCCTCGGAACGCCGTCGCCTGATAGCTTCTCTCTGAGGAGGTCCGTCATCATGCTGAAGTGGAAACACGTCTTGGTGCAAAGCCCCCACAGACTCTCCACGAAGAGCTCTAGGCCAGTGATCGTCACGGCCATCCCGTCGGCTGATACGTCGGTAAACGACAGCTGCGCCAATTCAGTCCTAAGGGTCTCGAACTCATCTTCGCCACTCATATTCAGATCGAACAGGCCCATCAGGTAAGCATGGAACTCCTCGTCCAGTGCCCGACTGTGTGAGAGAGTGAAGAACGGCGAGCCCGACGCGCCCCCGAGTCTGTCTTCGACTTCCCTGGTGATATCGATCCAGTAGAGGGAGGATGAAGAGGGATCAAAAACCACCAGGACCAAGGGGATGACAAGCTTGCGCCAGTACTCGAGATCGTCCAGAGTGGGATAAAACCGAAAAGTCTCGCCGTTTGAGGCACGGATGTAACTTGAGCCGGACTTCACTTGCACCCCGACCAACTTTCCGGTTGGAGCGCCATCGAGCACCAGCTCGATACTTCCGTCGACACCAACGTCCTCTTGGAGCAGGTCCCTCCAAATCATGCCTAACCGCAAGCAGGCATTCTCGATGGCATTCACTCCGAGCCTCTCGGTCGTGGCGTTTGGGTTCCTTCTTTTCATAGAATCTTTGATGTACCTCGTTCTCCCTGTCAGCTTAAGGGAGCAGGCTTCTGTGCCATGTTCGACCGGCGGCAGAGACAGAGTCTATTTTTCTGCTAGGATCTTGGACGCTACCCTAGTGATCAAGCCACATGCGAGTAACCACCGCTTACTTTCCTCCTCGATTCTCATTTCAACGAACCGTCGCTGGAGGCACCATCCAGCAGATAGCGCAACCCGGTGTGACGCTTGCCGGAACATACGAGATCAACGGGGAGGGACCGCAAAGATACGGCCACTTCCGATCCGACGGTGGTGAGTCGATCTTCGTCTGCGCTGGATTCATACCAGAAGAGGCCCAAGAGAGTCATGTTCTTCGGACCTCGATGGCTCTGCTGCTCCGTAATGGCGACGCTCTACGACCTGGGACGAGGGTCTCATGGGTAGACGATGGGGAGCGAGCAGAATTCCCGAACCTTGGAGAGATAGGCCAGCGTCTGATCTCCAGCTTCAAATTCAAGCAGGAGAACTCAGCGACCGGAGAGATCGGCCTGAGACCACCCCAGATCGGAGCCGTGTACTCGGTTCTAGGACATTGGTCTGTGTCGAACGAGCCTGTAACGGTGATCATGCCGACCGGCACGGGGAAGACCGAAACGATGCTGGCGCTCTTCGCTCACTCAGGATTCGAGCGTCTCCTCGTCCTTGTTCCCAACGTTCCTCTAAGGGGACAGACCCTCGGGAAGTTCCTATCTCTAGGCTTGCTTCGAGAATTGGGGATCCTCCCGGAGGATGTCGTAAATCCAGTCGTAGGCTGCCTAGAACATGAGCTGAGTACCGCGGAAGAGGTCGATGAGCTCTTTGGAAGCTGCAACGTTGTGATCGGGACGATGCAGGCGATAGCCGGTTCTTCCGATGGTGCGCTCGACCATGTCGCAGAGGTCGTCACCCATCTCTTCATCGATGAAGCCCACCACGTTGCGGCTCCTGGCTGGAGCGGCATCAAGGCTCGATTTCGGTCGTGTCCGATCGTACAGTTCACGGCCACGCCTTACCGTCGGGATGGAAAGCGTGTCGATGGCAAGCCGATCTTCAACTACCCACTTCGGAAGGCACAGTCCGAGGGGTACTTCAAGCCAATCCGCTATGTCCCGGTGTTCGAGTTCACGAAGGAGAAGGGAGACACCGCGATCGTGCTCAAGGCGATCGAGCAGCTAGGTGAGGACCGCGGCAACGGGTTCGACCACCTTATCATGGCGCGGTGCAAGTCGATCGTCCGCGCCGAAGAGATCATTAGCCTCTACGAACGCGCGGCTCCCGAGCTCAACCCAGTGATCGTCCACAGCCAGATGGGGGTAGCCCGCCGGAGGAACGCGATCGAGGCCATAAGGTCCCGAACCTCGCGGGTTGTGGTCTGTGTAGACATGCTAGGCGAAGGTTTCGACCTGCCTCAGCTCAAGATCGCCGCGTTACACGACGTCCACAAGAGCTTGGCCATCACGCTTCAGTTCACAGGACGCTTTACCCGAACCGCCGGCGGTGCCCTTGGCGACGCTACCATGGTCGCGAACGCCGCCGATGTCGATGTCTCGAACCGTCTTCGGGAACTCTATTCGGAGGATGCCGATTGGAACCGGATTATCCAGAAGCTTGGGGAGGAGGCTGTTGGACGAAGGCTCGCCCAATCCGAGTTCCTGGACTCCTTCACGGATCTTGGCGGCGAGATTCCGATCCAGAACATCTTGCCCAAGATGAGCACGGTCGTTTTCAGGACGAACTACGAGGATTGGTCGCCTGAGGCAGTGATCGACGCCATCGACCCCGACGAGCTGTACACCGCCCCTTCGGTCAGCCGCGAGAACAACTGCGTTCTTTTCGTCACATGCGAGCGTGACGAGGTTCCATGGGGCGACATCCGAGATCTCCAGAACACGACGTGGCACCTCTACCTGCTCCATTGGGATCCCCAGACGAAGCTTCTTTACATCAACAGCTCGAATAATGGGGAGCTCCACCAGCGGCTCGCTGACGCGGTTCGGCCTGATGGCGACGACGTAGAGGAAGGGACGGCGGAACTGATCAGCGGGGAGGCTGTCTATCGAGCTCTGTTCGGCATCAAGCGACTAATCCTCATCACACTCGGCTTGAGCCACGCCGCTGGACGGGCTATCCGGTTCACGGGACATTTCGGGAGCGACATTGCCGAGATGCTAAGCCCGGCGCAACTCGCGTCAAAGACCAAGACCAACCTGTTTGGGCGAGGGTACGAAGGCGGAGAGAGAGCTTCTATAGGATGCTCTCGAAAGGGCCGCGTGTGGTCTCACCGGCAGGCGGATGACATCTCCGCGTGGGTCGAATGGTGCCATGCCCTCGGTGTGAAGCTGATGGACGAGACGATAACGGCGGACGAGATACTGCGAGGCATCCTCAGACCAGAGCCTGTGCGCGAGAGACCGGCGCTGGTCCCGCTGGCGATCGACTGGAGCCATCGCATTTACCAAAGAGGCGAGGAAGGAATCCTGATCCGAATTGGGACGAGAACCGTTCCATTCTACGAAATCGGCCTCACACTCTCTTCCCACGAGGACGCTGGCCCTATTCGGTTCAAGGTTCACGCGGAGGACCGATTCATCGAGTACGAGATCGTCTTTAGAGACGAGACGCTCATCTTCGTCTCGACCGGTGAGTTCGAGGCGTCCGCAGTGTTCGGTCGTGGCCGTACCGTGCCGCTCAGTCAGCTCTTCATGAGCGAACCGCCTACAATCCTTTTCGAGAAGGACACTTTCATCGAGGACAATCTCCTTTTTCGGATCGCCCGTGGAGGAGACTCACGCTTTAACAGGGACTCGATCGAAGCCTGGGATTGGACCGACGTCGATCTGAGTAGGGAATCCCAACGCGATGCAAAGCATCCAGACAGCATTCAGCGCCATGTCATAAACAGGGTGCTTGAAGACGAGTCTTGGGAACTCGTCTTCGACGACGATGAGGCAGGCGAGTCGGCCGACGTCGTCGCCGTGCGGAGAAGCGGAGACGTGCTCGTTGTGAAGTTCCTGCACTGCAAGTACGCCATCGACGGAACCGTCGGCGCGAGGGTCAAGGACCTCTACGAACTCTGCGGCCAGGCGCAGAAGTCGGTCAGGTGGCGGGACGATGTGGTCGAGTTCTTCGATCACCTAAAGCTAAGAGAATCTCAGCGTCAAGCCAATCAACGTCCGTCGCGCATCGAGCGGGGCGATCCTAAGCTGCTGATCGAGCTTTTCAATCAGTGCCGCTACATGACGCCGAGGTTTGAGATCGCTTTGGTTCAGCCAGGTCTTTCCAAGGAGGGGGCTAGCCTGGGTCAACTCGAACTGCTCGGAGCCACGCAGATCTACCTACAAGAAAGCCTAGCGATCCCGCTCTCGGTCATATCGAGTGCTTAAGCTTTAGATTTGAAATTGTAATCGACACTGTCCAAAGTTTGCATTATTATATTAAAGGTTATGTTGACTGATCGAAATCAAATCCTTTTCGTGTAAAGTAGCGGGCATTGTCACAACAGACGGTTCTGGATCGCCTTCTCATTCTCTCGGACGACAGCGGGGCCGAAACTATGAGCCGTTATATGGCTCAGGTTGAGTACACAGCCTTTCGATGCATCCAGATGGTCTCTGGGCGGTATGGCATCCTCAATGTCGTACCCGAGGTTGGCGACGACGTTCTTATAGAGCGTAAAGATTGCTTTGAGCTTCATCAGGTCAAAACGCGCTCTGAAACACAAGGCTCCTGGCTTGCTAGCGAGGTTGTTCCAATTTTCGTCAAGCAACTGCTAAGTGCGCGAAGACTTGACAAACCATCCCGCTGCGTATTCGTTTCAAACGCATCAGCTGCCAATTCAGATTCACAAGCAAATTTTTATAATTTCTCGAATTTCAAACGATGTATTGAGGCTCGCAGAAGGGGGGCAGTGTTGACCAACGCTCAAAGAATGAGCTTCCAAAAAGCTCGTCATGCTTGGACTGAAGCAATTACTGCTGCATCTTTGCCCACCACGCCTCCATTCACAAAAAGAGAAGTTTTACAGGCACTCAAAACGGCTGATTTTCAAACGTCTAGCAACTACCTTGTGAACCCTCTAGAGTACGGAGGCTTCTCTGCGCAGAACTTAATCTTCCTAGACAGGGCGCTTGAGGATGCGGTGCCTGGATGTCCGGCTCTTAGCCGTTTGGACCTAGAGCGTATGTATGCGGCACTGCTTCTTCTCATTATCGAAACCATGGCGACTCGAAAGAGGGGAGATGATAGGCGGATCGGTCCAGAAGAGGTCAAAACAGCTTGCTTTCTTGGAGAAGCCACAAGGGCCGTTCAAATCAACCTCGATGCTTACCAAGGACGGAACATTGCGCAGAAGAAGGCCAACCTAGCGGGTTTCGATCCCACGTCTTTCCCCCTTATTGACAGACAGCGTAAACTGGCCCAGGTCGCCCTTCGAGAACTCGCTACGACGCACGACGAGCAGACTATTGACGTTCTCGTGACTGAGTTACTTGAAGAGCACGAACAGCAAAGGAGCGTGGTGTCCGCACAGCATCCCGGAAGCCTGAACATAGGAAGAAAGCTGTTCAAGTCTCTACAGGATCGACTTGAGTCCCTTAACTACACGTTGCTCTCCAAGGTTGGCCGTCTCGACCGATCCACCTACTTTGGCATCATCTGGGAAGAGGCGAATCAGTGTCACGCTTGGCTCCACGGCACAGAGGAATGCGCCTTGCCATGAGAGTCGACGAAAACGTTCCATACCATGCATGTAGATTATTGATTTTAATTTTTATTTGCGGAAGGAAATCGCCAGTGACGAAAACAGGTCATGCTGTCAAAGGAAGGACGCTTTTGGCTAAATTGGACTTCTTCGTCCGGTACCCCCAATACCTTCAGAAGGCGGGCACGATATTAGAGAAGCCGCTCAAAGAAGCTGTAGCCTATGAGGTAGAGAGGCAACGGACCACAGTCGAGTCTAGAATGATCCGCTACCGATATGGTCCTTGGGACCATGCTTACTACACGGTGTTAGGCTATATGCTAGCCAAGAGCCTTATTGTTCTTGAGCAGCATAATGGCGTAGATGTTTTTTGTTTGACTGAAGCCGGGGTTAAGAGTGCGAGAAGCTTAGTCGCCTCTGGATCGTTCGACGACACTGCGCTCTATTCTGAAGCTACAGCCTCTCTGTTCCGGATGTACAACGGGGCAGGCTTAAAGAAATTTATATACGATAATTTCCCAGATGTTGTGAATAGACCGGTGGGACAGACAATCTGATGGGAACTTTAATGCAAATAAATCGAGTCGTGGTGCAAGGCAAGCTTGCTTGCGACTATCGACTGCGACCTGGCCTCAACGTCCTACAGGGTGTGACCGAGGATGGAGACGAGAAGTCGAGCAATAAGAGCGGAAAGACGGGGTTCGTCTACCTTATCCAGTACGGGTTGGGGAAGACAACCTCAAAGAAGGATTTCCACTTTGAGCCCTTAGGGGAATCGGTGTCGCGGCTTTTTCTCGAAGTCGAAAGCAATGGCATAGTTATGACCATCGAGCGATCAATGCAGGGAACCTCGTCGGCCGCTAAGCTATATGCTGGAAAGTACTACGACGGCATCTCGAACAACGCCTACGAGACGGTGTCGCTTGACGCTCTTGGAGACTATCTCCTAGCCACTCTCGGGATTCCCAAGTTCTCGATTAAAGAGAGACAAGGGGAACTTGACCCTTTAAGCTTTCGACTTCTGATGCGGTCATTTGTCCTAGAGCAGAGGATGAGTTTCGGGTCGATCCTCGAAAAAGTAGTTCCTGAACAACGAAAGACAGACATAGTAGGTTTCCTCAGCGGCATCTACTCTCGCGAGCGGTTTCCACTTGAAGAAGAGCTGTCGGTGCTTCAAATCCAGGCCGATGACCGATCTACCTATGTAGAGCGCGTCCGACGGTTTTTGGAGCATCGCAATGTTCCTTCGTTGCTCTTCGCCCGCGCCAGAGTACAAGAGCTAGAGATGCTTCTTGTCGACGCAAAGGACAAGCAACAGAACCTGCGAAATGCCGCACGAATCTCGATAGATGATCAAACTGACGGTCGATTGGCCGATCTGAGAGGATCTATCGTAGCGACATCGCGAGAACTTCTGAGTCTACAGAGACATGAGCGCAGCCTCCACGGAGAGATAGACCGCTTAAAGGAGCTACGCTCTTCCCTTGAGCTTGATCGGACGAAGATTAAGAAACTTCAGACGGCCCGCCTTATACTAACCACGATTTCGTATGAGAAGTGTCCCCGATGCCTTCAAGCACTCACGGAGGAAATGAGAGCACGTGAGACTGAAGGGTACTGCTCCCTCTGCGATCGTCCGGCCTTGGTGCTTTCAGACTCCGCGCCAAGAAGTATTCCGCGCTTGGAGGACGTAGAGGAACAACTTGGGGAGACGAGCGAGATCATAGCCGATACCGAAGCTGCCTTTGTCCTAGCGCAGTCTGACAGAACCCTCTGCCAAGAGAAACTTGCGGGACTAGAGTCGGACCTAGAGGAGGAAACCAGAGCATACGTTTCTCCATTCATTGATGCGCTGGAGCAGCTTAGCCACGAGGTTGCGGTGACAGAAAGGCTATTAGCGACGGCACAGTCCGATTACTCGCAAGCGAGAGCACTGGACGAGCTTGAACAGGAGTTTGAAAAGTTGCGCGAGCACCAGCGGGAATTAGAAATGAAGCTTGAAGAAGCCAAGAAGCCGAACACAGCACAATTGGACAGACTTAGAAGCGCGTTCCGCGACGTGTTGGGAAAGATCGGCTATCCCGCGCTGCGAAGCGCATATATAGGCACTCAGGACTTCATGCCGACAATCAACGGCAGCAGCTATGTTCATGGAGGACAGGCGTATACCGGCCTCGCGGTGCTCGCCTACCATCTTGCTCTGTTCAAGCTGGCAACTGAAAGCGACTGTTTCATGCCCCAGTTCCTAATCATCGACTCTCCAGCCGTTGGTGATATGAACAACCAGACGGAGGATGTAATGCTTAATTACCTAGCTTCTCTGCCTGCTCTTCTTGGAGGAAGATCGGATTGGCAGGTTATCCTCACAACTCGAAGGTGTACGGAGTCCTTGCAGCCTTACGTGTTTGCGCAACTCAGCAGCCCGCACCATATGCTTCTACAGCCGCTTGAAGACGTCTTCAAGGAAGTAGGCGGTATGTATAGTTAAAGAATCTTTTAGCATAAAAAGGTTATCTCGGATCCGAGAAGTTTGGTTGAAGAAGCTTTGACCAGATCCTTGACGTGGGCGAAGTGCCGTTCTACCGGCTCCGCCGCACACTTGACCTATACGCCGTCGTGAAGCCAGGGGGCGATGAAAGGGTTGGAGACTTGTCGCCACACCTTAACTAAGGAGTCCTTCCTTAGCTGAGTTGGTCAGTTCGGGAAGGAGCGATTTTCGCTTTAAGCTCACTTAGCCAGAGCGTATACATTAGCCTTGCCAGCCTTGCTCATAAGTATGATCTGCTTAGACTGGATCAGCTTGGTGGCGAGATTCTTAGCGTAGTCGTGGTCCAGTCCCGATGCCTCGGCGACCCGCCGGACAGTCAAACCTTCCGGCTTGTCCACAAGGGCGGCGACGAACCTCTCCTTGGAATCCTGCTCGCCCTTGTTCGCTTTCGCAGACCTTCCCCGTGCCCAAGTCCCCTTCCCTATCTCCCGAAAGTTCCAGGGGTCGCTCGATTCGATGCTGACCACTCCGTTGGCGTGTTCTCCCCGCCCTTTGCCGTGCAGCTCGATGAGGCGCGTGTCGCCCTCCTTGACCTCCATGATCCACGATTGCCCGGCGGCGGCGAAGATCTGGTGAGAGTCGGCGAGTCGGTTGTGGTCCCCCCTGCGGCCGTGCCCCTTTTTGAGGTGGTGGAGGACGAGGAACGAGGTGTCGTATGCTCGCCGGATGGCGTTGATGCCGGTCATGGCGACGCGGGCCTTCCGGGCCTCCGACATGCTGTCCGCTTGTACTGCGGCCATTAGGGGATCGATGACGACGAGCCCCGGACGGAGATGCTTGACCAAACGGCCGATCTGTGCAATCCCCTCCTCGCTGTCCATCGGTCTAGCGTCGAACTTCACGAAGACCGGAGCGTCGGGATACCGCTCCATCAGCATCCGTCGCTCGCGCGTCGACTCCTCGTAGGCGAGCCAGAGCACGGCCGCTTGGGTGGTGGCCTTACCGAGGAACGGTTGTCCGAGGGCGACGGCGTAGGCGAGGTGGGTGGCGAGGGCGGACTTGCCGGCCTTGGGCTCGGCGGCCAGCACGGCGTAGGCTCCCCGTTCAATGAAGTCCTCGACCGTCCACTCGGTCGGTCCGGGATGATGGGCTAGGAGATCTTCGTGAGAGAGCACGCGATCGTCGATGTCGTTTATAAGTGAGCTTGATACCATGGTCGAATCCAGGCCGCTCCGTTTGGAAGCGAGCCCATAAGTAACTACCCAGGCGCGACTGAGGTTATTACAGCTATATCAAAGATTTTTCGTCATCGCCATTCGTCACCTAGATGTAAGTCGTGATGATGTTGGTTTCCCCCCTTAACAAACCCCCCTTCCTATTTAGGTAGACCCGATCGAACTGGCTGGAATCCCTCGATCACGGAGTGGGTGGGCTTGGTCGCGGCTAGCCTTCAAGGATCGAAGGTTAGGAGAAAGGCTCGGTTCAAGCCAGATTCGTTCATCCAACATCTTCACGGCAAGCCCCGGTGCGACTCAGGAAGAGGGTTGAGATAAGGGGCGAGTCTGATCGCCCATCGACGTTCTAGGCCGATCGTAAAGAGCCAGGTATCCGTTCCAGGCCACATCCCTTCATCCAACATTCCTCAACTTAACAGACAGGGAAAGGGTTGGATTGACGAGAACCTGATCCCGAACTCCGACTTCTAGCTGGTCGGTGTGTGCCAGCCGTCCTAAAGTGGGCAAGGAGAACCGGTTGGATGCAAGGAATAGATAATCCAGTCCCGCTCACACCTTCGCCAAACGGCGCTTTAAGGATCTTGGCCGACACCACGACGCTGAGCACGACTTGAATTCTTGGATAGCGCGCTCAGCCACACCGACCACGACCAACCTCGTTCGGAAGTTCCAGCCGCATCGCCGTTCTTCAACCTACAGGCAGCGTTGAGCAGAGCTAAGTAAGGCAAGGAAAGACAAGGCGAACCAGCCCGTTCGTAGACGCTCAACGCCGCTCCAGTGGGGGGCTCGACCAAAAACCCCGCCCCGATTTTTTCGACCGGGCTCTTATATAAAGGCCGATTCGATGTGATGTTCAGGCTCAAACGCCAAAATCCGCCCCTCTCCAGCCTCATTCTCGCCCCGCTTCGGGTCGATGCGTGTGTGAACCGGGGCGCAAACACGCCATCCAGCCCCTATCCAAACACCCTCTAGCCCCTATTTAGGTCGCGTTTACCTTTCCGACCTAACCTAGATCTTCGGCACCAATCACATAGCTCTGACCAGGGGGCGGCCTCGCATATAGCGACCCCAGTGCCTCTTTTGAAGCGGGCTTTCCCTCCGGTCGCGGTCACTGCGGACCTTCGGCCCGCCTAGGGGTCTGTCGAGATCCGACCGACCCGACTTCTTTCCAGCCTTCTCGCTATCGAGACTCCCGGACGGCGCAAATGCCCTCCTCGCGGGTTCCCGGCGCGTTCACGACATCGACCTTCTCCCAGGCTCCCCAGCGGCTTCATCGGCGCGGAGTCCCACGCGGCTCCTGAGAGAAACACATGTCGACGAACACCGTCAACCCCATCCACGCCAACCTCAACACGACCGACAAGGCATCGGCGCTCGCCACCTCGGCAATTGCCGACCTCGCCTCCAAGCTGGAGGCGGGACGCTCCGATGCCCTCACCGCCTACCTGCGGTTCCTCGGCCGGTTCCACCGCTACAGCGCGCTCAACGTTCTCCTGATCCACGTCCAGAACCCGGAAGCCACCCACGTGGCCGGCTACGGACGCTGGCAGGAACTGAATCGTCAGGTTCGTCGCGGCGAGAAGGGTATCGCCATCCTGGCCCCCTGCACCTTCAAGAGGAAGAACGAAGACCGCGAGGAGGACGAACGAGAGGTCGTCACCGGCTTCAGGACCGCGTACGTCTTCGACGTCAGCCAGACGGACGGCGATGCCCTTCCGAGCCTCGGCACGGTCGAAGGCGATCCCGGCTACCAGCTGGCCGCGCTGCAGTCTCTGGTCGGAGAGCTCGGCATCAAGCTCGAATGCGCGGACATCCTCGGGGGAGCCCGTGGGATGTCGTGCGGCAACCGCATCGTCCTGCTCAGGGGGATGCCCAAGGCCGAGGAGTTCAGCACCCTCGTCCACGAGCTCGCCCACGAGCTGCTGCATCGCGGCGAACGGAGGGCGGAGACCAACGTCCGCATGCGTGAGCTGGAGGCGGAGGCGGTCGCTTTCGTGGTCACCTCAACGATCGGCCTGGAAAATCGGACGGCCAGCTCGGACTACATCCAGCTCTACGGCGGCGACGCGAAGGCCCTCGCCCAGAGTCTCCAGCACGTCCAACGGATCTCTTCCGAGATCCTCACCTACCTGCTCTAGCGGACCACGCCCGCGGCGAACGGCTCGGCAAAAGGCGAACGAGGGGCATCGACCGCTTCGCGGAATGATGCTCCCTCTGGCTTATCGGCGTGATCGACCGCTCGCCCGATCCCGTCTCCTCGACCTCCCACGGCCCGATCCGCACGTCGGCGAAGGCACGAACAGGGTATCTCTTCGCCGGTCCAACGGAAGCAAGAGCCAGGCGCGCCGACGGACGTCCCGAGCCTCGTCACTCTTGCGGGGACGCCATCGACCTCACTTCCTGAGCCCTAGCGGATCCCCCCGAATCAAGCGGGCGTCGGGGCCTTCTCGGCCTCTGATGGCCGGTACGTCTCCCGAAAGAGCCTGGCCTCCTGGATGTTCGCCACGTCCTTCGACACGACCACTCGGTTTTCCTTCTTCCCGACGACGAAGTCGATCCCCGCTCTCCTGTACAGCCCCCACTCAAGGCCGTGGAGAGGCTGGAAGTGGCTCAGGACGAGAGCGTAGTGCGTGGATCTGCGGTCAGGGTCCTCGTCGCGCATCCTTTCACGCTCTTGAAGTGATCGCTCCTCCTGCCTGCGCTCATCTTCCTTGCGCTTGGTCTCCGCGCCGGTGGCCCAAGCCTCGACGCCGTTCGCCGACCCCTTGAGCACCGCCCCGATCGTCTTGATGAGGAGCAGCGCGATCCAGCCGACGACGATGGCAGGAAGGACCATCAGGGAAGGATCCTAAGAACCGCGATGTGGTCGCTGGGCAGGGAGAGGACCGAGTCTTGGGCGTGGTGGAACGTGCCGGCCAAGTGGTCCTTGAAAAAGCCGGGCTTGTGGTAGACCAGTCTGCCTCCTTTAACCCAACCTCCCACCTTGCCTTGATGGTCGCAGCGCTTCGCGTCAAGGTGCTTGACGACGTGGACGAGGTGGCTCATAGCGTCTCCTTCAATGCGGACCTTGCTGGTCTATGCTTGTCGTTAAGGGTCATGGCCTTGATCCAGGCTTGGCTCGCCTCGCCCTTCCGACCTAGTGCGGCGTAGACCACGCCTAGGCAGTACAGAAGGTCGGCCTGTCGCCATCTGACCTTGCCCGGATCGTGCCCCTCTCCCGCCTTGTCCCCGAACATCTTGCCCATCGACATGCCGACGATGGTTCCGAGCCCCGGAGCGACCAAGGTTCCCAGGGCCATGCCGATCCCCGCCCCGCCCACTCCTAGGATCGTTCGGGCGCTCTGGTCGTCCCGCTCGGTTCTCATCAGCTCCCGGTGGACGCACGCCTCCGCGATACCCAAGGAGCCTTCCTCGATCTCCTTCGCGAACGCCGCGAGAGCCTTCGAGTGCTCAAGGCAGTGCCCGCAACGCGCCAGCCCGCCGCACAGCGTGCAGGTCGCGAGTTCCGTCTCAGGGAGCTTGGAACGGATCTTTCCCGTTCCTCGACACCTTCGGCATCCCTGGCGACCGAAGCACTCAGGGCAGGAGTTGACCGCCACCACAGTGCCCGCGACCCAGATCTCCGGATCGCGCATATCAACGACAGCGAGGGCCGTTTCCATAGGAACCTTGGCAGTGTAACACGAAAACACCAAGTTGGTGTCAAGCCGCGTTTCAGTCTCCTACGAGTGGGGGAGAAGCCGGTCAGCTCAGTGGGAACCGCCGAGTACGACCAGCTCCTCGAGGTGCTCAGAGAAGCCCGAAAGAGGGCCAACGTCACCCAACGCGCTCTGTCGGTCGCCCTCGGACGATCCGCGACATACATCGACAAGATCGAGAGGGGAGTGCGGCGAGTCGACGTGATCGAGTTCTGTCGAATCGCGAAAGCACTGAGCTTAGACTCTCGTGAGCTTTTCAACGACTTCGTCGAGAAGGCAGGTCCCTTTTGAGCCATAGCTTTCGACGGCTGCCAATCAAATGATGGGGACGTAGTTGGCTAATCGACATCTATCGGGCAAGCCCAACCGTCAAGAGCACGGTCTTCCTTTTCTCACCGAGGAAGAGAGGCTACGGCTTGCTGATCCCGACATCTATCCATTCCCTATAATAGGGCGTGCCGGTCGAGTGCGCGTTAGCGGGTCGGCAGAGCCCATCGCCGCCGCTAAGCATCCACTAGCGGCACCGAACGAGGTCGACGTCTATAGTCTTGATCGCTATCTAGACACCGTCTCGGAGAACAGCCAAGCACTGTACCAGGACGGATACTTTGGTCTGCTGTTGTTCGCTGGCGATGAGCAAGCCGAGTTGCGCTTAGATCCATCAGCTCTCACAAGAATCTCCGCACTTAGAAACCTCAATGATCGTCGCAATCCAAGTACCGCATTGAACTCGGAGTTGATCGATGCGCTGGAGCTGTCCAATCCTATTCACGAAGACGAGTTGGATTTCATCCTATTCAGTAGTTTCGCGCTTTGCCGTGCGATTCGCTTCGTCTGGAACGTGTGGCAAGAAGCCTTAGAGCGACCGCCGCCTGCCGTAGAGGCCATGAGGGCTTTCCGCGCGCTTCATTCATCTCCGAAGTCGACCGTTGCGGAGAACGGTTTTCGTATTCGGACTTCAGGCTTGGATCCGCTGATGAAAGAATGGAGCAACCGCGTCTACCGCGTTGGTCTCGTTCATCCCAATCTAGTGCTACCTGAAATCGGTGCGATCATCGAGGAGATACAAGGGTTTCGGGACAAGCTCGTCGAACACAGCAGGTTCGTGACGTCCCCGCTCGTGGAAGCCGATACGTCACATCTTGGAATCGAGATGCGACAGTCGCTGAGGTCTTGGTATATAAGTCGTCGGTTTGGCCTCAAGTCAACCCCAATCGCAAGACGTGTCCTCCCGCACCTGAGCGATGGAGTAAAGACGGCGCGCAAGGGAATAAAACTCGCTGACCAACATCTTGCTAAGGGAGCGCAGTACGTT